>Ga0265313_10001544_pt1 | contig 21401 bp, 18 predicted proteins | sample 4123metaG_FD_203122 | JGI IMG/M metagenome (GOLD analysis project Ga0265313, IMG submission 203122) | Rhizosphere microbial communities from Carex aquatilis grown in University of Washington, Seatle, WA, United States - 4-1-23 metaG | ecosystem: Host-associated > Plants > Roots > Rhizosphere >...
CCCGACCCCGGCCCCGCCTCCGCTTGCGGAGAGGGGGAGCAGCTCCGGTATCGCGAGACCGCAGACACCCCTCTCCGCTTGCGGAGAGGGGCCGGGGGTGAGGTCCTGGGGCCCGCCGTTCGAGCGGACCCCGTCGTCCACCGCTCACGGCGGGCGTGGCCGCGGTCGGGCTCCTCGCGTGGTCTTATGGAACGGGCAGGGTGCACTTGTTTCCAAGGCACGTCGGCGCCAGTTGAACAGGACAGCCGCACAGGCCAAAGGTAATGCCTCGAATCGCCTGCTGGTAGCGGGACTCCTGCGAGGCATTCACGGGCTCACCGCCGCACGCGCAGTTCCCGCTGCATACCTCTCCGGTCTGGATGACGACGCAGTCGCTCGCGCTGTTGCACGATTGGTCGTAGGCCGAAAGTAGGATGTCGACGCACGTGCCTGCGTCTCCCGTCGAAACGCCGGTGTCTCGTCCTGCGTCGGTGGTGGTCGTCCCCGCGTCGCTACAGCCGGCCGGATCGCTGGGCCCGAATCCGGTGCAGCGCGCGCACTGGCCTCCGAGGCAGCGCGCTTCGCCTGCGAAGGCGGCGCAAGGGCACTGCTGAAAGGTCAGCGGCGCGATTTGCGTCTGAAAGCGCGCGGATGCCGTTGCGTTGACAGGGTTATTGCCGCACAAGCACTGGCCGCTGCAGACTTCGCCCGTGTTGCGCAGAGTGCAATCCGAGTCACGTGCACACGAGAGGTCGGAAGGGGTCACGACGAGGTCGACGCACATGCCTCCGTCGGACGTCCCCGTGTCGCCCTCACGCCCGGCCCCGTCGGACGTCCCCGTGTCGCCCTCACCCCCGTCGGGTTTCGGAGATACGGCGCCGTCGCTGGTGGTGGTCCCCGCGTCGCTGCAGCCCGCAGGCGCATTGGGACCCAATCCGCAGAGGGTGCACTGACCGGCGAGGCAGCGCGCTACGCCTGGAAAGGCGCACGGGCATGCCTCCAGCGTCAGCGACGCGATGTCGGACTCGAAGCGCGTCGCCGCCGCCGCGTTGACCGGGGTATCGCCGCACGAGCATCGCCCGTCGCAGACGCGGCCGCTGAGGCTGAGCGTGCAATCCGAGTCACTTGCGCACGAGACGTCGGAGGGGGTCACTTCGATATCGACGCACACGGAGCCGCCATCAGGCGCGCCGGTTTCCGAGCTCCCCCCTGAGTCACTTCCCGGGGCTGCGCTCCTACCGAAGGTCGTCCCTCCACACGCCACGATCACTCCTGCCATTCCGAGGGGGGCGGCGATGCGAATAAGTAAGCTGCGGACGGTCATGCTGAGCCGGGCCTCGCAAGTTCGGGGCCACCGTGAAGCGCGGGGTAGAACCGAGAAACCGCGGGTTCTCGTTTACCCCGTGGCACACTCGACATGGCTCACTCGGACAGGTATGTCGCGGAGCGGGATGACCTTGTCCCCAATCGCGCGCGTCTGCGTCCCCAACGCGCCGCGGCGACCGCAAGCCACACCCCCGCGGACCATCTCGCGTCCTTCGCGCCGCTCGCGGACACTCCGCAGGCGGCGTTTCCCGACGTCGAGACGAACGAGCTCACGCCGTCGCCCTGAGCGACGACGCGCTCTGTCCCGCCGTCCAGCCCGATGACGACAACCGACGTCGCGGGTCGGCCCGTGGTGGGCGCCACCCCGTCGAGCCGCGTGAAGACCAGCGCCGACCCCCCGCCGATCCATCGAGGGCCGTAGATCGCCGGGTCGCTCGAGACGAGCACCGGCGTCCCCCCGGCGACCGGAACGACGTAGACGTAGCCACCGGGCAGCGTGGAGGACCCGCTCGTCCAGGGCGATGCGTCCGGCGCAGTCGCGTTCATTTCCAAGAACGCGATTTGGGTTTCGTCCGGCGACACCGCGAAATCGGTGGCGACGGAGGTGCCCGAGTCGAGCAGATTCGTGTACTCCTGCTCGTGATAGCAATTTTGCTGAGCGTCGGGCTTCAGCAGATGAATGTTTTCGCTCGACTCGACGGTCGGCCGGTAGGAGACGATCACAGTTCCGTCTCGAAGCATCGCGATTTCGCGCGGCGTAACACCCTTGCAGGTCATGTACCGCGTTGGCGTCGCACCGGGCGTGTCCGCCGCCTTGACGATCTCCCAGCCGCTCGACGTGGGCTCCGCCCACGCAAGGCCGTTGTCCGTCCACGCCACGCGCGGCGGTTCGAACGGGTACCCAGCGTCGGGCCCCGCGGCCACCGGATCGAAGTAAGCCGGGGCCTGCTTGTACGGCACGGGGTAGGGCGCCACCACGTGGGTCGATCCTCCGCCTCCGTCGGCTGGATCGGCCGAAAATGTGACGATGTTCCAGTCGCGGTCGAACACGACGAACCTCGACCCGTCGGGGCTGAAGTGGGGCTCCGATCCCCACGGACGGCCTGGGCCGAAGCCGCTGGTCGCGTAGTCGACCGCCCCCGCGTTGCAGGTCGACGCGCTCGTGCCGGACCAGAGATGCGCGAAGAGGCCGGCGTCCGGTACGGCGTCCAGGGTGAAGGCCGCGAACTTCAGAGGCTGTCCGGGTGGAGCCTCCCAAAAGTCGTACGCGCGCCCGGCGTAGGCCGCAAATGCCGCGATCGGGACCGACGAATTCGAGATGACGTCGGGGCAAAGGACGGCGTGGCTGCCTCCGTCGAAGTCCGTCACGGCGTAGCTCGCGGACCCCTTCCCGCCGTCGCCGGCGGTCCCCTGTGCGAAGAGCACCAACGGCGATGCGGCGCTCACTTTCGCCGTGTGCGCGTCGCTCACTCCGAGGGCGCTGACCGTGACTCGAAGATCGTACTCACCGTTCAGGTCCGGGACGAACGTGGCCTTCGCCGAGCCGGCTCCCGTGAGGCTGCTCGTCGTGACGTTGCTCCCGGTGGGGGCGAGGACGACCGCCCAGGAGAATGTCAGGGCCCCTTGGGTGGTCGAGCTGTTCGATGCGTCGACGACGGCCGCTTGACCGACGAACACCGACACGTCCGACGTCGATGCCTGGACGACCGCACCCGTGATCCCGGAGTCGCTCGGCACGCTGGCGGCGTCGGTCGGAGATCCGGCGTCGACTGGCCTGCCGCCCACGGCGAAATCGCCGAGAAGCGAAGTGCACCCGACCGCTACCGCACCAAAGAAAGAAAAGATAGCCACGCCCCGCAGCATCGGTCTTCCGTGTACCACGTCCACAGGCTCTTGCCGCGCCCCGCGCCTCCGCGCGACCATCGCCTTTGACATGGGCCCCTCCGATCTGCTCGCTCAGATTCAGCTCTTCCAAGGGCTGTCCGACGAAGACCTCGACGCACTTGCGGCGCGTGTCGCGGAGAGGCGCTTGGCCTCGGGCGAGATCGTCTTCGCGCAGGGCGATCGCGGATCGTCGATGTATGTCGTCCAGTCCGGCGCCGTCCAGATCTACTTGCCCGCGGCAACGGAGGTGTCGGAGCCGGTGGTGCTGCGGGACGTGCGCGTCGGCGAATACTTCGGTGAGCTGGCGCTCTTCGACGAAAAACCGCGGAGCGCGAGCGTGCGCGCGGTCGTCGACTCGGTGCTGCTCGAGCTCACGCGCGACGAGCTCGCCGACCACATCGGGCGCTCCAAGACCGCCGCGATGACCATTCTCAGCGAAATGGCCGAGCGCTTGCGCGAAACAAATACCCTATTGAGTCAGCGCGCCGCGAAAGACGTCGTCAAAGAGTTCGAAGACAACCTCACTTGGGGCCAGCGGCTCGCCGACAGGGTCGCAGAGTTGAACGGAAGTTGGGAGTTCATCTTGGTCCTCCTCGGCCTGACGGCCGCGTGGTGCGTCGTGAACGTCCCGGCGGTCGCCGAACACGTGGGGCTGTACGCGCGAGGGGAGGACGGCAAAGTCACCGGCTTCGACCCCTATCCGTACATCCTCTACAACCTCGTGCTGGCGATCCTCGTTTCGCTCCAGGGGCCGCTCATCGTCATGAGCCAGAACCGCGAATCCGCCAAGGACCGCGCACAGGCGGAGACCGACTTCCGAGTCAATCTGAAAAACGAGGTCGGCATCGAGAAGATGCTCTCCGAGCTCGGCGCTTTTCGAGCGGAGACGGCCAAGCGCCTCGACGCGCTGGAGCGGGCCACGCGAGGGGAACGCGTGCGGGCCGAGGTGTCCGCAAAGATGCCTGGAGGGCCGTTCGGACCGCCGTGATATAGCCCCAGCGCGGGAAAGCAGATGCTCGACATCCAATACATACGAAGTTTTTCGGACCAAGTCCGGGCCGCCATCAAGGCCAAGGGCCTCGACCTCGACCTCGACGACTTGCTGGCGGTCGACAAGCAGCGCCGCGAGAGCACGACCTTGCTCGAGCAGCGAAGAGCGCGCAAAAACGAGCTCTCCGCGTCCATCCCGAAGGCGAGCAAGGAAGAGCGGCCGAGGCTCGTCGAAGAAGCGAAGCAGGTGCGGTCGGAGATCGAAGAGCTCGAGCCGAAGATCGCGCAGATCCAGGGCAAGTACCAGGAGCTCATGCTTCGGGTGCCGAGTGTGCCGCGCCCCGAGGTCCCAGTGGGCAAAGGCGAGGCGGACAACGTCGAGGTCAAACGCGTGGGCGAGCCGCGCCGCTTCGACTTCACCCCGAAAGACCACGTCGAGCTCATGACCTCCCTCAAGCTCGTCGACTGGGAGGGCCCGCGGCGGTTCGCCGGAGGGCGTTCGTACGCGCTGGTCGGCGACGGAGCGCTCCTGGAGCTCTCGATCATGCGCCTCGCGGTCGACGAGTTGGTCGCCCGCGGGATGACCCTGGTCGTACCTCCGGTGATGGTCCGGGAACGCGCGATGACGGGTACCGGGTATTTTCCTCTCGGCCGGGAGGAGGCGTATTCAATTGCCGCCGACGAACTTTTCCTCATCGGTACGAGCGAAGTGGCCCTCGTGAGCCTGCACTGCGACGAGACGCTCGATCTCCACGGGCTGCCCCTCTGCTACGCGGGCATCTCGCCGTGCTTCCGTCGCGAGGCCGGGGCGCACGGAAAGGACACGCGCGGCCTCTACCGCGTGCACCAGTTCACCAAGGTCGAGCAAGTAATCTTCTGCGCCCCCGACGAGGCCGTTGCCGAGAAACACCACTACGAACTCCTCGGAAACGCCGAGGCCATCTTGAACAAGCTCGAGATTCCCTACCGCGTGGCGCTCGCGTGCACCGGAGAGATTGGGCTCGGCCAGACGCGAAAGCACGAAGTCGAGTCCTGGATGCCGGGCCGAAACGCCTACAGCGAGACCCATTCGTGCTCGTCGTTCGGGGACTTCCAGGCGCGCCGCTCGAACATCCGGGTGCGTCTGGCCGACGGGTCGCTCTCCTACCCGTTCACGCTGAACAATACAGCGGTAGCGAGCCCGCGGATCCTGATCCCGCTGCTCGAGAATCACCAGGAAAAAGACGGCTCGGTGATCTTGCCGAAAGCGCTCGTGCCGTACATGGGGAAGGAAAGGCTAGTCCCCGGACATTGACTCGAGCAGTGCCCGAACTTCGAGGGAGACTTCGAACTCCGGGCCGGTATCGAGGAATGCCTCGAGGTATTTGCGGGCCGCGACTCGGTCGCCCCGGGCGTGATAGACGAGGCCGACGGCGTGCAGAGCGTCCGGGTCGCCGGGCGCCCGGCTGAGCGCGTCGGTTCCCTCACGGAGAGCGCCCCGAAGATCCCCGAGGACGCGAAGGACGTGGCACAGCGCGACCCGTGCTCCCAGGTGCTCGGGAGCGAGCTTCAAGCACGCCCCATACGCGTCGCGCGAAGCCTCGACTTCCCCGAGCTCGAAGAAAGCGACGCCGAGAAAGTTGTACGCGTAGGCGTTCTTGGGGTCCGCGGCGAGCGCCTGCCGGAGCTCGACGAGCGCCTCGCGGTAGCGTTCCTCGTGGAGGAGTTCGGTGGCCTCTTCGACGGCATCCCAGCGCGCGGCGTCGCGCACCTGGTCTTCATCGTGGGTGTTCATTGCGTGCCGGACGTTCGTTCCCTAGCTAGCGTATGAACGGTGCGAACGCCACGAGTAGCTCCTTGTCGATGCGCCTCGGCCGTCCCCGGGCCAAGTCGACGAACCCCCACGTGGTCCGTGCGCGGGCGAGCAGCCGCCCGTCGGACTTGCGCACGAGCTCCGTCGCGCGTTCGCACTTGGCCACCATGACGTTCGATATCCAGGTTCGCGCGTCGACGATGTCGCCACGCATGGCTGGACGCAGGTAATCCACCTCGTGGCGCACCACGACGAAGATCGCGCCCAGCCGGCGGTACGCGTCCAAATCGAACCCGACCGCCGCCGAGTGGGCGAGCGCCGCCTCTTGAATCCAGCGCACGAACGCGATGTTGCTGGCGTGGCCCAGCAGATCGATGTCGTCGTCGCGCACGACGAGCTCGAGGACGTAGTCGTTCATGTCGAGGGGTCACGCCCGGGCGGCACGCGTGTCTTATCACGGCGCGCGCGCCAGCTCGGGCGTTCGTCCAAGCCCCGTCTTCGAAGGGAGATGCGGGGACGTTTCTCCCGCTGCCGAATCGTGCTTAAGTTCGCTCTAGAATGGCCCTGCCGGTCGCTCTCGAACAGTTCGTCGGGGTCGAGCGTCTCGCGGTTCTTCGGCAAGTTGCGCTCATGCCGCGCGACCTCGGTAGCGTCGTGCCCGACGCGCGGCCCGGTGACGACGTGGTCGTGCTCGTCCATGGCTTTCTCGCGAGCGCTGGCGTATTTCGCCCGCTGCGCGCCCGCCTCGAGCGTGAAGCGGGCGCTCGCGTCGCCACGTTCACGCACGCGCCCTGCGTCGGTGTTCGACGCATCGCTCGCCAGTTGGCCGACCTCGTGGACCACGTCCCGCTCGGAACGCGGATCACCGTCGTCGGTCACTCGCTCGGCGGCGTCGTGGCCCGTTACTATGTCCAGGAAATGGCGGGACATGTCCGTGTCTCGAAGACCGTGTCGCTCGCCAGCCCGTTCGGCGGAGTCAACGTTCCGCCCCTCCTCGTCGGCGCCGATTTGCACGGGCAGAGCCTGCTGCTCAAGCGTTTGCGCGAGCGCGCGCACCTCTGTGGCGTCCCCCACACATCGATCGTCGGCGCGGCCGACTCGGTCGTCGTCGGCGTCGATACCGCCTCTCTCGGTTTCGGCGATGTCGTCGTCATGCCGGACCGGGGCCACAACGGTTTGCTGTTCGACCAGTCCGTGGCGAAGCTGGTCATCGACCGCGTCAAGGGAAGGTAAGGTAGGGTGCGGCCGGGGGGTAGCGCGCCCGAGCAACCCATGGTTCAGCGGGAAATCTTCTCCCGCAGCTTGTCGACGATGTTGGCGTAGCCCAGGCTGGGGTCGTTCATCTTCTTGCGAAACTGATCGTAGTAGTTTTTCGTCAAGCTCGACCCCTCCGTGATGATGTCGACGACGCGGTAGCCGCCGGGGGTCTGCTTCACGACGTAGTCCACGCGGACGGCCGGATCGCGCGGCTTGCTCTTGCTCTTCGCCTCGGTGAGCACGCGGGTGTCGCCCGCCGCGTCTCGCGCTCCGTGGTAGGCGACGTCGTAGTCGAGCGTCTTCACCAGGTTCTTCCGATAGCTCTTGCGAACGAGCTGGCTGAGCAGGCTTCGGAGCTCGTCCTTCTGGGGGTCGGCATACTTCACCCAGAGGTCGTCGCAGCCCGGTACAGAAGGAGGGCATGGCTCGCCGAACGCGCGCCGCGTGAGCTCGCCGTAGTCGACGAACCCGTCCAAAGCTTCGTTGATCTGCGCGTCCCGCGACGACGACTCGGGCGCGCGCAAAAGGCGCTCGAGCTTTTCGTGCTCGTGCTCGATGAAGCTCTGGGCGTCGTCGGCAGAGGCCGTCGACGGGAGCGAGAGAGAGACGGCAGCGTACGAGAGAGCAAGGAATGCGCGGAATCGCATGGGCAAACGGACCTCGACCAAGATACGGTCAATAATCGTTGCGCGGCCCCACGCAAGTCTCTCGCGCTACTCACCGCGCCGGGGGCGCGATGCTTCTCCTCAGGCCGGCGACGTCACCACTGAGCGTGACGCGGAAGCTCGCCCCCCCTCCTATCGCCTTCTCGACGCTGAGCTTCGCGCCCATCGGTTCGTGGTCTTCCACGATCCGTCGAACCACGGCGAGACCGATTCCCGCCCCGTGCGTTCGCGTCGTGAAGAAGTCTTCGAAAATTCGCGCGCGGGAGTCTTCCGCAATTCCGGGGCCTTGGTCGTCGACCGCCAGGGTCACACTCCTTTCGTGGAGCTCGACTCGCACGACGACCGTCGACCCGGCCGAACTCGCCTGCATCGCGTTTCGTACGAGGTTCCAGAGAACCTGCCGCATCTGCGGCCCGTCGCAGCGAGCCAGTGCAGCATCGGTCTCGGGTCCCTCGTAGCGCACGCGGACGTCCGTTCCTCGCGCCGCATTCGCGGCGAGCGCCACCACCTCGCGTGCGAGGGCGGCGACGTCGGTCGCCTGGGCGGTCGGCGGACGGCGCTTGGAGAGATCGAGCATGTCGCCCACCAGATCGTTGAGCCGCCTCGCCTCGCGGTGCACGATTTCGCAGAGTCGCTTGTCTTCGCTACTGAGCGCGGAAGACTCGTGGAGCATTTCGATCGATCCCGTGATCGAGCCCAGCGGGTTTCTTATCTCGTGCGCGAGGGCCGCGGCAATTCTGCCGAGCACGGCGAGTCGCTCGGCCTCGAACGCGCGCCTGGTCGCGTCCTGCAGGGCGCCGCCGGTCAAGCGCAGGCGCTCGGCGAGGTACCCGGCGAGGAGCGCGACGACGCTGACGCCCAACGTGTTGACGAGCAGCGGGTAGATGAGCTGCGCCGTTTGGACCGCGTAACTCGCCGCTTCTTGATCGCGCGGGGGATGCACCCAGCCGAAGTGGAATCCCGCGCAGAGCAGCGCGTAGATGCCGATTCCGAGCGCGGCGGCGAACGCGGCCCCGCGCAGCCCGACGAGGATGGCGCCCACCAAGCAGGTGAGCGCATAGAAAGAGGTCGCGCCGCTCGACGCCCCGCCCGACACGTAGACGATCGCCGTCCAGGTGATCTGGTCGAGGGCGATTTGGGACCACGCGAGCGCGTGAAGTCGCTTGCCCGAGCGGAGTACCGCGGCGTAAATCGCGGCGAGCGCGAACCCCGATCCGATCGTGACGAAGACGACGCGCAGGCTGAACGGGTACCGCGCGAGCTCGCCTTGCAGGTACAGCGTCGCGGTCGCTCCGAGCAGAAGTACGAGAAACGCGAGGCGCAGCGCCGTGATCCAGGCGATACGGCCGGCTAGGCTGTGATCCGGCGATCGAGAGCGGATCCCGAGCTCCATGTCGATGCGTCGCGGCTTATTCGGCCTTGATCTTCCCGGCGATGCTGAAGATCGGCAGGTACATCGCAATGAGAACCACGCCGACGGTGCCGCCGATCCCGACCATCAATGCAGGTTCGATGAGGCTCGTGAGAGCCGCCACGGCCACGTCGACTTCCTCTTCGTAGAAATCGGCGATCTTGTTGAGCATCGTATCGAGCGCGCCGGTTTGCTCTCCGACGCCGACCATCTGGACGACCATCGACGGAAACACGTTGGTCTCCATCAGCGGCTGAGCCATGTTCTTGCCCTCGGCGATGCGTGCCCTGGCGTACATGATCGCCTCTTCGACGATGACGTTGCCGGCGGTCTTCGCCACGATCTCGAGCGCATCGAGGATGGGTACGCCGGACGCGAGCAGCGTACCCAGCGTGCGCGTAAACCGAGCCACCGCGATCTTGCGGAGGACCCCTCCGACGATCGGTACGCGGAGCAACGTCGCGTGGATGGCTCTTTTTCCTCGCGGCGTCTTGTACGTGTAGGCGACCGCCCCGATGAGTCCCGTAAAGCCGAGAATGATCCAAAGGACGTTACCGACGAACCCTCTCGATATCGTCATGACGATCCGGGTGAGAACGGGAAGCTCGTCCTTGGACCCGAAGTCTTTGAACATGTTCTCGAACCCGGGAATGACGAACGTCAACAAGATGGTGAGCACGCCGAAGAAGACGAAGATGACGATGCTCGGATAGACCATTGCGCCGCGTACCTGGCTCCGCAGCTTCATCGATTTTTCGATGTAGACCGCAAGACGGTTGAGGATGGTGTCGAGGATGCCTCCGACCTCGCCCGCTTGCACCAGGTTGACGTAGAGATGATCGAAGACTTTGGGGTGGCGGCGGAGCGAATCGCTGAAGGTCGCGCCCTGCTCGACGCTCGCCTTTACGTCTCGAAGAATGGCACCGAAGAACTTGTTGTCGGTCTGCCCCTGGAGGATGTCGAGACACTGCACGATCGGTAGGCCGGCGTCGATCATCGTCGCGAAGAGCCGCGTAAACGTGACAATGTCTTTTTGGCCGACGCCCGTTCCAATTTGAAAACTAATCGCCTTCGGCTTCTTCTTGACCTTCGTCGGTTGCAATTGCTGGGCGCGCAGCCGCTGGTTCACCGCGTCTTCGGACTCGGCCTCCATCGAACCCTTGCGGACCTCACCCGTCCGTCCGCGCGCCTCCCAAACGAATTCGGCCATCGTCCGTGACGAGTGTACAGGTCGCGCGCTCGGAGGGTCAAAGTCCGCGGGGACTTTCGCGTTTCGCTATCTGAGTGAAATGCCCCAGCCGTTGCCCAACTCTCCACCTCGTCGCACACTGGTCACGCGGCATTCTTTCGAGATGAGAACGACAACAGACGACATCGCGCGCCGAATCGTCGACGATGGGGTGGCTCCCGCGTGCGCGGCCGGTTGCGCGGTGCGGAGCGGCTCATGGTGTCGAGAGATCGGTGGCGCGATCGATCTCGAGTTCGATCTCGCGAGCCTCACCAAGCCGATGACTGCGGTCGCCGTCGCGCGCAGTGGAATCGACCGGCGCCGGCCGCTCGGCACCTTCTTGCCCGAGGCGCGAGGGACGGCGAGCGAACACGTGCCGCTCGAGCTCTTCCTGGCGCATCGCGCGGGTCTCGAGTCCCACCGGCCCCTCTACGCGCCTTGCCTTCGCGGCGAGCGCTTCGATCGGTCCGCGGCGCTCCGCGAGGCGGCCAGCGCCAGGCGCATCGACGCAATCGGCGAGCCCCCCGTCGAAGGGTTTGCGCCCCTTTACAGTGACCTCGGCTACATCCTGGCCGGCGAGGCGCTCGCTCGCGACATCGGCGCGAACGACGCGGGCGAGGCAATCGGCCGACTCGTCCTCGATCCCCTGGGTATTTCCTTGGAAGCGGGGACCGTGCGCGATCTCGCCGCACGGGGGATAAAAGGTCCGTTCGCTCCGACCGAGACCGTCGCCTGGCGCGGCGGCGCCGTCGTCGGGGAGGTCCACGACGAGAACGGTTGGGCGCTGACGGGCAAGGGTGGGTCAGGACATGCCGGTATCTTCGGGACCGCCGGCGCCGTGCTGGCGTTCGGCATCGCGGTTCTCGACGCGCTGGACGGGATCGCCGGGCCGTTCGGGACCGACGTCGACCTGAGCTGGCTGGTTCGCGCGCGCTCGCGACCGAGCGCCGCGGAGGAGGGGCCGGCGAGTGGGGAAGCGGGACCCCGCGTTGCGCAGGCAAGCACGCTTCGCGCAGGGTTCGATGGAAAGAGCGGCCAGGGGTCGAGCGCGGGATTGCGAATGGGATCTCGGACGTTCGGTCACCTGGGCTTCACGGGGACGAGCCTCTGGATCGACCCCGACGCCAAAGTGGTCGTCGTCCTTCTCACAAATCGCGTGTGCCCATCCCGTGACAATTCAGCGATTCGCGTCGCACGGCCAGTGGCCCACGATTCGTTATTCGAGCGAGCCACTTTTCTAGCCCACTCTTGACTCAATCATGGCATCATCCCGAAACTCTCCCCAGGTTATACCCAGCCGATCAGAAAATCCGCAGACGGAAACCCGCAGAAGCGATGCGTTGCGCGTCGGTGGCAACCGCGGAGAGAGTCGCTTCGAAACCACTATCCAGCACGGCTTGGGCACGGGATGCGATCTTCGGGAAGCGGGCGTACAAGTAGGGAGGTGACGGTGAGCCAATCCGGTCGCCACTCGGGAACGGCAGACTACAACTTACGCATTCTCTGGCCTCTGGCCCGCTGGATTGAAGACCAGCACGGCGCTGAAAAACTCACATCGGTGCTCGAAGGAACCGGTGTCGTAGCGTCCCAGTTCAACGCAAGAAATGACTGGGTCTCGTCGGAAACGTTCGAGACGTTCCTCGCGCGCGCGCGGGCCCTCATGGCGGACGACGAGACTTTGATGCGTGCGGCTACCTACCGGATTCGGGAAGCATACGGGCCGATTCGGTACGTGCTTTGGGCGGCTTCCCCGGGAGCGGTGTTTGCCCAGATGGGCAAGAGCTATTCACTCGTATCAACCGTCGGCAAGTTCACGGTGTTGTCGCAGGACAGAACGAGTGTTGCTTTCCGAGTCGATACCGAAGGCCGTCCGATAAGCCGCCTCAATTGTCTGGTGCGTCAGGCCAATTGCAAGATCTTGCCAACAATGTGGGGATTGCCCCCGGCGCACGTGAGAGAGCACTCTTGCATCGGCCGCGGCGACGCGACGTGCGAGATTCATCTTCGTTGGTACGCGGCTCGCTCGATCGTCCCGGTTCTGTTGGGGACGGTGTTGTTCGGCTTTTTCGGAGTCTTGCTCCAGCGATTTGGCGTGGCGTCCGTGCCGACGCCGATATTCCTCGCGACGCTCGGAGCGGCGCTCGGCTACATCGTCGAAGTCCGTCGCACCGAGAACATCAACCAGGAAACGCGCCAGGAGACGATGGACGCCCTCCGCCAAATTGCGGGTGAAGAGGCAGAGGCACGCCGGGAGATCGTCGACCTTCACCAGCGGCAAAAGGAGTGGACGCGCCACGTCGAAGAACAGGTGGGCGAGCGCACGCGGGCGCTCGAGCACGTACTGAGCGGGATGCAGGGACTCCAGCAAGAGCGCGCGAGCACACTTCTCGGCTTCTCTCACGATCTGCGCAATCCGCTGCAAGTCCTGCAGTTCGGCGTGGAGGTGCTGCGCATGCGCTGCCGCGGCGAAGTTCAGGTCAAGGCCGTCCTCGACGACATGGACCTCGCCTCCGCGCAGATGAAGCGAATGCTGAGCGACCTCGTGCAAACCGCGAGCAGCCAGCGAGCCTCCTTGCCGTTCGCGTCACAGCGGCTCGAAGTACCCGAGCTTGCCGAGCGGCTCCAGCGACGGCTTCGTGCGTTGCTTCACGGCGGTGACGTTCGTGCAACGGTTTTTGCCACTCGAGAAGCCCCGCCCGCGATCGACATCGATCCGCTGCTATTCGACCGCATCGTCGACAACCTTCTCGGCAACGCGGCAAAGTACACCGATCGAGGAAGCGTCGTCGTGGAGCTTGACGGCACCCCTGGGTTCCTGGTCATTAAAGTCTCCGATACGGGGAGAGGAATGGATCAAGAGCAGCTCGAGCGGTGCTTTACCGCGGGTGGGTCCGACCCGGAGCTTCGCGCACGCGACAGCTTCGGAGTGGGCCTGTCGGTGGTCGTGCACTTGCTCGATCGAATCGGCGGGCGGCTCGAGGTGATGTCCAAAGTCGGCGAGGGCACCACGTTTTGGGTCCATCTGCCGCTCAAGAGCGCGAGACCCGAAAAACAAGAGTCGGGGGAACTTCCAAAACTTATGGGTGTGGAGCCTTTGAGCCGTGTGGTTCGTATCCGAAGACTTAGCGCATGAGTAGGCCAGGCGGTGTTCCCGAGGAGCCCCGCCCGGACGACGAGGGCAGCAAGGTAGCGTACCTGCCGATCGTTCGTGCGCCTCCGGTCGCCGTCGCCAAGTCCGGTCTGGCGGAGCCGGTCGAGATCGCTCCGGTTTCCGAGCGACGACCCGCGCCTGCGGAGGTGCCGAGGCCGCAGCGCATGGTGGACGTGTTCCTGCGCTATCTTGCGGCGGAGGGGGCCACCCACGTGTTCGGAATTCCGGGCGGACTCCTGCATCCGCTCATGGCGGCGATCGAGGCCACCTCGGCGTTGACGTTGGTGGTGACCAAGCACGAAGAGGGCGCGGCCTTCATGGCCGATGGCTTCGCCCGCACGACCGGCAAGCTCGCCGTGTGCGCGGGCACGTCGGGTCCGGGCGCGACGAACCTCGTGACGGGCGTCGCCTGCGCGTTCGCGGATGGCGTGCCGATGCTCGTCGTGACCGGGCAGGCGGCGTCGCACTCGCTCGGCAGAGGGGCCGCCCAGGAGACGGCACGCGAAGACATCGACATCGTCGAAATGTTTCGCCCGATTACCAAGTACTCGGCGATGGTCACCAGCCCAGGGACCTTGGCGCATCACCTGCGCCGGGCACTGCGGCAAGCGCTCACGGGCAGACGTGGACCGGTTCATCTCAATGTTCCGGTCGATCTATGGGAGCGGAGCGCGGAAGAGGACTGGTTCGATCCGTGCACCTACCGGCCGGATACGCGCGCGTTCGAACGCATCGCCGTCCAGCGCGCTGCCGAGGCGCTGCTTGCGGCACGCTACCCCGTGATGCTCGTGGGTTCGGGCGTCGCCGCCGCCCGCGCCGAAGAACACCTCCGCGTTCTGGCGGAGTTGATCCACGCGCGGGTGGCCACGAGCCCCCGCGCCAAAGGCGTGTTTCCCGAAGACGACCCACTCTCGCTGGGCATTTTCGGAAACGCGGGGCACCGCGATGCGCGCGAGACGATCCTCGGCAACCGGGTCGACGTCCTCTTTACCGTGGGCACGTCGCTCGGCGAAACGAGCACGTTCAATTGGACGCCCCGACTGCGGCCGAGCGGAGCCTTGATCCAGCTCGACATCGACGCCGATCGAATCGGCCGAAACTACCCGGTCGACATCCCGCTCGTGGGCGACGCCCAAGCGATTCTCGTGGAGCTCGCATACCATATCCATCGTCGGATCCGGGACGGGGCGCCTTCCGCATCGCGATGGGGTGAGAGTCCGCCCCTCGAGCGCGGACACAGCCGATATGACTCCGCGCTTGCGCGCACAAGCGACGACGTCCCGCTCACACCAGAGCGCTGGCGCGTCGACCTCGAGGAAGTGCTGCCGGACGACGCGACGATTTTCTCCGACATCGGCGCGCACATGCTCTTCAACATGCATCATTTGTGCATTCGGCGCGGCCAGCGGTTCTTCATCAATCTCGGTTTCGGCTCGATGGGCCACGGGACCGTGGCCCCGATCGGCGCCGCCCTGGCTACGCCCGACCGGCCAATCTTTGCTCTTGTCGGCGACGGTTGTTTCGCGATGAACGGGATGGAGCTCATCACCGCCGCCGAGCTCGACGTGCCGGTGATCTGGATCGTCGAGAACAACAACATGCACGGCATCACCTGGCATTGCAGCAAGCTTCTCAGCCGCGGGACACCGATGCGCGCGGCGGTATACAAGCGCCCTCTCGAAGTCGCCGCGCTGGCGCGCGCGATGGGGCTGCATGCGCGCGTGGTCGATCGTCCGGGACAAATGCAAGATGCCGTACGCGAGCTGGTTCGTGTGCAAGGCCCGGGGGTGATCGAAGTACGCGTCGATCCCACCGTGGTTCCACCGCTCGGCGAGCGAGCCAAAGCCCTCGCGGGGTTCATCGAGTCGTGAGCGTGGAAGGAGTTCACCGCGCCGGGGGCGCCGAAGCGCCTGCGTCGGAACGTACCGGTCCGCTCGATCTCGGACCTTGGCCGGACAAGCTCACAGCCCGCGTCGTGACGCCCGGCCCGCGGCCGGCCATCCACGGCTACGACGTCGAGGGAGATCTCGCGCGGCACTATTCCTTCGCCGAAACCGTCCTCTTATCGCTGACCGGTGAGCTTCCAACGCCCGGCCAAGGTCGAGCGTTCGAAATCGTCCTTCAGTTTGCAGCTCCCGCGCCCATCAACGAGGCGCCGACCCACGCCGCCGCCCTCGCGAGAATTTGTTCGGGCACGACGAGCGCGATCCAGGGCACCGCGGCCGTGGCGCTCGCCGAACAGGCGCGCTGTCTCGTTGCCGATCACGCGGCGTGGCTCGAAGCACTCGGGGCGGGCGTCGTCCGCGTGGCCCCCGAATACCGCGCCGCGTCCGACGAAGAACGCGCCAGCGTTGGGCGATTGCGCGCGGCTCTCGAAGGCTTTCTCGACGTTCCCGAGTTGGCCCACGACGTCAGCCGCGCGGCGGCTCTTCTCGCGACCTTTTGGGCATGCGGCTTGAAGAGAGCGAGACATATCGAGTGTGCCCTGGTGTTCGCAAAGCTGCCCGTCGCCTTGGCCGAAGCGCTGGCGACTCCGGCGCGTAGTTTTCGCGCATATCCCCTGCTTCTGCCGGGCATCGAGTACGTGGACGGCGACGCATGATCAAGACCCGCGTTGCCCGCCAAGTCCCAGGAGACAATCTCTATTTCGGACACAGTACGCTGACTGATTTACTCGGCCGAGAGACCCTCACCGGCCTCATGGCCATGGCCGCCATGGGTCGGCAGCCATCGGAGGGCGAGAGGGTCGTTCTCGATGCCATCGCGGTCGCTTCGACCTCCGCTGACCCGCGTATTTGGCCCTTGAAGTTGACGCGCCTCGTTGCTTCATACGGGGGAACGCTCGCTGGTTTCGGTGCCGGTCAACTGGCCATGGAGGGCAAGAGCATCGGACCCTGGACGGTGGGGGCTGCGGCCGAGGAGCTCGCGTCCCTTCGCGATCTCCTTGGCGAGCATTTCGATGATGCGGATGCGGTGCAAGCGGCGGTCCGGCAGAGAGTCGAGAGACGCCCGCGGATGGCCGGTTACGGCGTTCCGTTTCGCGAGCGCGACGAGCGCATGGAGGCGCTCCGCAAGCAGGTGTCGGATCTGGGGAGAGACCGACTACCGTTCTGGACGCTCCAGGAAGCGCTATCGGTCGGGATGAAGGAAAAGTGGGGTGCCGCCCCGAACATGGCGATTGGCGGTTCCGCGGTCCTTCTCGACCTCGGCTGCACCCCGCGTCAGGCGGCTGCCTTGGCTGCGTTCCTGAACCAAAACGTCTTCGCCGCGAACGCCTTCGAAGCCGCCCAGCAGCGGAGCCCGCTGATGCAAAGGTTGCCCGATGCGTGCGTCGACTACGTCGGCCCGGCGCCTCGGACGACGCCCCGGGCCGCCGCGGTCAATAAGCCATAATCTCCGCGATGCTCGCGTCGGCCATCGAGTGGACACCCCGCGCGGCCGCGAGGGCGTCGAGGGTGACGTCCAGCGTGAGCGCGCCGGCGTCCGCCGTCACGGTCGGACCTTCCAGCGGATGATCGATGCCGGTGAGCAGTCCCACTGGATCGGCCATCAGTACGCCGAATGCCGAGCGGAGTCGCTCTCCTGCCGCAGTCGCGTCTCGGCCCCAGGCACCCGTGAGCAAGATACGCAGCGCGAGGGCGCTATGGGTGGGGTGCGCCACCGGGCGCATGGAAAGCGCGACTGCCGTCGTCGCTCGCAACAAGCCCGCCAGTCCGCGCGCCCACTCTCCCTCGAACGGGCCCGGCGCGAAGGCGCGGAGCGGTGCTTCACCCACCATCGAAGCGGCCGAGGCGAGGGGTTCGGCGCGGAGAACGGGAAGCGACCGGCGGAGCCGACCCTCGGCGAAGTACACCGCTGCCCGCAAAAGGCCGAGCTGCCCTCGTTCGACGATCAGCGCCTTGCCCGCCAGGAGCGCCACCTCTTCGTGCTCGCCCTTGACGTTTCGCCACATTCGCGTGACTCCGTGTTCGACGGTTCGCCCTTGTTCTGCTCCGCCGAGCGCGACGAATGCCGCATCGACGCGCCCCGGCTCGAACGGGACGCGCGCGACCACGAGCGTGGCCTTCGGATACGCGGCGATCACGATCTGGTCGGCGCGCCGCAGATCCAGTCCACCGCGCCGGCGTGCGAACGCATCGAAGCGTGCTTCGGGCACGATCATCGCCACGGCCGGCCCGAGGGCGGAGCGGGAGAGAAGGTCGCGCGGGTTCATCTCGACGAGCCAGACGAGGCCCGCGGCGGGGACCATGTCGATCGCTCGGCCGAGCTCGAGCGCGTCGCTCGGCGAGGCCCCCTGACCCATTCGCTGGCCGTTCGTTGAAGCGCTACACGCCTGGACCGCGAGCCCGCTCATCAGCGCGAGGACGTCTCTGCGAGACGCGGTCGGAGGGGGCGCGAAGTCCACGAGAAAATTGCGGCGCGGGCCGCGTTATCCAGCGATCCGGATGCGCGCGAAACGGCGGTTCTTCGATCCGACGCGCACCAGGTACTCGCGGCCGGGATCGAGGCGAGCCTTCGGGTCGGTCGCGCGGACACCGTCGACTTCGACTCCGCCTTGCTCGACCAAACGTCGAGCCTCGCTGGTAGACGCGGCCAGGTTTGCCTGCTTGAGCGCCCAGGCCAGCTCCGCGACTCCGCCACGTGGGTCGACCGTCACTTGCGCGACGTGCTCGGGCACCGCGTCTTTCGCGTAAACGCGCTCGAATTCGAGGGCGGCACGCGTCGCCGCCTCGGTGCCGTGAAACCGCTCGATGATCTCGCGCGCAAAGAGCGCCTTGATCTCCATCGGGTTGCGGCCCTCGGCACGCTCCTTCTTCAGCGCGGCGATCTCGTCGTTGCCGCGGCTCGACAGAAGCTCGAAGAAGCGGAAGATCACCGTATCGTCGATCTGCATCGTCTTGCGGAACATGACGCCGGGGGCTTCTTGGATCCCAATGTAATTGTCGGCGCTCTTGCTCATTTTCTTGCCGACGATGGCGCCGTTCTCGAGTCGGGCATCGGTGCCCTCCAGGATGGGGGTCGTCATCACGATTTGCGGCCGTTTGCCGTACTTCGCCATGAGGTCGCGCCCGACCAGGAGATTGAAGAGTTGGTCGGTGCCCCCGAGCTCCACGTCGCACTCGAGCTCGACCGAATCGTATCCCTGGAGGAGCGGGTACAAGAACTCGTGCTGGTGAATGGGGCGCTGTTCTTCGAAGCGCTGGCGGAAGTCTTTGCGCTCGAGCATGCGCGACACGGTCGACTTGGCCATGAGCTCGATCGCCGGCCCGAGGCCCATCCGATCGAACCATTCTCCGTTTCGCCGAATCTCCAACCCGTCCGCGTCGAGCACCTTGCGCGCTTGCTCCAGATACGTCTCCGCGGACCGCTCCACCTCTTCGCGCGTCAAGCGAGGACGACTCTCGTTTTGACCGGTCGGGTCGCCCACCATCGCCGTGAAATCCCCGAGGAGGAGGATGGCGGTGTGCCCGAGGTCTTGGAAGGCCCGCATCTTTTGGAGAAGGACGGTGTGACCCAGGTGCAGGTCGGGACGCGTCGGATCGAACCCCGCCTTCACACGCAGCGGGCGACCGCTGCGCTGCGACTCCGCGAGCCGCTCTTCGAGCTCCGAGCGAACGTGCAGGTCGACGATTCCGCGCTCGAGGAGCGCTAGCTGCTGCGCAGGGGAGGTCACGGCTCAGTCGTCGTCTTTGCCGCCGGTGATTGGAAAGTGACGGCTGCTGTTGACGATCTCTTTGAGCTCTTTTCCGACCTTGAAGAAGGGCAGACGCTTTGCGGGGACGTCGACCGGCTCTCCCGTCCGGGGATTGCGTCCCGAATAGGGCTTGTAGGGGCGCACGGTGAAGCTGCCGAAGCCGCGGATCTCGATCCCTTCGCCGCGCTGAAGCGCTTCTGTCATTGCGTCGAACACGCAGTTGACGACGAGTTCGGCCCGCGCCTTGGTCAGGTCCGCGCGCTGCGCTGCGAGCGCATCGATAAGTTCGCTCTTGGTCATGCTGCTCGCCTCCGTCGGGGCGGCCCCGAGACAAAAACAACTGGTAACATGCAGGGTTCCAGACCGTCAACGCCGGGCGCCCGCCGGGCGCGCTCGGAGAATCGTCGTCTTGTCGAGCATCACGGCGCCGCCCTGGGCGCCGAGTATCAGCCAGGTGCCGGCGCGATCCTTCGCGAGCTCGACGGTCCGGGCCTGCAGATCGACGCAGCTTGTGGATTTTGCCGAGTTGCTCCAGTTCCACTCCGCCAGTGGCGCTTGCCCGAGCTCTTCGACCAGCCTCAGCACCCCGATTGCGCCGCCCCCGGCTTGCAGCACCCGAGGGATGACCAGCCAGCCCACTTTCTCGGCGGAAGCCGAGGGCTCGTTCGGAACCGGCAGCGCCAATGTCACGCTCGCCGCGCCGGGTCCGGTGGGCGCAAGCCGAAGGACGCGGCCGTCGGAAGCGCACGAATCGGCCGCGCCGGTCGCCTCCACGGTTCCTCCCCTCACATCGATTGGCGGCCAGTCGCTCTCGGCTTCGAAGCGCCACGCGTCGCTGGCGCTCGGCGGCGACCACCAGGGTGCCGAGGCGGCTTTGGCGTCGGTCACGTAGCGGTGCGTCGGCGGATGTCCGAGCGAGTCGAAGAGCAAACGGTCGTGATCATCGCCGCGCATGCGGGCCGCCTCGATTCCGTGGCTCGCGACGACGCCTGGATCGTGAGCGAGTTCGTATCCTGCGTCGTCGGAAAAGAAGAGCAAACCATGGGTGACGTTGGCCTCCCGGACGACATCCGGATCGAAACGGGGGTGGCCGTCGTCGCTTGCGGCGAGGGCTTGGTGCACGTGCGATGCGTGCAATGCAAACCCTAGGAGGGCCGCGGCGATCGCTCCGACGGCCCCCGAGGCGAATGCGCGCTGAAAAAGACGGGAAACGCCGAATGCCATCAGCGCGTGCTCCAGGGGCACGGAAGCGACGAGCCGCGTCCCCGCGTCCGGTGGCTTCGGTCCGTCGTGGATCGCCATCTGGATGAGCGTCTCGGCCGCAACCACGACCGCCGTAAGCGTGACCGCACGCCCGGCGCGCACGACGAGCGGGACGAGCGCCAGGAGGGCCAGGGGCTCCAGGTTGGCGATGTCGAGGAGGTGATCGCGCAAGCACAGGATTGCCGGCGGCCCGAGTCGAGCCACGCCGGGTCCTCCGTCCACCACGCCGACGTACGCAGCCGCGGCCGACGTCAGCACGCGACCGGTCGCCGCACGGTTGGCCGCGAGCAGGAGCAGCAAGCCGGGAAGGGCCGCGCCGAGGGACCACGCGATGGCTCGCGCAGCCGAGCGTTCTCTTCGTAGCCCGATCGCAACGACCGCGACCACGACGCCGACGGCGAGCGCGGAAGATGGACGCGAAGCGAGCAGAAATCCCAGCGCGAGCCCTGCGGCCCCGAAGAATCGGACGGCCCCGGTCCTTTTCCCCCGAAGCGTGCACGCGAGGCACAAGGCCACTGCGGCGGCGGACGCGCCATACGGCACCGCGTCCGCAGTATGATACCGGAGCGAGGCCGAGATGACGGAGAATCCCGCGGCCAGTCGCGCGACCTCCTCGGTCGGTGGGCCGCTTCGAGGCGTGGCGCGCTCCTCGTCCGCGCCGATTTCGCTTGCCAAGAGCCAGGTGGCGAAGACGAGCGACGCGGCCACGATTGGCCCCACGAGCATCGGTGCCCCGAGCAAAAAACCCAACGCGAGAAGC
>Ga0265313_10001545_pt1 | contig 21400 bp, 21 predicted proteins | sample 4123metaG_FD_203122 | JGI IMG/M metagenome (GOLD analysis project Ga0265313, IMG submission 203122) | Rhizosphere microbial communities from Carex aquatilis grown in University of Washington, Seatle, WA, United States - 4-1-23 metaG | ecosystem: Host-associated > Plants > Roots > Rhizosphere >...
GCGCGTCCCCATCGCGCGCAGCCCCGTGATCTCCAAATCCGCACATCCGGGCCCGCCGTGGCCCACAATGAGGGGAATTGCGCCAATGACTGAGCGCATTCGCGAGTTTCTGCGCGCCCGCAACGAAGACGGGCCGTGCCTAGTGGTCGATCTCGACGTCGTCCGCGACAATTACGGCGCCTTTGCCAAGGCGTTGCCGGACACCCGCGTGTTCTACGCGGTGAAGGCCAATCCGGCCCCGGAAGTGCTGGCGCTGCTGACCAAGCTCGGCTCCTGCTTCGACACCGCCTCGCTCGCCGAGATCCAGATGGTGCTCGCGGCCGGTGCGACGCCGGACCGCATCTCCTATGGCAACACCATCAAGAAGGAGCGCGACATTGCGCGCGCCTATGAGCTCGGCATTCGGCTGTTCGCGGTCGACTGCAAGCCCGAGGTCGAGAAAATCGGCCGCGCCGCCCCCGGTTCCCGCGTGTTCTGCCGCATCCTGTGCGACGGCGCCGGCGCCGAATGGCCGTTGTCGCGCAAATTCGGCTGTGAGCCGGCCATGGCGGTCGACGTGCTCGAACATGCCACGAAGCTCGGCCTCGATCCCTATGGTGTGTCGTTCCATGTCGGCTCGCAGCAGCGCAACCAGCATGCCTGGGACAAGGCCCTCGCCTCGGCGGCGGCGGTGTTCCGGGAGTGCGGCGAGCGCGGCATGAATCTGTCCATGGTCAATCTGGGCGGTGGCTTCCCGACCAAGTACCTGAAGAACGTGCCGACGGTGAAAACCTACGGCTCGGCGATCTTCCGCGCCTTGCGCAAGCACTTCGGCAACCGCATTCCGGAGACCATCATCGAGCCGGGCCGCGGCATGGTCGGCAATGCCGGGATCATCGAGACCGAGGTCATCCTTGTCTCCAAGAAGAGCGAGGAAGACGACGTCCGCTGGGTTTACCTGGATATCGGCAAGTTCGGCGGCCTCGCCGAGACGATGGACGAGTCGATCCGCTACCCGATCAAGACCCCGCGCGATGGCGCGGACACCTCGCCTTGCGTCCTGGCCGGCCCGACCTGCGATTCGGCCGACGTGATGTACGAGAAGCAGCCTTATGCGCTGCCGGTAAGCCTGGAGATCGGCGACAAGCTGCTGATCGAGGGCACCGGCGCCTATACGGCAACCTACTCGTCGGTGGCCTTCAACGGCTTCGAGCCGCTGAAGACCTACCACATCTGACACAGCCGGGAGGCGGTGCGCCGCCTCCCCCCATTTCTCGACCCGTCAGGCGGAGCGCCGGCGCGCAAGCGCGGCCTTACCGATGACGGCCGGAGGACTGCGACAATGATCACGATCCGAACCGAGCGACCGGTCGAGGAGCAGGCGCGCGAGGCGCTGCTCGACGCCGCCTATGGCCCTGCCCGCCATACCAAGCCGTCGATGAAGCTCCGCAGCGGCCGCCTGCCGGCCGACGGATTGTCGCTGGCCGCGTTCGAACGTGGCCGGATGATCGGCACCGTGCGGCTCTGGCACGTCAGTGCCGGCCGTGGCCGGCCGGCACTGTTGCTCGGCCCGCTGGCGGTTCATCCGGGTCACCGCGGACGCGGCATCGGCTCGGCGCTGATGCAGCAGGCTCTGGCCGTGGCGGCGGAGCGTGGCCATGCCGCGGTGCTGCTGGTCGGGGACGCCGCCTATTACGGGCGCTTCGGCTTCAGCACGGACAAGACCGGCGCGCTGCGTATCGCCGGCGCCGATCCGGCGCGCCTGCTCGGCATCGAACTCAAGCCGGGCGCGCTCGATGGCGCGCGTGGCAGCATCACCGCGACCGGCGAACGGCAACGGCAACCGATGCTCGGGACGCTGGCGCCGATCGCAACGGTGCGTCCTCGTCTCCAGCCGCGCGCCGCGTAACAACCCAAAAGTCGTGGATGCAGCGCGCTAAAATGCGCCGCACCTATTCCATACGCGCTATGGCAACGCTAAAGACGTATGGGGTTGAGGGCAGATAATGGCGGAATGGCCGGTCCACGGACGGATCAGTGGCCCGATTGTGATGATCGGTTTTGGCTCGATCGGCAAAGGCACCTGGCCGCTGATCGAGCGCCACTTCACATACGACAAGTCCCGCTTCGTCGTCATCGACCCGGAGGACAAGGACCGCGGCCTGCTCGACAAGGCCGGCGTCCCGTTCATCCACAAGGCGGTAACCCGCGACAATTACCGCGAACTGCTGACGCCGCTGCTGACCGCCGGCGGCGGCCAGGGCTTCTGCGTCAACCTGTCGGTCGACACGTCCTCCGTCGACATCATGGAGCTGTGCCGCGAGCTCGGCGCCTTCTATATCGACACCGTCGCCGAGCCGTGGGCCGGCTTCTATTTCGACAGCAGCCTGGGACCGGAGGCGCGCTCCAACTATGCGCTGCGCGAATCGGTGCTGGAGGCGCGGCGCAAGAAGCCGGGGGGCACCACCGCAATATCCTGCTGCGGCGCCAATCCCGGCATGGTGTCCTGGTTCGTCAAGCAGGCGCTGGTCAATGTCGCCGCCGATACCGGCGTCAAATTCGCCGAGCCGAAGTCGCGCGAAGACTGGGGCAAGCTTGCGCAGGCGGTCGGCGTCAAGGGCATCCACATCGCCGAGCGCGACACCCAGCGCGCCAGGGCGCCGAAGCCGCTACAGACCTTCGTCAACACCTGGTCGGTCGAGGGCTTCATCTCGGAAGGCTTGCAGCCGGCTGAGCTTGGCTGGGGCACGTTCGAAAAATGGATGCCGGCCAACGGCAAGACCCACAAAGAGGGCTGCCTCGCCGCGATCTACATGCTGCAGCCCGGCGCCAATACGCGGGTGCGGTCATGGACCCCGACCGCCCAGGCGCAATATGGCTTTCTGGTCACCCACAACGAGTCGATCTCGATCGCCGACTACTTCACGGTCGGCGACAAGGCCAGGCCCGCCTACCGGCCGACCTGCCATTACGCCTATCACCCGTGCAACGACGCGGTTCTCTCGCTGCACGAGATGTTCGGCCAGGCCGGGCTGAAACAGCCGAAGGTGCACATCCTCGACGAGCACGAAATCGTCGACGGCATCGACGAGCTTGGCGTGCTGCTCTACGGCCACAAGAAGAACGCCTACTGGTACGGCTCGCAGCTCTCGATCGAGGAAACCCGCCGGGTCGCGCCCTATCAGAACGCCACCGGCCTGCAGGTGACCTCGGCGGTGCTGGCCGGAATGGTGTGGGCGCTGGAGAATCCGAAGGCCGGCATCGTCGAGGCCGACGAGATGGACTACCGGCGCTGCCTCGAAGTGCAGATGCCCTATCTCGGGCCGGTGATCGGCATCTATACCGACTGGACGCCGCTGACCAATCGCCCGGGGCTGTTTCCGGAAGACATCGACAAAAGCGATCCCTGGCAGTTCAGGAACGTGCTGGTCGCCTGACCGGCCGGCGGCGGCTGGCCGCCATGAGAACCGCCGCTCCCGCCAAAGCCGACAGGATCGAGCCTGCGAGCACGCCGATCTTGACGGCGTCCTGCATTGCGGCGGCGCCGGGAAACGCCAGCAGACCGATGAACAGGCTCATCGTGAATCCGATCCCGCAAATCAGCGCCACGCCGTAAATCTGGGCCAGCGTCGCGCCCTCGGGCCGATCCGCCCAGCGCAGCTTCACCGCGATCGCGACCGCGGCGAACACCCCGATCTGCTTGCCGACAAACAGGCCGAGCGCGACGCCCAGCGGCAGCGGCGCCAGCACGGTAGCGAGGCTGGCCTGATCGAGCGAAACGCCGGCATTGGCCAGGCCGAACAGCGGAACGATCAGATAACCGACCCATGGCTGCAGTGCGTGTTCGAGCCTGATGAGCGGCGAGTCGCGGCGATCTGATTGGCTTTTGCCGCTTCCCAGCGGAACCGTGAACGCCAAGGCCACCCCGGCCAATGTCGCATGCACCCCCGACCGCAGCACGAAGAACCACAGCACCGCGCCGATCCCGGCATAGACGATGGGGCTGGTGACCCCGCTGCGATTGCAGAGCACCAGCAGCGCGACCGCCGCGGCGGCGAGACCGAGCCACAACACCGACAGCTCGGCGGTGTAGAACGCCGCGATGATGGTCACGGCGCCGAGGTCGTCGAGGATCGCCAGCGCCGTCAGGAATATCTTGAGCGAGACCGGAACGCGCGATCCCAGCAACGCCAGCACGCCGAGCGCGAAGGCAATGTCGGTGGCGGTCGGGATCGCCCAGCCCGCCAGATTGGCCGGATGCCTGAGATTGACCGCGATGAAGACGGCCGCGGGAACGATCATGCCGCCGACCGCCGCAAGCCCCGGCAAAAGCCGGCGCGGCCAGGTTGACAGCTCGCCGGTAGCCAGTTCGCGCTTGATCTCGAGCCCGACCAGCAGGAAGAAAATCGCCATCAATGCGTCGTTGATCCAGTGCAGGACGCTCAGTCCCGCCAGCTTGGCTTCGAGCGCTCCGAAATAGGCCGGCGCCGCGGGCGAGTTGGCGGCAACCAGTGCCGCCAGCGCAGCGGCCATCAGAACAATGCCGCCTCCCGCCTCACTCGTGAGGAATTCACGCAACGCCGAGCGACGATGTGCCGTCATGGCGCCAATGCTATCCCAGGTCGCAGCCGAGTCCGAGGCGCCGTTCCGGTTCGCGATTCGCTCGGACTCAAAATCTTAACGCGCAATGCGACAGTGCGCGGTGTTTCGACTTGTGGCCCACGTGAGACAATTGTGAAGTTTATGTGCGAGTCGAATGAAAAGCGTTTGACTCTCATGCGCTCCGGTTGTCGAATTTGATTGCCCAAATTCGCACGTGCCTGTGGCCGTGTGCCGATCGGTGGGTAGCCGGACAAGAGGCCGGCCAGCCGCCAGAGATGAAACGAAAGCATGCTCGCCGCTTTCGTGATCGGCAGCCGGAGGCGAAACCGGCAAACCCCGCGCTCAACGGGGGACGCGGCCTGAAGCAACGACGGATCGGGCTTTTTTGGTACGCCGGCGCGTAGCGGCCGGATCGCTGAAAAGGCTTGTCCTTCTTGCCGAGGCGCGGTGCGGGGGCGTCCCCACCAGACCAGAGCAGCAGTCGAGTGGTTTGCCGGTTCAATCCGGCGCGCTGATCGCTTCTGCGGCGGCAGATCCGCCGATGATCTGGGGGACTCACTTCGACATGACAGACCGCATCCGGGAATTCCTGAAGGCACGCCGCGACGAAGGTTCAAGCGAGGGACCAAATTCCGGACCATGCCTAGTGCTCGATCTCGACGTCGTGCGCGACAATTACCTCGCCTTCGCCAAGACGCTGCCCGACACCAAGGTCTATTACGCCGTCAAGGCCAACCCGCAGCCGGAAATCCTGGCGCTGCTCGCCAGGCTCGGCTCCTGCTTCGACATCGCCTCGGTGCCGGAGGCGCAGGCCGTGCTGGCGACCGGCGCGACGCCCGATCGCATCTCCTACGGCAACACCATCAAGAAAGAGCGCGAGATCGCCACCGCCTTTGCGCTCGGCATCACCTTGTTCGCGGTCGATTGCGAGGCCGAGGTCGAGAAAATTGCCCGCGCCGCGCCGGGCTCCCGCGTGATCTGCCGCATCCATTGCGACGGCACCGGCGCGGAATGGCCGCTGTCGCGCAAGTTCGGCTGCGAGCCGGAATTCGCCACCGACATCCTCGAACATGCCCATAAACTGGGCTTGGTCGCGCACGGCATCTCGTTCCATGTCGGCTCGCAACAGCACAATGTCGAGGCTTGGGACCGCGCTTTGGCCTCGGCCGCGGCGGTGTTCCGCAGTTGCGCCGAGCGCGGCATCAATCTCGCAATGGTCAATCTCGGCGGCGGCTTTCCGGCCCGCTACCAGCGCAAGACGCCGAAGCTCGATTCCTACGGCAAGGCGATCTTCCGCTCGCTGCGCCGCCATTTCGGCAACCGCATCCCGGAGACCATCATCGAGCCGGGCCGCGGCATGGTCGGCAATGCCGGCATCATCGAAGCCGAAGTGGTGCTGATCGCACGGCGCAGCCCGGAGGACGACACCCGCTGGGTCTATCTCGACATCGGCAAGTTCCACGGGCTGGCCGAGACCATCGGCGAATCGATCCGCTATCCGATCAGGACGCGGCGCGACCGCGACGAGACCGGCCCCTGCATCATCGCCGGCCCGACCTGCGATTCGGTCGACGTGCTCTATGAAAAGATGCCCTATCAGCTGCCGGTCTCGCTCGCGATCGGCGACAAGGTGCTGATCGAGGCCGCCGGGGCCTACACCTCGACCTATTCCTCGGTCGGCTTCAACGGCTACCCGCCGCTGCGGTCCTATGTGATCGGGGTCAGCGAGACGGCGGCCATCGCGGCGTAGCCATTTTCTGTCATGGCCGGGCTTGTCCCGGCCATCTCGCTTAGGAATGCACTGTGCCAACCTAAGCGGGGTCACCGGGACAAGCCCGGTGATGACAAATGATAGATCACAGGCTGACCACCCCCGCCTCGCCGTCGTCGGTGCCGAACGCCAGTTGCGCGCCGGCCTCGTCCCAGCCGAGTGCGGTGACCGGCGCGCCGCCTTTGCCGCGGACCAGGATCTCGGCGCCATCCTCGACCCGCACCAGCAGCACGATGCCGTCATTGAAACCGGTCGCAATGACCGGCTGCCGCGGGTGGCACGCCACCATCGCAACGCGCGAGGCCGCCGGCGCCAGCATCAGCGGCTGCTTGCCCATCGGGCCGTCCTTGCCGTCGAACGGCCACAGGATCAGCTGCTCCGAGCCGGAGGTGGCGAGATAGGCGCCGTCAGCAGTCCAGCCGAACGAGCGCACCCGCGCCGAGTAGCCCGACATCCGCATGTGCTTGCCGTCCGCGAGCCGCCAGCCGTGCATGGTCGATTCCTGCATCGCCGTGACGACAAAGCGGCCGTCCGGGCTGAACGCCACGGCGAGGTGCGAGCCCTTCCATTCGAGCTTCTCCGGCGCGGCCTGCGCATTGGCAAACCACAGCGACACGCCGTTGTAGTGCGCGATCGCCAGCCGAAAGCCCTTCGGCGCGAAGGCGAGCCCCGCCACCGTCGAGGGTGCCTCGACGCTCTTATCGTCGCCCTTTCGCGGACGCACGAAAGCCGTCTTGCCGGCCGACCAGGCCACCGCGCCGTCGGGACCGAGCGCGACCTGGTCGATCCAGCGTTTTTTGGCGTCGGTCGCCAGCAGCGCCGGCTCGCGGGCCGCGACCTCCACCAGCCGGCCGTCGTCGCCGCCGGTGACGATGCGCGCTCCGTCGCTGGCGCTGCACAGGATGGCGCCGCCATGCACCGGAATACGAATATCGCCGCTGTCCGGGGCGAACAGCAGCGCCTCCTCGCCGAGCACGAATACCGGCTTCGGGCCGAGGAAATGCACGCCGACCACCGGCGCGCCGGCTTTGACGGGCCGCACCCGGTCGGTGATCGAAGGGGTGTTGGTGGTGTCAGACATGCGTGACGCGCGTCACGCCACACAGCTCTCGAAACCGCTGCGGATCCTCTCCTGCGGCAGGTCGCGGCCGATGAAGACCAGCCGGCTTTGGCGCTTCTCGCCCTCTTTCCACGGCCTTTGATGATCGCCGTCCAGGATCATGTGCACGCCCTGGAACACGAACCGCTCGGGATCGTCCTTGAACGACAGGATGCCTTTGGAGCGCAGGATGCTCGGACCGTCCTTGGCGACCAGATCCTGAATCCACGGAAAGAACTTGTCCGGATCGAGCGGCCTGTCGGTCTTCAGCGACACCGACTGCATGTCCTCGTCGTGATAGTGCTTGAGGCCGCCGCCATGGTGATGATCGTGCGCATGGCCGTGATCGTGGCCGTGATCGTGGTCATGATGATGATCGTGGTCATGATCTTCGGCGTGGAGAAATTCCGGCTCGATCTCGAGAATGCGGTCGAGGTCGAAGGCGTTGCGGCCGAGCACCTGATCGATCGCGATCTTCGAGCGCTCGGTGCGGTGCAGCTTGGCGTAGGGATTGATGGCGCGGATGCGCGCCTCGACGTCGGCCAGCTCGTCCTTGGTGACGAGATCGGTCTTGTTGAGCAGGATGACGTCGGCAAAGGCGATCTGGTTTTTCGCCTCCGGAGCGTCCTTCAAGCGGTCCTTCAGCCATTTGGCGTCGGCGACCGTCACCACGGCGTCGAGCTTGGTCTTGGCGCCGACCTGCTCGTCCATGAAGAAGGTCTGCGCCACCGGCGCCGGGTCGGCGAGCCCCGTGGTCTCGACGATAATGGCGTCGAACTTGCCCTTTCGCCGCATCAGCCCGTCGATGATGCGCACCAGATCGCCGCGCACCGTGCAGCAGATGCAGCCATTGTTCATTTCGAAGATTTCCTCCTCGGCATTCACCACGAGGTCATTGTCGATGCCGATCTCACCGAACTCGTTGACGATGACGGCGTATTTCTTGCCGTGCGGCTCCGACAGGATACGGTTGAGCAGCGTGGTCTTGCCGGCGCCGAGATAGCCGGTCAGCACGGTGACCGGGATTTTCTCGGAGGCTTTTTCGGATGTGGCGGGCGCGGACATTGGCAGGAACTCCCCTTGGCAGGGAGATATAGGGGCTGCCGGGCGCCGGTGCAAAACAGCGTATGCCCGTAAAGGAAAGTGGCGGGCTTGCGGCCCGCCACCAGGATTCATCCATTTCGGATGGTGAGTTACTGATCAGTGGCCGTGGCCACCATGACCGTCATGCCCACCGCCATGTCCGTCATGCCCATCGCCGTGGCCGGGGCCATGGCCATGACCGGGTGGGACGCAGGCCGGCACCGTGTTCGACGGCGGCGTTCCGACCGGGGCCGGGACGCCGGCAGCGAGGCCCGCCGTGAGCCGCGCCGACACATAGGCGTCGGCATCGGAGCACAGCATCAGGCGCCGCTTCACCAGGTCGCTGACCGCGGCAACGACCTTGCTCTGGTAGGAGACATAGTTCGGATACCGCTCCTGCACCGAGAGCCGCGGATCGCCCGAGGCAAGACGCGCGGCCTTGGTCGACGCGAACGGGATGTACTGGCCGGAGCCTTCACATCCGTCATTCGCCCACACGCCCGAGCGCAAGGCCCAGCCGGTGTAGGTCGCGAGCGGCACCGTCAGTTCCGGCAGACGGATGCCGGCGATGTCGTTGCCGTCCTTGTCGGTCTTCGGCACGAAGCTCGGATAGATCGGGCCGTTGGCCGGATTGTCCTCGTAAGGCGGGTGGATGACCGGCGGATTAATCGTCGGGATGCCGGTCTGGTAGAAGTTCGGTCCGTAGTTGAACCGATAACCGGTCGTCTTCAGCCCGGTGTAAGTGACGCCGGGGATGCTCGGGAAGCCGACCTTGATCTGCGGCAGCGGCGGCACCAGCGTGCCGTTATAGAGATGCGGAGTTTCCGAGGATGGCGGCTGCGTGCCCTTGGTTGACCAGGCGTCGAGGTCCTGCCAGAGCGCGCGTTGCACCTGCTGCGAGTCGAGCGGATTGAGGAATTGCTGGCAGGCGCCCTTCGAGGTCGGGTTGCCGGCGCCGCCATGCTGCTTGCTCGACAGCAGATAGAGCCGCGCCTTCGGATGATCCGGCAGGTCGAGATGGCCGGTCGGGTCGGTATGGAACAGCGAGGCTTCCTTCACCCAGTACTCGTTCGCCGAATAGAACTCCATCTTCAGCGGGCAGGTATTGGTGAGGTCGCAACGCAGATTGCGATAGTCGATCGTGCGCGAGATCGGATCGTAGGTCGGTACGTTGGCGAACGGGAACAGGTTTTCGAGATAGAGCAGCTCCTGCCGGTTGCGATTGGTGCGCTTGGTCTGCGACCAGCGATAGTTCATGTTGATGCCGTGACCGGCGGCAACCCATTGCAGCATGCCGTCGAAGACCTTGTTGTGGTTCTCGTCCTCGTTGAAGCCGAGATGCACGAAGTCGTTCAGCAGCCGGCCCGGCTGCGACGAGATTTCCGTATAGATCCGCGTGATGTTTTTGTAGAGCGGATTCGGCGTGCCAAAATCGTCCTGCTTGGCATTGCGCAGGAACGAGTTGAAGTCGCGCACCGCGGCAAAGCCCAACCCGTTCGGCGTCGGATCCTTGGCGATATACGAGAACTCGTAGATGTCGTTGGCGATGAACGGTCCGGGGTTGAGCTTGATCGCGGTGTTGGTGGCGTCGGTATAGGACCAGCCGCTGGTCGGCACGACGACCGCCGGATCATCGAGATGCACGCGATGCGTGAGCACCGCATTCGGCGCGCCTTGTGCGCCGGAGGCGGCCGGATAAGCCAGCGTATAGCTGTTGCCGGTGGTGACGATGTACTCATAGCCCGGCCCGGTGATGGTCGCGTTCGACGGGCCGTGCACGATCGGGAAGGTTGCCGTTGCGGTGAGGCCCGGATTGTCGAGCGCGGCAAGGTTGTTTTCCCAGCCGCTCCAGGCCGTCGTGTAGCCCTGCGGCCACAGGAACGAGGCGGCCAGCGCCGCCGGATCGGTCAGCGCCGCCGGATCGTTGGTGCCGGTCGGCGTGTTGTTGAGCGCCTGATAGGTCTTGCCGCCACGATTGGGCGGCTCATACATCATCTTGTGATTGCTCTTGCTCATGTCCACAGGCTTCAGAATGTAGAAATTGTGCTGGTACTGAACCTTGTGGTGCGCATTGAGCGGCGCGAGCTTGATGTCGACGATGACGGAATTGAGATGATCGTTCGGATCGACTTCACCGGTCGCAATGCCGGTGAAGTATTCGAATTGGCCGACACCGGGAAAAGAATAGCCGCCGAAGGCGACGCCGTGGGTGAGAATCTGAATCTGCGTGGTGCGCGCTTGCGCGGCCGACACTGCAACGAGCATGCCCGCGGCAAGGGCGCTCGCCATTCCGAGTTGACGTAATTTTCGCCTGGTGGTTTTTCGCACGCATGGCAACGACGCATCGTATTCGATGGTGGTCATGTTTCGCTCCCTACGTTGGCCGTCCGTCCATCGGGCTTTTGCCGATCGGCAAAAAGCGTGGACAGTTTGACCAACAGTTGAAATTTCCAACGCTTCAACGCTAGCAGGGATGTCGTCGCGCGTAAGTGGGGGGCGACGAAACCGGCTCCCCGATTTACGCGGGGCTGCAATGCGCGAAGCGCGATGCAACCGTCGCAATCAATTCTGTTGATCCTGGATCATTAAAAATTATAGCGAACGCGCTCAAACCGCTCGCCGCGAGAAGTACATGATGCGTTGCAGCTTAACCGGCCTGGGCTGGAGTACGCACGACCAAACGGTCGCGCTTCACGATCCGTTAGCCCTGCACCACGGTCACATGGGTGCCGACCGGAACTCGGTTGTAGAGGTCCATGATGTCCTGATTGAACAGCCGGATGCAGCCGCTCGACACCGCGGTGCCGATCGTCTCCGGCTCGGTGGTGCCGTGCAGCCTGAAAAACGTGTCGTGGCCATCGCGGTAAAGATAAAGCGCGCGGGGCCCCAGCGGATTGTCGGTGCCGCCGTCCATGCCGCTGCGATAATGCCGATACTCCGGAATCGCGGCGATCATGTTGTCGGTCGGCGTCCAGTGCGGCCACTTCTCCTTGCGGCCCACCACCGCGGTGCCGCGGAAATTGGCGCCCGGGGACCGGCCGACGCCGACGCCATAGCGGATGGCGCGGCCGCCGTCCTGCACCAGATAGAGCCGCCGCTGCGAAATGTTGACGACGATGGAGCCCGGCTTCTCCTTGCCCGACCAGGCGACTTCCTGGCGCAGCACACCCTGATCGACCGTGGTCATGTCGACCGGCGCGATCGAGAAGCCGCCGTCGCTGACATAGCCATAGCCGCCGCCGGTGACGCAGCCGCCGACCGCGAGCGGCGCTGCGATAATGAAGGCGCGGCGGCTCAAGGGATGGCAGGCCAGCTTTTTGGCCGGGCCGAGAAGGTCTTTTTTGGGGGGCAACATTGCGGACTCACGCTGCTCTATGCACGGCAACAGCGCTTTATAGAGCGTAGCAACGGCCGTTTTGCAACAACACTGGCAGAGGGAACCCACATGCCGCGACCATCGGCCGGCGGTTTTTCAGGGAGTGATGCAAAGCGACGACACCGAGGGGCGCGACAAAGACTCCGCTCATTCCCGCGGAAGCGGGAATCCAGCCCTTGCTGGTTCAGGACTGGGTCCCCGCTGTCGCGGGGACGAACGGTGTTTGACGTGCCGGGTCCAGACCGCCCTACCCCACCAGCGCCGCGCCGAACTGCCGGATATTGTTGTGCATCATGTCGATATAGGTCGCGGCCGGGCCGTCGGCCTTCGACAGCGCGTCGGAATAAAGCGTGCCGCCGATCTTGGCGCCGGTCTCGCGCGCGATCTGCTGCATCAGGCGGGGATCGGAAATGTTCTCCATGAACACCGCCGGAATTTTCTGGTTGCGGATCTGGTCGATGATCTTGGCGACGTCCTTGGCCGAGGCCTCGGTCTCGGTCGAGACGCCCTCCGGCGAGATGAACGCCATGCCATAGGCGGCGCCGAAATAGCCGAAGGCGTCGTGGGTGGTGATGATGCGGCGGCGCTCGGCCGGGATTTTCGCGATCGCCGATTTCACCTCGGCTTCGAGCTCGTCGAGCTGCGCGAGATAGCTCTTCGCGTTCGCCTGATAGACATCCTTGCCGGCGGGATCGGCCTTGATCAGCCCGTCGCGGATATTGGCGACGTAGGTCTTGGCATTGGCGACCGACTGCCAGGCATGCGGGTCAGTGATCATGTGGCCGGGCTTGTTCTCGTCTTCCATGCGCAAGGTCTTGACGCCGGTCGACGCCGTCACCGTGGCGGCCTTGCCTCCGGCTGCCGACACCAACCGCGTCATCCAGCCCTCGAGCCCGAGCCCGTTGACGAAGACCAGCCTAGCATGACTGATCGACTGCACGTCGGCCGGCGTCGGCGAATAGACATGGGCGTCGCCATTCGGCCCGACCAACGTCGTGACCTCGACGCGATCGCCGCCGACATTCTTCACCAGGTCGCCGAGGATCGAGAAGGTGGCGACGGTCTTGATTTTTTCCGATGGCTTGTCCTGGGCCAGCGCCGGACTGGCGATGGCAAACGCAAAGACGGCAGCAGCGATCATTCGTCGTGTCAGCATGGCAGTCTCCCTGTGAGCGCCCCTCAAGCTTCAAGATGGCGGCGCGGCGAGCGCAGCCAGATCAGTCCGCCGACCGGCCCGACGATCACCGACACCGCGTAGAGAATGCCGGCGACCAGGATGACGGCGGGGCCGGACGGCAGGTTGGCGTGATAGGACGCGAGCAGCCCGGCATAGCCGGACCCCGCGGCGCAGACGCAGGCAATGCCGATCATGCTCGATATGTCGCGGGCCCAGAACCGCGCCGTCACCGCCGGCAGCATCATCAGGCCGACCGCGAGCAGCGTACCGAGGGCGAGAAAGCCGCCGACCAGGTTCATGACGACGAGCGCCAGAAACACGATATGCGCGGGCCCGCCGGCGCCGCTGACCGAGCGCAGAAACCCGGGATCGACGCATTCCAGCACCAAAGGCCGCCAGATCAGCGCAAGCACGATCAGCGACAGCGACGCGATCGACACGATCAGGATCAGCGTCGGATCGTCGACCGCCAGCACCGAGCCGAACAGGAAGTGCAGCAGGTCGACATTGCTGCCGCGCAGCGAGACGATGGTGACGCCGAGCGCCAGCGAGATCAGGAAAAACGCCGCAAGCGAGGCGTCTTCCTTGATCTGGGTCAGCCGCGCCAGCACGCCGGCGCCAAGCGCGATGACGAAGCCGGCGATCAGCCCGCCGCCGGCCAGCGCGAACAGGCTCAGCCCCGCGAACAGGAAGCCGACCGCGGCGCCCGGCAGGATGGCGTGCGCCATGGCGTCGCCGATCAGGCTCATCCGCCGCAGCATCAGGAACACGCCGATCGGCGCCGCGCCGATCGCCAGCGCGAAAATGCCGGCAAGCGCGCGGCGCATGAATTCATAGTCGGCAAATGGCGCGATCAGCAACGCATGCATCACGCCACCTCGGCGGCGCAGGCTTCGGCGGTCTCGTCGAACGCCTCGCACATCTGCCGCGCTCTGTTGAGATTGGCGGCGCTGAGTACCTGCGCGGTATCGCCCCACGCCACCGGCTCGCGCGCCAGCAATAATGTCTGCGGGAAATTCGCCTTCACCAGGTCGATGTCGTGCAGCGCCGCCACCACGGTGCGCTGCTCGCCGTGCCAGCGCCGCACCAGATCGAGCAGCGCCGCGACGGTGCTGACGTCGATGGCGTTGAACGGCTCGTCGAGCACGATGACGCGCGCGTCCTGCAGCAACAGCCGCGCGAACAGCATGCGCTGCATTTGGCCGCCCGACAGCGTGCCGATCGGGCGCTGCTCGAAGCCGGTGAGGCCGACTTCGGCGAGCGCGTGCTCGATGTCGTCGCGCCTGCCGATGCCGAGGCCGCCGAACAGTCCGGTGCGCCTCCACAGGCCCATCGACACCATGTCATAGACCGAGATTGGAAACGTGCGGTCGATCTCGGCGACCTGCGGCAGATAGGCGATGTCGTGGACCCCCAGCCCGCCAAGCTCGATCTGCCCGGCAAACGGCTTGATGGCGCCGACGATGCCCTTGAACAAGGTCGACTTGCCGGCGCCGTTCGGGCCGACCACCGCCAGCAGCGCGCCGGCCTCGACCACGCCGTTCAAGTGATGCACCGCCGGGTGGCGGTCATAGCCCAGCGTCAGATCGTGAAATCGCAATTGCGCGGTCATGGTCGGCCTGTGCTCAGCGCATCGCCCAATAGACCGCGAGCCACATCAGCACGATCAGCCCGCCGGCGATGGCGAGCCGCTGCCACACCGACAGCCGCAGGATCGAGGCCGGCGGCAGCGCCGGCGGATGCGGCCGACCGGGATGGCTGTGGACATGGTGATGGTGGTGGGTCATTCGGACACTCTGCCTGAAATGTTATATTATTACATTTCCGCGCCAAAGCAATATCGAAAAACGTCGTTCCACCGGCACGTCTGATGGTGCATTCCACCGATCGCCTGTTTATTGTCGCCGCGGGTACAGGGGGATTCCATGCAGTCCATGCCAAAATCGCTTGCGGCCGGGCTTGTGGCGGTGGCCGCGCTGGCCTGCGCCCCGGCCGGCGCGCAAACCGCTGCGGACCGGTTCATTCCTTTCAGCGAGTTTCTCCAGGATCTGAGGGCGGCTCCGGCCGCGCAATATCTGGCCGCTGCGAACGCCAACGGCGTCACCAGCGCCGCCGCCGTCGAAGAGATGCGCAGCCACATCCTGTCGCTCTACAGCGGCGTCACGGTGCAGCACAGCTTCATGCTTGACGATCAGTATTTCGACTGCGTGCCGACCCTGCAGCAGCCGTCGGCGCGCAAGCTCGGCCTGATGAAGTTGCCGTCGCTGCCGTCGCGGTTGCCGCTCGCCGATCCGGCGGCAGGCGACAATGATGGACAGGCCGCGAGCCAGCTGGCGCCTGGTGAGACCGCCGATAAGTTCGGCAACGCCATGCCCTGCGAGCCGGGCACGATTCCGATGCGCCGCATCACGCTTCAGGAGTTGAGCCGTTACCGGAACTTGCAGGAATACTTCCAGAAAGGACACGACGGCGCCGGACAGGTGCCGACGCGCGACAAGAAAGCGACCGTCGAGCACAAATACGCGCACGCGTTTCAGAACGTGATGAATTTCGGCGGCGTCTCGACGGTCAATATCTGGAAGCCGCACATCAATAGGAACAGAGGCGAAATCTTCTCGCTGTCGCAGCACTGGTATGTCGCGTTTCCCGGCGGCGTCACGCAGACCGCCGAAATCGGCTGGCAGAACGATCCGCAGCACTACGGATCGCAAAATTCGGCGCTGTTTATTTTCTACACCGTCAACGGCTACACCCAACTCGGCAACAACCTCGGCTGCTACAATCTCGAGTGCCAAGGTTTCGTGCAAACCTCCAACACCATCATGCTCGGCGGCCGTTTCGCCAAATACAGCAAGCTGGGCGGCAGGCAAAACTATCTGACCTTGGGCTATCAATTGCTGTCGGCGTCCGGCAATCCCGGCTGGGCCATGATCTATGCCGGCAATTACGTCGGATATTATGCCGCCAGTCTTTACGGCAGCGCCTCCGGCGCCCTGTCGCAGGGTGCGACGGAAATCGACTATGGCGGCGAAACCGTTGGCTCCACGATCTGGCCGCCAATGGGCAGCGGAGAATTTCCCGGCCAGGGCTTGAAATTCTCCGGCCTGCACAAAAACATCAAATATTTCACGACCTACAATAACAGCGCGACCAGTAACGCGACGCTGACGCAGTCGCAGCCGTCGCCGAAGTGCTATAAAATCCAGCTCCACAACAACTCGACTGGTAAATCGCAGAGCTTTTTCTACTTCGGCGGGCCCGGCGGCAAGAAATGCTGAGGCCGGCCGTGGCTGGCGCGATTGACCGCGCCTTGGTCAGCCGATAATTTTGACGCGATGGGGATGGGGTTCCCCCGATAACCGCCCGGTTGCGACGCGAACAGCATTCGGGATGATGACTCCTACCGCGATTGACTTGCGTTTGGTCCCGGGACGTTCCGGATCAGGCGTGAGGGCGGTAGGACCTGGGTCCAGGCCGCCGCACCGACACGGCGGCTTTTTTATTGGCCGCGAGACAAAGGACACGGCCATGAACTACCTGATTGTTTTTCTCGGCGGCGGCGTCGGCGCCGCCATGCGCCACGGCTTCAATGTCGGATTTGCGCGCTGGCTCGGCACCGCATTCCCCTATGCGACTTTGTGGGAGAATGTCTCCGGCTCGCTGGCGATGGGATTGCTGGTCGCGACCTTCGCTTTCCGCAGCGAGATCCCGCAGCACCTGCGGCTGTTCCTGACCACCGGCATTCTCGGCGGCTATACCACGTTCTCGACCTTCTCGCTCGACACCGCGGTGCTGTACGAGCGCGGCGAGCTCGGTCTCGCGGCGCTCTACGTGCTGCTGTCGGTCGCGCTGTCGATCGGCGGACTGTTTGCCGGGATGGCGGTGGTCAGGGCGGTGACTTAAGTCACGCTGCACCGCATTCAGCGTCATCACCGGGCTTGCGCCATGGATTGCCGGGTCAAGCCCGGCAATGACCGCTTGAGAACCGATCGTTTCAGTTTCCAACTTGACAGTTTCCACTCTAGGACTATATTCCCAATTACGTAGTTGACACCACACGCCCAATATGCTGTATTGCTCCGCATAGGAGCGATGGTCATGGGCAAGAGCAAAATCAGTCAGAAGCACTTTCACGACGAGGACGCGGCGCGAGCATGGTTTGAGACTGCCCGCTGGCCGAACGGCCCTGTCTGCCCGCATTGCCAGTCAGTCAAGCACTACGCCACCAAGAAGGCCGGGCGCTATCGTTGCGCCTCTAAGGACTGCCGCAAAGACTTTACCGTTATGACCGGCACAGTCATGGAGCGCAGCCATTCCCCGCTCACCCATTGGGCCTATGCCTTCACGACAGCTTGCGACGGCAAGAAAGGCTTTGCCGCTCACCAGCTCATGCGCCAGCTCGGCTGCCAGTACAACACCGCTTGGTTCCTTCACCATCGGGTTATGGAAGCGATGCGCCGTGGTGGCCTCGAAACCCCGATGGGTGGCGAGGGTAAGATCGTGGAAGCCGACGAAACCTATTACGGCAAGGCCGCAACGCTTCGCGTGTCAAAACAGCGTAAGGGCCGTCCCTTCACCAAGAAGGGACATCTTTGGAATAACCGTCCTATCGTTGCGCTAGTCGAACGCGGCGGCGACATTCGCACGTTCCACGTTGCCGTGGCTGATAAGGAGACTGTCGCGGGTATCGTGACCAAAAACATTCTCAAAGAGAGCCGCTTACACACGGACGAAAGCCGTCTCTATACCGGCATGGACCAACATTTTTCGGCACACGAGACGGTCAAGCACTCGGCCAAGGAATACGTGCGCGGCGACATTCATACCAATTCGGCGGAAGGCTTCTTCGGTATCTTCAAGCGTGGGATGCGAGGCGTTTATCAGCATTGCGCCGAAAAGAACCTGCATCGCTATCTGGCTGAATACGAATTCCGCTACAACACCCGCAAGATCAGCGACGGGGAACGTGCGGTGCTTGCCATCAAGGGTGGTGAAGGCAAGCGCCTCACGTATCGTCAACCTCATTAAGCCGAATTACGAATATCAGGCGAGGCGCTTTGTGCGCTGGCGCAAACGGAATCCAATTAAGCGCAAAGTCAAGCGAATTTGGATTCGCTAAGTCGGATGACCTAGTCTGATCGCCATAGCTATTTCAGAAACTTGCAACTCCCGCGCCAGTGCGGGCAAGTCTTTGATGCCGCTATTGATCAACTTTTCGACCAGCGGGAAAGGCATAAGCAAGTCGGCGGCGAACCGATTAGCCTGCTGCTCGCTTAACGTCGAAAATCCATCCGATCGCAACAGGTAGTTATCAGTCACACCGTTTTTGATTTGGTCTTTGTGCAAAACGAAATGACCTATCTCGTGCGCCGCAGTGAATCGCTGGCGAACATATGACTCACTATCGTCCACCAAAATCACAAACTTGGATGGCGTCTCATAAGTTGCATCATGCAATAGGACGCCAGACACGCCCTTTGCCAGATCGCGCTCAAACACTGCCAGCCCTAGTCGCTTTGCCGCTTCCGCAACATTAACCGGCGCGGTCTCCAAGAGATCAGCCAATTGGGCGCGGACTGCATTTGGAATCGAAGTCATTTGCCCGCCTCCTCTTTGGGATCTTTCGGGAACTTAGCTGTTTCAGTTTCTTCATGTGCCGGGGGAAGAACATCGTCGAAGGAACGACGTTCAAGCTGCAAGGTAATTTCGTCCGAAATGGCGGCTCGGACCACCAACGTACCCTCGGCAGAGGCTATATACGCCTTGATCCTAGTTTCTGCCACTTTAACGGCTTGACGCCGCGCGCCAACGTAGATGGCCGTCACCCCAATTGCGGCCAGGGCGGCGAGCTCTATACCCAATATGGTTAGAAAGAGGTTCCCAACGCTGGTGGTGGCTTCAATCGCTTGAAGGGCTTTTTCCGTCAGTTTGGCCGCATGCTCTTGCTGAGCGGCCAGCAACTCCTTCATTTCCAATACTGACGCCATAACTACCCCCGGAAGCGGCAGCTAAGCACACGACAATGATGGCGGGAACCAGTCTATCTATTCACGGGCTAGGCGTATTTAGCCCGGCGCTTCTTCGGACTTTTCCCACGACGTTCCCCAGTCTTTTTGGGGATGTCTTTTAGGGGCGTTGGCGGCCCTGAAAACGCGCCGCGTAGCGCCGCTTCTAGCTTTTCTTTGGTTTTTGCCGCTGCCATTGTTTGTGAACTATGTGTGCAATCGCGGGCACGGCCTATCATAGGCCGCCGAATCCTTTTACCTCAGAACCCATCAGGCGGCGGGGACCGATTCGCCCTGAGAAAGCATCGGTCCAAGCCTGATTGGCTGGGGGTTACGCCCCTAACCCGTTGTCGCCCGCCACGCACGGGACTACCTGCAACTTGGGGAGAGCTTAGGCTCTCCCTCTTTTTTTCGGTTTACCTAAAATCGGTAACCGATTTGGTTACACACACTCAAACACGCCTGCGCCGCAACGAAATTGTGCGGCCCGCGCACAAGAAAACTTTGCTGACAGCAAACCAGTTCCGCGCGCGATTCGTTTCTTATCGACCGCCAGCCCGCTTAGGTAAAGAACGACCTTGCCAAGGTCGGCAAATACCACATTTATCGTTTGTGGCGTCAACTACGTAATTAGGACTATATTCCCAATTATCTAGTTGACACCACAAAGCACAAGGACTAGTGTTTGGCTCATAAAGAGGATTGAGCCATGTCTAACGCCTTCGCTGCCGAGCATTTCCAGAACGATGATGCAGCCCGCAAGCTGATCGAAAGCATCCGGTGGCCGTCCGGCCCGGTATGCTCGCATTGCGGCTCGATCAATCACGCCTATGCCGTCACGGGCCGCGCGGGCCTCTACCGCTGCGCCGAACCTGAGTGCCGTAAGGATTTCACCTGCACCACTGGCACGGTCATGGAGCGGTCAAAGGTGCCGCTGCACAAGTGGATGATGGCGTTCTATCTCATGAACGCCAGCAAGAAAGGCATCAGCGCGCATCAGCTCCACCGCGCCCTTGGCGTGACCTACCAGACCGCTTGGTTCATGTGCCATCGCATCCGTGAGGCAATGCGCGACGGCGGCCTCAGCGGCCCACTGGGCGGGTCCGGCAAGATCGTGGAAGCCGACGAGACCTATTTCGGTAAGGCCGAAACGCTGCACGTCTCTAAGCAGCGCCGTGGCCGTCCTTTCACGAAGAAAGGCCATCTTTGGAATAACCGTCCTATCGTGGCGCTAGTCGAGCGCGGCGGTCGTGTCCGCACCTTCCACGTTGCGGTGGCCGACAAGGACACAGTGCAGGGCATTGTCCGCGACAACATCGCGCGCGAGAGCCGACTGCACACCGACGAAAGCCGCTTGTATTTCGGTGCCGATGAACATTTTGCCACGCATGAAACCGTGAAGCACTCCGCCAAGGAATACGCGCGCGGTGACGTGCACACCAATTCGGCGGAAGGCTATTTCAGCATTTTCAAGCGCGGGATGCGCGGCGTGTACCAGCATTGCAAGGAAAAACACCTTCACCGCTACTTGGCCGAATACGATTTCCGCTACAATCACCGTGTCAAATTGGGCTTTAGCGACATTGACCGCACCTACGCTGCAATCCGCGCCGTGGAAGGCAAGCGCCTCACATACCGGCAACCTCATTAAGCCGAGTTTCAAACCTCAGGCCGCCAGATTTCGGCGATGGAGAAAGCGTCGTGGACGAAGAAGCGATTAAATTGCTCGCTACCGTCTATTCGCTCAAGCTTTTGGTTGGGCGGCTTTATAGCCTCGTCTATACGATCGGGAAATTTTCGCCAGAGGTGATACTAAAAGCCCACGAAACGCTTGAACAAAAGCTGCCGACACTAAGCCTAGTGCAAACGGAAGATCCCGCTCTGAGTGATCTTTTATCGAGCGAAATCGAAAGTCAGATAAAGACGATGCTGCTAGGCATAGAGCGGGAGTTGGAAATTCAGCGGAAATAAGCGCAACGAAATCGTCGTCCATCATAAGGCGATAAAGCCTAGTCCGGCAGCCGCTTCGCAACGCACCCTATTTGCGTGTCCGCTTCGCTTGCGTTCTCGCGCGCTTTTTCGGAGCATCCTTGAGCGGCTTAGGTGGCGTATTCACGGCAGCTTTTAACGCAGCCATGAACCGGCGCTGTGCCTCGCGTTCGCTGTAGGCGTCGCTGGATTTTTTCATAAGGCGGGTTTCGATGTCCGGGTCAGACGAGTTTAGTAATCCAAAACGGTGGCAACCACCAAAAATAAAACAAGAGACGCCCGGTGGCAGCTATCAGGGAGGAATTACAAACCCTGAAAT
>Ga0265313_10001548_pt1 | contig 21373 bp, 17 predicted proteins | sample 4123metaG_FD_203122 | JGI IMG/M metagenome (GOLD analysis project Ga0265313, IMG submission 203122) | Rhizosphere microbial communities from Carex aquatilis grown in University of Washington, Seatle, WA, United States - 4-1-23 metaG | ecosystem: Host-associated > Plants > Roots > Rhizosphere >...
GCTCACCGTCGCGCAGAACGTCGAGGTGCCCATGCGCCTGCACCGAACTGCGGCTGCCACGCGCACCGAGACCGCGCGGCGCTCGCTCGAGCTGGTGAGGCTTGGCGACCGGATGAACTACTACCCCCGGCAGCTCTCCGGGGGCCAGAAGATGCGGGTCTCGATCGCCCGGGCCCTGAGCGTCTCGCCGAGGATCATGCTCCTCGATGAGCCGTTCGGCGCCCTGGACGAGATGACGCGCGACCACCTCAACGAGGAGCTCCTTGCCATACGCCAGCAGCTCGCCTGGACGGCGTTCTTCGTGACGCATTCGGTCGCCGAGGCGGTCTTCCTCTCCAACCGGATCCTGGTGTTTTCCGCCAACCCGGGGCGGCTGCACGACGAGATCCGGGTCGACTTCCCCTACCCGAGGACGGAGGAGACCCGGGAATCCGGGCCCTACCAGAGACTTGTGGCGGAGGTCTCGAAGATCCTGCGCTCGGTCGAGCGCCTCAAGGCATGAGCGCACCCGGCGCAGGGTCCAGGTTCTCCCGGCTCGCCCGCAATCTCCTGCCGGTCGCGACGGGCGTCGGCATGATCGTCGCCTGGATTATCGTGTGCCTCAGCCTGAGCGCCGACCACCGGTTCCTCTTGCCGTCCCCGCGCGAGGTGGCTCAGGCGTTCGCCGAGAAGGGGCCGACCCTCTGGAGCGCGGCGCTCTCCACGGGCAGCGGGGCCGTTCTCGGGTTCGGGCTGGCTGTCGCCCTGAGCTTTGGGATTGCGCTCTTCCTGTCCCTCTCGGCCCTGGTGCGGGCCAGCTTCTACCCCTACCTCATGATCTTGCAGATGACGCCGATCATCGTCATCGCCCCGATCCTGGTCCTCTGGGTCGGGCCGGGCCTAAGGAGCGTCACGATCATCACCTTCCTGATCTGCTTCTTTCCCATGGTGGTGAACACGACCCAGGGGCTCATCTCCACCGACCGGAACCTCGTCGACTTCTTCCGCATGTGCAAAGCCTCGAAGCTGCAGGAGATCTTCCTGCTGCGGGTGCCCGCGGCGCTGCCCTATTTCTTCACCGGGCTGAAGATCGGCGCCACGCTTGCGCCGATAGGGGCCATCGTGGGCGACTACATCGCCGGCAACTCCGCGGGAGGGCAGGGCGGCCTCGGCTTCCTCACCATCGTCTACAGCTCGCAGTTCCAAATGGGCGCGCTGTTCGCCACCGCGGCGGTGGGCTGCCTCATGGGATTCGTCTTTGTCGCGGGTGTGGTCGCGCTCAGTTGGCTTGCGCTGCACAAGTGGCACGATTCCTTCAGTCGGTCGGATACGTGATGACGACCCACTACCTCGCGCGGGGCGCCGTGGCGGCGGCCCTAGCCGTGCTGCTGGCCGGCTGCTCCAAGCCGTCGCCGTCGGCGCCTCAGGCCGGCGGGGGCGCCGCTCTGCCCAGGGTCCGCTTCAAGACGGACTGGTACCCCCAGGCCGAGCACGGCGGCTTCTACCAGGCCCTGGCCAAGGGCTTCTACAGGGACGCCGGGATCGACGTCGACATTGTCCCGGGAGGGCCCGGGATCCTCGTGCCCCAGCTCATGCTGTCCGGCCAGGCGGACCTGGCGATGGGAAGGAGCGACGACATCCTTGTGTTTGCGGACCAGGGACTCCCCTTTGTCATCGTCGGCGCCTACATGGAGCACGACCCGCAGGCGATCCTTGTCCACGAGGAGGACACGGTGAGGACCTTCGCCGACCTCAACAACCGGACCCTCATGGCGGTTCCCGGTGTGCACTGGATCGATTTCCTCAAGTTGCGATACCACATAGACTTCAGACAGATACCCTCCAACTTCGGGATCGCGCAGTTCATGTCCGACAACACCTTCATCCAGCAATGCTTTGTCACGAACGAGCCCTATTATGTCCGCAAGAACGGGGGCCATCCCCGGACGCTCCTGCTGTCGGACTCCGGGTATGATCCCTACCGCATCCTCTTCACGACCCAGACATTTCTTCGCGATCACCCGGAGGAGGTGCGCAGGTTCATTGCCGCGTCGATCCACGGCTGGGACGATTTCATGAATGCGGATCCCTCTCCAGGAAAGGCGCTCATCGCATCACGTAACGCCAACATGACGAACGAGTTCATGGATTACTCGATCAAGGCGATGCGCGACGCGCACATCGTCTCGGGTAAGCCCGAGCTCGGGGAGCGCCTCGGACTGATGACCCGCGCGCGGATGAAGGAACAGGTCGACGCCCTTTCCCAGCTGAGGATCCTCCCCGGTTCGATAGACCTGGATAAGATTGTCCGCTTCGATTTTCTGCCGCCCGAGCTCCAGTCGGGGGCGAAATAGGCTGCCCGCCCGCATAAGTCGGTGGGCGATTGACTATTCGGTGCGCTAATAATAAGCGCATGGCATGACGACTGCTAGAGTGACCCCAAACCATATGCCCAACACCAGAGCAATCATGCACATATACCTTCCCCAACGCGTCGCGAAGAGCCTGGTCGCGCTCTGCGCATTTCTTGTCATTGGTGCGCGGCTCCACGCCCAATCGTCAACACCGCCTCCCGCTGACACGGCGTCCACGACGACAGCGGCCGCCGCGACGGCCTCGGGCGGATCCGCGAGCTCCGCCGAAAAGCAGAGGGTCACGACGCTCGAGAAGTACACGGTCAGCGACGTGCCGATCAGCGACCAGGTGCTGCCCACCGTCCGCCCGATCGGGGACGTCATGGGAGACGACACCAGCATCCTCGACCTGCCGCGCTCGGTATCGAGCGTTAACGAGGCGTGGATGAAGGACCGCATGGTCAAGAACGCGATGGACTTCGGCCAGTTCTCCCCCGGCGTCTACTCGGCCGCCCAGTACGGCATCCCGGCGGTCCCCTTCATCCGCGGAGACCTGGGCTCGGTCTACGTGGACGGCCAGATCTCGATGTTCTCGCGCAACAGCACGCCGCCGAGCTTCAACGGCGTCGAGTCCATGGACATCGTCAAGGGCCCGGGGTCGGCGGTCTACGGCCCGCAGGGCGAGGGTGCGGGCGGCTACGTCGACATGGTGATGAAACAGCCCTATTTCGACGCCTTCCACGGCGAGATCGAGGCGACGCTCGGCTACTGGACGCCGGGACACTCCTACTCGAACCCCGAGGTCACGCTGGATTTCGGCGGCCCGCTGACCCCCAACTTCGCCTACCGCGTGAGCTACCTCGAGCGGTGGGGCATGGGCTATTACGAGAACCTCCACAACTCCACGCAGGACCTGTACGCGTCCATGTCGTGGAAGGCCTCCAAGAACCTGGTGCTCGACGGCTGGTTCCAGATGTACTCGGACTACACGAACGAGAACACGGGCGTCAACCGGGTGACGCAGCAGTTCATCGACCACGGCACCTACGTCGCGGGCCCCGCGTCCCCGACGACGAGCGGGCCGAACGCCTACTTCGGCTACGACATCGCGAACCCCGGCGATCCGGTCGGAACCTACGGGTCCTATCCCGACGGGACGTTCTCGACGGTGGACACCGCCACGGCCCACACGGTCGCGCTTTCGCGGACCGCCGGCCTCATCGGGCCCAACGACACGGCCCGCTCGAAGCTCTTCCAGGCCCAGCTCAAGGGCACGCTCACGCTCAACGGCGACTCGTTCCTGGTCAACCGGGCCCTCTTCTCCCTCGGGCGCTCGAACAAGTACGAGACCTACGGTTATGACGAGTATGTGCCGCGCGAGGAGTCCATCCAGGACCGGCTCGAATACCACGCTATCTTCAACATGGGCTCGGTGGAAAACGACGTCATCACGGGAGGGGACTTCCGCTTCTCGTACCTGATCTCCTACCAGGACTTCACGTCCGAGCCCTTCTCGGACTACGACCTTAGCCAGTCGGCCAACCTCATCAACTATCCCGGCTACGTGCTCGAGGGGCGCACGTGGGGCGGCGGTGCGTCGATCCCCGGGGCGCCGGGATACTCCGCGAACGCGAGCGACGTCGATGAGGGCGCCCCGACGGGCGACCAGTGGTCCTACATCTACGACTCCGCGCTCTTCGCCCAGGACGTCATCAAGGTCACCAGCAAGTTCTCGATCACCCCGGGTTTCCGTTGGGATCACATCGAGGCCACGGACTCGACGCCGCCCGTCATCGAGAACGGCTACTACGCCTACTACACGTATTATCCGCTCACCACCCCGGTCTACATCCCCCGCGGCCAGTCGAGCCCGATCTGGGTGAACGAGAACGGCGTGAACCACACCACCTATGCCGGCTACAACGTGAGCGGGACGAAGGAGGATGAGTCCTACTTCATCAGCCTTTCGTACAAGCTCACCGACACGGCGTCCATCTACGCGACCTACGACCGTGCCGACGCGATCCTGGGGACCTCGAACTTCGGCGGACTCAACGTGAGCGCCGTCAGCTCGAAGACGCCCCTTCAGCAGCTGCAGGGGTCGATGTCGGCCCTGAGCAAGCTCTACGAGGTGGGCTACAAGGAGAGCTTCCTCGGCAACACGCTCTATTTCAGCGTTGCGGCCTTCCAGCAGACGAAGATTGGGGTGCAGATCGGTGGACAGACCGACCAGATCAAGGACCAGGGCGTTGAGCTCGACGCCGTGTACCAGCCCTCGAAGCGGTGGACGGCCAACGCCAACTTCACCTACCAGGACGCGACCGTCTACGGGAACTACTTCTTCCAGGAGACGGGCAACTACCTCGACAGCTACAACACCGACTACATTGTCGACGGGCACCCGGGCACGAGCCTCGGCGAGCCGAACTTCGTGGGCTACGAGCCGCCGACCGGCAAGATGCGCGCGCCGGGCATCCCGCAGGTCCAGGCGAACTTCTACGTGGTCTACAGCTCGCCGATGGGCTGGAGCGTGGGTGCGGGCCCGCAGATCCAGGGGCGCCAGTACGCGAACGACCAGGAGACCCTCCACATACCGACCGAGGAGGAATGGGACGGCTACGTCGCCTACGGCACGAAGCAGTGGGACATCCGCCTGAACGTCAAAAACATCTTCAACCAGAGGGTGCTTGACCCGATCGACGTCAGCTTCGCCGGAAACGACACGATCTACGTGCGCCCGCCGACCACGGCGTCGGTGACCATCAGGTACCGCTTCTAGTCGGCATTAGGAAGCAAGATTCTTTGGGGGGGCCTCAGGCCCCCCCTTTTTTTTGTGGAGCTCTCGATGTCTTAGCATCTAGCGTGCGCGCGACCGCATTTGCAGGATGCCACAAATGCAGAACCTTGAATGGGGAATCCGCTCCCCTTCTTCCACAACATGACCAACACCATGCTCGGTAGGGTAGTTCTCCGGGGCCTGGCGGCGCTTTGCGCGGCCGGCACCCTCAGCGTCGGGTTACGAGCCCAGTCCTCAACGCCCCCGCCGGCGAGCGCGCCGGACGCGCCGCCGACGTCCTCGGCCTCAAAGGAAAAGGTGACGACGCTTGAGAAATACACGGTGAGCGACGTGCCGATCTCCGAGCAAATCCTGCCGACGGTCCGCCCGATCGGCAGCGTGTACGGCGACGACCGGAGCATCATCGACATCCCAAGGTCGGTCGCGAGCGTCAACGAGGCGTGGATGGAGGACCGCCAGGTGAAGAACGCCATGGACTTCGGCCAGTTCTCCTCCGGTGTCTACGCGGCCGCCAACTACGGCATTCCCGGCGTCCCCCAGATCCGCGGCGACTACGGACAGATCTACGTGAACGGACAGATGATCCCGTACTCGCGCAACAGCACCTCGCTGTCATTCAACGGCGTCGAGGCCATGGACATCGTCGAGGGTCCCGGCACCGCGGTGTACGGCCCCCAGGGCAACGGTCCGGGCGGCTATGTGAACTTCGTGATGAAGGAGCCCTATTTTGACCGCAACCACTTGGATATCTCGACGACGTTGGGCTACTGGACGAGCGGGCATTCCTATTCCAACCCCGAGTACACGATCGATTTCGGCGGCCCGATCTCGGACAAGCTCGCCTACCGCGTGAGCTACCTCGGCCGCTTCGGCGACGGGTACTACCTCAACTCCAAGGACGAGACCCAGGACGTCTATCTGGCCCTGACGTACCTGGTCACCAAGTCGCTCAAGCTGGAGTTCTGGGCCGAGGGGTTCGCGACCCGCAACAACGAGATCAACGGTGCAAACCGCGTGACGCAGCAGCTGATCGACAACGGCACGTACATCGGGGGCCCCGCCTCGCCGGTGACGAGCGGAAACAACGCCTATTTCGGCTACGACATCATCACGACGCCCAATCCCCCGGCAGGGACCTACGGCTCCGAGGCCGACGGCTCCTATTCCACCGTTGATCCCTCGACGGCCTACAAGGTGAAGCTCCCCGCCTATGACGCGCTCCTCGGGCCGAACGACACGGCGCGCTCAAAGCTCTTCGAGGGCCAGCTCAGAGCCACGTACCAGCTCACCACGGACTCGAGCGTCGTCAACCTGGCCTACTACGGCCTCGAACACTCGAACAAGTTCGAGACCTACGGCTACGACGAGTACATCCCGCGATACCTGCTCCTGCAGGACCGGCTGGAATACCACGGCCTCTTCAACATCGGCTCGACCGTCAACTCGCTGATCGCCGGGCTCGACTACCGCTTCCAGTACCTGAGGGCCTACGACGACTACCAAACCGAACCCTTCACGATCTACGACGTCTACCAGTCGCAGGCCAACATCTTCTACCCGGGATACTACCTCGAGGGCCAGACCTGGGGGAGCGGGCTCCAGGTGCCGGGCCACCCCGGGTACAGCAGCGTCGAGCACCAGGACACGACCCTAAAGGATCCGGCGGCCTTCATCCAGGACGACATCAAGCTCACGAAGTGGCTGTCGGCGATCGTGGGTTTCCGCGAGGACTACATCACCGCGAACACCGCGAACCCCCCGCTCGTCGAGGCCGGCTACTACGGCGATTTCCAGTTCGTCCCGCTCGCGAACCCGGTCTTCTACAACCGCGGCGCGGCCTACAGCGAAACGGCCTCCGCGGTCGACCCGTCCTACTTCGCGAGTCTGATCTTCAAGCCCTCGGAGACGCAGTCGTTCTATTTCACCTACGACCGCGTCGACGCGGTGCACGGCGCCACGAACTTCGGCGGCGTCGACGGCGGCGGCAACGGGATCGCGACCGCGGCCGCGACCGGGGACCCGAGCTTCATGCCGAATCCGGGCTCAAACAAGAGCGTCAAGGCCTCGATCTCCGTCGCGAGCACGCTCTACGAGATCGGCTACAAGGGAAGCTTCGTCAACAACACGCTCTTCGTGGCGGCCTCCGCCTTCCAGCAGATCAAGATCGAGCCGCAGGTGATCGGCCTCCCCTACAAGGTGAAGGACAACGGGCTCGAGTTCAGCACGGTGTACCAGCCGACCAAGGCGTTCACGCTCAATGCCAACTTGACCTACCAGAATGCCACGGCGTTCGGCTACACCACCGGCGTGGGCCCCGGGGAGCAGTCCGGCGGCTTTTTCTTCCAAGAGACCGGCAGCTACCTCGACGCCTATGACCCCTCGACGCCGGTCGACGGCACGTTCGGAACCGGCAACGGTGCGGTGAACTACGTCGGCTGGAACCCGCCGAACGGGCGCATGAGGGCCCCGGGCGTTCCGCAGCTGCTCGTCAACGTGTTTGCGGAGTACAAGACGAGGAACGGGTGGGGCGTCGGCCTGGGTCCGCAGATCATCGGCAGGCAGGACGCAAACGACAACGACACCCTGCACATCCCGACGGAATACGAGCTCGACGGCTACATCCTCTGGGTGCCCAGCAAGCGGTGGGACGCCCGCGTCAACATCACCAACATCACGAGCGCCCGGGTGCTTGATCCGATTGACGTGAGCTTCGCGGGCAATGACACGATCTTCGTCCGCAAGCCGATCTCGGCCTCGGTCACGTTCCGGCTTCACCTCTGAGGGCGTCCCGGGCGCCGTCCGGCGGAAGGGGGCCCCAAGGGGCCCCCTTCTTCTTCGGCAGGAATCCCCCGACCCTACCTCAGGCCCGCGGTGATGAATTCGATGAGCCCGGACAGCTCGTCGTCCGTGTAGCGCGGGTGCGGCTCCATCTTCGCGCACGGGACGAGCGACTTCGGGTCCCTGACGTACTTCATGAAGAAGGCCCTGTCGTATCCGGCGTAAGCGGCGATGACCTGGAAGGGCCGGCCCGCCTTGGTGCCGCCGAACGCGCCCGGCGGACCCGCGTGGCAGCTGGCGCAGGTGTTCACCCAGGCCTCCCGGCCCGACGCGGCCGCCGGGGACAGGGACGCCCACTTACCCGAGTAGAAAGCCCGGAAGCGATCGACGTAGGAGGCGACCTCGAGCGAGGTCACTCCCCACGGCTTCTTGTGCTGCACGTTGGGGTACTGAGCGACCCGGGGCACAAGGTCCGCGGAGACCAGGACGGCGAAGGGGCCGGGGTTGAAGGTGACGCCTGGAGGGGGCCAGTCCTTCGGGGTCTTCCCGTTGATCTCAAGGACGACGAACGGCCTGTAGTCGGCGATGAACGAAGAGGTGTAGACGGACACGTACCCGTCGGCGCACGTGGCCAGGATCGAATCCGCACCCGGGCCGGTCGGCAGCGCCTTCCAGAGGTCGGACAGGAACACGACCGTGAGGACCTGTGGGCCCTTCATGAACTCGCCGTCCACCGTGAGCCGCGTTGAGGGAAGCGCGCGGAGATCGGGCCAGCGCACGTACGCGGTCCCGCCCTCCCGGACGCCGGCCAGCCTCCCCGTCACCGCGAGGTCGTAGGGAGAGCTCCTGTCGCCGTGCAGTTCCAGGGCGAACGCCGGGGTCTCCGCCGAGAGCAGGAGCAGGGCGAGCGCGGCCGGGTTCCTCAGTTTCATGGGCCAGGGATTAGCACAAACGATGCCCGGGCGGCGAGCATTGCGCTGTTGCGGGCGCTGCCGTGGCCCTCTACGCCTTTGCGCCGGATATGAGTCCCCTTCGATTGAACTGCCTTGTGGCGGCGGCCGTGGCGCTCGCCTGCTGCGGATGCTCCCGGCAGCCGGCCGGCGGCTCCGCGGGGTCCCCCGCGCCCTTCAAGGTGACCGTCCAGCTGGACTGGGTCGCCGAGCCCGAGCACGGCGGGTTCTACCAGGCGCTGGCCAAGGGCTACTTCAGGGATGCGGGCCTCGACGTGACCGTCGTGCAGGGCGGCCCGAACGGGTTCGTGACGCAGAAGGTGGCGACCGGGAAGGCGGACGTCGGCCAGTCCGACAGCACGAACGCGCTCCTGGCCATCGCCCAGGGCCTTCCGGTGGTGCAGATCGGGGCCGTGTTTCAGAATGACCCTTCGGTGCTGATGCTCCACGCCGACAACCCGGTGAAGCGCTTCGAGGACCTCAATGGGAAGACCATCATGGCGCGGCTCGAATGGGCTTTCCTTCCCTACCTGAGGAACAAGTACCACATCGATTTCAACGTCATCCCTCAGAACTTCGCCGTCGGCAACTTCATCGCGGACCGCGATTTCATCCAGCAGGGATACTACACCGCGGAGCCGTTCTACATCGTGAAGGGCGGTGCGAAATACCCCAAGTTCCTCTATGCTTGGGACGCGGGCTTTGACGCCTACACCTGCCTGATCGCCAACAGGGCGTGGACGAGGGAGCACCCGGACAGGGTCCGCGCCTTCATGGCTGCGTACATCCGGGGGTGGAAGGACTACATCGAGGGCGATCCGGCCCCCGCCCACGCGCTGATGAAGGAGGTCAACCCGAACAACTCGGACGCCTTCCTGGCGTTCTCCCGCAAGATGATTGTCGACGAGAAGCTCGTGATAGGGCGCGACGCGACCGACGACTCGCGGACGGGCCGGATTTCTCGCGAGCGGTACGCGAACCAGATCCGCCAGCTCGAGGAGCTCGGGATCCTTCCCAAGGGAAGGCTTTCCGTCGACCAGGTGATGACGACAGACTTTCTCCCATGAGACATGCGCTTGGGCTTCTTGCGGCGGCTGCCGCGCTCGCGCTTGCGGGATGCGGCCATCTCGAGCTTTCCCCCGAGGGCGACCCATCGCGTGTCCTGATGGGACAGGTCGAGCTCGGCGTGCCCGAGCCGCTCCCGGAGGGCGCCTTGGTCACGGTGAGGGTGGTCGATGCCTCGAATGCGGGCATGCCCCCTGAGGTGCTCGGCTCACAGACGATCAAGAACCCGGGCGCCGCGCCGATCGGCTTCAGGATCGAGTACCGGGCGGAGGACGAGGTCCTGCGCAGGGGGCTCAACGTCGAGGCGCGGGTCTCCATCGGCGGCAAGGTCCGCTACTACAATCTCAACCGCTACGTCGTGACGCTCGGGAACGCCTCCGACCCCCACCGGATCTACGTCAACCCCGTCGGACCGTGAGGATCTGGTGCAACGGCGACTTCGGGGAGGAGGGCATGGCGCTGCTCGCCGGCGGGACCCGGGACCACACCCTCGTCCTCTCGGCCATGCGCGACAGCTCGGTGCTGGCGGCGGGAACGCGTGACCCGGCGATCGCCGGGGCCGACATCGCCTTCGGCCAGCCCGACCCGGCCGACTGCATGGACCACGCCTGCCTTCGGTGGGTCGAGGTGTCGAGCGCAGGCTACACGAGGTACGACACCGATGCGTTCCGCGAGGCGATGCTCGCGCGCGGCGCAGTGTTCACCAACGCCTCGCGCGTCTACGCGGGCGCCTGCGCGGAGCATGTCCTTGCCATGATGCTGGCGCTCAATCGCCAGCTCCTCCCCTCGCACGAGAGCCAGCTTGGCGACCGCTCGTGGCCGTACCACGAGAGGCGAGACAGGGCGCGCCTCCTGACCGGCCAGACGGTCGTCATCCTCGGGTTCGGCTCGATCGGGCGCCGGCTCGCCGCCCTGCTGGTCCCTTTTGGCGTACGGATCTATGCCGTCAGGCGCCGGATCCACAGCGAACCCGGGGTGCGCGTGGTCTCCGAGGAGGACCTCACGAAGGTCCTTTCCGAGGCCGACCACGTCGTGAACGTCCTTCCCGAGAACCCGACGACGCTCGGCTACGTGAACGCGAGGCGGATCTCATGCTTCAAGGCCGGCGCCCGGTTCTACAACGTGGGTCGCGGACCCACGGTGGACCAGGACGCGCTCATCGACGGCCTCAAGTCGGGCAGGATCGGGGCGGCCTACCTGGACGTGATGGTTCCCGAGCCGCTTCCGCCCGGCCATCCCCTTTGGACGGCGCCAAACTGCTTCATCACGCCGCACACCGCAGGAGGGCGGGGCGACATCAGCCTGGAACTCGTGCGGCATTTTCTGGAGAACCTCGCAGCGTTCGAGAAGGGCGGGGCCATGGCAGACCGGGTCCTGTGACGTTTCGACCGCTCCGGGGCCGGCCTTCGGTTCGCGATTGTATTTCGGGGCCGTAGTGGGAATAATACGGGTGTTAAGTAACTCTAATTCCACACCGCCGTGGGCCGGCACAACGCCGATCCTTGGCGGAATCCCATAAAACCAATAATAGAAGAGCGTTATGAATAAATCGACACGTTTCATCGTCACCGCCGCGGCCATGGCCGGGCTCTATGCCGGTTCCATGGCTGCGCGCGCCTATGCCGATGACTCAGCGGGCAGTGGCGACTCGTCCAAGGACGCATCCAAGGACGCCGGAAAGCATGACTGCAAGGGCCAGAACTCCTGCAAGGGCACGGGCGGCTGCAAGTCGGGGGACAATGGCTGCAAGGGCCAGAACTCCTGCAAGGGCAAGGGTGGCTGCAACACCAACAAGTCGAGCGACCAGCCGAGCAAAGTCACGTTTGCCTGAGCGGGTTCTTGAGCAACGCGGCCGGCGACCCGTCGGCCGCGTTTTTTCTTCATGCCGGCCAACCGATTCAACGGGAACTGCGACTACGGAATAGGCATCGGGCTCAGAGTTCCCCATTACGCCCATATCCTCTCGAAGAAGCCGGTCGTGGACTGGTTCGAGATCATCTCCGAGAACTTCATGGTGGAGGGCGGGCGGCCGCTGGAGCTGCTCGACAAGATTCTCGAGCAATACCGGGTGGTCCAGCACGGGGTCTCCATGTACTTCGGGTCCGCGGACAAGCCGGACCGGACGCACCTGAGGAGGCTGAAGAGCCTCGTCAAGCGGACCAAGACGCCCTGGCTGTCGGACCACCTGTGCTGGGGGAGCGTGGATGGCACGTACACGCACGATCTCCTGCCGATGCCCTACACGTTCGCGGCCGCGCGGCGCACCGCCGAGAAGATCCGCCTGGTGCGCGACTACCTAGAGGTCCCGATCTGCGTGGAAAACGTGAGCAGCTACGCCGAGTTCCACGCCTCCGAGATGACGGAGTGGGAGTTCCTGACCGAGGTCGTCGAGCTCGCCGACTGCGGGATTCTCCTGGACGTGAACAACATCTACGTCTCGTCGAAGAACCACGGCTTCAACCCGTACGACTACGTGGACAACGTCCCCCACGACCGCGTGGGACAGATGCACATCGCCGGGCACACCCGGTTCGAGAAGTACATCCTCGACACGCACGACCACCCGGTTCTCGACCCGGTATGGAAGCTTTACGCCCACGCGACCGAGCTGTGCGGGATCTCGGCCACGCTGCTCGAGTGGGACGACAAGATCCCTTCGTTTGACGAGGTGCACAATGAGGCGCTCAAGGCCAACGAGTTCATCGACGGGGCTAAAAAGGCGGCGGTGTGAAGCGGCCGCCTAAGCACGCTCCCGTCCGCATCGAGTCCACGGATGACCTGCGGCTCTTCCAGCGGATGATGGCGACGGCCGTCACCCGGCCGCTCAGCGCGGACGACGGCCTCCAGGCCAAGTGGATCGACGGCCGGTCCATGGAGAAGGTCGCCTCCGAGTTCATCAAGCCGAACGACCGCCTCACCTCGTTCGAGCGGCTCCAGCTCTACAACCAGATGTACTGGTTCCGGCTCTTCGACGCGATTCGCGACGACTGCCCGGGCCTGCAGGCCGCGCTGGGCGAGCGCGCCTTCGGGCGCCTCGCGCAAGCCTACCTGGCGCGGTATCCGTCGCGCTCCTTCACGCTGCGCAACCTGAGTTCGCGGCTCGTGCAGTTCATCGGGCAGAGGCCGAGCCTGACGGCCCCGCATACGGCGCTTGCGCTTGAGATCGCCCGCTTCGAATGGGCGCAGACGGTGGCGTTTGACGGGGAGTCCAAGCCGGTCGTCTCCGCGGCGGTGCTCGCCCGGACCCCGCCCGGGCGGCTCAGGCTGGGGCTTCAGCCCTACGTGACGCTCCTCGACCTCCGCCATCCGATCGACAGCTATGTCATTTCCGTGAAGCGCCGCGACGCGATGCGCTCGGAGGCAAGCAACACCCCCGACTCGGCGGGGTCGGCCTGGAAACCGGTCCGCAGGGCGCCCCTTCCCCGGCCCTCGCGCACGCTCGTCGCGGTCCACAGGCACAACAACCGGCTCTACTACAAGCGGCTCGACCCGGGCGCGTTTCGGATCCTCGAGGCGCTTTCCCAAGGCCGCCCGCTGACGCGCGCGATCGCAGCGGCGGGCCCGGGGGTCAAGCCGGCGCGGGTCCGCAACTGGTTCAAGTCGTGGATGGCGCTCGGCTGGTTCTGCGCCCGCGGGAATAAAAGGAACCGGCGGGCATCTTGATGACATGAACGCGGCCGTACCGGCCACAGCCCTCGAACACCGATGTCCCTCCTGTCCAGACTCAACGCCCTTCTCGCAAGGATAGGCGGATTCCTCCAATCCCCGCTTCTGCTCGTGATCCGCCTGTTCTGGGGATCGCAGTTCTTCCTCGCGGGCAGGGGCAAGCTCATGAACCTGGAAAGGACGGCGAACTTCTTCGCCAGCCTCAACATCCCCGCCCCGAAGCTGAACGCAGTCCTCGCCTCCTGCACCGAATGCTCGTGCGGCCTCCTGCTCGTCCTCGGGCTGCTGACGCGCTTCGCCTCCCCGGCGCTCATCTCGGTGATGTGCGTGGCCTACGCCACGGCCGACAAGGAGGCCCTGCAGGCCCTCTTCACCAACCCGGACAAGTTCCTGAGCGCCGACCCGTTCCTCTTTCTCTTCGCGGCCCTGATCGTCTTCGTATTCGGGCCCGGCAAGATCTCGCTCGACGCACTGCTCTTCAAGAAGAAGGGCTGATCCCGGCGGGCCCGGGTGCCGTCACTTCGCCGGGTTGAAGAGGTCCTCGTAGGCGTAGGTCACCGCGCCAAGGACGAGCGGGATCGCCACGAAGACCCCGACGCCGAGCGCGATGCCCCCGAGAATGAGGAACGGAATGGCGAGAAGGATAAGGCCCAGGACCCGCCACCACTGGCGGGTGACCACCTTGCGGCTCGTCTCCATGGACTCCCAGAAGCCGAGCCGCTTGTCGACGGCGAGGATGATGGCGAACGAGTAGGCGATCGCAAGGTACACGCCGGGGAGTACGAGGCAGAACGTCCCGACCGCGACAAAGACCGAGATGAGCAGGCCGGCCACCAGGAGCGTGAGGAACGCCCTTGTGAAGCCCGCGAACATGTCGGCGAACACGGCCGGCTGCCCGCGCAGCCTGAGGAGAACGAAATAGTAGGCTCCGGCACCGACGACGGCCCCGAAAAGCGGCGTCACCACGAAGACGCCCGCGAAATGCCCGCAGCCAAGGAGGGCATAGATGATCGACGTGACGAGGCCGACGCCGACGAACGCCCAGAAGTTGGCCTTCAGGAGGTTCCAGCTGCGCTCGTAGCAGCTGAGGATGTCGAGCTTGCGGTCGGGCGGCAGGGACACGGGCGCGGAGGCGGTCGCCGCAGCGCTGGGCGCAACCGCGGCCGCCTCGGGCGCGGCGCCGGCCGGCGCGGGCCCTCCAGAGAGCTCCGGGAAGTCTGCGATGGTTTTCCAGGCGTCGGAGCCGGCGGCCTTGATCCGCGTCTGCAGGTTCGCCCGGCCGCCCGCGATCCATGAGCATACCTGTTCAGCCGTGACCGGGCCATACTCCCTCCCGTCCCCTCCGATGATCGTGTACATAAGGCGAATTCACCACCGGTCGCCGGGCACGTCAACTGCTCGCTCCCTGAGCGCGGTCAAGGTTGAGGGGCGACGCCCGCGGCTCGGGCGACGGCCTGGCGCGCCAGCACGCAGTCGTAGCGCGCCTGGAGGCGGCTCAGCTCGGCCGACCTGAGGGAACTCTGCGCGTCCAGAAGCTCGAAATTGGTGATGACGCCGTTTGCGTAGCGGCTCTGGGCGAGCGACAGGGCCTCCGTCGCCTGGTCGACCAGCGTGTCGGCGCTCGAAAGCCTCGACCTGGCCGCGCTGAGGTCCGAATAGGCGTCGGCCACCTCGGTCGTGATGGCCTCGTCCAGCTCGCGCTCGCGGGCCTGCGCCGAGCGGACCCCGGCGCCGGCCTCCATGCGCTCGCCCCTCACACGCTTGCCCGTGAAGATGGGCACCTCGAGGGAAACCCCCGCGGTCAGGTAGCCCCTGTTGTCGTAAAGGTTGGGCACGACCCCGTCCTCAACGCCGCCTGCCACCTGTGCGGCCAGGGTCGGCCGGTTTCCGCGGTCGGCAGCGTCCAGCCGCAGCCGCGCCGTCTGCTCGTTGTCGCGGGCCACCTTCATTTCGGGGCGGTTGAGGAGCCCGTCGGAAATGGCCGCGGATTCCGGGATCGCGGGGGCCTTCGCGTCGAATTCGCCGGCGATCTCGAGGGGCCTCCCCAAGCCCCAGCCGAGGAGCTGCCTGAGGCCGTTCTCCTGCTTCTCAAGCGAGGCGGCGGTGTCCGTGAGATGGTTGCGCGCGTTGGAGAGGCGGACCTGGGTCGTCAGGACGTCGAACTTCGTCGCGCTCCCGGCGCTGAACTTCTTCTCCGCGATGCGCAGGGCCTCCTCAAGGGCGGCGATCTCTTCGCGGGCGACGGCCACGGAGTTGCGCAGGAGCAGCACGCCGTAGAACGACTGGACCGCTTGGTACCCGAGCTGGTGGCGGACCTGCTCGAGGGCATCTTGGGCCGCGATCTGGCCCGAGCGGGCCATGTCGACCAGCTTGTCGGTGCGTCCGAAGTCCGTGAGCAGCTGCCGCGCCGTGATATTCACCTCATAGGAGTTCTGGACGTTCTCGTAGATGGCTCCGGCCGGCATGCCCGGGATGGAGATGGCGACATACGGGCGCATCGACGTGTAGGCATAGGCGCCCTGGCCGGTCACCTGCGGCAGGCGGCTCGCGTTCGCCTGGACGGTGCGCGCGCGCGCGGCGTCCACCGCGGCCTGCGCCGCGTCGATCGAAGGGTAGTGCGCGATCACGGCCTCGATGGTCTGCGAGAGCGTTAGCGGTCCGGCTGGGGACTCCGCCCGTGCGGACGGTCCCATCGCTACGAGGGCCAGGACTAGGGCTGCGGTGTGTTTCATGGCGGGTCTTGTAACGGGTCCGGGGTCAGTGCGCCTTGGCGGCTGAGGCCGCTGCGTCCGCGGGGAGCCCGCGCGGGCGGCCGGCGAGGAGTATGATGGGGACGCACACAATGGAAAGGATTCCCACAAATCGGTAGGCGTCGAGATAACTGAGGAGGTTCGACTGCAGCTGGACGGTTGCGTCCAGGAGCCCGAGCGCGCGATGCGACGCCTCCCAGGGCGTCGCGCCCCGGGAGGCCATGGCGTGGGTGAGCTGGCTCAGCCGGCCGTCGGTGGCCGGATCACCGATGGCGAGCCTGGAGACAAGGTCCAGGCGGTGCGCGGCCGCCCGGTGGTCCAGGAACGTGTTGATGAACGCGATGCCGAACGAGCCGCCCATCTGGCGCATCATGTTGTTGAGCGCGACCCCCTGGGGGATGTCCTTCGCCTTTAGGCCGGAGACCGCAAGCTGGGTGAGCGGGATCGTGATGAGGCTCAACCCGATCGCGCGCAGGATGATCGGCCAGAAGAAGTCGCCCGACTGCGCGTCGAGGTCGAGGCGCGAGAGCTGCAGGGCGAACACGGCGACGATGGCGAATCCTGCGACCACCATGAACTGCGGCGGGAAGCCCTTCATGAGGAGCCTGCCCATCACGGGCAGGAAGAAGACGGCGACGGCGGCGCCCGGAAGGAAGAGCATGCCCGTCTTCATCGCCGTGTAGCCGAGCAGCCGCTGGGTGAACACGGGCACGATGAAGACCGTGGCGAACAGGGCGAAGCCGAGGATGAAGGTGAGGCTCGCTGCTATTGCCAGCTTCCGGCTCCTCAGGACGTGCAGGTCCACGACGGGGTGCTCGGCGACGAGCTCCCTCACGATGAAGGAGACGAGCGAGACGGCCGCCACGACGGACAGGACCACGATGTACCTCTTCGAGAACCAGTCCTCGGACTCGCCGCGCTCGAGGACCGTCTGCAGCGAGCCGAGGCCGGCTACAAGGAGCCCGATCCCGAGCCAGTCGATCGTCTCGGCATTGCGCGCGTGGGAGGGTTCCTTGACGTAGACCCAAGAAAGGAACGCGGCCATGAGCCCGATGGGGAGGTTGATATAGAAGATCCAGGGCCAGGAGTAGCTGTCGATGATCCAGCCGCCCAGCGTCGGGCCGATCGTGGGGCCGACAAAGAGGCCGATAGAGAAGAGCGATGCGGCGAAGCCCCGCTGGCCCACCGTGAACGTCTCGAAGAGGATCGCCTGCGAGGTCGACAGGAGCGCGCCGCCGCCGATCCCCTGGAGGAACCTGAAGGCCACCAGCTCCCAGATGTTGTGGGCGTTCCCGCAGGCCACCGATGCCGCGGTGAACAGGAGGATCGAGCCGATGTAGTAGTTGCGCCGGCCGAACCGCGCCGCCAGGAAGCTCGTCATCGGGATGATGATGACGTTTGCGATCGCGTAGGACGTCACGACCCACGCGACGTCCTCGAGCGTGGCCCCGAGGTTCCCGCTCATGTCGTTGAGCGCCACGTTCACGATCGACGTGTCGATCAGCTCGATGATCGCAGCCGCGATCACCGTGATCGTGATGATCAGCTTCCGCAGCCCGTGTTCAGCCATGGCGGTTCCCGACCTATTCGCTTACGGAGACCGTGACGTCGACGCTCATCCCGGGACGCAGCGGATGGCCGGCGCCGGGCGCCTGGGTGAGCACGATCTTCACCGGCACGCGCTGGGTCACCTTGACGAAGTTCCCGGTGGAATTGTCGGGGGGCAGGAGCGCGAACCGAGCGCCGGTGGCCCCGGAGATCGACTCGACCTTGCCCCGGAACAGGACTCCGGGATAGCTGTCGGCCTCGAACTCGACGTCCTGGCCGGGCTTCATGTGCGTGAGCTGGGTCTCCTTGAAGTTGGCGACGACCCACACGTCGGCGTCGGACGCGACGGACAGCAGGGTCTGGCCGGCCTGGATGAACTGCCCGGGCTCGACGTTCTTTCTGGAGACAATCCCGGCGATCGGGGCCGTGACCGACGCGTACGCGCGCTGGAGCTTGGAATAGTCCAGGTCGGAGGCCTTCTCGGCGGCCTGGGTCTGGGCGGCCGCCGCGCGCGCGGCCGCGACGGCGATCTGGAGGTCGGCCGTCCGCGCCTCGCTGCGCACGGCTTCCAGCTCGGCCGCGGCGGTGTCGGCTGCGGCCTTGGTGTCGGTGAACTGGCTGTCGGTGATGGCCCCCGTCCCGGCCAGCTTCGCGTCGCGCGCGAGGTCGCTTGCCGCCTTACGCTGGCGCACAAGGGCGGTCTCCACGTTCGCGGCTGCCGTGGCGGCCGAGGCGCGGGCCCCGGACAGCGAAGCCTCCGCGGTCCGCTGTTCGGCAAGGGTGTTCTGGAGCGCGGCCTCCGACTGGGCCACCCTCAGGTCGAGCTCCCTCGGATCGATCTCGATCAGGGCCTGGCCGGCATCGACGTGCTGATTGTCGGTCACCCGCACGCGCGCGACGTATCCGGACACCCGCGGCAGCACGGGGCTGATGTGTCCTTCAACCTGGGCGTCGTCCGTCTCCTCGTGCGCCGCGTAGTAGCGCCAGTGCCGGACGCCAAGGACGATTCCCGCGACGAGAACAAGGGCGGCCACGGTCACGACGACCACGCCCGTCGGGGCGAGACCCATCCTGGTCCTTGTGGTTTCCACGGGAGCGTGAGGTGTTTCTGAAAGGGCTTTGGTCATGGCACAAAAAATGATTAGGACCCTAATTACATGAAATTGCAAGCAACCGAGCCACTAAATGCCCTATCAAGACGGCGGAGGTTTCCGCCATTGCCTCACCTACACGCTGCTTAAACAGCTGATGGGCAATTCAATCCATTTTCCGGGGGCAATGCCCTCGAGCTTGAGGCTGCCAAATCCGGTGCGATGAAGCTCGACGACCGAGCACCCCTGGCATGCGAACATACGCTTGATCTGGTGGTAACGGCCCTCGGTGACGGTGACCTCCGCCTCCCGGTTCCCGATTCTGCGGAGGATTGCAGGCGCGCACGGGGTCTCTTCGTCGGGCAGGCGGAGCTGGCCGCCGGAGAAGACCTCCTCGATCCCCGCGGGAATGTCACGGTCGATCTGAACACGGTAGACCTTGGGCACCTTGTGTTTGGGTGACGTGAGGCGGTGGACCAGCGGACTGCAGTCGGTCAGGAGCAGCAGGCCCGTAGTGTCTTTGTCGAGACGCCCGACGCTGGTCACCGGCGGGTTGCGCCGCCGCCATCGCTCGGGCAGGAGCCCGTACACGCTGGGGCCTTCCGCCGGGTCGTGCGAACACACCCGGCCAGCCGGCTTGTTGAGCATCAGAAGAAGCTCGTCCGGATGGTCCGCAGGCTCGCCGTCGATCCTCAAGTCGCCGGGCTCGGCCTTTGCGCCCGGGTCCCTCACGGCAACCCCACCCATCGTGATGCGCCCGACCTCCATCCACCCGCGGACCTCCCTGCGGGAGCCGTAGCCGAGACTGGCGAGAATCTGGTCTATGCGGCGCATGTATGGGCCGGATTGGGGCATTTTAGCCGGCGCAGATCAACCCGCGGGTGCATGCCAATTGGCGGATTTCACAAGAATAGGCTCGGCAACAAGACCGTCATTTGGGATGTCTAAACCTCGCAACAAATTATGGCAGTCTGGGAATATAAGGTAATCTCAAGCGGCAAGGGGGGCTTTGCAACGCCCGCGCTGCTTGAATCATTTCTCAACCAGCTCGGCACGGACGAGTGGGAGATCATCGAATTTCGCGGCCAGCCCGACAACCCCCTCGCTTTCTCGGGGCTTGCCAGGCGCCCGACGCAGCGTGACTGGACGCTCGAGGACGCCGCCGCCGCCGCCGCCCGGGCCGAGGCCGACAAGCTCCGCCAGGAGTTCGAGGCCAAGTTCAAGAACGCCACGGCCGCCGCGGCGCCCGCGGAGTCCGAGGAGCCGCCCGTCAAGGAGGCCGGGCGCGAGGAGGACGGCCTCAGGCGCCTGCGCGACACCGAACGCGACTCGGATCCCGACGCCCCCGACACACCCGAGGATGAATGGGACAAGCTCGGCGCCGAGGATGAGCTGCCGACCTTCTTTGAGGCCATGAGGCCCCACCTTCGCAGAAACCAGCGCGGGCCGGGCTTTTCGGTCGGGGTCGATTACCTGGCGAAGAAATGGGACATCTCCGAAGACGAGGTGATCGGTGCGCTCAAGGAGTGCGGACTGGATATCCCCGACGACGAGGACGCGAAGGTCACCTACGTCGAGTACGACGGCGACCTCTTCTGGGTGAACATCAACCGGCGCGGGGAGCTCTGGGTGAACACGAAGGAGAAGAGCCGCCCGGTCTTCAGGACGGTCCAGGCCGCGCGCGTCGAGCCCGAGGAGGCCCCGAAGGCCCCCGAGGCCGCCGGCAGGCGCGAGGAGCGGGAGCCGAGGCACGAGAAGAAGGACGCCGAGAAGGACGCGGGGGTGCCCGGCGCTCCGCTTCCCGAGGGCGCCGCGCTCCTCGACAAGATCCGTCCGCACATGCGCAAGAATCGCCGCGAGCCGGGTGGCTCGGGCAGCATGAGCTTCCTCTCCCGCGCCCTGAAGACCAGCGAGGCCGCGCTTGTCGAGGCGTTCACTGCGATGGGCCTCAGCGCCAATGCAGCTGCCGGCGATCCCCCGGTATTCGTCGAGATCGGGGACGAGACGTGGTGGCTCAACAAGGACAATCGCGGGGGCATCTGGATCAACGCCCGGCTCAAGCGCGGCGAGGAGGCGGCACCGGCCTCAGCGCCCTCGTCCGAGGCGTCGGCGCCCGCGCCCGGCAACGTGCTTGCGGCGGTCAGGCTCCTCCTAAAGGAGACCAAGACCGGGAACGTCGCGGCACCGGTCGAGCGCCTTTCGGGCGATCTCGGGAAGTCGGTCGACGAGCTTCTTGGCGCGCTCACCGCATCCGGGCTGCGGGTGCCCGAGAAGGCCCGCGAGAAGCCGGTCTTTGTGGAGCACGCGGGCGAGATCTTCTGGCTGAACCTCAACGGGAAGGGCGAGCTCTGGCTCAACGCGAAGGTCTCAAAGTACTCCGGCGGGGAAAAGGGCG
>Ga0265313_10001549_pt1 | contig 21354 bp, 22 predicted proteins | sample 4123metaG_FD_203122 | JGI IMG/M metagenome (GOLD analysis project Ga0265313, IMG submission 203122) | Rhizosphere microbial communities from Carex aquatilis grown in University of Washington, Seatle, WA, United States - 4-1-23 metaG | ecosystem: Host-associated > Plants > Roots > Rhizosphere >...
ACGGATTGGAAAGTTGCGCATAAGTCACGTTGCCGCTGAATACGCGCACCAGGCAGGGCTCGCCGATCATCGGGGCCAAAGGCTGAGAGTTTTTGGCCTCGCCCTTGGGCTTTTTCTGCGCGCCGCAACCGGCCAGGGCGATTGCAAGAACCAAAGCCACGAGCGGCCGCGCGAAACGGAGGCGGTACATGCCAATCGTCTCCTGATGGTTTTCTGACGGGAGGTTGCCAGGTATTGATTTTCATTGAAGTCGATTCGGCCGGCAATACATCAATCCGAAGCATAAGTTGTTTCATTCTTGGCGGCTCGCTTTATAATGGACTGAGATGCACTGCCACCGATTCATCGCACCACCCCTGACCCGCCGCCAGATGCTGGTGAGCTGCGCCAACGGCTTCGGCGCGGTGGCGCTCGCGGCGCTTTTACGGGAGCCTGCGTTTGGTGCGGCGCCGGCGACAGAACCAGGTCCGACGGCAGAGCCAGGACCGACGACGGGGCCTCTCTCGCCACGGCCGACGCATTTCCCGCCCCGTGCGACCAGCGTCATCTTCCTCTACATGGACGGCGGTGTTTCGCAGGTCGATTCGTTCGACCCCAAACCGCGGCTCGATCGCGAGCATGGTCAGCCGATCAAGATGAAGGTCCCTCCCACGCAATTCAACAACGTGGGCAACGTGCTCAAGTCGCCCTGGGCCTTCCGACAACACGGTCAGTGCGGCATGCCCGTCAGCGACCTTTTCCCCTTTACGGCCCAATGCGCCGACGACTTGTGCGTTGTGCGGTCGATGGTTTCGCGGTTCTCGGAGCACACCAACGCCAACTATTTCCTGCATACCGGCTCGGGGCTGCAAGGCCGTCCCAGCACGGGAAGCTGGTTCGGCTACGGCCTGGGGAGCGAGTGCCAGGACTTGCCCGGCTTCGTGGTGCTCAACGGAGGGTTGATTCCGCCTGGCGGGCTCGACAATTTTGGCAGCGGCTTCCTGCCGGCCAGCTACCAGGGATCGGTTTTCAAGCAAGGCGCGCAGCCGCTCGACAATGTCGCTCGCAGTGAAGCGAGCGAGGAACTGCAGCGCGCCAAGCTGGCCTTGCTCGGCCGGCTCGACCAGGAGGCGCTGGCGCGATCCGCGCACGACGACCAGCTCGAAGCGGCCATCGCCAACTACGAATTGGCCTTTCGCATGCAGGCCGCGGTGCCCGACCTGATGGACCTCAGCCGTGAGGACGCGGCAACGCGAAGCCTCTACGGCCTGGAGGCCGAATTCGAGCCTACGCGCGGCTACGGCGCGCTGTGCCTGATTGCCCGGCGGCTCGTCGAGCGGGGGGTCCGGTTCATCGAACTCACCTGCCCCAACGTGGGACACGACCGCTGGGACCAGCATTCGAATCTCAAGGAAGGACATGCGAAGAACGCCCTGGTGGTCGATCAGCCCATCGCCGCGCTGTTGCTCGATTTGAAACGCCGCGGGCTATTGGATTCGACTTTGGTCGTCTGGGCCGGCGAATTCGGCCGCACGCCAATGGCCCAAGGTTCGGACGGCCGCGACCACAATCCGTTCGGCTTCACGATCTGGATGGCCGGCGGCGGGGTGAAAGGAGGCACGATCTACGGCGCCACCGACGACTACGGTTACTACGCCGTCGAGAACCGGCTGGAAATCCACGACTTGCACGCCACTATGCTGCACCTGTTGGGGCTCGACCATACGCGCCTCACCTACCGCTTCGGCGGCCGCGACATGCGGCTGACCGACGTTCACGGCAACGTGGCGCGAGAAATCATCGCCTAACGGCGCCAAAGTAGCAGCCCACACGCCGTGTGCCGTCGCTTTCCGCCAGCCGACGTCCACTTGCCCAATGTAACGGCACACGGCGTGTGCCCGCACGCGATTAGTGGGTCAAGCCACGACGGCCGGCATCCGCGAGCGCAACCGCCGCTCGACGTCGGCCAGCCATTCTTCGGGCGGCAGGTCGTACGGCCGGAATTTTTCCAGCACGTTTTCACCTTCGCATTGGTACAACGCCCGCTGCTCACCCAGACGGTTGGCAATGGGCGAGTCGATCAGGCTGCTCGAGTCGTTGGCGCTCATCTGGAACAACACGCGAAGCTCCAGCTCTTTCATCACTTGCCGGTCGAAAGTTCGCTGCAGGTTGTTGAGCGTGTCGCACCAGATGAGCGTGTTGATACCCAGCACCGGTCCCTCGCGCAAGATCGTGGTGAGTTGCTGCGAGGGATTGGCCACCTCACCCTCGCCTCCCCGCGAGAACCCGAAATCATCTTCCTTCTTGCGCAAGTCGCGGAAGCGTTGCAAGTCGTAGATCACCAGATACCACGCCGGCGCGTCGGTTTGTGCCGCTTGCTGCCGCCGGGCGACCTCCTGCGCCACCTCGTTGATTGCGGCCGCGGAATCGCGCGGCACCGCCATTCGCGTCTCGTGCGGCAGCACGCCGGCGAGCTTGGCGAAGTACCCGGCATTCTTGGACTCGGGCAACGTGCCGTCGAGAATGAAGAACCGCGTGCCGTCCTGACCATTGCCGGGGCATCGCTGACGCTCTGCCCCCGCCACCGAGGTCTCTTGACCGCCGGCCGCCAGGTCATTTGTCGGTTGTTCGCTGTCCCCTTGGCTGCTGGTCGCATGGCCGTTGGACTCTTGGCCATTGGCGACCGACGGTGGATACTGGGCCGCCAGGCTGATCAGGCCGGCCGAAAGGATGCCGGTGGCTTGCAAATCGTTCTGGCCGATAATCAGCAGGTTGCAGCCGCTCTGCCGCCGAAAGAGCGCCGCCGAAGGATCCTTGATCGCCACCGGATCGCCCAGCCAGCAGGTCGCCGGCTTGGCGCTGGCCGCGGGCCAACCCTCGGCGCGTAGCAACGCCTCGAGTTGCGGGTTCTTGTCCAACTGCCCCGGTACGTTCCCTTCGAAAACGATCTGCGGGTACGTCGTATGGCCGTTTCGCCCGCGCGCGAATTCGTGCAGTTTTTCCAAGTACTGCTCCTTCACGCCATCGGAGAGGTAGGCCACCTGGAAAGGATGGTTCGCGTCGGGCAAGCCGCCCGCGTCATTGTAAATGGCCTCGCCGGGACGCGACAATAAGCGGGCCGCCATGTTCTCTTCACTGAGGATCAAATGCGCGTCGGCGTCGCTGCACTGCAATGCGATGCGCACGCCCATCTGGCCGAGCGTCGTGCGGGCCAGCGAGTAGGCCCCACCCAGTGTCTGCGAGCCCAGCAGCACGTGGACGCCGAAAGCACGTCCTTGCCGCACCAGGCGGTCGAACAGCAGGCCCACTTGCTGGGCCAGCTTGTCGTCCTCAACGAAGAACTCCTGGAATTCGTCGATGATCAGCATGATCCGCGGCAGCTTCTCGCCCGTCGCCTTGCGGAAACCGGCTACGTCCTGCGCGCCGGTGTCGCGGAACCTTTCGCCGCGTGAGCGCAGCTCGGCGTCGAGCCGCTCGAGAACGCTCAAGCCAAACTCGCGGTCGCTCTCCACCGACACCACGCGCGCGTGCGGCAGCGCATGCGTGGCGTAATTCTTGAATTCAACGCCCTTCTTGAAGTCGACCAGGTACAGTTCGATCTCGTCCGGGCTGTAGAGCAGCGCCAGGTTGGTGATCAGCGTGTGCAACAAAGTCGATTTACCCGAACCGGTCTTGCCGGCCACGAGAACGTGCTGCGAGGTTCCCTTGCCCAACTCCAGGAGCTGGTGCTTGGTGGCGCCCGCGGGGCCAAGCGCAACGCGAATTCCTCCGCGAGTATCGCCCGTCCACCAGTTTTCGGGCTTGGGAGCGATCATCGAGAAAGGCACCTCGACGCGGCTGGCGTCCTTTGCGCTGGCCCCCACGCGCTTGACGATCTCGGAGAACAGCTCGACATTCGGCGGCTGATCGAGCGAAAGCGGCAGGCGGCCGAAGTCGGGATCTTTCCAGGCGAATTTCTGGTCGTGCCATACGAAGTTGACGCAGTTCTGCTCGATATCGGCCATTTTGAAGCCGGGCGGCATCTGTTGTTTGGTGTCGACGCTGATCAGGCAGTGGACGCCGCAGCGCGGCCCGCTGGAGACGATACTCACCAGGCGGCGCGCGGAGGCTTCAGTGAAATTCGCCGGAAAGTTGGCCACCACCAGAAATCGGTAAGGCTCAGCCACCTCGCCCGCCTCGGCGTTGTAAGCTTCGATCGTCTCGAATTCGTTGCGGAGGTACTTCTGGATCACCACCTCCATCTGTTCGGTCAAGTCGGCCAGCCGTGTCTCGATCTGGGCCGCCTCGGTCCAGATGCGGGCGCCGATCAATTGCTCGTCGTAATCGGCCAGGTGCATGAAGGCGGCGAAGTTCTGGCCCAGGCCGACCGGGTCGACCACCGTGAATCGCACCTTGCCCGGCGGCACCGTCGTCGCCAGTCGCAGCATCGCCGACTGCATGATCTCCACCGCGCGGTCGCGGGCGGCGCCTTGGGCCTTGAACAAGATCGAGCTCTGGTCGGGAAAGGTGAGCAGGGCGGGCTGGCGAATGACGGGCAACTTGCCGATGTCGTGTTCGTGGTCGGCCTCCGCGTCGGGGCGCACCAGACCGGCCAGTTCGTCCAGCTCGACAGGCGTATGGTCGTCGTGGGCCTTTTCGTCGGTGAATTCACGCGGCCCGACCTCCCAGCGTCCGAGTTGAATCGCCGGCGGAGGCACGGTCGAAGGCTTCCAGGCGTCGCTCATGATCCCAGGCCAGTCGGGGAACCAACGGGAACACTCCTGGGTGATGTCGTCGCATTCGGCCTGGATGCGGGCCAGTTCCGTTTGCCATTGGTCGATGCGCCGTTGCCGCTCGGTGGCGACGGCGGCGCGGGCCGCCTCGAGCGACTCGCGGTGCCGTTCGGCGAGCCGCTGCAACGCTTCGTCGCGGCGCTTTGGAATCTCGACTCGCTTGGGCTTGACCTGGCTTTCGTTCTTTTCGAGCGCCGCATCGCGGCGGCGTGTGAGCTCCGTAAGATTGCGGTCGTGCTTGTCTTTGGCCTTCTTAGTGATCTCGTCGCGCGTCGCGTTGGCCTGGGCAATTCGCTTCGCGCGAGAATCTTCGGCCTTGGCGTCGTCGTGCTGGCGACGCTTGACGAGCGCGGCGTGCTCCTTCTTGTGGGCCTCGCCGGCAATCTGGCGCCACCGCTGCCGGGCCAGTTCGCAGAAGTCGAGCGCGTAAGCCACCGGCTCGTAACCGGCCCAGACGTGGCCGGCGGCCGTCGAGCGGATGATCACCCAAACCAGAAGGGCCAGCACCAGCCCGCCACCGACACCGGCGCCCGCCGTCATGACGATGTCGCCTTTGGTGCCGAACCACGCCCCGGCGGCGATCGCTATGGAAAAAATCACGAAGAACATGATGAACACGCCAAAGCCGCACCACTTGGGCGACTTGAGCGCGGCCAGTTCCTTGAGCTTTTCGTCAGCCACATTGAACGAGTCGGCAATGGCCTGCTGCGGATTGACGTTGGGCGCCAGAGCAGTGACTTGCTGCGTGGGGCGGTCGGCATAGCCCGACTTCCCGTGGAGCTTCAAGAGCCGCTTGGCTTCGATGCGGCGCGACTCGATCCCCGCCGAAGTGGAATCGGTTCCCCCGTCGATGTCTCCGTACTTGGACCTGAGCCCGTTCTCACCTGCCTCGAACATCCCGGCGATTTCGAAAAGGGAATCCTCGCATTCGCGTTCGGCGGCGGCGCGCTCCTTTTCGCAATCGGCCAGGGCTTGCTCGCTGATCTGGCGATACGTCGACTGAACCTCGTCGATCGCCTTTTGCACGGCGCTGGTCACGCGTTGGAGCTCAGTCTGAAAGGCCTCCTCGGCTTTCGCCAGCTCGGCATCGTGAGTTTCGCGCAGCGACTCGCTGGCTGTGCGAAACTCCGATTCGAGCACGCCCAGTTTCGCGGCCAATGCTCTCTCGGCCCGGTCGTCGTCGCGGACGACGACCAGTTGGGCGATATCTGACAAAATGCGGCGTTGCCGCGCGATCAACTCGCTCTCGGACATGGCTAGGGGGTTTCTCTCGCGGTTGCCGCTATCTCGGGTTCGTCGAAGTGATTCTTCAACGGCCTCTCAGGTACATTCCTGGCAGGCCTGGTTGAACACCTGGGCCAGGCGGCGAAGCTTGTCCATCGTCATGCGGACCTGCGGGTCCAACGGTTCGATGTAGGTGGCTTCGAATTCCACACTGCGCTGGTCGGTCCACTGCTCCTTGGTTTCGTCCCAGCGGATGCGGAGGGTTTTCATCGCGTCCTGCATCCGGCCGATTCCCGCGGTCAAGTCGACTCTCATGGACGAGCCCCCGTGGCGGCTGGTGTTGCGGCGGCTGATGATGCGGCGGCTTCCGCACCCGCGCCTTCTGTCGGTCCACTGGCGCCGTCGGATGCCGCATCGCCCGGGGGAACCGCGGCGCCTTGCGCCATGCTGGTCGCCATACCCACGTCGGCCGCGCCCCCCGGAGCCGACAGGCCGAGATAAGCATCGAGCGCGGCCAGCATCTGATTCAGATCGTGAATTCCCTTGGGTAGTTCGCCGGCAAGCGTGTTGCTTAGCTCCTGCGAATGGCTGCGGTATTCCTCGGCCTCCTCGTCGAGCACGCGACTCCACTTCTTGACGGCTTTCACTTTTTGCTCGGCCTCCTCGAGCCGGGCTTGGGCCTTCTTCAGGGCCACGCGCTGATCGGTGCAATCGGGCGTGCGGTCGCCGAATTTCTGCATGCGGCAGCGCTCCAGGTCGGACTTGGCGTGGTTCACGGCCTCCTCGCGGCGGCGTACTTCATTCAGCCACTGTTTGAGCAAATCGTTCTGGAACCAATCCAACCCGCGACGCACATCCATGTCGCTGACCGACAAGGTTTCTCGGCCTTCGGTCTCGAACTTGACCAGCGCGGCCTTGAATGCCTCCAGGGCCGCGATCGAATGAACGCTTGCCTGGCCGTTCATAACAAGCTCCTTAAATTAGCGTTGTTGCATGTATTCTTCGATCCGCTCGGCCTTCCGCAGCAGGAACGGGATGTGCTCGTTGCTGGCCTCGATGAACCGCGAAATGGCGACCATCGTCTGCTCGAACTCCGCGGAGAATTTCAAGTTTTCCTGGTCGCGCCAGGTCTGGCTCAGCGCTCCCAATTGGCCGTGCAAGACCTGCATCCGGTTCTGCAAATCGCCGTTGAACGTCTTCAGGGCGTGGGCGAAGCGGCGCATTTCGGCCGGATCGACAATGGCTTGTGGCATGATTTGGCTCCTCGTCGTACTTGGGTTTTCGCACCAGCCTCATTCTCCGCGATACTTGGGGCAAGGTCAAGGAACGTGCTCGGCCAACCCTCCGTCGACGTCATGCATGATCGGGCAAAACTTCTGTTCGTCCGCCTGCCCCGTTTTTTTGTTTTCCATGCTGATTTCCGCGGCTTTTTGTCGCTGCGCAACCGCGCCCACGGCCGCGCAACTGTCGTCCTCAACCGGCTTCGCCGGATGGTCCGTGGTCCCGCAACTGCCTTCGCATGAAGTCAGGCCCTGATCCGATGGGGCGCTGAAATCGGGCTCCACTGCCATCGGGTTAGTCAACTTGGAGAGCCTGGCCATCTCCTCGCGGTAGGCCCCCTCCGCGCCGTCGGCACTCTGCTCGTGGTAGTCCCAGTCCGCGCGCTCGGACCTGTCCGAGCCGTCGGCCAGGTCTTCCCAGAAGCTCTCGTCCTCCGGGCGTTCTTGCCCGTCACGCTCTAAGAACCAGAAGTAGCGGCCATTCGGCCCCCACCCTTCACGGCGACCATCGACGCCCGCGATCGCCTTGGCGCGGCAGACCACGTGCCACGCGAAGCCCGCCTCTTGGGCCGCCTCGCGGAGCTCCGTGACGGCGCGACTTAGCACCAAGTGCCCCAGCCAGAATTCGCGGCTCGACGGCGCCGCGAGTCGCTGAGGGCGGATCGCAGTGAACTTTTTTTGCAGATTTTTCCACTCTTCCGGGTGGAAAGTGCGCCTCGATCGCGCTGCTAGTTTTGTCGCCACGACGACTGGCGGCGTGGCCGCGAATGTCGATGTTTGCCGAGACCAGTTCGAGTCGTAACCGCCAGGCGCGGCCGCGCCGGGATCCAGCGGAAAAAAACAACGGCCCGCTTAAAGGCTAGGATCGATCAAATGATGCCGACCAAATGATGCCACTCAGCCGATCGAAAAGTCCCGTGACGGTGGCAAGCTCATGCTGTACGATCTCGATACCCTCGCACAAACACCCCTTGTGCCAGAAGGGATGCGCTGCGGCGGCTCGCGAATTGCCTGGAAACCTCAGTAGTCCAGCCCGCTCGGTCACATACCTGCTGCCCATCTCAAGCGAAGTGGTGCCAGAAAACCGCTGGTCGTTAATTCAGAGAACGATGAGCGGTTTATGATGAATTGGTAAGCGCGAGGAATAATTCGTGAACCCTATTTCCGACAACGATCGCGGCCTGTTCGGAATCATCATTGACGATGGCCGTCCACTTCTTTCGTTGACGGGTGTCGCCCTTATCGGCTCAGGGCTGTTTGCATTTTTCCTGTCGGCAACAAAGCATTTTCTGCCTCACGATATTGCCTACTTGGGCATGACGCCACCGCAACTGTGCGCGATCAACGAATGCCGGATCGTCCATTTCATGATCCACGACCGCGTTTCCTTCGGCGGTTCGCTGGTCGCAGTCGGTACGCTCTATTTATGGCTGGCGGCGGTTCCGCTACGGAACGGCGAAGCCTGGGCTTGGTGGCTGTTTGTGGTCAGCGGCTTAGCCGGGTTTTCCAGCTTCCTGCTTTATCTCGGCTATGGTTATCTCGATACATGGCATGGCGCCGCCACGCTGGTGCTACTCCCCTGCTTCCTGATTGGTTTGGCCAAGTCGTATCGCTGTCTCGGTACTCCTGCGACGATCCGATCCCTATTTCGGGCTGGAGAGAGTCTGACGCCTGCGTCGTGCTACGGCATGGGCCAGTTGCTCCTTTTGGCGACCGCCTTCTGCCTATTCGTCGGCGGCTTGATCATCGCCACGGTGGGCGTAACTACGATCTTCGTGCCGCAGGATCTCGAATACATGGGAATGACGGTCGAAGAACTGACGGCGGTCAATCCGCGATTGCCGTCGCTCATCGCACACGACCGGGCCGGCTTTGGCGGCGGCGTCGCTTGTTGTGGCTTGACCATGTTCTTCTGTATCTGGTGTGGCCGGGCGTCGCGGAGTCGTTGGCAGACTCTCTTGATCACCGGGTTGTGCGGATTCGCCACAGCGATCGGCGTCCATCCAGCGATCGGATACAACAACTTCTTGCACCTCTCTCCGGCCATCATCGGTGCCACGCTTTTCACCATCGGCATCGTGCTAACCCATGACGCGCCGCGCGCCATGTGCCCTCCATCGCCGTAGCGTTAAGATGCCACGTTGCACCGGGTGCTCGATTTGCCGGGCGTGACTTGATGGCCGTGCATGCAGCGTCCTGTATGGGCTTGCCTGGCAAGTTTGCCGCGAAGCCCACTGGCCCATCACGTTCAAATTCGCCACGCATGTCGGACTTGGGTCAGGCCATACCGTGGTGGAGAAAAGCCGTTCTGTCGGGCCCGAGCTCGCTTGCCCAGTCCGTCGGCGCACGGAGCAAGCGGAGCCCGAGCCGAGCATGGGCCGCGGGGCGGGTTGGGCCTTGACCACGATGGCTAATTCTTCGCCAGCGGCGCCTTCCGCTGTGTAATGTTCGGGCTTTTCGGCGCCATTTCGGCGTTTAGCTCGATGAACTCACGCCATTCATCGGGAACATCGTCGTCGATGAAGATCGCCTCGACTGGGCATTCGGGGGTGCATGCGCCGCAGTCGATGCACTCGCCAGGGTGGATGTAGAGCATTTGCTCGCCCTCGTAAAAGCAATCGACCGGACAAACCACCACACAATCGGTATACTTGCAACCAAAACAGGGTTGGGTCACGACATGGGCCATCGTTTCGCCTCCGAAGTAAGTCAGGCGTTTCAGCCTGATGGATTCCCGAGTTATCGCTTCAGGCTGGAAGGCCTGACCTACGAATACATCCGGTTTTCACTTGAATAGCGGCCACCCTTGGCGAAAAATTCTGGAGAAACGGCAAAAGGACCACCCCTTCCGGATCGGCGGCTCCCCATGGACCAGGAATCGGTCGTGCTTTTGCAGCAGTGTCGCTCCGGTGACGCCGACGCGGCAGACCGCCTCTATCACCGGTATGTCAACCGCTTGCTGAAGCTTGCCCGCGAACATTTATCGCCGCGGTTGGCGCGACGCATTGATCCCGAAGACGTGGTCCAATCGGCCTATCGCAGCTTTTTCGTCCACACCCAGGCGGGTGAGTACGTCATTGGGCAAAGCGGCGATTTGTGGAAGCTGCTGGCGAAAATCGCCATGAACAAATTACTCGGGCAGGTTGAATATCACGCGGCGGCGAAACGTGCGGTGAGTCGCGAATCCGGTGAAGTCGGCGAGCCCCGGCCGGACGTGATGGACCTTGTGGCGCGCGATCCTTCGCCCGATCAGGTTGCCACGTTGGCCGATGAACTCGAAGGAATTCTGCGTGGCTGGGCGATTGACGATCGGCGGGTCATCGAATTGCGGCTGCAAGACCACACCATCGAAGAAATCGCGGCCACCACGGGCCGCCCGGCCCGTACTGTCCGACGCGTGCTCGCGCGATTCAAAGAGGCCCTTACGAAACATTGGTCGGAACCGAGCGACCTGGTCTCCCCGATCGTACATTCCAAGCTGACGGAAGTCGCTGGTCGTCAGCAACGTCGATCTCAACGGCGCCGCTTTGACCCGGAAGCCCCACTTGATTACCACGATTTCAGGATTCAGCGGTTAATCGGAACGGGGGGCATGGGTAAGGTCTACGCCGCGCTGCAAAAAAGCCTCGACAAACCAGTGGCCATCAAGGCGCTGAAGAAAGTGTGGCTCGGCGTCCCGAGCGCGATCGAACGCTTCGTCGGCGAAGCGCGCACGGCGGCACGTCTGCGGCACCCCAACATTGTCGATGTTCACGGCATTGGCCGGCTGCCGGGGGGCGGCTACTTCATGGTCATGGATCTGGTGGAAGGCCATGACCTGGCAAGAATCGTCCGAACCTTTCCTCCGGCAGTTGCCGAGGCCGCCGCTATCGTGGCCACCGTGGCCGACGCGATTGACCACGCACATCAGCGCGGAGTGATCCATTGCGACCTGAAGCCGGGCAACGTACTGGTCGATGAACGGGGACGCGTGTTTGTGACCGATTTTGGCTTGGCACGCTTGATCGACCCTGGTACTCAATCGACGACAACGACAAGCCACATCGCTGGTACGGTGGCGTTCATGGCACCAGAGCAGATCGACGCATCGTTCGGCGAGATTGGCCCGTGGACCGACGTGTACGGCTTGAGTGGAATTCTGTATGTCTTGCTCGTCGGCCGTCCGCCGCTGGTAGGGGCGTCGCACGCGGAACTGCTATCGCAGGTCACCTCGACGGTGGCTCCGCCCGAACCGCGCTCTTTGCGGCCGGAGATACCCGCATGGCTGAGCGAGGTTTGCCGGCGGTGCTTGTTGAAAGACCCTCGTGCGCGCTTGGGAACGGCACGCGAGGTGGCCGATGCGTTGCGTTGGCCGGGAACAGCGTAGATTCGATCAGCCAGCTTACGACGAACACGGTTCGAATCGACCGTGCGGCGGCTTCATCGAACCAGTCCAGGTAGCACACCCTTGGCCGCCGCTCGCCGGCGCGGGATGCTGACGGCATGGCCTTGCGGGTAGTGGGGCACCAGGTGCGTTGCTGACTTGGCTGCCGGCTTTCAGGGCACGGTGCCGAGGGCGTGCACCCTACCTTCGTCTGCGCAGCACCACCCACAAGATCCCGCAAGCCACCGCATACACCGGCCAAAGAGCCACGCAAAACAACCCGTCTGATTGCTTGATGTCTGGGGCGATCATGGCGACAACTAGAATCCCGGTTAGCAGGTAGAAGGTCAGCGCGAAGGGGATGATCACGAGAATCACGGTGTCCATGCCGGTTAGCGTAGCTGGGTGAGCGGCTGGGGGCAAGCGATGGCACGCGTGTCTTCGAAAGCACGCTTGAACGCGCATGCCGATCGGCAAAGAATTCGGACACGCTGTCCGAAGTTGCGACACGCGCGAATTCGAATCGGATTGCGAGCGCACGCATGGCCGGGCTGACGAGGAGCAGCAAGGTCACGAGCCGCGCGCCCTTGCCGACTGTCCGCCGGCGCGGGATGCTGGTGGGCATGAACACCGGACACGATCCCCGCCGCCGCTTGTTCCAATTCAGTCTGAAGTCGCTCTTCATCCTGATCTTGGTCGTCGCCGCATTCTTCGGCGGAATGGCCGTCAAACAACGTCAGATGGAGTTGATCATGGCGGAAGCCGAGCAGGCGCGGGCCGAAGCGCAGTTGCAAGCGGAGAAAGCCTTGTACGCGGAGCAGCTTGCGGTGGCCCAAGCCCTGCATAACTCGGTGGCGCCGGCGCAGGCAGGAGAGGACCAGCCGGCACAGCCACAAAAGTAAATGCGCTTGGAGCAAGCGGCAAGCGGAGCCCGAGCCGAGCTTGGCCGCGGGCGAGGCGACTGGTGACGAAAATGCCAGGAAGGGCCAAGAGAACCCGACTTTCGTCACCACGTGGGTTATGAATGCCTGTTAATAATGAAGGCGAGCATAATCGCGATGGCCAGCCAGGCTGTGAATACGAAAGGAGCCCGCGGTGCGACAGCGCAAAATACTCCAACCACGGCCGTGAAGATGAAAAGGCTTTGAAGGCGGAATTGCGGGCGGGGCATCGTGAGGCTCCTGCCGGTTCACTCGTTCGGCAGAAATAACACGAACACCCCTAAGGGCAACAGTAGCAGATCCCCGACTATCGCCCCAAGAGATCGGCGATGAAACAGCGAGCCGACGGCCGCCCCAAGGCATCCTGCGGAAATCTCGGACTGCATTACTCCAAGCACGCGGTTGTTCTGATCGCTCGACCATCGACCAAAAACGATCGCAATGCCGACAAGCGTTGTTGTCCAGAAAATCGTCCGCAGGTCGAACTGAAAGCGGGGGCGTGACATTGCCGCATTTTACCGCCCGCCGTCCTCGCCGGAACCAGCAGGAAGCTCGCCCTTGCCCTCCTTCCGCCGGCGCTGCATGCTGACGGCATGGCCAAATCCCTCGCCAAGCTGCTTTCGATGCTGACGCCGAAGCGGAGGTGGGCGCAGTTCTCGCTCGCGACGATGTTGCTGGTTGTGACCGTGCTTTGCGTGGGATTGAGCCTGGTCGTCGCGGTCGTCGTACCGGCCGAGAGGCAGCGACGGGCCGTGGTGGCCATTAAAGCCCTCGGCGGAACGGTTGAATACGTGGAGCCGGACCAAAAGGCGACCGAGACGTTCCCCAGGCCGTTCTTGCAACGCTGGCTGCCACGGGACTACGTGGATGAGCTGCGAGAGATTGATCTCAGTGTCACTGAAGTCACGGACGTTGGGTTAGCCCAGTTGCAAGGACTGACGGCGCTGCAAGAGCTCAATCTTGGTTACACTAAAGTCACGGACGCTGGACTGGCCCACGTGCAAGGACTGACTGAGCTGCAAGAGCTTGATCTTTACGGCACCCATGTCACGGACGCCGCGCTAGCGCACCTGCATGGGCTGAGGAGCCTGCGACGGCTTTCTCTCAACGGCACCAGAGTCACGGACGTTGGGCTGGCGAAATTCCGGAGGGCGTTGCCGAATTGTCAAATCTTTGGGCCGTGACACGTCAGCTACACGCTCCAGAGCTCGCTTGCCGGGCGGCAAGCAATTCAGACACGGTGTCCGGCCTCGCTAAAATCCCTATTCCGGTCAGCGAAGAAACCCTTGTAATTAGCGACAACGCTGACATTTTCGGTACGGTTAGCGACTTAAGGGTTCGCGTCCTTCGCCCCAAGTAATGTCCCGCCGAGTACGTACCGGTGAATACGCCGCTGTTGCAGCGATACTTAAACGAAAGCGGTAGACGGTAATGCTGCCACGCGACAGCTCAACCATGCAGAAGCGACAGCACTCGAACAACAGGGCTTCAGGATATACGGCAGGTCGGCGAGCCGCAAGAAGGGCGAGCAGGACGACGCCGGCATGGAGGTAGGCTTCCGTCTCGCGACAAAAGAGCGGTGAGCAGGGGGCGGCTCATTTTCCCCGCAAAATGTCTCGTTCAAATTCTTCACGCGTGTCGAATGTGGAGCCAGGTTCGGCAGCAGTGCAAGTTTCCCCAGCCCATCGGTGCGAGGAGCATGCGGTAAGCGGAGCACGAGCCGAGCTGGGCCGCGGGCGAGGATGGCCGGCTGATGGCACGTCGGCGGGCGTTCAAATTCGACACGCATGTCGGATTTGGGTCAGGCATAACGAAACTCCAGGGAGGCCGGAGTCAAGCTGCACTTAGCCAGGCCGTCGGCGCGAGGAGCAAACGGCAAGCGGGGCCCGAGACGAGCTGCGGGGCCTGTGCTAAGTCACCACCTAATCTGGGTCATCTCACGGCGGGGCATCGGCGGACTGTGGATCATCGAAAACGAGTGTTGCCCTGCCGGACAATTGCAGCGTTTCCCCCCGCGCGAGTCTGACGACTTGAAGTGGCTCTGGCGAATTGACGATCCAGCCATGCCTTGTCACGAATAAGTTCAGAGCTGCCTCCGCCTCCTGACCATCGCCACTGACGGTGACCCAAATGCAAACGACAGGCTCATTTGAACCGATGTTGATTGTCACTGACATTGGACCGTTGACCAGTTCCCCACAAAGAAACGATGGCTGCGCTTCGAGCATGCGGCGAACGATGGAGGGCAATTCAATTCCACGCGCATCGGCCTCAGCCAGCTTTTTAACGCCGCTGGGTGACCATTCAAAGACAAGGCCAGGAAACATTCGGTTGAGCTCCTCCTGCACTGATTCGAAGGTGCCCATCGGCGACCCATCTTTGTTCGTAATGGTGCCTTGGAACTCCACCTAACACTCCACCGAAAGTGCTTTATTCGAGTAATCGAATTCGTTGACCACCGATTGTAAGTTCTCGCGCGCCATCTGGCGAATGCTAAATGGTTGAAAGGCCGGCCCGAGCCACGATTCACCAGACCGTCGGCGCAAGTAGCAAGCGGCAAGCGTAGCCCGAGCCGAGCTGGGCCGCAGGGCGAGCGCCTGAACCTGTACCGAACGTCTGGCCAACGTTAGGGCGCAAGCCCTACGTAACATGGCCAACTGGCCTCCGAATTTGCGTCGGCGAGGGGTAAGCCGACATCTGGGCCACATTGGGGACTCCGCTCTCTCTTGAGCTGCGATTTCCACATGCGGGCCATCCATTACGAGCCAGTTGGGCCGCGCAACAGTTGCGCAGCGACAGGACCGGCTTTTTGGGCGTTGTAACAATCGCACGCCACATCCGCTGAGCTTGATTGGGGCGACCGAGCGTCCTCCCGCAGGCGTCCTCACCGCCCTGAATCCTCAGATTGCGACATTCCTCCGAAACGGTGGTTCGTTGCCGCCAAGGGAGATGGCGCGCCTTCATTCGGAGCAGCCCACATGCACGTCCTTCTCCAAATCATTGCCGTGACGGTGCTCCTGCTTCTAGCCCAGGAAGCACTTCGGAGAGCGACCCGGTGGGCTGTTTGGGGCGTATTCTTGCTGATACCCATGATTCTAACGCCCTACTGGATACGGGTAAACGAACTCGGACTCTTTCCGTGGTTTAAGTTTTACACCGTCTTCTTCTGTGTGTGCTGGGGCACGGCGCTGCGATTCACATCTCTTGGAAATCGAGCCTGGGCTCGTTCTACAATCCCACTGTTGCTAGCGGTGAATATCTTTGAAGCGGTGGTCCTTGACATAATTGGACACGGACCGGCTCACGCCCTGAACGCTGCCGCTGGTTTGTTACTCATCGCGACATTGCCGTACGGCCCAGATTCCACTCGGATCGACTCGGTGAACTGCTGCTGCGACCTGCTCTACAGAACTAACAAGCCCTGGGTGATTGGTTACACGCTCTGGAATTGGACGTTCGTTTATCTCAATTACCCGTCGCTCACGGGCCACCATTCCGCGGTTCTTGCCGCTGGGCTGATCGTCGCAATGTACGATCCACGTCGATGGTCGCAGACGCGGGCTTCGACTCTGGGCGTAAATCTGCTCTTCGCCGCGACCTACTTCAACGGCATGATTGCCTGGATGGACACTTCGATCTGGTCCGACGAGCAAGTAGGAATCGTTGCGGCGGGATTCGGTCTCGTGTTCATGACGGGCTGCACAGTTCAGTTCTGGTTATCGCAGATCGGGCGGGTTCCGGCCGTGGGTGCGCTGGCCTACGATGGGGTCTCACGCACTTGCCCTCCTCCCGTCAGCGCGGCATGCTGATGGAATGGCCAAGCCCATTGCCAAGCTCGTTGCCCTGCTCACGCCGAAGCGGCGGTGGGCGCAATTCAGCTTGGCGACGATGCTGTTCGCCGTGACGGCGACCTGCGTGTGGTGCGGCGCCATCTCCGCCCAATGGAGGCACTGCAATCAGCAAGCCGCGGCGATCCAAGCCCTGAACCTGGTAAATGCCCCTGACACCGCAGCGGTCGCTCCCCTGTGGCTTCGTCGGTTGTATGGCGAAGGTTCCTTCGAGAATGTGGTTTCGCTCTCGTTGATCCGTGGCCATTGCAGCGACGACGACCTGCCGGCGCTGGCCGAGCTTACGGAGTTGCGGCGGCTCGTGCTCTCAGAGCCATGGCCCTTCGTGCATTCGCAAGGGCGAATCACCGACGCTGTGCTCAAGCATCTCACGGGCATGAAAAAGTTGAGAACCCTCGACGTCCGTGGTACCGAGGTCACCGAATACGGCATTGCTGAACTCCAGAAGGTGCTGCCCAACTGCACGATCATCAGGTAGGAGCCCAAGTTTACGAGGACTGAAATCCTCAAGAAGTCAGGTATTCGTCCGCTCAAGCAGCAACCGTTGGTCACCAGACTCGTCGTAGTAGTACGCCAGGCGTCCCGGTACGCAACTGATCAATGTGCCCCAGCCTCCCAACTCTGTCTCCGTCACCGCTTCTGCAAGTGGCAACTCGCGAGCGTCGAGGGCGGCGATGCTGGACATAACATAACAGTTCGCTGGGGCACCGTGTGCCTTCAGGACCGCGACCACATCCGAGTTCAACGGAAGCGGCGTGGCGTACCGTTCGTCGATGTCCCAGCAGTGGTTGAGTCGGTCAAGGAAGCGCCCTCGCCGCTTGGCTGACGCAAGGAATTCGAGCCACCGTGTTCGTCGCGGCGGGGCGATGAACGCTCGGACCGTTGCTTCCTCGTGCGGGTGCATGCTGCGTCGCCAAACTTGTCTTCAGGCCCCGCCTTGACTCCACCGATAACGGATTCCGTCACCCTCTGAGCCGCGAATTGAGTTTCGTCGGCCGAATAGGAGCAGTCAAGCTCGGAAACATTCACCCATCGGATCTGCGCTTGCCCAGCCCGGCGGCGCGAGGAGCGTGCGGCAAACGGAGCCCGAGCAGGCCGCGGGCGGGTAGTGGGACACCGGCTGCGTTTCTGACCGGCCGTTAGTCGGTGCCCGGTTCTTTGGTGACGATGCACGAAAGCTGGCAATCGCCCACGTGGCCACCTATGTGGGCCAAATTAGCAATCCCGCCAAAATCAGGAACGGAACCAAGGCGAGCACGCCGAGGCGCCGGCCGTATCGGAACGCGAGCGCTGGCAGCCAATCAGGAGCCGCCACGGCCCAGATCAGCCCGCAAATGGAGACCGCCAACAATGCTCCGAAAAACTCCGACATCGCAATGCGGACGAGCCATTCACCCCAATTCAAATTCAAACCCGGACGACGACCGAGCGTGAACGCATAAAGGAAGACGGCCGAAAACGGCACGAAAGGGGCAGAGACCATTCCGAGGAGGCATCGACCCAGAAGGGATCTTGGCAGAAAGTTCTCGGGCGGCCCTGTCGGGTTCGGTTTCATCGGCGCTTTCTTTGCTTCGGCTTCAAAATGCCGCCACGGGCAGCGTGATCCAGAGCAAAGTGCTCAACCGGAACTGGGGACGGGAGAAAGCCATCCGCAAATTGTACCACCCGCCAGCTTCGCCGGACCAGCAGAATGCACGCCCTTGCCCGCCTCCCGCTGGCGCGGGATGCTGGTGGGCATGGCCAAGCCCCTCGCCAAGTTGCTTTCCGTGCTGACGCCCAAGCGGTGGTGGCTATCCCGCCGGCGCGAGGAGCAGCAGGCATAGACAGCGGAGTGGTCGCCTTTGCCGTCCGCCCGCCGGTACGGGCAGCACAGGATTTCAATGCAACTATTGCGGCCGGCCCGCCGTGCCACCGGCGGTCAGTCCCGTTTTCGCTGTGTATCATTAGGCCATACGCTGATACGCAGCAGTATCGACTGAGCGCTCCTCATGCGGATCGGAATTGAAGTCGATCACGATGGCATCGTGATTGTTGTCGCGGCCTTCCAGCAGCGAGAGTTTACCGCCAAAGATGATCACCCAGTTCGCCGGCACCCACAGAAACGTGGCTCCTTCGTATTCGGTGACAAAACAGTCGGACGCGTCGATACCGGGTTTTTCGCGAAACGTCAGTTTCCATTTCCCCGTCGCGACGATTCGATGTCCATTTCGTTTGAAGACATCGTCGCGATAGGTCTGCACCAGGTGTTCATCCAACCCTTCGCCGATCGTCTCGGTCAGGGTCAGCTGAAAGGACACCGGGTGATTATCTCCTAGCCGTCCGTCCGCCCGGCTTTCCGCGTCGGTGAAACCAAGAGCTCGATTGAGATCTTCCGACAGAGCCCAGGTACCGTTCCATTTCAAGAGTGCTTTTGCCTTCGGATTCGGCGCGGCATCTTTCGCAGCGTACGCGAATGCAGACAATGCGAGAGAAGCAACGATCGCCGCGGTGATAATCCTTCGCATCTTTTTACTCCGAAAAAAATGGAATGATACCAAAATTCGATTCTCAATCGCCTGACGCCATATGGCTGTCGCCTGAGGCAAACTTTCTCGTTTAGCCGTCCCGGCATTCTACCACTCGCCAGCTTCGCTGGACCAGCCAGGAAGCCCGACCGTTGCCCGCTACCCGCCGGCGCGGCACACTGATGGGAATGGACAGGCCGCTGATCGAATGTGTCCGTGCCGTCGTGCCCGCCATGGACTACTTCGCCGGCCAAGGGTGCCAGCGAGCTCGCGGGATCAAAGCGTGTAGTCCGTACGTTGGTTTCCGTCGGCCTCGCCGTGCAGGTAGCGGAGATAGGCGCGCGAGATCTCCGAACGGCGTACAATACCGATGACTCGGGGCACCTCGCCGTCATCAACAAGCGGCAATTCCGGTTGATCGTTTTCCACGAATAGTTCCAGGGCGTGGTCGAGCGAATCTCGCGATTTCAGCGGTGTTACGTCGCTACGCATCAGGTCATTCGCGACGATCAGTGTGTCGATGTGCGGCGACTGTGAAGCCAGATGCACTTCTTCCATGCTGACGATGCCTAGAAAGTGTCCTTCGACGTCGGTCACCGGCAGCACGTGGAAACTGGAATTTCGAAACTGTTCGAGAATTCGCGGCAGACCGTCGCCGGGAGCGAGCGTTGGTGCGTCTTGCGGCAGCGATATGAATTGCCCGACACTCACACCGGAGAGCACTTCGCGAACGTAGTTTCCCTTATGAGCTGGTGAAAGGGCGCGACTGACCACCTGCGAGCTGTAGATCGACAACTCGTCGGAAAACAGGAATGCCAGGCTGCAGACCCAGAGCGTGGGTAACAAGAGGTTGTAGTTGCCGGTCATCTCGCTGACCATCACCAGCGTCGAAAAGGGGGTCTTGGCGGCGGCGGCGAAGAAGCCCGCCATTCCGACGATCACGAAGCTCGCTGGATGGGGCGCCAACTCCGGCCAGATACGGTGCAGCACGATGCCCAACGCGCCTCCTCCGCAGCCTCCGATGACCATCGAGGGACCGAACACGCCGCCGGAGCCACCGCTGCCGATCGTCAAGGCCGTGGTCAAAATCTTGCCGATTGCGATTGCCAACAGTACAGCGGCCAAGCCGAGGCTTGCCTCACCGCTGGGTGGAACGTTCATCGCGTCTTGGAGGGCGCCGTAACCAAACGAGAGCACAGCCAAGACCTCCGATTGGCCACCGCAGATTGCGTACAGACCGAGCGCCACCGCTCCGCTGAGCCCGGCGCCAATCGCCGGCTTGAGCTTCCGCGGCACACGTAGCCGCCGGAACAAGTATGTCAGCCAATAGAATGTCCGCGTGTAGCACATCGCCAACATGATCATGAACAGGGCCAAGACCAGGTACGGCACTAGGGACAGAGGGTTGTCGAAGGTCAACACTTCGAGCAGTTCCGGCGGCAACGAAAAGAGCGGCGACCAACCGAAGACCGCGCCAAACGTCGAGTATGCGGTCACACTCGCGAGCCCGGCGGGAATGATCACTTCCGACTCGAAGTCGGGCGAGCTGTAGAGTACCTCGGCGGCGAACAAAGCCCCCGCCAAGGGCGCTCGGAAGATCGCGGCCACACCCGCCCCCATGCCCGCAGCCATCAAAACGCGACGATCCGCGGCGCGAAGCCTTAGCAAGGAACCAAGGTATGAGCCGAACCCGGCCCCGATCTGGGCAATGGGTCCTTCGCGCCCGCCGGAACCCCCGGTGCCCAACGTGACGGCACTGGCGACGATCTTGACCAGTGGAACCCGGGGCCGGATGAGGCCCTGGCGATGATGATACGCCTCGATGGCGGCATCCGTCCCGTGCCCTTCGGCCTCCGGTGCGAAGCTGTAGACGATCCAACCGCTGACCAGGCCACCCAACGTTGGCACCAGCATCAACAGCCAAAGCCGTAGCGGCGTTTGAGTGTCGGGCAGGAGAGGGGGCTCGCCGCCAGGGGTATGCGGTCGGTAGCCGGCAATGCTGTCGAGTGCGATGTGCGAGACGACCTGGCAGGCCGAGAAGAACACGACCGCTCCCAATCCGGCGATCACACCGACCAGCATCGCCAACCCCATCAGGCGCGCCTGCGATCGGACTCGCCTACGTCCGAGTTGCCACATCTCCGGAATCCATCGCAACGGGTGTGACGGGATTTGTGCCGCAGTTGAAGGCTCTGACATGTTGCGCAAGATCTCCGGAGTTTCTGCCGGCGGGGGCGCTGGGCGGCTTCCCTGTTTATAGCATATCTGGATGGCACGTTGATTGAAGTTTATTCGTTAGGTGATGATTCGATGCACGATGACCCCTCGGGAAAACTGAGGTGCTTGGAGGTATGGGGAGGTAACCAGCGTGTCGAGCGATTGCTTTCCGTGCCGGGGCTGCAAATCAGTGTGTCAAGCCGGCCGTTGGGAAGCGATGATGCGG
>Ga0265313_10001550_pt1 | contig 21342 bp, 14 predicted proteins | sample 4123metaG_FD_203122 | JGI IMG/M metagenome (GOLD analysis project Ga0265313, IMG submission 203122) | Rhizosphere microbial communities from Carex aquatilis grown in University of Washington, Seatle, WA, United States - 4-1-23 metaG | ecosystem: Host-associated > Plants > Roots > Rhizosphere >...
AAAGCTCGCTGGAATGCGAAAAGTGTTTTCCATAAATGTCGAAAGCTTTGTTGGCATTTTCGATGGCACGCAATAGATCTCCCTGCATGTAATAAAGCGTGGATTTGCGCCGCCAGAATCTGACTGGCAGGAGCGGATCGGAGAATGTTCTTGAGGTTATGTCCGGTTCGATCTTATTTAAAACTTGCTCTGCCCTTCCATATGCATGAGCAAGAATCAAAGTTTGAGCCAGGTTGAGCATGAGGTCGTAAACGTATTGCGAACCCGGTTCTTTACGGTTCAGCTCATCGATTGCTTTTCCATAATATTCGACTGCACTTTGGTAATTGTTGTCGTCCACTAGAACGCGAGCGTGCCTGCTCAATTTTCGCCAGCTGCTCTGATAAGCGTGAGCAGGCAGCTGAAGCGGAAACAGTTGCAGGATAGGAAAAATACCTAAGACCAAAACAGTTTTGGTTTTCAGTCTGCGCATGCAAATTTTCAAATTTCCAAACTTCAGAGCATATTCCTCAGAGTATTATAGAGAAGTATATAGATACTGATTTCGCCGAATCTAAGACAGGTTAGAGGTCGCGCTTGTCAAGAATTTTGTTGGTCGATGACGACGCCTGGCTGATACAGTCGCTGGCTGAAAGTCTGAGCACTGCCGGTTATATCGTCGATAAAGCCCAATCGGCAACGGACGCTGATTCACTGCTGTCGGTTTCGCCTTATGAGCTAATAATTTTAGACTGGGAAATGCCCGGCATTGCCGGCATCGATTATTTGGTCGAAATACGTCGGCGAGGAATTGAAACAGCTGTCCTGATGCTTACTGGTCGCGACTCGATTGATGACAAAAGCTCGGGGCTCGACAGAGGTGCTGACGACTATCTGACTAAGCCGTTCAATACCAAGGAATTGCTTTCCAGAGTGAGAGCACTTTTGCGTCGTCCCCACAAAGTCGAGAATGCCGAATTGACTGTCAACGACATCGCGCTCGATCAGCTTTCGCGCCGCGTGTTTCGAAATTCAGTCGAGATCAAATTGACTAAGCAGGAATTTTTGCTTTTGGAGTTTTTGATGCGCCACAAAGATCAGGTCTTCAATTCGGAAGCCCTAGTTGAGCGCGCCTGGTCGTCTCTGTCTGAATCTTCACCTGATACGGTGCGCGCTCACATGGCCAATTTGCGCCGCAAGCTCGAAGTTGATGGTGCCGAATGTCCAATTCGAACCTTACACAAGCAAGGATACATGTTTGTTTCCGATAGCTGATTGTTATGGTCTTTGATTATTGTGCTTGTTGCAGTCCGGCTATGCCGAGCTGTGAAAGCTTTTCTTTGATAGCAGGCAACTGCTCTTTGGTGGCTGCTTCGCCGGCTGCAATCGCTTTTTTCGCGTCAGATATTTTGGTGGATATCAGCGTCACTCCATCTACATTGGGATGGATAACGATGTCGGCGTTGCGTTCGTGAAAGGCATCTAGAGCCGAAAGCTGCAAGCCGAGCATGCGATGAGGTACGCTGCCAATCTTGTGGAATTGGGAAGGCGCCTCTTTTTCAAAGTGCTCGTCAATCTGTACTGCAATGACGATGTCTCCGCCCAATTGGCGAGCGTGAGGCACTGGCACGTTGGCCAAGACTCCGCCATCCACCAGTAGTTTGCCGCCTATTTCGATGGGTTTACGCAATCCAGGAACAGCCGAACTTGCTTGCATCGCCGATACGAGGCTTCCTTTTCTGATGGCATAAACATGCCCATCGCATAAATCGATGGCGACTGCAGAGTATGGAATGCGCAGGCTCTCAATGGTTTGCTTGTCTTTAGGCAATGCCTTTTCTAAATAACGATGAAAGATACTGCCGTAATAGAGTCCATCATAAGTATGAAAACCAATCAGCCGCGGAGCGTTCAGAACCGGTGCCATGACCACACGCAATGGCAGGGGAATGGGCACGAATGACTTCATCAAAGAGCCATTCACAAAGCGCTTTTCTATTTCGGAAAGTGGCATTCCGGCGCTGTACATCCCGCCCACAATCGAGCCCATGGAAGTACCGGCGATTCCATCGATGGGAATACCCGCCTCGACAAGGGCTTTCAATACGCCCACATGGGCAGCGCCGCGCATGCCGCCGCCACCTAAGGCAAGAACAACTTTGGGTGTTCGTTTGGGTGTAGAGGACACATCGCTGGCTTGCTTGGAGTCGTTGACCAGAGGCACAAAGACGAATTGTCCATTGTCGCCACTGGAGGCTTCAGGTAAGTTGTTTTCCGCGGCAAGAGGCTCAGCAATTGCTGCAGAAGAGACTGTCAAAGACAGCAGAAAGCCAAATACTGAAGGTAGAAAATAACGGCTCATGCAAGGCTCCTTGCCTGTGAGGCAAACTGTGCTTGGATCTCAAGGTCGGCATAACATAAACCATAAGGCGGCGCCTAGTTTGAAATGCCTTTCATTGCAGTATCTGGGCAGTTGTATGTTGACAATTGGCTACCAAAAATTCTGCAGTCTCCAATTCTTGATTAACCCTGTCAGCGCTATGGGGGCTTTCTTTTCCCGACGTCGGATGGTTGACAAGTGAATGCAGCTCAAGATCCTGTTCTGTACTTAATAGATATAGATGAATTTATTTTCCACTGTCCTTCTCGTAGGATTCTGACCTATGCTGAGTGTTTCCAGTTGAAGATGCATTCAGGCATCAATGTTGTTAAACTCGTTTGGCTTTTGAACGAGCGATGCCAATCCACGTCTTGCGCTGTATAGGTCTGTCCTGATGATTTCACCATTGGTTTATTGGGCCGTCGCCTTCTTAGTTGTTTCGCTGATCGGTTTATTCATAACCGCTAGATATATCAAGATAGATCTCGATAAAAACGGCGAGCTAATTGTAGCCATGCTCACTATCCTCGGCACTCTTGTATCAGTCTTGCTGGGCTTGCTTGTGTCAAGCGCAGACGACCAATATCGGTCGCTTGAAGATTGTGTCAACAACGAAGGCACTAATATCAATCAAGTGTTTCGACTTTCCCGTGGATTGCCGGCCGCAACCGCTTATGTTCTGCAAGATCGCTGCATCGATTATTGTGACAAGGTGATTGCTGAAGATTGGCCGGCCATGAAGCACGGTCAGTTGAGTGCAGAGGTGACACAAATTTACACTGATTTAAGTGACACGATCGTGCAATTTCGTCCCGCCAATGATGGAGAAGCGGCAGTGCAGTCAGCGATCCTGCAATCCGTCTCCGATTTGGGAGAAAATCGTGGGATTCGAATCATTGCCAGCCAGAGTTCATGGACCAGACGCTTGCTGCCTTTGATTATGACCTGCGCGATTGTCGTATTGGCCTGCTCATACCTCTATGCAAATAAAGGTAATTTGGTGCTTCATTCGGTATTAGTCGGATTGGTAGCGATAACATTGGGCACCAATATTGGTGTCATTGTTATGATGACCCGGCCATTTTCCAGTGAATGGGCAATTCAATCTGAAGGTTTCGCAGAACGCGTCAAAATCATGCGTCAATACAAGCATGCTTTACCAAAGACTGGTCCTGGGATCTTGCCTGAAGCGAGATAATGTCGACAGCAAGGCAATTTGCTATTGAACCAGCACCAACTGAATACTGGGAACACTCTTTGGATTACCGAGACTGATCAGATCTCCTTTGGAAAGATAATAAGGAATCTGAGAAAGCACTTTTTCGCCATTTAAATAAGTGCCGTGTTTCGAACCTTTTTCTTTAGTGCCAACGTCAACCAGAAACACTCCACGCTCGTCTGAGCAGATTATTGCGTGAATCTTGCTTATATAAGGGTTGAGAAATTCGATGCGGCGATATTCGGAGTTGAGAGAATCGGCAGTGTATCTGCCCAGTTCGACACCGGAATCTTGTGAAACATAAATGTCTCGATTGCGCGAGCAGGATGTTCTAAAAAAGTATTTTGCCGGTGGCTTTTTGCTATTCAGATCTTCCGGTATGGCCGGAGGTACGTAAGCAGTGACGGCTGTGAAATTGACTTGCATTATGACTCCCTCGAAAATGTTCCCAATGACCTGTAATTCTTATTGATGTGGTCGCACACCAAACGGTCTGTCCATTGAATTTCTCAAAATAGACTGCCGTTGCGCGTCGCTCAAAGACTCCACTTGTTCTGGTGTCATCCACAGGGTTGAGACGACTCCAATCTGTGCCGGGCTGAATGCCCTGATTGTGTCTACAGGCAGCGTGCTTATGAAGGATCTGACTGTGCGCATTTGTTCTGGTGTAATGGCGCCCAGCTGCTCTCGGTTCATCGAGACGATCAAATTTCTATCGACGCCAGGCAGTCTGCGGATTTGATCGGCGCTGAGGTGGGAAACTTGTGCGGGGCTAAGTAATGGTGCCACACCTGCCACTTGCTCGGAGCTGAGTGCTTGAATCTGTTGTCTGTTCAGTGCTCTTGTCGCCTCAGGTGAAAGTGATCTGAGTTGTTCGCCTGTAAAGTCGGCGATTTGCTGCGGGGTGAATCGAGCAACCTGATCGGCTCTCAATGCAGACATTTGTTCAGGACCGAAGGCCATTAAATTGAGTCTTCCCAGTCCGGCCGGCTGCTCGGCGGTCATGACACCGATCTGGTCTCTTGAATAGCTTACGAATGGATGTATTAAGGGTGGAAAGGACTGAATAATTTCTTGTTGAATGGCGGGCTCTCTGTGCCGGTTTCCGGAGCTGCCATAGTCGGGTTTTCTTTCGGAGATCTCAGAGCCAGAAAGCTCTTCGCTGTCGTAGAGAATAATGTTGTTGAGTACAACGGCTGTACTGTTCATTCTGAAGGATGAATCGCCTGACGCCGGTGTCAAGGTAGATTGATTATTTGGCTCATACCTGTGCAGATTTCCAATTCCTTCATAAGTTTGAGGGTCGAAAAGTTGCGGCGCAAATTGGGAGGTATTCCCTCCTATAGGTTCAGATCTTGTCCATTGTTCTGAAAAATTGTTTACCACGGCAGTACCTCCAGTCCAAAGCAAGAGCTGCTCGAACCTGCCGGTTCGTTCAGTAAGTTCTTGCCTTTGATATGTGGTTAAAAACGAGTGCGACCTGACGGTCGGCTTTCCATGCAAATATAATGCCAGGGCAATCTGGCTAAGTTCTGACCATCAGGAAAGCTAAACAGGCGCTTATTTTACCCCTTTCGTCCGGTTGTGGGAGTGGCGTTTTGGATAGATCTTATGGCATAGCCTGATGAAGACCCGGAGTTGAGAAGAGACAGTTGCCTCTGAGCACGTTGGCGCTCGCGCGCATCCTGCGAACGCAGAGTAGTCAAAAAGTTTCTGGCTGAGTCCACATCGTCTCTTATCAGAGTCATTATTTCTCGTGCCGCATTGGCATGAGCAGGATTGTTATAAACGGTCAGGAAGGCGGCGAAGTCGTCTGCGCTCAAGTCGGAATTAACCAATTCGCGACCAGTATTGAATAGGTCTTCATTTTGACTGTTGAGCATATTGAGCAGCTGTTGTCCCGCCTGCCGTCGAGTTTCATCGCGGGATCCCAACAAGTTCAACATGTTAAATACCCCGCTTACACTTTGCTGGGGGTCATTCACAATACTGTTGATTTCGCTTATCGCAGCACGGTTATCTGGATTGGCAGACAACCTCATTAATTGACGCAGAGTAAATGGGTCGTTTATCCGGGACAGCGCGCTGCGCATCGATGATTGGCGCTCTGAATCTCTCAAAGCGGCTGCGATTTGCATAGCGGTCTCTGCATTAGCCGGATCTTGCAGCATGCTGAAAAGAGAGGAGAGTTCTTGTGGATTAGAAACAGATTCGAGCAATTCGCGCATTTGTGCTGCTTGTGCCGGGTTTTCCAGCCGGCTCAAGATTTGCTCGGATGGACGCGGCGCCTGCTCTCGGGATCCGTTTGAATTCCGAGAGTCATTCGCCTTGTTGACTTGACCACGTTCCTGCGCTCTTAAATCCAAAAAACTTCTTACTGAGGCAATTTGATTGCGATCTCCTGAATTCAACATTCTCACCAGCGTTTGCACGCCGGCACTTTCGGGTCTGGTGCGCATGAGAGCAAACATCTCGCCAATTTGTGCGCCGTTTTCCAGACTGCTGAGAATGCCCACAGCTTGTTCGCGTGTGCTGGCATTGGTCAACATTGCATTCATGTGCGCAATTTCCGCCTCCATGCCTGGTGATGACATTGAGTTCACTGCTCTTAGCCAATTTTCTGCTGCTCTTACTTGCGTGGCATCGCCTGATTGCAACATTCTTACAGCCTGCTCGGCTGCTCCACGTGTTGATTCCATGGCCGTAAGTTGAATCAAATCGCGAGCTTGTTCCGGGCTGCGGGCAATGCGAAGAATCGTATTGGCTTGAGCTTGCCTTTGCGGATCATTGAGCAATCGGACCAGGGACTCGCCGGCGTTGTCTCCGCGCCGGTTGAGGATATTGTCGGCGGATGAAAATATGCCGACCAAATTTCTGAATTGCGTTGAGTCAGGTTGAGAATTATCAAGTATTTGTGCAACTTGCTGCCGCAATGCCTGATTTCTGGGAGCATTTGTGCTGAGAATATCCAACATGTCTTCGGCTACGTCCCATGAGTTGATAGACATGAGGAGTTGTGCCCGATGGCGTTCTTCCGGACTGCCGCCCATCATGCGCATCCATTGCTGCGTTAGTCTATTGCCGGAGCCTTCCGAACTCAATCGGTTCATAAACCGCTGTGCATCTTGCCGTACTTCTGCGTCTTCGGAATCGAGCCTGCGCAATACCTGGCGCGCTCCTGTGGCAGTTTCCGGCGATCTGAGCGCGTTCCAGAGCAGTTGTGCTTGCTCCGGTGAGGAGGTAGTGGCAATCACTCTTTCGGCGTCATCTCTGGTGCGGTCGTTGGTGAGGCTCCTCAAAAGATCCTGTCCTGCTTGTCTTGTTGCTTCCTGATTGCTTGCCAGCATATCCAGGAGCATGCCTCCGTTTCCTTCTGAGATTAGGCGCATAAGTTGTCGCGCTTGTTGCTGATTACCGCTTCCCTCTTGCATCAGTGATACCATCGTGCGTATCTGGGGCGGGCTGAGATTGGAAAGCATTCGATTGGCATCGGCAGCACGTCTCGGGTCCGCGAGCATTTGTGTGATCGCATCAGCCGTCTGGCGATAGGCTGGAGTGGACATCAGCATCTGCATATTTCTGAATTCTTGTGGGCTGTCCAATCTGTTGAGCAGATTTTGAAATGTCTCGCGAGTCTCCGGATTATTCAAGCCTTGCATGAAATAGTCTGCAATTGCCCGGTCCGTATTTGGGTTTCGCCCGCTGTTAGGTGCCGATGGAGGTCTATTGTCACCGCTGGAATGCAGTTCGATCAGCGACCGCGCTGCTTCCGCGTGCCCTCCTTCAATTGCTGCCAGAATGCCATTGGCGGCAGCAGGATATTGGCGGCTGATCTCCATAAACGTGCCGACCTGGTCGGCAGGCAGATTGTTTAAGAGCGTGACGGCTCTCTGGCGCTGGGCGGCGTCGCCGCGCAGCATGTTCATAATGTCCGCTGCGGCACCTCTTTCAGGCGGGGATGGAGGTCGATCGGAACCACGCGCCATCTGACCTCTGCCAGAAGTGTCAATGGCAAGCATATTGATGAGGTTTTCAGCCGCCTCCCGCTCTTGCGCTGAGCCTCTCTGCAAATCCGCTATCAAGCGCGCCGCTTGCGGATCTCTCTGGGCTAAATCGATCACCTGTCCCAGTTTTTCCTGGTCGTATCGAAATGCCCGCATGAATGTCAGAGCATCAGAGCGCGTCAATTCGCTGCTCAGCATATGAAGCAGCTGAGAGTTGCGCCGCACTGTTTGCGGATCGGCGGACTCCATCGAGTCCAGAAATTCACGGGCAATCGCTCGCTCGTGAGCATTCTCAGAAGTGCGCAAATTGAGGATTTGTCTGCCACCTTCTGCAGTGTATGGATTGGCAATCAAAAGAATTAATTGATGGGCGTGGTCGGGATCAAAGATACCGAGAATCCGGCGTGCGTCCTGGGGACGATCACCGGCCAGAATGTTTAATAGAAGCCGGCCGTCAGTCCTGTCTGCTTCATGTTCGCTGTTGAGGAGATTCATTAAATCGACAACTTGCTCTCTTTGTTCTTCATTGCGCAACATTTCGAGCAATCTGGGGTAAGCGCTGTCTCCTGAGAGTGCGAACAATTGCTGCACTTGCTCGTCCGACAAAGTGCCGGCAATGGCCAGCGCATTCTCTCTTTGTTGTGGGTCCAGAAGCATTTCGCCAAGTGTTGCTCCGGCATAACGATGCGCACCGTCATCAGACGACATCATCATGAGAATGTGGCGTGCGGCTGCCATTTCATGCCCATCTTCCGAGTTGATCAGGTCATATAATTCAAAGGCTAGTTCCTGCTGATCCGGATCTTCGAATAGTTCTGCCAGTTGTTCGTAAGCTCGATCGGGACCGCCACCACCACCAAAAAGAACGTCCGCTCCGAAATTAGGATCGTTAAACCTGTCCAGAAGCGGCGCAACCCAGGACTGTTTCTCTGGATCGCGCAAGTATTCGATAAGCTGGGTGCCGATGATATCTCCATGCATTTCCAGCAATTGCATAGTATGCGCCACGGTATCAAGAGCACCGGCCATCGTTATGGCATCATTTCTTTGATTGCCGCCCGTCAAGAGCATGTTTGAAAGAGTATTGCCGGCGGCAACCTGAGCAGGGTCATCGGAGGACAACATGTCCAGAATTCTTTCGGCGGCTCGATTTTGCAGCTCATTTTCAGATACGCGCATGGCGTGGAGGACTTCGGCCAGTTCTTCTTGCTCCGGATCGTCAAACATCGATTCCAGATGCTGATTGATTCTTTCTTCTAAATCTTCTTCATTATTTGTCAGACACGTATACGACATTGGTTCGATGCGCTCTTGCTCAGACGCACCTTCCTGGTTTTCTTCTTCTTCTTCTTCTTCTTCTTCTTCTTCTTCTTCTTCTTCTTTTTCATCATTCTCGTCTTCGGGGGAGTCTATTCTGCGGACATGGTCAGAGACTCCAATAACTCTGAGAAAGTTTGTTTCATTGCGATCTATGCTGTTGTCTCTTACACCGGTCGGCGCGAAATTCAAAGCCGATATGCGTTCGGAACCAAGTGGAACTGCTGCCCGTGGGTCATCAATAATCAGCGGTGCCAGGAAGCGATCTGCTGTTCTGTCTGTTGCTATCGATTGGGTTACTACGGAAAAATCGGTGAAATTTACTTGCGTAGCGTTAATGCGTGATTCAAGCGGTTGAGGTTTGAAGGTTTCGTTGGTGGTGTCAAATGACATTGTGTGAGCATCTCCATGCCAAAGAAGCGACCGAAGAATCGACAATTGCTTGTCGTTTCTTCAGGTTGGGGGTGAGAGCGGTGGAAAGGTCGAAACGCAGGATTGGGCGAACCGGTTCTCTCACATTCACAGAATGCCGGGAGAATCTGACCGAATTCTGTCCAAAGTTCGAAAACCTTATTGCGGGTGTGGAATTCTGAACCAGAAGGTGCTTCCCTGCCCTTCACGGCTCTCGACACCAATTTTGCCGCCGTGTCCTTCGACAATTGACTTGCAAATCGCCAGTCCCAGACCTTTGCCCCCTTTTCGGGTGTGGTCTGCGGACTCGACTTGCTCGAATCTCGAGAAAACTTTAGCCAGATGAGATTCCGGTATGCCCCGTCCTTGATCCTTTACTTTTACTTCGAAGTATTCATCGGTATCTAAATAAGAAATCTCAGTGACGCTTCCTTTGGGAGAAAACTTGATGGCATTGGAAAGCAGATTTACAACCACCTGAATAAGCTTGGCAGCGTCGCCATATCCTTCCAGTGAAGCTGTCTGTTTTCTGATTTCAATGCCATTCTTTTCGGCTACATGAGCAACGGCATCAACTGAGCGCGTCACCACAGCCGCCACATCCAAAACCTCCAAAGATAAGTGCATTTTGCCTGCTTCCATTTTTTCTATGTCAAGCAAGCTGTCGATCAGGTTTATTAGTCTGGTCAGGTTTTCAATTGAGCGGTTTACTGTTTGAACGCCTTTTTCATTCAGGTCTCCGAAGGTTCCGGACTCGAAGAGTGCCAGTGATCCTTGCAAGGACGTCAGAGGAGTCCTGAGATCGTGACTGACCATAGAGACAAAATCCTTTTTCAATTGCTCTACTTTATGGCGGGCGCTGACATCATGAGCTATGCAGAAGTAAGTTTTCTTCTCTGGCGACCAGAGCAAAGACCATTGCATATGGACAAACGATTCATCACTCTTTCGTACTTTACTGAGGATGGTAATCTTGTCACCAGTTGATGTTGCTTCGTTAAAGTCGGCAATAGTTCTATCTACGTCGTCTGGGGCGATTATGTCGGCAAATCTTTTGCCAATCAGATCTTCAGGTGCATAACCCCAGGTTTTGCGACAGGCCGGGTTGATTTCGACGAATCTTTTGCCGGCATCAATCGCGCAAATGATATCAACGGCATTGTCAGTGATTGCCCGTGACTTCACTCCGGTTTCCTTAAGTTCAAACGCCATTTGGTGAAATACGCTATCGAGCTGAGCGATTTCATCTCTTCCCGATAGTCTTTCATGCAGTGGCGAGCGAGAGGCGAGTAAAACTGCATTGTTCTTTATGAGCATCAATCTATTGGTAATACTCCGGCTGAAGAAAGCCGCCAGAAATGAGCTGATGATGATGGTCAACAGACCAAAATTAATCACCGATATGCGCACTCGATCTCTGGCAGCCACAGGATCGAGCAACTGTGTGCTTTCGACTTTATCGATGGTGTTTCTAAACTCTGCAAAGACTCGGTTAGAGTCGTGGAGGCTATTTTGAAAATTTGCTCGCGCCTGGGCCAGTTTCATAAAATTGATGTGAGGTCTGCCCTCGCCGGGATCGTTCTCGGGCACCAGCAGCCTGCCTTGTTCGCTTACACGACGAACTGTCTCGGCAATGGGCGCGAAGGCTTTCGTTTCTTCAGGAGAGTTTTTCACAAGTTCGGCAAGCTGCGCATAAAGCTTGTAAGCCTGTTCGTTGGCAAAATTGTACTGGTCTTTATATGTTTGCTCTTTTGTGAATGCATAGGCCCCGGCAGTTACTGAAGCGTCCATCCAGATTCTATTTAATTGAGAGCACATCAGATGAATCTGCCTGACGCGGGCTTCTCTTCTCAGCTCCCTGTCCGAGCGGTCTAGAAGCCAGAGCAAAATTCCTACGGCAATCAATCCGGTAATCAGAGGTACAGCAACCAGGATAATGCCCTTGTGAGCAATCTTCAGATTGTCCGCTTGACCAAACAATCCACTCGAATGCTTGTTTTTGACTCGTTGTGGCTGAGCCGGCAGTGTTTTCATACACCAGCCTCTTTATCTTTGCCTGACTCTGCGTTTTGCTGCTCTTGCTCTACCTGGTGCTGAGGGATTCGAAACCAGAAAGTACTGCCTTTGCCTTCTTCACTTTCAACGCCTATTGTTCCGAAATGACCTTCTACGATCGACTTGCAGATGGCCAGTCCAAGGCCTCGCCCTCCTTTCTCTGAATCGTCTTTGGCATCGACCTGTTCGTATCTGTCGAAAATGGCAGCAATTCGTGAGGAAGGAATGCCCCGACCATTGTCTGCCACTCTTACTTCCGCGCAGTTATCAATGATTCTATAGGAGATAGAAATTCTGCCGCCATTGCCGGTGAATTTGATCGCATTGGAAAGCAGATTGACAATCACCTGCACCAGGCGTGATTCGTCGCCATATGCCAATTGTGATTGATTGGGTATCTGTATCGTGACACCATTTCTTTGTGCGAAATTGCCTACTGAATTGACCGAGCGCGAAACTACTGAAAGCAGATCCAGTCCGGACATTTCCATATGCATTTTGCCTGCTTCCATTTTTTCAATGTCCAGCAAGCTGTCGATTAGATTTAAAAGTCTGCTCAGGTCGTCGTGCGAACGCACGATTGTGGACTTTCCTTTTTCATTCAGATTTCCATAAGCACCGGAGTCGAGCATGGTCAGCGCCCCTTGCAGAGAGGAAAGCGGAGTCCTCAAATCATGACTGACCATCGTCACAAACTCCATCTTCAGCCGTTCAATCTCATGCTGTTCGGTAGCATCGTGCACGGTGCAATAAAAAGTGGCCCCTTCGTTTGACCAGTGCAATGACCAGCGGGTGAAACTGATGCTTTTATCTTTTTTGGATATCTTATTTTCGATGGTTGTGTCCAACTGACTCGATATTGCATTATTGAATTCAGATTCGGTTCTTTGGCGGTCGTCTTCGGCAACAAGATCCAGAACGCTCTTGCCGATCAACTCATTTTGATCGTATCCCCAGGCTGTCAGGCATGCGGGGTTGACTTCCTTGAACTTCAGCGCACCGTCAACAGAACAAATCACATCGGCAGCATTTTCAGTAATTGCTCTCTCTTGCCTTGTGGCTTCTTCCAGAGCTCTCGCCATCTTGTGAAAGATCTGATCCAATTGGGCAATCTCTTCATGCCCGCGCAATCTTGAATGCAAGGGAGAACGCGCTGCCAGGGACATTGAATTGTTCATCACGATTTTCAGACGCCTGGTAATGCTGCGACTGTAAAAGACAGCCAGGTACACGCTGATCACCAGAGTCAAAATACCGAAGGCGATCACAAAGACGCGAACTCTATCTCTGGCATCTTCCGGTCTGGAAAAATCTCTTCCTTCAATTTCAGCTACTCGGGTGAGAAATTCTGTATTTGCATGCCGAAATTCTTCTGCCAGCTCTTGCATTTTCATGCGCGTGATTCTGCCTCTGGTGAAATCGCGCAATCTGTCTCCGGTCGGATTCTCAGCCAACATGCTGGCAATTAACTTGGCGACTGGAATTTCAATGCTGCGAAATTGTTGAAGCGCCTGAAGTTCTTCGGGCTGATCTCCGACCAGCTCAGCCAATTGCGCAAGCAGTTCTTGGCTCCGTTTTGTGCTTCTCAAATAACGATTCTTGTAGGTAATATCTTGCGTGTAGCAAAAAGTACCGCCGGAAATAGCAATGTCGACCCAGACTTGACCGAGCATAGATGCTGTTGAATGAATCTGAGCAGAACGTTCTTCTCTGGCCAGTTGCAGTTCCGATTGGTTCAGCAACCAAAGCAAAACTACAACCGATACAAGACCAGTGATCAGTGGAACAGCGACTACGATTGTACCTTTTTGGGCGATTTTCAGGTTGTCCAGCCACTCAAGAAACCCTTCCCGTGGCTTCTTGGCTTCCTGGCGATCGTTGGAAATGCTGGTCTTTTCGTTGACGTCGGTCATTGCCGTAACTTTTGATCCACTCAGAGGCACGCAAATACACCCACTGACCGGAACTATAGTATTCGATTGAGCCTTTGTGCTGCAAGCTGAAGCGGCAGCAATACCAAAAGGAGCACCGACTGTGTCAATGCCCCTCTGGCTTGGTTTTTCCCCTTAAAATCAGTGTCTAAGTTGCGAGTCAACAGCCGGAAGCGCCTCTCTGAGCTGTTCTTTACCAATGAATTTCTGGAATTGCATCATTGGTCTCGGGCGTTCGACATAATCAAGAATGTTGCCTCCGGAATTCTCAATAGCTCTTCTGAATGGTTTGTCCCAGGCTGCCTCTGTATTGATTGCCGCAGCTCTGAAGATTTTTTCCATGGAAGATGAGCGAGGCATCCCGGCAATTTCGGTCAATGTATCGATGGCGCCCTGATTATCACCAATCTTCCGATGAAAGTTGACCAAATCCATCCTGGCCGCAACCGGCTGATCTCTTATTTGCTCAAGCGACCGCAGACCCTGTGACGCTCTTGATTCACTCAATGACGCTTGATCGAAATTTTCAACCATTGTATAAAGCTGAGGATGGTTTTCTTTCAACCAGGCGCGTTGTGCATTATTGAGGTTGATTGGAATCTCGCCAAATTTGCCGTTGGCTGCTTGTCCAAAGGGCAATTTTCCAAGTCCGCTCAATTCCGCCCATTCATGTTTGGAAAGAGTCTCTGCAGCAGTATCACGGATTTTTGCCGTGAGTGCAGCCGTGACCTTCTGCGCTTGATCGAGGGCTATTGCTTGTTTGTCGATCTTTCGATCGAGCATTGGATCGCCGCTTACTAATTTATCTGCTGCCGCTATCTGCTGCAAGAGTTCGCACTGTCGACCACCTTTTTCGAGACTGACCAGAGATTCGCCTTCTTCGCCATCCTTTGCTGTGATTTTGTCGTTGGTAAAAACAGGACTCATATTTAAATAACCGCACTCGGTACCGGTGGTGGAAGCCGGCGTGAATGAATTGAACTTTACTCCTAATGTGTCATCGAACATGCAATCGTCAGCCGATGTGCTTGTATTGTCGTGTAAAACCTTTGCTTGATTTAAAATCTCTACCATGGTGAAATACCTCGCTATCAAGTGGTCCAGCCAGTGGACTAGAATCTGAATTTAAGATCGAAACTCAGGTTGAGCGCGGTGTCGCCTTACCAGCGGTTTGCCCCATACTAGGTCGGCCGGAACGGCGCGGCAATGGGGAGAGATGCTGATTTGACTGTGGTAACCCGCAAACTCGAACGCTTGCCTGAGCATCATTCTGAGTCGAGAACATAACCCAATGAATGGACGGTTCGAATTATCGACGCAGTGCCTTCAACGTCGATTTTCTTTCTGATGCGCCTGATGCATGTATAAATCGCATCCGGGGAAATTTCGGTGTCGTCCGGCCAGCAGCGGCGCAAAAGTGCATCGGTACTGAAGAGTTGATCGGGATGCCTGAGCAAGAATTCCAAAAGAGCAAATTCCATCGGTTGCAGCGCGATTTCTTCATCTTGTCTGGTTACCTTGCGCTTGACCGTATCTAGGACAATATTGCCTTTTGTCAGGGTCGCCGAGCTAATCGTTACGGGCCGGCGCAAGAGGGCACGCACTCGGGCGGCCAGTTCTTTGGGATGAAAAGGTTTGGTCAAATAGTCATCGGCGCCGGCATCAAGACCCGCTTCTTTGTCTATGACAGATGACTTTCCAGTCAACATCAATACAGGGGTCATTTTGCCTTTAGAGCGCAGCTGTTTGCAGATTGCCAGCCCTGACAGCTCGGGCAAGTCCCAGTCCAGGATAATCAGGTCATAGTCGAAGACCATCAGTTTGTCGAGCGCTTCCTGCCCTTTGTAGGCGGTCTCTATGGAGTGGCGTTCCATCTTGAGCCACTCTGTGATTGTGGCTACTAGAGATTGATCGTCATCGACTACCAGTAACTTGCCCACTATTTCCTGAGACTCGAATGATTAGAAAGTGTCTCGCGCCTGTGATCTTAACCATGTTATCAGGTCTTAGAGGATTCTTTACCCGGAAGGCTGCGCATCCCTTTGAAACCGTTTGGACGGAATTTGGACAGATTCTTTCCCTAACTTGATGGAGTAGGACTTCATTTACTGAGGGCGCCCATGGTTCCGGACCCGATAACTGTGAAAGCTAATCTCGATTTTCGCGTTCCTGGCGAAGAGCAGCTCATGCTTGAGAAAAGTGATCCGCCTGAATCGTGCGAAGCTTCAAAGCAACAAATTACTAAGATCCTGATAGTTGATGATTTGATTTCCATGAGAGACCACATGATTGGCCTGCTCAGAAAAATATTGCCCGGCGAACTCGATTTGGCAGTTGCCGTCGATGCTGACGAGGCAAAGTCAATTGCAGTCGCGCAAAAACCGGATGCGGTGATTGTCGATACGCAGATTGGCGAGAGCAGCGGATTTAAAATCGCCGAAAAAATTTGGAAAGACTCTCCCAATACAAAAATATTATTTTGGTCGAGAACACACAAAGAAAAACATGTTTGGGAATTGGAGAGAATCAGGCCCCGGTGCACCAGCTATGGTTATATCTTAAAAAGCGAATCGGACGCGAAGTTGGCCTATGCAATCGAAAGCATCGTCCTGCACGACAACCCGTATCTTTATCCGTTATATAGGAATTCGCAAATTGGCTTGCGCAGTCAGATAGACGAACTCACTGAAGCGGAATTGGAGACACTTGAGGATGTCGCTATTGGATTGACAGACAGAGCGATCGCACAGAGGCGCCACATCAGTGTCAGGGGTGTGCAAAACAGGATTTCGATTCTGCTTTCTAAAGTATTAAGAGGAGAATGTGGCATCGTCCACGAAAAGACTGGAATGGAGTCGCTCAACCAGCGCTCTCGCCTTGTCTATCTGGCGCTGTGCCGCGGGCTGATCGATCAAGAAGATATTGAAGAACGTAATCGAGAGTTTTTTGCCTGGCTGGATGCAGAAAATTACTCGACGCCATGATGAATGACTGAAATACCGGCAGTCATCTCAGTTACTAAAAACCTAGTGGAGGTTATAAACATATGTCGTTTTCTAATTTTCGCAGCAACGAAGACTTTCGTCCTCGCACAGACGATACATTGAATGCTGCCGTATTTCTTGAGCCGCCTCCTCGTCTCAACAATGGAGATGTTGCCGATAGAAGTGGTGGCACCGTCAACAATGCACAGGCGCTGCGCAGCGATACGTCGGCTCCATTTCTTCCTGGTGCCGATCAATTGCTGGCTGCATTGAAGGACGCAGCGCAGGACGCGCCGCGTATAAATGTCGTGCGCCAGGTAGAAGCTGGAACGAGAGAAACACCTGCATCTGACAGAATTAACGCCGCCTCTCCATCTCAGCGTATTCACGATTTGATCCATGGCCTTGGAGACGTCACAGGTGTTTATCTGGGATCTGAATCATATCGTAATCGAGAACAGGCACAGCGAGAATTGACCGCCCTGGGCACAGCAGCTCTGCCTCAGCTGCTCCTCTCGTTTTCCAATAATATAGATCTGGAAACGACAAGGCGAGCCGAACGAGCGGTCCGCGATATATTCAGTAATCTCAGCGATATGCAATTGCTGGATCTAAGAGATGCGAATCTGCGTTCGCGAATTGTGTCCGGTGGGTTGGGGCGAAGACCTACAGACGCAGAGAATGAACGCCTCAACTCGATGCTGGATGAGAGGATTACCAATTCGGTTCAGAATAGACTGATCACTCCCGAGTGGTTGCGTGTACAGCAGATCTATCCCACTAATAAGTTCGACATCCCACCAATACCGACGGAAGAATCTGTCAGACAATCCGACAGAATGGCTACTCCGGAAGGCCGTCGCGATGTCGCACAGAGGCTCTCGCAGTTGACTGCGCTATTTTCTTCAGACCGGACAACAAACGCCGAGCGTGAGCTGATTACACGTCAATTGAGAGAATTGAGTCAAGTGATGTCTCCGGAGCAGATTGCTAATAACCGAATTAATTCCAGACTGTATCGGGCGGAATTTTTACAGAGCAACGATCCGGTTGGAAGTGAAAATACGATTCATAGACATGTCCTGGAAGCGTATCGATTGAATCAAGCAGAACGCAGGGGCAGCATTCTCAAGTCGATATATGGTATGGGCCTCGACACCAATGAAAACTTCATGCGGCAATTTTCCATGCAGGCTCCAGCAGCCGACGTAGCGACAATGCGTCAATGGCGTCAAGATGCAAATATGCGTCCACTCGGTAACAAAGATAACGGACGCTGATTTTTTGCTTCAAGACTTATTAATTTTCGAAGCAACACGCAAGCTACTTGATCTTTCCTATTTTGATGCCATCAAAAAATTCAGGAGGCAGTTTGGAAGACTTATAACTTTGCCCACCGGCTGCAAATAGGTACTGAAGACCAGCAGATACGCACACTATTGCTTTGGTCGCAACGCCAGCATTATCGGTGATTGTGTATTCTTGAGCAGATAATCCTTGAAAATTGAATGCCTGCTCTAGCTTCGATTTTTTGCCCTGGCTCATGCCGGATAGCATCGTATTCATCGCTTGTGTGCGCTGATCATCAGTGATGCACGCTGTTTTTGGTGTGCAGACGGTGACCGTATAGTCGACACCCTCAGCGGTGCCTTTCCAGGTCGTGCCGGTTTTGTCTGCGCTGTCTTTTGCCTTAAACCCCGGTGGGAATTTGAAGGAAAGACGGTATTCCGGGCGCGCAACACTTGCCCAGGGGAAAGCAGGCTTTGCTTTGGCGGGAGCGGCTGCTGCTTCTACCGGAGTTGTCGCTGCTTTATCACTCTGTGTCGCTTCCACTTTTGACACTTCGGGTGGCGCCTGCGTCTGATGTTCGCTGGCGTTAAAACTGTTTATCAGACTTTTAAAGCGCTCCTTAAATTCCTGGATGCCGTCCTGAGGAAAAATGACGACGGCGAGTAGATGGGAATTCTGCCCTTTTGAGTAAGGCGCCATGGTCAAAACCGAGTAAAATCCATTTGGTTTTTCAGCGGGGATTTGGTCCTTATCTGCTCCTGTGTACTCCCCTGGAGTTAATGTGACAGTGCCGACAATGCCTCCATCGGCGGGGACCATGGCCGGACGGTCAGGATAAAATCCATTCTTCTTTCTTGATTTGAACTCGAAGTGAATTTCGCTGCGGCCTTTGTCAATCACTGCTTTGGGATAAAACTCGCGCACTAGCTTTTCTACTGCTGTGCAGGGATCGTGTGCGACGGAGGCGTGTAAATCCGCAGGTTCAGCCAGGACCGGCATACACTGAAAGAGCGGAAATACCGCTGAACTTCCACATAGAAGAAATACGAAAACCAGGTTCGATTGCTTTCTTGACAACATCGATCGCACTCCCTGCTCTTATCATTCATGATTTGCCTCGTACCACTCTATATTAAGCACAATCGGATCGATGTTGGGCAGTCGGAATTCGGAAATAAAATCGGCTTCCCTGACCTGACTGGCTTTCCACTGCGATTGTCCCACCATGCAGTTCAACCAATGCCTTGCATATTGCCAAGCCAAGTCCTGAGCCGCCCTTTACCATTGCGTCTGCTACTTCCACCTGTCTGAAGCGATCGAAGACTTTGCTCAATAAGTGCTCGGGGATGCCTCGGCCATTGTCGCTGACACTGATTTCGATAAATCCCGGCAATTCCAGAGCTGATATGGTCACTGTTCCTCCTTGAGGAGAGAACTTGATGGCGTTTGTGAGCAAATTGATAAGAACCTGCACCATTCGGTGCTCATCAGCATATAGATTCAAGTTCGCAATGGCTGTCTCGAATTTTATTTGCTTTGCCTGAGCCTGCACCTGCACGTTCTGAATCGATTGCTCTATCATTGATGAAAGGCTGATTGTGGAAGCATCCAGCTCGAGCATCCCGGCTTCCAGTTTTTCAATGTCGAGAAGATCGTTGATCAGCCTGAGCATCAGCTCCGTGCTGGTGCTGGCAAGCTTTAGACTCTTCTTGCCTTGATCATTGAGTTGTCCGGTCATACCGGTTTCGAGTATTGAATATATTATGCTAATCGCATTCAAAGGGCTGCGGAGATCGTGGTTGACCATTTGCACCACTTCATTTCTCAGGCGTTCGGCTTCTTTGCGTTCGCTGATGTCACTGATCACGCAAAACAGTCTTTTCTCCGCAGGCATATATTTGGTGGTCCAGAGAGTATGGGCGGTTGTGCCGTCTGCTTTGTTGATACGCGCTTCAAATGAATCGCCGTTCACTGTCAGCATCTCAAAAGGCGGTTGAGCTCGTAAGCTTATCAATGTTCGGATATTTTCCATTGCCTGTTTGCGATCGTCCTGGGTGATGATGTCAATCGCCTCTGAGCCGATCAATTGCTTGGGTTCGTATCCAAGAATCTTCAGGGATGCATTATTGAGAGTGGTGAAACGGAACGAAGAATCGTCTATGTAGCACAAAACATCATGAGCGTTATCGAAAAGATCGCGTTGTCTGCTGGCAGCGTCCAGCAATGTATTGGCCAGATCACTGAAGGCATTTTCTAACTTTCCAAATTCGTCTGTTTTCAGCGCGGTAGAAGCAAGGCGTTGTCCTCGCCTGAGCTGTCCCATTTTTTCGTTGAGCGAATTCAGTCGCTTGATGAATTGACGGTTAAGAAACAGCGCAAAAATCCCCAAAGCGCCAACGTTGAAAAGGCTGCCGGCGACCGCCACCGCAAACCATATGCGTCTTGATTGCGCCTGACTTTTCGAGTCTTCTGCAGGCGGTATTCGCTGCGGATCGATTAATTGAAACAATAACGCTTCCAATTCATCCTCATTCTCTTTTACATGCTGATCTCCAACTCTTTCCATTACGATCAGGTCATTGGTTTTCTTGACTATGTTATCGACCAGTTTGCAATTGTCTGGAGACTTAATCCAGAATTTCTTCAGGTACTCGCTCAAGTAATTGATACGTTTGCGATAGGCTTCGCAACCCTGATCGACTGTGGCATTATTTTGAGGAGCGATCTTGACTAATAGGATGGCGCCTACGCTTCTTTTGGCCAGATTCCTGATGGCAATGCTAATGTTTCTTGTGCGTCCGGCCTGTACTGCAAATAAGTCTTCATCTCTGACCATCAAAAGACTGCCGATTAAAAGCAACTGAATAATGATCGCAAAAGTGAAGAGGAGCAAACTTCTCTGTGCCAGAGTCAAACCGCTTGCTGAGATTAGAGAGTTCTTCGCCTTCATAACGAGTTTCCTCGATCTTTAGAGGGCGGTTGCCCTCTAAGAGATGCCGGAACATCCAGGGGGATGCGAAACGAAAAGGTGCTGCCCGAGCCGACTGTGCTCGCGACGCTTATGTCGCCGCCATGCAATTCTACAAGCGCCTTGCATATAGAAAGCCCCAGACCGCTGCCTCCCTTTTGAGTGGCATCGGACGCCTTCAGCTGGTTGAAGCGGCCAAAAACTGAATCTAGCAAATGCGCTGGGATGCCACGCCCCTCATCGCTAACAATAATGTTGGCCAAGCCAGGCAATTCATCGACGTTGAGACTGATCTTGCTGCCTGCCGGCGAGAACTTGATGGCATTGGATAGAAGATTTATTAGGACCTGTACGAGGCGCTGTTCATCAGCATATAAAGTTAACTCCGTCGGTCTGCTCAGGATGGCTATTTCCTTTGCGCCAGCTAAACTAGCGACTGACTCGATTGCTTGCTGAAACACATCTGCTGCGCGGACATAACACTTATCCAACTCGAGCATTCCTGTTCTCATTCGCTCTGCGTCAAGAAGGTCGTTTACGAGTTTGAGCATGCGCATGGTACTGCGTTTGGCCACCCCGACCTGTTCGATTCCTTTTGGCGCCAGTTCTCCATACATTCCTTCCTCTAAAAGCTCGTGAAAACTCGAGATTGCCGCCAGGGGACTTCTCAAATCGTGGCTTACCATTTGCAGAACTTCTTGCTGGAGTTGTTCGGCTGCCTTTCTTTGCGTAATGTCGTGGGCAATGCAAAAGACAGTTTTGTCCTGAGGCGACCAGCTTGCCGACCATTGCAGATCGATGACA
>Ga0265313_10001552_pt1 | contig 21340 bp, 19 predicted proteins | sample 4123metaG_FD_203122 | JGI IMG/M metagenome (GOLD analysis project Ga0265313, IMG submission 203122) | Rhizosphere microbial communities from Carex aquatilis grown in University of Washington, Seatle, WA, United States - 4-1-23 metaG | ecosystem: Host-associated > Plants > Roots > Rhizosphere >...
CCGCTTCGGCTACTGCGACAAGTGTGCGAAGGACGCGGTTCTGGCCCTGCTAAAGAAGGGCTAGTTCCGCCGAGTCCTGGAATGAACGACGCTGCACCGGTTGTGGTCACGGGCGCCTCGGGACACCTGGGCGCCAATCTCGTGCGGTGCTTGTCGGCGCAGAATCGGCGCGTGCGCGCGCTCGTCCGGGCCAGTGCAGAGGCCCTCGATGGGCTTGCCGTCGAGCGCGTGACGGGGGATGTCCTCGATCCAGCATCCCTCGCACGTTCGTTCGCGGGTGCCGGAACGGTCTTCCATTTGGCTGGCAAGGTCTCGACGGGCTGCGATCCGGCGGCCGAGGTTCGCGTAGTCAACGTGACGGGAACGAAGAACGTGGTCGAGGCTTGCGTGGCGGCGGGAGTGGGGCGGCTCGTGCACATGAGCTCCATCCAGGCGCTGGCCGTGGCTGCGGGCAAGGCCGAGATCGACGAAACCAGTCCCCTCATCGTGGGGACGGATCGCTCGCGCGGTGTGTACGACCACACGAAGGCCGAGGCAGAACGTCTGGTGCTCGCCGCCGCCGACCAGGGTTTGTCTGCCGTCGTGCTTAATCCGACCGCGGTCATCGGCCCCTACGATTTTCAGCGCTCGCCGATGGGGCGGGTTTTGCTTGCCTTGGCTCTGGGAAGGCTGCCGGCGCTCGTCGCTGGCGCGGCCTGCGACTTCGTGGACGCTCGCGACGTGGCCGAGGCGGCGCTGCTGGCCGAGACGCGCGGACAGTCGGGCGCGCGGTATATTCTTTCGGGCACGCGCCTTTCGCTCGTCGATTTGGCTCGACGCTGGAGTGATATCACCGGGCGGCGCGCCCCACGCTTCGTTGCGCCGATGGCGCTGGCTCGGCTTTCGGCGCCTCTGGCACCCTGGCTTGCGCGTTTGGCCGGGCACAGGCCACTCTTCACTTCGGAATCCCTGCGCGTCCTACGCACCCAAGCGCCAGCGAGCCACCGCAAAACCTGCGAGGCTTTGGGCTATCGGCCCCGGCCGATCGAAGAGACCTTGCGCGACACCTGGGCCTGGATGAAAGACGAGGGGTGGCTTTGACCACTCGGGCCGTCTTCGACGGGGCCTGCTACCTGTGGGCTGCGCTGGCGCTTGCGGTGGCACCGTACCTTCTGCTGCGGCCGGCGCCTTACGGTCGCCACAGTCGCACCGGCTGGGGATCGACGCTGAACGCGCGTTTGGCCTGGGTCTTGATGGAAGCTCCGTCGCCGATCCTGATGGCGGTGTTCTTCGCACACGGACGAAGACCGTGGGGCAGTGTCGAGTCGGTCTTTCTTGGGTTGTGGCTTTCGCACTACCTCTACCGAGCGTTCGTCTTTCCGCTGCTTCTGCCGCCCGCCTCGCGCTCCATGCCGGTGGCGATCGCCGTGTCGGGCGCCTTCTTCAATCTCGTCAATGCCAGCTTGAACGGCGCCTGGTTGTTCGACTTGTCACCGGCGCGGCCGGCGGCCTGGCTGTCCTCGCCTGCCTTCATTGCGGGCGCGACGATGTTCGTGGGCGGCTATCTGGCGCACCTTCTGGCGGACCGCCACCTGCGTCGCCTCCGACGCAAAGGCGCTGGTGCGCGCGGAGTGCCCCGCGGCTGGCTGTTTCAGTTCGTTTCCTGCCCCAACTATCTTGGCGAGATCGTGGAATGGACGGGCTTCGCCCTCGCCACGTGGTCGCCGTCCGGGCTCTTGTTCGCTCTCTGGACGGCCGCCAATCTGGTACCGCGGGCGATCCACCACCACCGCTGGTACCGCGCCAATTTCGCTGACTACCCGCCCGAGCGACGCGCTGTCGTGCCCTTTGTACTTTAAGTGCTCGCGCGTCCTAGGCTCGGCTGCCGCGCTGAGCAAGTAAGAAAATTGCGGTACCGGCAGGCCGCCCGGATACTGAACACCCGAGCCAACCATGAGTCGCAGAAGCCGCATTCGAAATGCCTGGATCTTGCGCGGATTGGCGGCAATGGCGTTGGCAGCGACGTTTGGTTACGGGCCGTACTACCTCTACGCGCAGTCGGGATTCGCGCGCTATCTGCAATTGCGGCGGGATCTGGCTGCGACCGAGCAGCGCAATACGCGCCTGCGCGCCGAGAACGAGCGGCTCATGCGCGAGGCCGAAGCCTTGCGCTCGGACATGCGGGCGGTCGAGAACGTCGCTCGTGCTGATCTTGGATGGGTGAAGCCGGGCGAGGTCATCGTCGAGCTGGGGCGGAACCCATGAGGCTCGCAAAACTCGGCGCACGCGCTTCGTTCGAAGTTCGGCGCGCCTTTCGTGCCGTGTGGGCAACGGCGCTCGTGATTAGCGTCATCGTGCTCTTGTGGCGCGGTTGGTTTCCCGATTTGCGCCAGCCGAGCGCCAACTACGCGCGTGCCCTGGCGGCGGCGGTGCTCGCGGGAGCGCTAGCCATCAAAGTGGCGGCGCGGGTTTCCATGGGCGAACGTCGGCGCAGTCCGCGACGGGAAATGCTCTCCGACGTCGAGTTGGGGCTGCTGCTGCTCTCCGCGACCTACGTCTTTTTGTCGGTGCTGGGCGGCAGCCAGTCTCCTATCTACCCGCTGGTCTACGCGCTGGTCAGCTTTCTCGTGACCTTCCATCCACTCAAGACCGGCACGACGCTCGCGCTGGCGGCGCTTGGATTCGAAGGCGTGCTGGCGTTCAGCCCCGGCGCGACCCCCGAGGCGGCTGCGGCGTTTCCTGGCCATGCCGGCTTCATCGTCGTATTCGCCGTGTTGAACGTCGCCTTTCTGCACGCCGAGGTGGCGCGCCAGCGGCGCGAGCACCGCAAGCGCTTGGAAGAAGAAGTTCTTTCGATGCGAGAAGAGGCCCGCGATTTCCGCTTGATCTCGCCCGGCTTGAGCGTCGCCAGTCGCTTGCGCACGCGCGCCGAGGAAGAAGAAAAGCTGTCGCAGGGATCGATCGAGACCATCCATCAACAGCTCTTTCATACCGTCGAGCTCTTGCGGCACTCGCTCGGGCTCAAGACGTGCGCCTTGTTGTGGCTCGATAGCAGCGGCGAGAAGCTGAAGTTGAAGGAATTGTCGAGCTCGGCGCAGAATCTGGCCGAGGGCGCGCTGCCGGCGCGAGCCGGCGTCTTTGCGGCGGTTTTGAAAGAGGGACGGCCGTGCGCTCTCGAATGGCCGAAGCCCTCGCTTCTGCCGTACTACCAGGGGCCGGAAGAAGTCTGCGCATTTCTGGGCGTGCCAATTTTCGAGGGCAAAACGCTGCGTGGCCTGCTGGTCGGCGATCGGGCCACGGGCTCGGCCTTCAGCGCCGCCGAGATCGAGCTGTTTTCGGCGGCGGCGGCGCAGATCATGCGCATCGTGCAGTCCGAGCGCGTGTTCCAAGCCGTCGAGCGTGCCAAGCACGAGCACGAGCGCTTTTACCGGGCGTCGACCGCGCTCAATCGTGCGCTCACGCTCGACGAGATCTACGCCGCGGCCATCGAAGGTGCGCGCGGTGTGTGCGAATTCGACTTTGCGGCCATTACGGCGTTCGACAGTCGGGACGCAAGCCACATCATCAATTTGGCAGTGGGCGAAGGCATGGACGCTCTCGTCGGCACCAAGCACCGTGACCCGGCGTCTATCGCCAGCATGGTGGCCAAGAACAAGCTAGCCCTGCCGGCTAGTGGCTCGTGGCGCGACCATCACGAGACGCACATCTTCGACGCCAAAGAGCACATCAAGGGCTTCGAGTCGCTGTACGTGCTGCCGCTTTTGGTGAAGGACGAGGTGCTGGGCACGTTCGCGGTGGCCGCGCGTCGTCCGAGCGCCTTTTCCAGCGACCGGCGCGAAATGCTCGGCGTGATCGCGAACCAAGTGGCTATTTCGCTGCAAAACGGCCGCATGGTGCAGTCGCTGGAAGAACAGGCGACGACCGACGGCCTTACCGGGCTGGTCAATCACCGCACCTTCCAAGAGCGTTTCTCCAGCATGCTCGGCCGCGCCGACCGCCACAATTTTCGCGTGGCCATGTTGCTGACCGATATCGACCACTTCAAGAAGGTCAACGACACCTACGGACATCCGACAGGCGACGCCGTGCTCAAGCGCGTGGCCAGCATCCTGAAGGCGAGCGCGCGCAAGATCGACATCGTCGCGCGCTACGGCGGCGAAGAGTTCGCGCTGGTGCTCGAAGGCACCGACCGGGCCGGCGCGCGCCAGCTTGCCGAGCGCATTCGCGAGGAAGTCTCGCAGCAGGTCTTCGAGTCGAGCAAGGGTCCCTTCAAGGCGACCCTCTCGCTCGGCGTGGCGGTTTATCCCGACGACGGCAAGGCCAAGCAGGACATCATTTCGTGTGCCGACAAAGCGCTGTACGCCGCCAAGCACGCCGGTCGCAACCGAACCATTTGTCACGGCGAAGCTGTTCCGCGGGAGTCCGCCGCGCTCAAAGCCGCGGGTTAGGTGACCCATGTTTACGGCTGTGCTTGCGGCATTGCTGGCGGCCGAAGGTAACGACTCCGCCGCGGTTCCTCGGCAGCTCGAATGCCTGGCTCGCAGCTACAACGTAAAACCCGTGAAGGTCGAAGCGCACTGGTATGCACTGCTGCCAGACGGACAGCGCATTCCCTTTGACGACGGCAAGGCCAAGTCCTTCGACGAGAAGCTGGCGTCACCCGATGTCGAGGACCTGTTTTCCATTCCCTACCGGCGCGGCGCCATCTACGAAGTTCGCGAAGAGAACGACGATCCGGGCCGAATTCGTATCGAGCCGATCCTGGCCGCTACTTATGGCGGCGAACATGTTGCCGCCCAGCAGATTCGCGTGCACTTTCTAGGCCTGCCCGTGCGCGCGCATCGCCTGATTGCTTCCGCGCTCGGGCGCGTGGCTGCTCGCCTCGAAGAAGCGCGCAAGCGCGACCGCTCGCTCGAGCCTTTCTTGCGTCGCCTCGCGGGCGGCTTCGCCGAGCGCAAGATCGCCGGCACCGATCGCGCCAGCGCGCACGCCTTCGGCATCGCCATTGACCTCGACAAATCCATGAGCGACTACTGGCGTTGGCAAAAGACCAAACCGCTTCGCTGGCGCAATCGCATTCCGCAAGCCATCGTCGATGCGTTCGAGGCCGAAGGCTTCATCTGGGGCGGCCGCTGGTACCACTACGATACGATGCATTTCGAGTACCGGCCGGAGCTGCTCGATGATTGGTGTCGAGTCAGTGCAGCTTCGGACAACCGGCGGCAGTAAAACGTCGAAGCGCGCCCGCGGCGAAATCCCATTCCGGTGTCGTCAGTGGACCATCGTTCTCAATGACGTACCACGGACTATCGGGCGTGCTCGGATTGCGCAGGACGTGGATGTCTTGTGCGGGCATGTAGCTCTGGGCGAGCAGTACCGCCCGCCGACCTTTGCCGTCTTCGGCGACGTCGACGACGAGCACGGCGTGTCCAGGCGAGCCGCCCTGAATGAAGACATCGCCCGCTTCGATGTGTCGGACATCGACGACCTCGAGCTCGCGCGCGAGCGAAAGAGTGCCTGCGTAGCTGAACACGATGTCCAAGTAGTGGCGGAACGAAACGTAGCTGTCGTCGGGCTTAGCGCCCTTGGTCCAGGTAGTCTTTCGACCACCGAGGTGCGGGCGCATGCCGCTCTTCCATTCTTCCCACCGCGCCGACGTCGCGTCCGTAAAGCGAAAGCAAATGTCGCTGTCACGGCCGGCTTGATGCTGGAACTCGGCGCGCAGTCGCATGACCGCGTCGGCGCATTGTTGCCGGTCGCGATTCCCCACATCCACGTCGAGCACGAGATGATGCGCCTCTTGATTCCATTTCTTCTGTCCGTTGAACAGTCGAACCTCCGGACGACCCGGCTTGACCGGCAGACCACGAAGCCAAGCAGCGAAACTGTCGGGGGAAACCTGGACGCGCTTCCACCCGGGTGGAGGGGCAATGCGGCTCTCGATTGTTCCCGACGGTGGCGCCGACAGCCACGGGTAGGGCGCAGCGCCCGTTGCGCCGGCCAGAACAAGGAAGACGGATGAGAAGATGAGCATGTCCCTGCGGTCATCTTCTCACGAACGGCGGGTGGTCTTATTTCCTGCAAGACATTCGAGAAGAAGAAACTACGCCGCCAGCTTCTTCGCGATCTCCGCGACGTGGCGGCCTTGGAAGCGTGCGGCGGCCAGCTCGTTGTCGCTAGGCGTGCGTTCGCCCTTGCCGCCCGTGATGGTGGAAGCTCCATAGGGCGAGCCGCCCGTGATCTCGTCGATACGCATTTGCCCCTGGAAAGCGTAGGGCAGACCGACAATCACCATGCCCTGGTGGAGCAGGGTCGTGTGGAAGCCGAGGATGGTCGACTCTTGGCCGCCGTGTTGCGTGGCCGAGCTGGTGAACACGCTGCCGACTTTGCCGACCAGGGCGCCCGTGAGCCAAAGGCCGCCGGTGGCGTCGAGGAACTGGCGCATCTGGCCGGTCATATTACCAAATCGGGTTGGTGTTCCGAAGATGACGGCGTCGGCTGCGGCCAGGTCGTCGACCGTGGCGACGGGAACGTGGGCGTAGACCTTTTGGGCGTCGAGCGCGCCCATGGCTTTCAAAACATCGGGCGAGAGCGTTTCGGGAACGCGTTTGACGGTGACCTCCGCGCCGGGTATTTCCCGCGCGCCCTCGGCGACGGCCTCCGCCATGCGATAGATGTGTCCGTACGTCGAGTAGAAGAGAACCAGTATTTTCATCGCGTCGTTCCTTTCGCCTTTCGCCGTTCGCCTTTCGGCTGTCGTGCCTTCCCATTAGACGCGCGTCGATGACACTGGTTGCAACAGCCGGCGGGGCTCGGCAGGTCCGCGCCGTTGTCGATTCGATGCTAAAGTCGGCGCCCATGAGCTACGACCTTGCGGGCAAGGCCATCGTACTCGGCGTGACCGGCGGCATCGCCGCCTACAAAGCCGCCGAGCTGTGTCGCCTTTTGGTCAAGACCGGCGCAGAGGTTCGCGTGGTGATGACCGAAGCCGCTTGCCAGTTCATCACGCCGCTGACGCTGCAGACCCTGTCCGGCCACGAAGTCGCCCGCGACATGTTCGCGCCGGTGCCCGAAGGCGGTATTGGCCATATCGAGCTCGCCAGCCGCGCGGATCTGCTCGTCGTCGCGCCGGCCACCGCCGATGCCATCGCGCGCTTCGCGGCCGGCATGGCCGACGATCTCTTGGCGGCCGTCGTTCTTGCCGCTCGCGCGCCGGTTCTGCTTGCGCCGGCCATGAACACGAATATGTGGGAAAACCCCATCACGCAGGAGAACCTGCAGCGCCTGTGCCGAGGCGGGCGCGTAACGACCATCGGGCCGGACGCGGGCGACCTGGCCTGCGGCTGGGTCGGGGCAGGGCGCATGGTGAATCCGGACGCGATCGTGGCAGCCGCGCATGCGCTCCTGCTCTCCGCTCCGGTTCCGGCTTTCGTACCAGGCGCGCTCGGCGGACGCCACATCGTGGTTACGGCCGGGCCCACCTGGGAAGCCGTGGATGACGTGCGTTTCCTCGGCAACCGCTCGTCGGGCAAGATGGGCTTTGCGTTGGCGGCTGCGGCGGCAAAGCTTGGGGCCGAAGTGACGCTCATCGCGGGTCCGGTCGCACTGCCCACGCCTCCGTCGGTCGACAAACGCATCGACGTCGAGTCCGCGCTCGAAATGCGCGACGCCCTTCACAAGGTTTTTCCGTGGGCAGACGTGGTGGTCATGGCGGCGGCCGTAGCGGACTTTCGCCCCGGCGTTCGGGTTCTCGGCAAGCTTTCTCGTCGTGACGCCAAGGCGACGGCGCCAAAGACGTCGAACGCACCGAAAGTGGCCAAGGCGCTTCCCCTCGTGGCGAATCCCGACCTGCTCGCCGAGCTTGGCCGCATGCGGACGGGAAAGCGACCGTACCTCATCGGTTTCGCCGCCGAAGTTGGTGTCTCCGGGCCTGGGCTTGTAAAGAAAGCGCGCAGCAAGCTCGTCGAGAAGTCTTGTGACGTGGTGGTTGCCAACGAAGTCGGCCGGCCGGGCGTCGGCTTCGGCGCGGATGAAAATGCGGTGACCTTGGTGTTTGCGGACGGGCGAGCGGCCGAGCTTCCTCCCGCGCGGAAGGATTTTTTGGCGCACGCGATTTGGGATAGGCTCGCGCCCGAGCTGGCGACCGCGTCAGATTCGACCAAGACGAAAATGAAACAGGAGACAAAGCGCGCGAAACGCGCGAAGGAAAAGCATGCCTAGCGCATTGGTGGAAGAGAAGATTGGGTTCTATCGACCGCGTGTCGTCGAACGGCTACGCGCCGCCGGCGATTCCCTCGCGGCTCGACAGGAGAGGGGGGGACATATGCGTGGCAACGTGCCGCCGTGGCTGGGTTCGGGCGACTGCGACTTCCACGGAACCCTGGCGGCGATTTGGGTTTGGTCGCGCAGCCAAGAGCTGCTCGGCGACGATCGCTACTCGCTGCACATCACCTCGGCCTGGAGCTTCGTCGACGCAGCGTTTGGCGATTTCATTCCGCGCTCGCTCGGCGCGCATGCCAGCGACGAAGCGGCCTACGACTGCGCCATGGTCTTGCGCGCCTGGATGGCCAGCGACGGTCACAAGGTCATCGACGATGAAAGTGTGCGGCGAGAGCGCGTTGCCTCGGCGGCACGACTGCTTGGTGCCTACGTCACGGATCTCGAAAATCTCAACGGGCGGGAATTCAAGGATCCGGGCTTTCTCGCCTGGACGCTGGGTGAATACGCTCGCGCCACCAGCGACCGCGGCCTTGGCGCGACGGCGCGACGGTTCGTCGAAACCGCGTTCGGCATGAAGAGCCCTCCGCCCTTTGCCACCGAGATGAGCGTGCGCGATGGCTTGTTCGACTTTTCGTGCACCACCGCAACCCGGGTCCTGGCCGTGATTGGCGCCGAAGGTCCGATTCCGTTCGTCGGTGCCTGGTTGCGCGAGCGTGTTGCACCGGCGGTGCCGCCGTCCTTCGTGTCGCGTCCGCTCGACGAGAATTGCTGGAATGCTTGCGCGGCTGCGACCTTGGGTTACGCCTTTTCCATCTCCACGGATCAGGTCTTCTTCGATGCCTACAAGATCCTGATGGACGAGCTCGACGAGCGCGTGGAAAACGGTGCCATCGGTCGCATGCGCGGCTATCCCGCCGAGACGGCGGCGACGTTCTACTATTCGATGGCGACGGCCTCGATTCTCGGGAAGATCTGAGTTGTCCGAGCCGATCGACGAACTGCGCGAGCTGACGGCGCGCTTTCGCACGCACCTCGAGGCAAGGCAGCGCTGGGGCGTGGTCGGAGTCTCGGCACGACCATCGCCTGTTACTGCGAAATCCGAGGCGCCGGTAGTGGATGACGACCCCCTCAAGCCGTTGCCCACGCCGCCGCCGGTCCTTTACGACGAGGGCCAGGTCCTGCACAGTGCGCGTGGGCTCAATGCCCTGCGTGCCGAGATGGGCGATTGCCAGCGTTGCAAGCTGGCCAAGACTCGCAAGCACATCGTCTTCGGCACCGGCAACGCCGAAGCCAATCTGATGTTCGTTGGTGAGGCACCCGGCGCGGACGAAGATGCGCAGGGCGAGCCCTTCGTGGGGGCAGCCGGGCAGCTGCTAACCAAGATGATCAAGGCCATGGGCTACGAGCGGTCCGAGGTCTACATCTGCAACATCTTGAAATGCCGGCCGCCGCAGAACCGCAACCCCGAGCCCGACGAGATCGAAGCCTGTGAGCAGTTCTTGCGCACGCAAATCGCCGTCGTTCAGCCGCGCGTGATCGTCGCGCTCGGTAAATTTGCGGCGCACTTCCTGTGCGGCGAGACCACGCCCATCACTCGACTGCGGGGCAACCTCCGCACCTACCACGAGATCCCGGTGATGCCGACCTACCATCCGGCCTTTCTCCTGCGCGACGAGAGCCGCAAAGGCGAAGCCTGGGCCGATCTCAAGCAGGTCATGGCGATGCTGAAGAACATGGGGTTGCGGTAAGGTGGCATTCTCACTCGTAGGATACTGGATCAAGCGATTGACACCTGGGATCGGCAACGATAACTTCCGCCCTGCGCCTGCGCAGAGGAGGACCTGATGGCTAGTGAAGATCCCTGTTTCATCGGCAGCAAGACCACGGTTCGGGGCCAGGTCTCCGGACGGCAGGATCTTGTGGTCGAAGGCCGCATCGAAGGCCGGATTCATCTCGAAAGTCAGCTCACAGTCGAAGAATCGGCGACCGTCGAAGCCGACGTCGAGGCCAGCGTAGCGACCATCAGGGGCGAGGTCCGCGGTCCCATCGTGGCTAGCCGCGAGGCCGTGCTGCAGGCGACGGCGCGCGTGGCCGGCAAGGTTCGGGCACCCTCCATCATCATCGAGGATGGGGCGCGCTTTTCAGGCGAAATCGAAATGGATGTCGAGCTGCCGGCGGGCGTCGTGCTCGGAAATACCTAGCCGCACCGAGGACGGAGCTCATCATGGCAAAGGAAAAGGAAGCAAGACCTATGGCGAACACGGTCATTGGAAGCAGCATCGTCATCGACGGGGAAATCAGCGGCGAAGAGGGCATCACCGTCCTTGGTACGGTCAAGGGGAAGATCGCGGTCGCCCAGGGCGTGATCGTGGAGTCCGGCGCCACGGTCGAGGCCGACATCGAAGGACAAACCGTCACGGTTGGCGGCAAGGTGACCGGCAACGTCACGGCCCGCGAGAAGCTCGAGCTTCGCGCCGAATCGAAGATGGTCGGCAACGCCAAGGCTCCACGGATCGTTTTCGCCGACGGTGCCTCGTTCAAGGGCAACGTCGACATGGATGTGTAAGGCGCTACCATGGCTGAACGTGAAACTGTGATTAGCGCCGAGACCCGCATCTCGGGCGAAATCCGCGGCGAGGAAGACCTTCTCATCAAGGGCCACGTCGCCGGCAAGATTCAACTTTCGCAGATGCTGACCGTCGACAAGAACGGCATCGTGCAAGCCGACGTGGACGTACGTCAGCTGGTCGTCGCCGGGACGCTGGTCGGCAACATCGTCGCCTCGGAAAGCGTGCGCTTGCTTGCGACTGCGCGTGTGGTCGGAGATCTGGCGTCGCCGCGAGTGATGATGGAAGCCGGTGCGGCGTATCGTGGTCGCGTCGACATGGGCGACGTGGATGCGGCTCGTGCCGCCGTCGCCTCGCGAAGCGTGGCTCAGCCGGTCGCGCGATCGGTGTCGGCGGACCGTCCGGCTCCGCCGCGCGTGGCGCCGCCGCCCAGGACCGCCGTGGTGGCGACGAAAGCCGCACCCAAGTTCGTGGCCCCGGCCAGCTCGCGGGCGGCAGAGTCAACCCCCGCGGTTCCACCGGCATTTCCGCGCATGGCTGGCACGGTCGGCAGCGCCGCCCCGGCCTGGGCGAAGAAGAAGATCCGGCGACGCTAGCTACCTTGCTCGCTCTCGCGTGATCCGCAAATCTCCTTCACGCGCCCCGTGCAAATAGCAACAAATGTGATACGGTTCGCTCGCCCATGTGTGGCGTAATCGGAATTTTTGGCCACCCCGAAGCGTCGAAGCTCGCTTATCTCGGCTTGCATGCGCTTCAGCATCGGGGACAAGAATCAGCCGGCATCGTTTCTAGCGATGGCCAGCATCTTCACTGGGTGCGTGAGATGGGGCACGTCGGCGAGATCTTTACCGAAGATCGCCTACGCCAGCTGCCCGGATCGTCCGCCATTGGGCATGTGCGCTACTCGACCACGGGCGATTCCGTTCTGAAGAACGCCCAACCGTTGGCGGTGAACTATTCCCACGGCTCCGTTGCCGTCGCTCACAACGGAAATCTCGTCGACGCCGCAGAGGTACGTGCGCGACTCGAGGACGAAGGCTCCATCTTTCAGAGCACCAACGACAGCGAGATCATCCTTCATCTTCTCGCGCGCTCGCGGGAGGGCGACCTAGCCGCGCGCGTGGCCGATGCCTTGCGCTCGGTGCATGGAGCGTATTCGCTCGCATTTTTGACCGAGTCCGCCTTGATCGCCGTGCGCGATCCGCTCGGCATACGGCCGCTGTCCTTGGGGCGGCACAAGAAGAATGGGTGGGTGGTGGCGTCGGAGACGTGCGCCTTCGAGCTCATCGAGGCCGAGTTCATCCGCGATATCGAGCCGGGCGAAATGCTGATTATCGATCGCGACGGTTCGCGCAGCCTGCATCCCTTCGTCGCCGAAGAGCCGCGCCGCTGCGTCTTCGAGTGGGTTTACTTCGCCCGACCCGACTCCACCATCGCGGGGCAATCGGTCTACGGCGCCCGCGAAAGCATGGGCCGCCGCCTGGCCATCGAGCATCCGGTGGAGGCGGACATCGTCGTTCCTGTCCCCGACTCGGGCACCGCTGCGGCCATTGGTTACGCGCGCCAGAGCGGTATTCCTTTCGACCAAGGGCTCATCCGTTCGCACTACGTGGGCCGCACCTTCATCGAGCCGTCCGAGTCCATTCGCCACTTCGGCGTGAAGCTGAAGCTATCGCCGGTGCGCGACGTTCTCGCTGGCAAACGCGTGGTCGTGGTCGATGACTCCATCGTGCGCGGCACCACCTCGGGCAAAATCATCGGCATGATCCGCGCGGCCGGCGCGCGCGAGGTTCACATGCGCATCAGCTCGCCGCCCACCATCGGTCCCTGCCACTACGGGATTGACACTCCGGATCGGAACAAGCTGATTGCCAGCTCGCACACCGTCGAGGAGGTGCGCCGTTTCGTGGGTGCCGATACCCTCGGTTATCTGTCGATCGAGGGGCTGCGCGAAGCCGTGTCCAAGGTTCTTACGGGACAGAAGCACCGTGGCCTGTGCGACGGCTGCTTCACGAACAATTACCCGATTCCTCTGCCGGCCCCGGTCCGAGCGCGGCAGCTGCGATTGATTTCGCTTTAGGGCCGGCCGCGTCGGCGACGAAGGTCGGGCTTCGCACACAAGGCTAGTCATGTTTCCAACGTCGCTCTCGGCCATCCCCGCGGCACTCTCCGATTCGCGCGACATCCTCGATCTGCCGGTGGAGGATTTCCTGGCGACGGCCGGCCTTTCTGCCGACTTGTTTCGCGCCGTGAAGCAGGTCGTGATGATCCGTCGCATCGACAGGGTGGGCGGCTTGTGTGACAAGGAGGTGGAAGGCCTGCTTACGAATCGCTACTCGGTGGGCACGGCCCGAGCGGTTTGTACGCGGCTTTGGCAGTGGATGCTTTCCATCGAGGAGGTACCCGACGCCGTCGATGCTATCGACGGTGACGATGGCGACGACGATGTTCATCCGGCTTCGCTTCTCGATGTGCCTGCGGGCGCCCGTGTCCAACCGTCCACGCCCAGGCAAGGTCTTCCCTCCATCGAGGCTCCGCCCCAAGAAGGCGAGTCGCTCGATCGGTGGGCTGCACGCTTCGGAGTGACAGAGAGACTCGCCGACCGGATACAAGTCGAGCCGCTTCTCTACCGTTACTACGGTCTGAGCCCCGAAGGTCTTCCTACGACCATGCGTGGAGCTGTGCTGGCGAAGGCGGGCCAAATTCGCGGATCGCCCTATTTCCGAGAGAATGTAGCGTCCGAGCTCGTGTCGTCGGCGAAGGCCCACTTGCATCGGGCCGCGCAAGCGGTGGCGATGACTCGACGACGGCAGGAAGAGCACGACGCTCGCAAGCGCAAGCCGGACGATCCCTTGCTTCTGCGACTCTTGGACTTGGCGCAACGCCAACGCGAGAGCCTGGCCGTGGACGCCAAGCCGCGCCCGGTGGGACTCTTTCTGCCGGGCCGGATCTACGTCGAGCCGAGCACGCCCAAACTGATCTATTGCGAATGGGATATTCAGGATTCTCGCGCCCCCGGCACCGGGGATCGGGCGATGTTCGACATCCTCTTATCGGCTTGGGAAAGCGGCAGCTTGCATCTTCAGTGCTTGCAATGCCCCGATCCTCTGCAATGTCCGCACGCCCTCAGCGCGCTCGACCGCTTGATTGTTCTACTTACCGATCCCGCAGATGTCCTGGCAGAGGCTCTCCTCCCGGTGTTGCGCATTCCCAGCTGGTCGCGATTGCTCGATCACCTCGACGGCCACTTAGCCAAGGTCGCGCCGGCGGCCGACGAAACCCAACGCCTGGTTTGGGAAATTTCCGACGGGCCGCTAGAAAAGGTTCTGCTGCCGGTTCTGCAAAAGCTGGGCAAGCGCGGCGCCTGGTCGCGCGGGCAACGGCTGCGCCTGGAAGATCTCGAGAATCAGCCGCATCTGCTGCGCGACACCGCGGATCAGGCTGCGTTCGAGGCTCTGGCGAGCGGGCGCTCTGGATATTCGCTGGGCGGTCCAGGGCAAAGCCCGCGCGAGCGTTGGTTGGCGCTCGCCGCTTTGGTGGGATCTCCTCGGGTGTACGCCGATCCCATGCGCTCCGTGGCGGTTTCTGTCCGCAAGGTGCGCCCCGCGCTGAGGGTCGAGTCGCTTGATTCGCTTGATTCGCTTGGCTTGGTCGCGGGCGGCTTTCGCCTGCGCTTCCTCCTTGGCTCGACCGAAGTCGATCCGCACGCGCTTCTCGCAGCCGCCAAGGACGGCCGGCACGTGGTGTGGGTCGATGCCGAGCACCGTCGCTGCTTGCTCGCTCTGGTCGACACCGACGTGGTTGCGCTGCTCTCGGCGATGGCCAGCTACCCCATCACGTTGCCCGTCGAAGCGGTCAACGAGCTCGTGGGACGTCTGCCGCGCATGCAGCGCACGATGGACGTCCATCTACCCGAGGACGTCCGCGGACAGCGGGTCGAGCCTCCGACGACGATCGTGTGCCGAGTCGAACCCGCGGCGGACGAAGGCATCCGCATTGCTCTGCTGGTTCGGCCTATCGCCGACGGGCCCGTCTTTCCGCCGGGTGACGGTCCGCCCGAGATCTTGCATGCCCGAGAAGGACGTCGGTTGCACGCCATGCGCGCCCTCGGGGCCGAGCGCGAGCGGGCCGCGCACCTTCTGCAACTGCTTGGGCTCGACGACAGCAGTACCAGTGGCGACTGGCGCTGGGATATCGCGGACGACGCCGTCGCGCTCGATGTTTTGGCCAAGCTGCGCGACTTGTCCGAGCTGGTCGAGGTGGAATGGCCGGCGGGCGAAATTCGCGTCGATAGCGTTTTCCGCGCGGCACTCAAGGTCCAGGTGCGCAAGCGGCGCGATTGGTTCGGCGCCGAAGGCGGCGTGGATATCGACGGTGCTCGGGTGTCGCTCGCGCAGCTCTTGGCCGCGATTCGCGGCGGTCGCCGCTACGTGAAGCTGGGCGCGCGTCGCTTCGCCGCGATCGAAGGCGATCTGCGCGAGCGCTTGGCGGCGCTCGACGACGTGGTCTTCGAAAATCAGGGCGCCATCGAGCTGGGGCTTCTGGCCGCGCCGGTGCTCGCCGACCTAGTGGAGAACGCGCGTCAGCTCGATCTGGAGCCGTCGTTTCGGGCGACGCTCGGTAAGATGGAAGACGCACGCGTGGCAGAGGTGGCGGTGCCCGACGGCTTACAGACGACCCTGCGCCACTACCAGGACGATGGTTTTCGCTGGATGGCGCGCCTTTCCGCCTGGGGGCTTGGGGCGTGCCTGGCGGACGACATGGGCCTCGGCAAAACCGTGCAAGCGCTCGCCTTGCTGTTAGAGCGGGCGGAGCGTGGTCCGTCGCTGGTGGTTGCGCCGACGTCCGTGGTTTCAAACTGGGTCGCGGAATGCGCGAAGTTCGCGCCTGGTCTCAGGCCGCAGATCTACCGCGGTCCAGACCGCGCAACCGTTCTTCCCAAGCTTGGCAAAGGCAGCCTGCTCATCACCAGCTACGCCATCGCGGTCAGGGACGCCGAGGCGCTGGCGGCCATTGCCTTCTCCACCTTGATCGTCGACGAAGCGCAATCGGTGAAGAACGCGCTGACGCAAAGGTTCCGCGCCATTCGCGATCTTCAGGCCGACTTTCGCGTGGCGCTGACCGGGACGCCGATCGAAAACCACCTGGGCGAGCTATGGGCGATCTTTCGCCTGGTGACGCCGGGGCTCCTCGGACCCTGGGAGCAATTCCGCCAGCGCTTTGCAGTGCCTATCGAGCGCCACCACGACCGCGCTCGCCAGACCGCCTTGGCGCGCGTGGTGCGACCGTTCATTTTGCGCAGAACCAAACGCGAGGTCGCGCCCGAGTTGCCCGCGCGCACGGAGATGAACCAATCCGTCGACCTGAGCCCGGCCGAGCGGCGGCTGTACGAAGCCGCGCGCATCGAGGTCTTGGAAAGCTTGGCCAAGGGCGCCGGAGCTGGAGGTGGCGAGGAGGCTCGGCAGCGGATCAAGATTCTCGCCGCACTGACGCGTCTTCGCCTTCTGTGCTGCCATCCTCGCTTGGTCGTCGAAGGCAGCAGCGCCGGATCGTCGAAGCTGGCAGCGCTGGTGGATCTGCTTACGGAACTGCGCGACGAGGGGCATCGCGCGCTGGTGTTCAGCCAATTCACGAGCTTCCTCGATTTGGCGCGACCGCTGCTCGCCGAATCCGGCCTGCGCACCTTGACCCTCGACGGTTCAACGCCAGCGGCCGTGCGGGACGAGCGGGTGCGCGCGTTTCAGGCGGGCGAGGCCGATGTTTTTCTGCTTTCGCTGCGCGCTGGCGGCACCGGCCTCAATCTCACGGCGGCGACCTACGTAATCCACCTCGATCCCTGGTGGAATCCAGCCGTCGAAGATCAAGCTACCGACCGTGCCCATCGCATCGGCCAGGAGCGCCCGGTCACCGTGATCCGTCTGGTCGCCCGCGGCACCATCGAGGAGCAAGTCCTATCGCTCCACGAAGAAAAACGGCAACTGGCGGCCAGCGTTCTCGACGGCGCCGACATGGCCGCGCGCCTGGACGGGGACGAGTTGCTCGACCTCATTCGCCGCAGCGGAGCGTCTGCCGACAGCGACGAAGACGAAGCCACCGAGGCCGCGGCGTCCACCGCGGACCCCGAGCCATCTACCGACGCGTGACCAAGACCGTCGGCGCGAGGTGATCCCGCCTTGCTCAGCGCTCAGCGCCGAGCCTCTCAAGGATGGTGACCACGGCGCTGCGTAGCGAGGCGAGGTCGTGCTCAACCACGTTCCACACCTCTTCCCAGTCCACCTGGAAGTACGCGTGCACTACTGCGTTTCGCATGCCGATAACTCGACGCCACGGCAGATCAGGGTGTTGCTCGCGAGTCGCGTTCGAAATCCGCGCAGCGGCTTCACCGATGATCACGATGTGGTGAAGGCACCATACGCGCAACATCTTGTCGTCGTCGAACCTTTGTCGAGTACAGGCGTCTTCTTGGATGGCTGCGATGGCGTCGAGGATGTCGTGCAGCCGATCGACATCGGATCTCATAGCGGCACGGCGTCCGCGAGAACGCGATCGCGAAATCGGTCGTGTAAGCCCTTCGCACTCACGACATCGACCCGACAACCAAGCGTTGCCTCCAGATCCATGATCAGCTCACCGTGATCCATCAGACTGCGGCCAGCGTCGAAATCGACCACTAGATCGATGTCGCTATCCTCTTTTGCATCGCCACGGGCAACCGAGCCAAATACCCGCACATTGCGCGCACCGTGGGCATCCGCTAGCGCGAGAATCTGGTCCCGACGCTTTCGAAGCTCGTCCAGGGTCGGTTTCCCCGCCAGGGTCATCTGTTCAAAGTCTCTCGCGGGTGCCGCAAGCGTCGGCACGCCTGCGTGCCGCCTGCTAGATTTGTCGGATGTTTGGTTGGCCGCAGTCATCGTCGTCAACGCCGCCTCCGCCGCCGGGGCTGCTGACCCGGCTTGCTGCGAGCACGTTGCGCTCGCGGCAGACCCTTGGGCTGGTGTGGCGCTCGTCGCGACTTGGAACGCTGGCCCTCGGTGTCCTGACTGTCCTGGCGGCCTCGTTACCGCCGCTCATTGCCTACGTCGGCAAGCTCATCGTTGACGCCGTCGTGGCGCACGATCGTGACCGCGCCGTGCACATGGTTTTGGCCGAGCTCGCGGTGGTGGCCACGCTGGCCCTGCTGGAGCGCGCTCTCGGCTTGGTTCGCCAACTGGTCGGCGCTCGCCTGGGCATCGACGTCAATGTCGCCATTTTGAAGAAGGCGGAAGCCCTCGAATTGCAGCACTTCGAGGACTCCGAGTTCTACGACAAGCTGTCGCGTGCCCGACGCGAAGCCTCGCTGCGGCCGCTGTCGCTCATCGAAAGCAATTTCCAGGTTCTGCGTGGCCTTCTCACGCTGACCGGCTACATCGTCCTGCTGCTGCGTTTTTCGCCCGGCATGGTGCTCGGGCTCCTGGCGGCGACCGTGCCCGCGTTCATTGCCGAAGCGAAGTTTTCGGGCGCGGCATTTCGTTTGCGCAATTGGCGCTCGCCCGACACGCGCCGCCTGATTTACCTCGAATACGTTCTTGCCAACGACGAGCACGCGAAAGAAGTGAAGCTGTTCGGTCTCGGCCCGCTCTTGCTGGGCCGCTATCGCAGTCTGTCCGAGCGTTTCTACGGCGAAGACCGCCAGCTGGCCTTTCGTCGCGCCGGCTGGGGCTACGGCCTGTCGCTCATCAGCACGGCTGTGTTTTACGGCTGCTACTCTTTCATCGTCGTCAGCGCCGTGCGTGGCGCGCTCTCGCTCGGCGACATGAGCCTGTACCTCATCGCCTTTCGCCAAGGCCAGCAGAGCTTCCAAGGCATTCTTACCGCTGTGGGCAGCATGTACGAGGACACCCTGTACATGGCGAATCTGTTTGAGTACCTCGCCATCCCGACGGATCGACCGCGCCCGGCCACCATCGCTGCCGTCGCGCCCGAGCAGGGCATTCGCTTCGAAAATGTGGGCTTTCGCTACGCAGGCGCCGACAAGGGCGAGCGCTGGGCATTGCGCGGAATCGACCTTTTCGTGCCCAAAGGACAGAGTCTGGCGCTGGTGGGCGAAAACGGCGCCGGCAAAACCACGCTCATTAAACTGTTGTCCGGGCTCTATCCTCCGACGGAGGGGCGCGTGCTTCTCGACGGCCGCGACGTCGCCGACTGGGATCAGAGCGAACTGCGCCGCCGCATCGGCGTCATCTTCCAGGACTTCAATCAGTACCAACTGCTCTTGCGCGAAAACATCGCGTTTGGCAGCGTGGACAATCTGCAGGACGACCTTCGCGTGGCACGCGCAGCAGAGCAGGGCGGGGCGAAGGAATTGGTCGGTGCCCTGGCGCAAGGCATGGAGACGCAGCTTGGGCGCTGGTTCAAAGACGGCGTCGAGCTGTCGGGTGGACAGTGGCAAAAGGTGGCGCTGGCGCGCGCCTTCATGCGCGAGGAAGCCGACATCCTGATTCTCGACGAGCCGACCGCCGCGCTCGACGCCGAAGCCGAGCACGCCGTCTTCCAGCGCTTCCGCGCCTTGGCCCAGGGGCGAACTACGATTCTGATCTCGCACCGCTTTCCCACCGTGCGCATGGCCGACCGAATCGTGGTGCTCGAGCACGGCCACATCATCGAGCAAGGCACGCACGCCGAATTGCTGGCCGCCGGCGCCCGCTATGCCCGCCTGTTCGCGCTGCAGGCGGAAGGATATCGGTAGCAGCCATTCGCCGGTCGCTCTTCGCGTGTCCCGCCTCTCCCCGATGGGGAGAGGCCGCCACGCGGAGCATGGCGGGTGAGGGTGATTCGCCCGCGCGTCGTTCGTCAATCTGCTACCCTCGCGTCGCCATGTCGTCGCGGTCCCATGCTCCGATTTCCTGGCGCGGAATTGGACATCTGTTCGTGGTCTACCTCGTGTGGAGCAGCACGTACCTGGCCATTCGGGTCGCCGTGCGGCCGGGCGCGGGCTTTCCGCCATTCGCGCTGGCGGCCATGCGATGCCTGCTGGCGGCGCCGCTGCTTCTGCTTTGGGGCAAGACGCGCGGCATGCGCGTGCGTCCGACCCGACGCGAGCTTCTGATTCTCGTGGCCTCGGGCGTTCTCCTGTGGGCCTTTGGCAACGCCTTCGTCGTCCTCGCAGAAAAGCGGGTCGACAGCGCGCTGGCAGCGATTCTCATTGCCTCGACTCCCATCTGGGTGACCGTGCTCGAAAGCATCCTCGATCGGCGCTTCCCGTCCAAGCTGGTGGCGGCCGCGCTGCTGGTTGGATTCTTGGGCGTGGGCCTGATTGGCTATCCCGCCTTGCGCTCGGGCGTTCCCGCAGATGCCCTGGCGGTGGCTGCGCTCTTGTTCGCAGCGCTCAGCTGGGGCGGCGGCTCGCTGCTGCAGCGCCGCGTGCCCGTCGGCCTGGATCCCGTGGTCAGCGCCGGTTACCAGATTCTCTTCGGCGGTATAGCAGTGGCGCTGATGTCCATCGGCTTCGGCGAGCCCTTGCCTGCTCCCACCGCCAGCGCGTGGCTCGGCTTCGCCTTCTTGCTGGTCTTCGGATCGCTCATTTCGTTCACGTCGTTCTTGAAAGCGCTGCACCTATTACCCACGCGCCTGGTCTTTACCTACGGCTATGTCAACCCCGTATTGGCGGCTTTCTTCGGCTGGCTGATTCTTGGCGAGCGTATCGCGGGCGTGACCTTGGCAGGCGCCGGGCTGGTGTTGCTGGGTGTCGCGGGCGCCTTCCGAGCGCACCACTAGGAGCCACTAGACGGCCGCCAGCCGCCTTGCCCATCTCCGTCGAGAAATAGCCCCAAGGCAAACGCAACAGGCACTTGACTAGAAGGCCATGTTGCCCAATCGTTGCGCCATGTTTGGCAAACGAAAGAACTTCTGTGGACTCTTGGTCTTGGTGGGGATGACCACGCTTCCGGCCGCGGCTTTTGCGCAGGCGAAGGTGGTCGTCGTGGATACTGTTCAGACGACGTCTCGACTCAAGCTCAGCGTGCGCCAGGCGGTCGCATCGGCTTTGGACGACTTGTCGGTGGCCATGGTGCCGCCCGAGGATTTGACTCTCGAAGATTCCGCTTGCACCGATGCGACTTGTTACGCGTCGGTAGCGAAACGAACGGGCGCCACGTACGTCTTGCTCGTGCAAGGGGTCGCCAACCCGGCTGGCTATCGTTTGTCGCTCGACGTGCGCGATGGGGAAACCGGGCGGTCGCTCGGTACGGACGGCAAAGACTGCGAGCTGTGCGCCGAGGACCAGTTCGCGCCGACCATCAAGGAGCGGGTCACCAAGCTGGGAACTCGAGTGATGAAGGAAAATGCGGCCCCTGCCCAGGGCGGCGCATCCGTGGTTGCCTCGCCTGCACAGCGGCCGGGCGTCGATGCCAGCTCGATTCCGCCGTGGTGGGAACAGCCCCGGCCCATGATTGGCCTGGGCCTTGGCGTTGCCGGCTTGGCCGCGATCGGCGTCGGCATCTACTACATTGCCGTGGACGGCAACGCCTCGAAGAACAGCGCGATTCAGAGCCACCCGATCATTCGTCGCGACACCAGCAAGTGGGGCTGGACCTTGG
>Ga0265313_10001553_pt1 | contig 21328 bp, 10 predicted proteins | sample 4123metaG_FD_203122 | JGI IMG/M metagenome (GOLD analysis project Ga0265313, IMG submission 203122) | Rhizosphere microbial communities from Carex aquatilis grown in University of Washington, Seatle, WA, United States - 4-1-23 metaG | ecosystem: Host-associated > Plants > Roots > Rhizosphere >...
CGATGCCGGTCAGCATGCGGGGCAGGGGGGCGCTGGAGCCCTCCAGGCCGACGAATTCGATCCGGCGGCCCTTGCCGCCAGACAGGCCCTTGGGAATCTCCTGGCGGGCGGCTTCCTCGACGATGGAGTTCCAGGCGCCGCAGGACTCGCACTTGCCCGCCCATTTCAGGGTTACAGCGCCGCAATCCTGGCAGACGAAACGGGAGGGGGATTTGGCCAAGGCTCGTCTTTGATTGAAAGGACTATGGTGGCAGCGTTACGCCACCATAGCATGGGAACGATTGAGGAACCAAGGCCGCAGTCCCCTTGGTGGTCGATTGGCGTCAGGGCCGGTTGGCGCAACTGGGGAACGGTGGCTTCTCGCCGCTCACCTTGGCGCACAGCTTGATCGGCGACAGGGTCTTGAACCGCCCCACCCATTTATCCTCGTCGAAGGCAATGGGCATCTTGGAGGCCTTGCCGCGCTCGGCCCATTGCAGGGTGTAATAGTCGGCCTGCCCCTTAATGGCGATCACGAGGGCCGATTCACTGTAGCCCGGGCCCTTGGCGTCGGCGATGCCGCAACTGGCGACGACGGCGAAAGCATCATGGCCGGACAGCTTGATCTCACCGAAGCTGGTGCCCATGAAGCTGCCGGGGCAGGCCTGCTTGAAGCCGCCAGCGATGTTCAGTGCCAGCGCCTCCGGAGATGCGTTGGGATTGGCAGCCAACCCCTTGATCCCGGTCATGGTGATCATCTGGGTCCAGTTTTCGACGGTTTGGCCCTTGAGGACCAGTTCCTGGATGTACTGTTCCGCGGTGGAGTTCTCCGCCGCCGGGACGAAACTGGTGGGAACCGAATAGCCCACCAATTGGCTGAAGACCGGCGAGATGACCTGAGCAATCTCCGGTGCCGCCACTACCGGCATCGCTATCAGCACCGCAGCCGCCACCAAGCCACACTTCACAGTGAATCGCACAGCTCTACTCATGATGAGACCCTCCCCCTTTAGGAAAGGGTCATTTTACAGAGCAGTAAATATATGACAATGGTCAGGGTTGAGGCTAAGCCCGCAATTCCATGCTGATCGGCCCTTCTTCCCGGCCGTGGATGAACTGGTCCACATAGGGGTTGCCCGAGGTGTCGATGTCCTTGGCCGGGCCGACCCAGATCAGCTTGCCCTTGTAGAGCATGGCGATGCGGTCGGCGATCTTGCGGGCGCTGGCCATGTCGTGGGTGATGGACAGCGCCGTGGCGCCCACCTCCTTGCAGCACTTTACGATCAGGCCGTTGATGACGTCGGCCATGATGGGGTCGAGGCCGGTGGTTGGCTCGTCAAAGAAGATGATGTCCGGGCTGGTGGCGATGGCGCGGGCTAGACCGACGCGCTTTTGCATGCCGCCCGACAGCTCGGCCGGGAACAGGTCGCCCGACGAGGCGGCAAGGCCGACCTGGGCCAGCTTCTCGATGGCGATATCGCGGGCCTTGGGGCGCTCCATCTTCTGGCCTTGGATCAGGCCGAAGGCCACATTCTCCCAGACCTTGAGCGAATCGAACAGGGCGCCACCCTGGAACAGCATGCCGAACTTGCGCATGATCCGCTCACGCTCGCGGCCCTTCATGCCGACCACTTCCTCGCCATCGACCTTGATGGAGCCGCTTTCCGGGTGGAGCAGGCCGAGGATGCATTTCAGCATCACCGACTTGCCGGTGCCCGAACCGCCGATCACCACCACCGATTCGCCATGCGTCACGGTCAGGTCGATGCCGTCCAGCACCACCTTGGGGCCGAAGGCCTTATGGACGTTGCTGAGTTCGATCTTCGGCGTTTGAGTGGCCATGCTCATTACTTCCCGAAGAAAAGGGTGGTGATGACGTAGTTGAACACCAGGATCAGGATGGCCGCCGACACCACCGCATTGGTGGTGGCCGCGCCGACGCCTTGGGCGCCGCCCTTGGAGTAATAGCCGTTGTAGCAGCCCATCAGGGTGATCAGGAAGCCGAACACCGCCGCCTTGGTCAGGCCGGAGATGACGTCCAGCGGCATCAGGTATTCCCAGGTACGCGAGATATAGGAGGCCGAGTTGAAGCCCAGCTTGTAGACGCCGACGATATAGCCGCCGAAGACGCCGATGATGTCGGCGACCAGGACCAGGAAGGGCAGCATCACCGTGCCGGCCAGGATGCGCGGCGCCACCAGATACTTAAAGGGATTGGTGGACAGGGTGGTGAGGGCGTCGATCTGCTCGGTGACGCGCATGGTGCCGATCTCGGCGGCCATGGAGGCGCCGATACGGCCCGCCACCATCAGTCCAGCCAGCACCGGGGCCAGTTCGCGGGTGATCGACAGCACCACCACCGTGGCCACCGCGCCCTCGGCGGCGAAGCGCGAGAAGCCGGAGTAGGATTGCAATGCCAGCACCATGCCGGTGAACACCGCGGTCAGGCCCACCACCGGCAGCGAGTAATACCCGATCTCGACCATGGAGCGCATGATGAGCCGGGGATAGAAGGGCGGACGCACGATATGGGACACCGCAGTGGCGGTGAAGGCGGACAGGCGGCCGGTATGGGCGAGGAAGGCCAGGAACACCCGGCCGATGGTTGCGAGGAACTCACTCACGCGTGCTTGCCCTCCGCCGGGACGCCGATCCAGCGGCGATGATGGCGCCGGCCGAGAGCGGTCAGGATTTCATAGCTGATGGTGCCGGCCTCGTCCGCAACGTCCTCGACGCTGTGGCTGGGGCCGATCAGCTCCATCATCGCGCCGGCATGGACCACGGTCGGCGGCACCTCGGTAACGTCGAAGGTGGTCAAATCCATGGAAATACGGCCGACAACCGGTACCTTGATTCCCTCGATGAGGCCAAAGCCGCGACCGCCCAACGACCGGAACCAGCCATCGGCGTAACCGATGGCTACCGTCGCGATCCGCCCCCTCCGAGTAACGCGATGGGTGGCACCATAGCCAACGGTCATGGGCCTGTCAACGTCGCGGACTTGCAGGATTTTTCCTTGCAGACGAACCACTTGCGCCATGGGCGATGGCCGCCCGGGGGTGGGGTTGACGCCATAGAGCGCCACGCCGGGCCGAACCAGATCGAAGTGATAGTTGCGGCCGAGGAAGGCTCCAAACGAGGCGGCCAGACTCATGGGCATGGCCGGAAGGCGGGCGGCAAGGCGGCGGAAGGTTCCCAACTGCTCGGCATTCTTGGGTGACTCGCCTTCGTCGGCACAGGCGAGATGCGACATCACCAGCACCGGCCGCACGCCGGCCAACACCTCGGGATGTGCCGCCAGCCGGTCCAACTCGGCCTCATCCAACCCCAGCCGGCTCATGCCGGTATCGATATGGATGGCGGCGGCGGGCGCGGCCCTGCTGGCCCTGGCGAAGGCGGACCAGCCGGCGATCTGCGACAGGGAGTTGAGGACCGGGCTGAGACCGTGGGCGGCGAAGTCGGGCTCCGATCCGGGCGGCGGCCCCGACAGCACATAGATCATGCCGTCGGCCAGGATTTTTCGCAAAGCCAGTCCTTCGTCCACATTGGCGACGAAGAAGGTGCGGCAGCCAGCGGCGTACAGCGCCGGGGCGATATGCCCCATGCCCAGGCCGTAGCAATCGGCCTTGACCACCGCGCCGGCCTCGGCGGGAGCGACGCCTTTGGCCATCAGGCGCCAGTTGGCGACGATCGCCTCCACGTCGATGGTAAGAATGGAGGTGGCGCGGGCAAGGTCGGTCATGGAGCTTCCATACGAATCGTCACCCCACCCGAAGCGGGAGCAGGCTTCGCGCAAGATATCCGGATACGGCGCGCGCCAATAGGGGGTTCGTTTGCGCTATGACGGAATTCTCAGCCGCCGGCCGTCCGTCTGATCTCATAGGCCTGAAGATGGCAGAGAGCCACCCGCAGCAGCGGTGTCTGCAGGCCCAGGGCGCGGGCGTGCTCCACCATGTCGCCGATGATGTGTTCACCCTCGGTGCGTCCTCCGGCCTCGAGGTCGCGCAGCATGGAGGCGGTCTGGGTCGATTTGGGATCGGTGAGCATGGCCAGCACCGCCCTGTTGACGTCGTCGCGCGGGGCATGGCGGGCCGCCCCGGCGATTCCGGCCGTTTCGGCGTACATCTCGCGGGCGATGGCCTCGCCCTCGGCGGTGGCTGCGATCTGGCCGACCGTGGCCCGCATCAGGCAGGTCATGGCGGCCAGGGCCGCCAGGAAGGCGTACTTTTCCCAGGCATCTTGCATAACCGCGAGGCTGTGGCGGGAGTCGAAGCCGGCGTCGGAGAAGCGGGTGGTGATGGCCTCGGTCCGTGGGCTGCTGCCGCCTTGGCGCTCGCCGAAGGTCAGTCGGGCCAGGGGCGTCATCTGAATCACCTCGCCATCGGGGCCCAGCATGGCGAAGATATGGCACAGGCCGCCCAGCACCTTTTCCGCGCCGAAGGCCGCGTCCAGATCGCGGTAATGGGCCAGCCCATTGAGCAGGGGCAGGACCATGGTGCTGGCCCTTACCGCCGGGCGGATGGAGGCTATGGCATCCGCCAGGTCGTAGGCCTTGCAGCTCAGCACCACCAGATCCCAATCGCCGGCCAGGGTATCGGCGGTCACGGTCTTGACCGGGAAGCGGTCTTCTCTTGATGGCGAGCGAATGAGCAATCCGTCTTTGGTCAGCTTGGCCGCCCGCTTGGGCCGAACCAGGAAGGTGACGTCCGCGCCGGCCTGGGCCAGCCTGCCGCCGAAAAAGCCGCCGGTGCCGCCGGCTCCGAGGAACAGAATGCGCATGGAATGCCTCCGGTCATACCAGAGGCCAAGATTAGCGGAAGCATGCCCGCTGGACCAGATTACATTTATGTACACATTTTTTACAAATTTGTGCTTTATTATCACAAGTCGTTTCTATGGGGATGGAAACTACTGGGGGGACTTCATGAACGCGATCACATCCGCGGATGCTGTTGATGGTGCGAAAGCCATTAAACTCGTCCGCTCTACGCTTGCGGGGCCGGTCATCCAGGTTCTTCGGGGGCTGATGCCGGAATTGGGGCGTGTGCCGGTGGAAACGGCCTATGACCGGGTCATCGGCAGCATTTATCTTCTGACCCGCACCTTCAAGGCCTTCCGGGAGCGGCGCGAGCATTTCAGCCATTTCCTGGTGGACTGTCACGGACGCGCGGTCGCTGATGCTGCCACGCCGCTGTCCTGCGGGCGCAGCCTCGACCAAGTGGTGGCCATGGTGGTGCGCACGGCGGCCCGACGATATTTCCGGCAACATCTGGGTGACAAGGCCAAGACCCGGCCGGCGCCCACGGTCAAGGCCGATGGCGCGGCGGAGGAGCTTTACGACGCCATCAAGGAGTACCTGCTTTATGAATGGCAGGTTCCGCTGGTGCCGACCTACGCTACGCTGAGCGTCGATCACCTGCGGACGCTGGGGCCGGGCCTGCTTCGATGCGATACCCCCGCCAAATTGGCGCGCGCCCTCGGCCTTCCGGTTCCGGTTGACACGACCGGTTTCTTTGCCTCGACGGGACGGCAAGGTCCCGACGACGACATGGAGACCGAAGCGGCGGAAACCCGGCGGTCGGCGCCCGAGGCGGTGGAAGCCGCGCCGGAGCGGCAGCCCATGGATGCCGCCAAGCGGCAGGCCCTGATGGCTGAGATCATCTCGTCGGATGGCCGACGCCTGCGTGGCGCCAGTTTTGTTGATAGTCTGTTGTCGCCGGATGTCCGTGCGGTGCTGAAAAGTGGCGGCGTCACCCTTTACCTGACCGGAATTCTCAGTACCGTCCGGGCCGAGGTGGCGACCACGCTGGTCGGCGTGCTCGGACTGGACATGGATCAACTGGCGGTGCTGTTGCTGCGGATCCATGAGGCTGTGGGGGATTCGGTCTTCCTGCGTATTTTCGGTTCCGACGCCGAGTCCGCCCTGCTGGAGCATCTGGTCGGTCGCGCCGAGGTCGCGGGGATCGGTCCGGGCAGTTCCCTGGCCGAAGTGGCGGCCTTCGCTACCACCGTCTTCACCCGTCCGGCGCGGACGAAGGGGCGTTAGGCCGGCCTCAGTCTCCGCCGCCATGGCCTCCCCAGCTGCCCGCCATGTTGCCATCGCCATCGTAGCGGTTGTCGCGTGATGGAGGCGCGCTGCCGGCAAAGCCCTTGATGACCAAGGTCAGGATGGCGGCAACAGCGCCGGCCAGCATCACGATCTTGTCCGGGCTCGCGACCCCGTACAGGGCCGCCGCTGCCGATACGGTGAGAACAACCTTGAAGATCATGCGGGACCTCCGCCGATTTTGTGTCTTGGCCGTCGGATAGTTTGTCGCGGAAACAAGAAGGGCGCCCCACCACTTTGGGGCGCCCTTCAATGCGTCGATGCAGCCCCTACTCGGCGGCGGCTTTGTCGCCACCCGCCGGCGGCGGTGCGTCGGGCAGACCGGCGAAGCGGCGCAGCATGGCGAAGCGGCGGCGGATATTGGCCTCGGCATGCTCCACCAGATGGCCGTAACGCTCGGGGTCGTAGCGTTCCACCATCTGGAAGCGGGCCTCGCCCTTCATGAACTCGGCCAGTTGGCCGTTGGGCTCCTTGCTGTCGAGGGTCAGCGGGTTCTCGCCGGTGCCCAGCTTGCGCGGGTCCCAGCGGTAGAGCGGCCAATAGCCGGCATCCACCGCCATCTTCTGCTGGTCGAGGCCGTGGGACAGGTCGTAGCCATGAGCGATGCAGTGGGAATAGGCCACGATCAACGATACGCCGGGATAGGCCACCGCGTCCTGGAAGGCCCGGGTGGTCTGCACATCCTTGGAGCCGAAGGCGACGTTGGCGACGTAGACATCCTCATAGGCCATGGCCATCATGCCCAGATCTTTCTTGGGCAGGGTCTTGCCCGCGGTGGCGAACTTGGCCGAGGCGCCGATGGGGGTCGCCTTGGACTGCTGGCCGCCGGTGTTGGAATAGACCTCGGTATCCATCACAAGGATGTTGACGTTCTTGCCCGAGGCGAAGACGTGGTCGAGGCCGCCATAGCCGATGTCATAGGCCCAGCCGTCCCCACCGACGATCCACACCACCTTTTCCACCAGATAGTCGGCCACCTGCTCCAGGCGATGGGCCAGGGGATCACCGGCCAAACCCGCCAGCAGCTTGCGCAGTTCAAGGACCCGGGTGCGCTGCTGGTGAATCTTGACCTCGTCGTCCTGGACGGCATGGGTCAGCTCGTTGACCAGCATCTCGGGCAGCTTGCCCTGGCTGGCCAGGGCGGCGAGCAGAAGTCTGGCGTGGCTCCTATGCTGGTCCAGCGCCAGACGGAAGCCGAGGCCGAACTCCGCATTGTCCTCGAACAGCGAATTGGCCCAGGCCGGTCCGCGGCCTTCCGAATTCTGGGCATAGGGCGTGGTTGGCAGGTTGCCGCCATAGATGGACGAGCAGCCGGTGGCGTTGGCGATCATCAGGCGGTCGCCCCATAGCTGGCTCATCAGCTTGAGATAGGGGGTCTCGCCGCAGCCCAGGCAGGCGCCCGAGAACTCGAACAGAGGTTGGAGCAACTGCGCGGTCTTGACCGTGGGGGCGCCCAGCTTCTCGCGGCTGACCTCGGGCAGGCCGACAAAGAAAGCCCAGTTGCGCTTCTCGGTCTCCAGAATCGGGTCCTTGGTCGCCATCTTGAGGGCGACGCGGTTGGGGTCCTTCTTGTCCTTGCCGGGGCAGACCTTGACGCACAGCGTGCAGCCGGTGCAGTCCTCGGGGGCCACCTGAATGATGTAGGATTCGCCTTTGAATTCGTTGCCGCGATAGTCCATGTGCTTGAGCGAGGCCGGCGCGTTGGCCATGTCGGCGGGCTCGGCCACCTTGGCGCGGATGGCGGCATGCGGGCAGACCAGGGCGCATTTGTTGCACTGGATGCACGGGCCCTCGTCCCAGACCGGGATTTCGGCGGCGATGTTGCGGCGCTCGAAGCGAGCGGTGCCGGTGGGCCAGGTGCCGTCCACCGGGAAGGCCGAGACCGGCAGCAGATCGCCCTTGTTGGCCAGCATCATGGCGGTGACCCGCTTGACGAAATCGGGCGAGTCCTCGGGCACGATGGAGGGGCGGATGCGATTGGCGGTGACGTTGGCGGGAATCGTCACCTCTTCCATATGGCTCAACGTCTGGTCCACCGCCTCGAAGTTCTTGGCCACCAGCTTTTCCGACTTGCGGCCATAGGTCTTCTTGATCGCCTTCTTGATGTGCTCGATGGCCTCGTCCTTGGGCAGGACCCCGGACAGCGCGAAGAAACAGGTCTGCATGATGGTGTTGATGCGGCTGCCCATGCCGGCGGCCAGGGCCACGGTGCGGGCATCGATCACGTGGACCTTGAGCTTCTTGTCGATGATCTCCTGCTGCACCTCGCGCGGGAGATGATCCCAGACCTGATCCTTGGGATAGGGTGAGTTCAGCAGGAAGGTGGCACCCGGCGCGGCGTAGCGCAGCACATCGTATTTGTCGAGGAAGACGAAGTGATGGCAGGCGACGAAATCGGCGTCGTTCTCGTCCAGCAGATAGGCCGACTGGATCGGGTCATGGCTGAAGCGCAGGTGCGAGATGGTGATGGCGCCCGATTTCTTCGAGTCATAGACGAAATAGCCCTGGCCCTGAAAGCCGGCATTCTCGGCGATGATCTTGATGGAGTTCTTGTTGGCGCCCACGGTGCCGTCGGCGCCGAGGCCGAAGAACACCGCGCGCTTGACTCCGGGCTGTTCCAGCTTGAAAGCGGGATCGACCGGCAGCGACAGGTGGGTGATGTCGTCTATGATGCCGACGGTGAAGTGAACCTTGGGCTTGGGCTTGGCCAGTTCGTCGAACACCGCCTTGACCATGCCCGGTGTGAATTCCTTCGACGCCAAGCCATAGCGGCCACCGATGATCAGGGGATCGGCGGCGGTGGCGCGCAGGCCGCTGGCCTTGGCCTCCTGCATTGCCGCCAGGATGTCGAGATAGAGCGGCTCGCCGATGCTGCCCGGCTCCTTGCAGCGGTCGAGCACGGCGATGGCGCGCACGCTTGTGGGCAGGGCGGCGACGAAGGCATCCACCGAAAACGGCCGGAACAGGCGAACCTTGAGCACGCCCACCTTCTCGCCTTTGGCTGCCAGGGCGGTGACGGTCTCATGCACGGTCTCGGCGCCCGAGCCCATGATGATGATGACCCGCTCGGCCTGGGGGTGACCGGCATAATCGAACAGGTGGTACGCGCGGCCGGTCAGCTTGGCGAAGCGGTCCATCTCCTGCTGGACAATGTCGGCGCAGGCGTCGTACCAGGGGTTCCGCGCTTCCTGCATCTGAAAGAAAGTGTCGGGATTCTGGGCGGTGCCGCGCAGGGTGGGATGGTCGGGCGACAACGCACGGGCACGGTGGGCCTCGATGGCCTTGATATCCATCAGCGACAGCAGATCGTCATCGGTGAGCTGCTCGATCTTGGCAACTTCGTGCGAGGTGCGGAAGCCGTCGAAGAAGTGCACGAACGGCACGCGGGCATGCAGGGTCGAGGCATGGGCGATGGCGGCCATGTCGTGGGCTTCCTGCACCGAGGCGGCGCCCAGCATGGCGAAGCCGGTCTGGCGACAGGCCATGATGTCGGAGTGGTCGCCGAAGATGGACAGGCCGTGGGTCGCCACCGTGCGGGCGGAGACATGCATGCAGAAGCTCGTCAGCTCGCCGGCGATCTTGTACATGTTGGGGATCATCAGCAGCAGGCCCTGGCTGGCCGTGAAGGTGGTGGCCAGGGACCCCGCCTGCAGCGCGCCGTGGGCCGCGCCGGCAGCGCCGCCCTCGTGCTCCATTTCGGCCACGTCTGGCACCAGGCCCCAGATATTCTTATGGCCGTCGGCCGCCCATTGGTCGGCGAATTCCCCCATGGTGGAGGAGGGGGTGATCGGATAGATCGCCGCCACCTCGCTGACGCGGTAAGCCACTGAGGCGCAAGCCTCGTTGCCGTCGACCGTGACCAATGCCCTATGTGCCATGATGTGTCCTGCCGCTGCTACTTTCGTTGCGGGCGAAAGGATAGCAGGAAAGCCTGCTTCCGTCCCCCCTCCCAGGGGTGGGAAGAATAGCCAGTGGCCAGGAATCTCCGCAAGGCCCTTAGGGGGGCGATGATGGAAAAGTAACAATATTATCGGGGAGGCGCCGCGTTGCCGTGTCGCGGCCCTGGCTAGGGGATTTCCTCGCGAGGCGCGACATGCTAGGTCAAAGGGAGGGCAGGCCGGCTTGGAGGGTGGCCATGAGCACAGAGGCGGTTACAGGGTTGGCCGAGCTTCTGGCCAGCACCGATCTTGTCACGGCGATGCTGGATGTGATTCCCCATCCCATTTTCTATAAGGATAGGGACGGGCGCTATCTCGGCTGCAACACCCATTTCGCCGACATGCTGGGACTGGAGCGGGACCAGATCATCGGCCGGACCGTCTTCGATCTCTCGCCGCCTTATCTGGCGGCCATCTATCACGAAGCTGACGCGACCCTGTTGGCGAATGGGGGGGCCCAACGCTATGGCTCGTCGGTCAAATACGGCGATGGCGTGGCGCGGCGCGGGGTGTTCTTCAAGTCGGTATTCCGGGACAAGCTCGGTACCGTGGCCGGTCTGGTCGGAATGTTTTATCCCATGGAGTTCCTGCTCGAGGTCATGGAAATCTGACCCCGGCACGACGAAGCCGGCTCAGGCGGCCTGGAACAGAATCTCGCGGCGGCGACCAAGCTCGGTCACGGCAAGGCTCCAGATATGGTTGCCCCGGACGGCCGGATCGGCGGCGATACGCTCCACCAGTCCCATGGGAATGTTTCTAATCCACTCAGCAAGCACGGCGGCTTCTCCTTTTGCTGCGGTGCAACATCAATCTATTGTGTGTCGGAGTCCCGCTGCTACCATCTTCTCCGCAGGCCTCTCATGCGCTGGGCGCAATGGTCGGACCAGTTCCGGAACTTTCCCCGATGCGCTTTTTTGTTCTTGCCTCCTTTGGCGGCAAAGCGCAAAGTAAATGAGCGGTAGCCCTAGCCTCATTGAGGCCGGGGCTTTTTTTGTTCGTGGGATGGGAGCAGCACCATGGCCGACAACATCAATACCCCCAATGACCAGACCAGCGGTTCCGGGGATGCGCAGGCATTTGACGACCTGACGGTGTTGCAGAACGTCCAGAACCAAAACCTGGGCGACTCCCGCCTGAACGTGGCGCGCGCCGCCGATGTGGGCGAGGGCGCCTTGGGTGGTCTGGCCAATGTGCAGCAAGGCTCCACCGGTGCGCCGCAGGTCCAGTCCCTGGCCGGCCTCACCGGCGGCGTCAGTGTGGCGCTCGACGTGGCTATCGAGGCGACCCATGGCGGTCAGGTCGCTCCACCGGAACTCGGCAGCCTGCCGGTCACCGTCGATGGGGAAACCATCAATGTCACGGTCGCCGCCACCGGTGCCAAGCCGCTGAACGTGGCCGAGCTTCCCGATCTGGCCAAGCCCGACGCCGAATTCCAGCCCCAGGCCCCGGTTCAGGGCGCGCCCGTCACTTTCACGCCGCCGGTCGGCGAGGCTTCTGGCAACACCGCCCAGGCCCCTGCTGCCGCAGGCACGCCCGCCGCCGCTGACACCCAGACCCCCCACGTCAACCATGCGCCGACCATGGCCGATACGGTTTCGGTCAGCGTCGATGAGCACAATACCGTTACCGGACAGTTTGCTGCGACTGATGTCGATGGCGACCCGGTGAAATATCATCTCGCGGGCGGTGGCGTCGTCGTCAATGCCGACGGCACTGAAACCCTGACCAACGCATTCGGCTCGGTAACCCTGGATCCGAATACCGGCCATTATGTCGGCACCCCCACCACCGGCGATCATCTCGGTGTCGGCGAGCACCTTTCCACCTCATTCCAGGTCTATGCGGTCGATAGCAACGGCGCCCCCAGCAACACCGAAACCGTCAACGTCACCATCACCGGCAGCGATGACGCGCCGACGGTGAGTGTTGTATCCAACGCCACCACCGACGAGCATGCGGCGGTGAGCGGTCAGGTGAGCGGTGCCGATATCGATACCGGCGTGGTTGCCGGCGTGACCGCCGTTAATGATGTCGACGGCACCCCCGCCGTCGCCGATACCATCAGCTTCCATCTCCACGGCAACGGTGTGGTCGCCAGCGCCGACGGCGCCAGCGAGACCCTGACCACCGCCTATGGTTCGGTGACGCTGGATACCGCGCACGGGACCTATACCTTCACTCCGTCGACCGGGGACCACCTCGGGGTCGGCGAGAAGGTGTCCGACTCGTTCTCTGTGGTGTCCACCGACAACCATGGCCTCAGCAGCGACCCGGCGACGGTGAACCTGACCATCACCGGCAGCGATGACGCACCGGTGATCGACATCCATCATACGGACACCAGCATCACCGTGACCGATCTTGAGGGCGGCACTGGTCGGGTCACCGCCACCGATGCCGATACCGGGGTGGTCCATAACGCCACCACCGGCGCGGACGTCACTGTCGGCGCGGCCGACCATCTGACCTATTCTTTCGGCAGCAATGATGACGGCACACCGAAGCTGTCCTTTGACACGGCTCACGGCACCGCCACCATCGATCCGGTCACCGGCCACTACGCCTTCACCCCCAATGACGCGGCCAAGGCGCTGCCCGACGGCTCCGCCGCCACCGACCATTTCAGCGTGACCGTCTCCGACGGCCAAGGGGGCTCCGCCAATCAGACTATCGACGTCAACGTCAATATCGTCGGCACCACCGACCATGCGCCGGTGATCGACCTCACCACCCCGGCGAGTGCCACCGATAAGCACGGGGCTTCCGGCACGGTTCATGCTTCCGATTCCGACATTCCCGCCGGAGACAGCGTCAGCTATTCCTTCGGCCACAATGCCGATGGTTCCGCCATTTTGTCGGTTAACACCGATCATGGATCGGTGACCATTGATCCGGCCTCGGGCGAATACCAGTTCACCCCCAGCACCGCGGCGGCCGACTTGCCGCGTGGTTCCACCGTGACCGATCACGTTGACGTGGTGGCCACCGATAGCCACGGCATCAGCAGCGCTTCGTCCAGCATCGATATCAGCATCACCGGCACCACCAACCACGACCCGGTGATCAATATCAACGCCACCGATGCTACCGCCAGCGACCACGGCATCATCAAGGGTTCGGTCGTCGCTACCGATGTGGACGGCGACACCGCCAGCTATTCGCTGACCAATGCCGGCACGGACGGCAAGCTGCATCTCGACAGCGGCGTGGTGTCCATCGACGCCAACGGGCATTACAGCTTCACTCCGGCCGATGGCTGGAAGGGTGGCGACAGCACCAGCTTCCAGGTCCAGGTCAGCGACGGCCATGGCGGCACCGCCACCCAGACGGTGACGGTGACCGAGGCCAATGCGGCACCGATCGTGACCTCTGCCACCGATGCCACCGGCACCGATCACCTCGGTCTGGCCACGGGGCAGGTGACTGCCAGCGACGGTGATCGCGGCGATACCTTGTCCTATTCCTTCGGTGCCGACCGCGACGGTCACGCCATCACCTCGGTGACCACCGATCACGGCACCGTCAACATCAACGCCAGCACCGGCGAGTTCTCTTTCAAGCCCAATGACAGCACCGCGAGCCTGGGCGAAGGCGTCAAGGTGACCGACACTCTCACCGTGACCGTCAGCGACGGCCATGGCGGCACGACCACTCAGGCGGTGGCGGTGGACATCACTGGTACCAACGACGCACCGACCATTTCGGTCGCGGCTCCCGTCGTCGAGACCGAGAACCAGGGGGTCTATGGCCAGCTTTCCGGTCATGATGTCGATAGCGGCGATAGCATCAGCTTCCATCTTTCCGCCGGTATCGGTCAAACGGTGCAGACGGTAACCGTAACCGAGGGGAGCGAGGTTCACGTCGTCGAGGTATTGCAGACCGATCATGGCTCCGTTGCCCTCGACACCAAGACCGGCATCTATGAATTCAAGGGGAATGACGACACCCAGCACCTCGGGCAAGGCCAGAGCGTTCCCGACAGCTTCGGTGTCTTCACCACCGATTCTCACGATGCCTCGTCGGCGCCGACCACGGTCAATGTGACCATCAATGGCACCAATGAGGGCCCGACCATTACCGCCGTCGCCGCACCGGTGGCCGAGACCGAGAACCAGGGGGTCTATGGCCAGCTTTCCGGCCATGATGTCGATACCGGTGATACCATCGGCTTCCATCTTCATGCGGGCGCTGGCCAGACGGTGGAGGCGCAGAGCGTCACCAGCGGCGGCGAGACCCACGTCATCGAGGTGATGCAGACCGAGCACGGCTCGGTTGCCCTCGACACCCAGACCGGCGTCTATCGTTTCCAGGGCGATTCCGGTACCCAGCACCTCGGCCAGGGCCAGAGCATCCCCGACAGCTTCAGCGTCTTCACCACCGACAATCACGGCGCCAGCAGCGACCCGACCACGGTCAACGTGACTATCAGTGGCGCCGAGTCCGGCCCGACCTTGAGCGTTGATGCCCACACCACCGACGAGCATGTGGCGGTGGACGGTCAGGTGACCGGCTCCGACGCCGATACCGGCGCGGTCGACGGCGTGACCGTCGGTGCGGCGGACACGGTGAGCTTCCACCTGCATGGCGATGGCGTAACCGCCAGCGCCGACGGAGCCACCGAGACCCTGACCACGGCGCATGGCTCGGTGACGCTGAACACCTCCAACGGCACCTATGAATTCACGCCTGCGACCGGGGATCACCTTGGAGTCGGCGAGAAGGTGGCGGACTCGTTCTCGGTGGTCTCCACCGACAACCATGGCGTCAGCAGCGATCCGTCCACGGTCAATCTGACCATTACCGGCAGCAATGACGCGCCGACCGTCACCGCTCACGACGATCTGGCGACCAATCAGCACGCAGCGGTGGATGGCCGGGTGACCGGTTCCGACGTGGATACCGGCGCGGTGGCTGGAGCGGTAAACGCGGATGGCACTGCCGCGGTGGCCGACACGGTGAGCTTCCATCTGCATGGCGATGGCGTGGTTGCCAGCGCCGATGGCTCCACCGAGACCTTGACGACGGCGCATGGCTCGGTGACGCTGAACACCTCCAACGGCACCTATGAATTCACACCCGGCGAGGGCGTTTCCCACCTGGGCGTCGGAGCTGCCGTCAACGACGGCTTCTCCGTAGTGGCGACTGACAACCATGGCGTCAGCAGCGACCCGACCCCGGTGTCGGTGACCATCACCGGGACCAACGACGCGCCGGTGATCTCCACCTCTCAAGCCTCCCTGACTTCGGCCGACCACACTCATCTCGGCGGCACCGCCTCGGCGACCGATCCCAATGCCGGCGATACGGTGAGCTATCATCTGGTCGATGGCCAGGGCCATCAGGTTGACAGCCTGACCACCGACCACGGCACGGTCCAGATCAACTCGGCCACCGGTGAATACACCTTCGTTCCGGCCGAAAATGTCACCATCACCGCCGAACAGCCGCTGACCGACAGCTTCAATGTGATCGCGGTGGACAATCACGGCGCCACCAGCGGTGTCGAGACGGTCGGGGTCACCATCACCAATGAGGGGCCGGTCTTCGGTGCCCATGACGATGTGGGCACCACCGACGTGGCCGGCGTCACCGGCCATGTGGGCGCTACCGACGCCAATGCCGGCGATGCGGTGAGCTATCACCTCCAGGCCGCCGACGGCAGCCTCGTGACCTCCATCACCACCGACCACGGCACCGTGGCCATCAATACCGCCACTGGCGACTACACCTTCACCCCCAGTGGTGGCACCGCCGCCATGGGCGTGGGGGATGTGGCGCATGACAGCTTCAAGGTGGTCGCCAGCGATAATCACGGCGAGAGCAGCGCTCCCACCACGGTCAACGTCACCATTACCGGCACCAACGACGCTCCGACCATCTCGGCGGCGGTGGATGCCACCGCGACCGACCATGCCGGCGTGACCACGGGGCATGTCACCGGTGCCGACGTCAACGTTCACGATACCCTGAGCTACTCGTTCGGCACCGACAGCGGCGGCCATGCCATCACCTCGCTGACCACCGATCACGGCACGGTCAATATCAGCGCCAGCACCGGCGAATTCAGCTTCACGCCGAATGCCGGGGCAGCGAGCCTCGGTGCTGGCCAGACGGCGCAGGACAGCTTTACCGTGACCGTTTCCGACGGCCATGGCGGCACCGCGACCCAGACCGTGGCGGTCGATCTCACCGGCACCAATGACGGCCCGACGGTCAGCGTCGCCAATGTCGCCACCGCCGACGACCACACCGCCATCAAGGGCGCGTCCATCGGCCATGACGTCGATACCGGCGATACCGTCAGCTATCATCTGGTGGACGGCTCCGGCCATCAGGTCGACAGCCTGACTACCGCGCACGGCACTGTCACCATTGATACTACTTCCGGCGAATACACCTTCACCCCGGTCGGCGATGCCTCTCTGGGCGTTGGGCAGACTCTGGGCGACAGCTTCAAGGTGGTGGCGGTCGATAACCATGGGGCCAGTTCCGATCCGGCGACGGTCAACGTCACCATCACCGGTTCCAATGACGGTCCGGTGATCGACGTGCGTCATACCTCCACTGAAATCGAGGCCACCGACCACACCGGCGCCACCGGTCATGTGACAGCCACCGATGTGGATAGCGGCGACCGGCTGAGCTATTCGCTGGGAACTGATGCCAATGGCAATCCGCTGACCTCGATCACCACCGATCACGGCACGGTCAACATTGATGCCAATACCGGCACCTATACCTTTACGCCCAGCGCCGGCGCGGCCAGCTTGGGGGCGGGGGCCGAGGCGACCGACCACTTCACCGTCCAGGTTTCCGATGGTCATGGTGGCGCCACCAGCCAGCGGATCGAGGTGGAAATCGACGGCACCAACGACAAGGCCACCATTACCGGCACCGTTAACGGGGCCGTGACCGAGGACAGCGCCAGGGTGGCGAGCGGCTCGCTCAACGTCAGCGATGCCGATGCCGGTCAGGCCCACACCCAGGCTGCCACCGTCACCGACGCCCATGGCACCTTCGCGGTGGATGCCGATGGCCACTGGTCCTATACCCTGAACAACGATTCCACCGCGGTGCAGTCGCTGGGGGTCAACGATCACCTGACCAAGACCTTTAATGTCATTTCGGCTGATGGCACCGCCACCCAGGCGGTGACGGTCACCGTCAACGGTAGCAACGATGCCCCGGTGGTCGGCAGCGTCACCGGCGGTAGCGGCACCGAGAGCACGTCCTCCGCCGCCACTGTTGTGACCGGCAAGATCACTGCCAGCGACATCGATGTCGGCGATACGGTGAGTTACAGCGTCGCTAGCGACAATCAGAGCCATCACGGCAGCCTGACCGTCGACGCCAGCGGCAATTTCAGCTTCACCGCCACCGACAACAACTGGTCGGGTAGCGACAGCTTCACCGTCCAGGCGTCCGATGGCCATGGTGGCACGGTCAACCAGACCGTCAATATCACCGTGGCCGGTGCCGCCGACCAGGCGACGGTCGGCGTTCATATCGGCGCCGGCACGGTCAGCCCCGGCGGCAGCTTCACCGTCCAAAATCTGGATGGCGAGGCCGGCTACAGCAACACCTACGGCTATTACGTTACCGACGCCAACGGCAATCCCACCAGCGGCCACGTGATCTGGTCCAACACCCATGCCGATGTCAGCCAGTCGGTGACCATCACCGGTGTCGACCCCGACCATGTGGGCTTCTTCATCATTCCCAACGGCCACCAGAACGGCAGCCTGACCGACAACACCGACATCTCCTTTGTCCATGACAGCTCCGGCTGGCATGCGGGGGCCAATGGTCAGGTCCTAACCGGCGCCGGATCCGATGTCCTGTTCGACAAGGCTTCGCTCAATGCCGATGGTCTCGCCCATTCTCGTGACGGCAGCGTCGATGCCGGCAACCAGAATTGGGAAGATCTGGCCGGCGGCGGTGATCGCGATTTCAACGATACCAATGTCGCGGTCACCTGGAACTCCGCGGCTCCGACCGAGACCCATCCGCTGACGGTAACGGCCAGCTTCCCCGATATGGATGGCTCCGAGAAGCATTCAGTGAGTGTCGGCAACCTGCCGGCCGGCGCGACTCTCTATCAGGACGGCGTGGCCCTCACTCCGGTCAACGGCGTCTATACTCTCGACGCCACCCACCTTACCGGCCTGTCGGTCAAGACTCCGGCCGGCTTCTCGGGTGACCTCAACGTCACGGTGACCGCCACTTCCGAGGAGAACGGCACCGTTGCCAGTGCTTCGGCCAGCGCCAGTGTCAGCGATACTCTGACCAACCACGCGCCGACCATCACCGGCGGCACCGCTGCCGATGGTCATGGCGTCGCCAGTGGTCAGGTGCTCGCCACCGATGCCGACGGCAATGCCACCACCGCCACCCTGGTGGCGGGCCAGGGGCCGGGCCACGGCGTCGTCAACATGAACGCCGATGGCACCTTCACCTATACCGACACCAATGCCAACTGGCAGGCCGGCAATACCGACAGCTTCAAGGTTCAGGTCAGCGACGGCCACGGCGGCACCACCACCCAGACGGTGACCGTCACCGATACCGATGCCCACGGCCCCACCATCACCGGTGGCACGGCTGCCTCGGGCCATGGAACCGCCAGCGGTACGGTACTGTCTTCCGATGCCGACGGTGACACCACCGCCGCCAGTCTGGTGACTGGCCAGGGGCCGTCTCATGGCTCGGTGACGGTGAACGCCGACGGCACCTTCACCTATACCGACACCAATGCCAACTGGCAGGCCGGCAATACCGACAGCTTCAAGGTTCAGGTCAGCGACGGCCACGGCGGCACCACCACTCAGACGGTGACGGTGACCGATACCGATGCCCATGCTCCGACCCTGACAGGGGATGCGGCGCGGTCCGGGCACGGGGCCATCAGCGGCAATATCGGCGCCAGCGATCTGGATGGCGATGCCGTCAAGGTGAGCCTGGTCGGAGCTGGCAGTGACGGGACGCTGGCCGTGAGTGACGCCAACGGCCATGCGGCCGGCACGGTGAGTTTGGCCAGCGACGGCCATAGCTACACCTTCACCCCCGCCGGCAACTGGCAGGGCGGCGAGCAGGTCACGTTCCAGGTCCAGACCAGTGACGGTCATGGCGGCGCCACCAGCAAGACCATTACCTTGACCGAGACGGACACCGCTCCGACCCTCGCCACCCCCACCGGCGGTAGCGGCACCGAGAGCGTTACCAGCGCCGCCACCGTGGTCACCGGAAAGGTCAATGCCACCGATGCCGACGGCGATACCCTCAGCTATGCCGTCGTCGCCGACAGCCAGTCTCACCACGGCAGCCTGACGGTGGATGGCAGCGGAAACTTCACCTTTACCGCCAGTGAAAATAACTGGGCGGGCAGTGACAGTTTCTCCGTCCAGGTCTCCGACGGCCATGGTGGTTCCACCACCCAGACCGTCAATGTCAACGTGGCTGGTGCCGCGGATCAGGCCACGGTGGCCGTCCAGGTCGGTGCCGGCACCGAGACCCCCAACGGCAGCTTCACCGTTACTAACCTGGATAGCACCGCTTCGGCCGGCTACCACAACACCTACGGTTACTACATCACCGATGATGCCGGTAATCCCACCACCGGCAAGATCATCTGGGCGGACGTCCATGCAGAGCCCAGCGCGGTGGCCAACATTACCGGTGTCGATCCCAATCATGTGGGCTTCTTCATCATTCCCAATGGCGGCTCGGACAATTCCGGCCTGAAGGACGGCGCCAGCCTGACCTTCACCAAAGACAGCTCCGGCCACTGGGAGGCGGTCGACTCGTCGGGCCATGTTCTTTCCAGCGATGGCAGCCATGTGCTGTTCGACAAGACCGCCCTGAACTCGGATGGCATTGTTCACGCTCAGGATGGCAGTACGGTTTCGGGCAACCAGAACTGGGAAGATCTGACCGGAATTTCCGGTAGCGATCGGGACTTCAACGACGTCAATGTCGGAGTGACCTGGAACGCGGCGGCTTCCACCGAGACCCATCCGCTGACGGTCACCGCCAGCTTCCCCGATACGGATGGTTCGGAAAAGCATACGGTCAGCCTGTCCAATTTGCCCGCCGGTTCGACCTTGTATCAGGACGGCGTGGCGTTGACGGCGGTCAATGGTGTCTACAGCATCGATCCGACCCACCTGACCGGGTTGTCGATCAAGACTCCGGCGGGCTTTGCCGGCGATATCAATGTCACAGTGACCGCCACCGCGACGGAGAACGGAACCACGGCCACCGCCACCGCGACTTCGGCCACCGTGCACGACGACCTGAGCAACCATGCTCCGACCGCCGCTGCCAGTGTCAGCTACGCCGACACGACCAGCACGGCCCTGTCGGGGGCGGTCTCCGCTACCGATCTGGACGGCGACCATCTCAGCTATGCCCTGGCGACCGGGACGGCAGGGGTGCAGCATGGCAGCGTGGTGTTGGGCACCGATGGCAGCTTCACTTACAGCCCGACCACTGGTTGGAACGGCAGCGATCACTTTGACGTGATCGTCAGCGATGGTCATGGCGGCTCCGTCACCGAGACGGTGAACGTCACGGTGGCTCCGCCCAATCACGCGCCGGTCATCGACGCCAGCCACACCACCGCCACGCTCAGCATCAATGAAGGCGCGACCAATTACTCCAATGTGGGGCAGGTTACCGCGACCGATCAGGATGCGGGCGATACCTTGAGCTACTCGCTGGCGGCCGGAGGCACCCATCACGGCGCCCTGACTCTTGACGCCACCAGCGGTTCGTTCATCTACGAGCCCAGCAATACCGGTTGGAGCGGCGCGGACACCTTCACCGTCAACGTCACCGATAGCCACGGCGCGAGCGTCAGCCAGAACGTCACCATCAATGTCTCCGGCGGCAAGACCGGTGGCGGCAATACCGGTGGCACCAGCGGCGGTCATGCCATCGGCTGGGGCAATGGCGGTGGTCGCACGGATAGCTGGGGCGACAACGGTTCGTGGGAAGTGGGTGGTCACGACAACCACGGCTCTACCACCCAAGTCACCACTACCGGTCATTGGGATAGTGGCTGGTATGCCTGGGACTCGGGCAATCCCGGTGGTGCCGGAACCGGCGACACCTTCTCTATCGCGGGCTACAACCAGCATACCCAGGTTCTTAGCGGCCATTCCGGGGATACTCTGGTCATGGGAGGCGGTAACGACTACCTCTCGCTGGACAATGGTTCCGGCAAGCAGATGATCACCGGCTATGACCACATCCAGATGGGGAATGGCGACAATGAAGTTGTCGATCTGACCACGCCCAGGCTGGA
>Ga0265313_10001554_pt1 | contig 21320 bp, 21 predicted proteins | sample 4123metaG_FD_203122 | JGI IMG/M metagenome (GOLD analysis project Ga0265313, IMG submission 203122) | Rhizosphere microbial communities from Carex aquatilis grown in University of Washington, Seatle, WA, United States - 4-1-23 metaG | ecosystem: Host-associated > Plants > Roots > Rhizosphere >...
ATCGGCGTGATTTACATTGTTGCCGCGAAAAAAGACTGGTCCACCTACGAGTTGCCATACGGGAGTTTCATCGGCGCCGCGGGCCTGGCGATCGCGCTGTGGGTTCACGTGCTGGCGCACGGGTTAAGGCCGCAGTAGGACTTTTAAAACGCCTTTTTTTGCGGCTAGGGCAAATGCTTTCGGGGCTTGATTGAGCGGAAACTCCTTGGAGATCATCGCGCCCACTTGAATCTTGCCCGCGGACAGCAGCGGCAAAGCAGCTTCGAAACGCCCGCAGCGCGACCCGACCAAAGTGATCTCGTTAACGATCGCCGGCGCGGTGTCGATCGAGACCAAGCCGTGAACCGTGGACTTCATGATCACGGTCCCGTGTGGAATGCACATGGAGACTGCGGCTCGCAGGCCTTCCGATGATCCCGTGGCGTCGACGACAAAAGGCCACGCGGCTACAGGAAGTTTTTTCGGGACGACCTCCGTCGTGACTCCGGTGGGCTCGACCAGCCGCATCTTGTCGCGATGTCGCCCGAAGAGATGAACCCGCGCGCCCTTCGCCTGAAGTACCTGCGCGACGAGCAGGCCGAGCTTGCCATCGCCCAGGACGGCCACGCGCTCGCCCTTGGGAATCTTCACTTGGTCGAGAATCTCGCAAGCAGCTGCAATGGGTTCGATGAAGACGGCGTGTTCGGTGGGAATCGACGCGGGCACGCGATGCAAGTTGCGGATCGGCAGCGTCAGGAACTCGCGGAACGTCCCAGGATGCTTGACGATTCCGAGGACGGTTCTGGTCGGGCAGTGGCGACCGAGGCCGCGCTTGCACCAATCGCAATGTCCGCAGGCGAGGTTGATCTCGCCGACTACTCTCTTTCCAATCCACGATTTGTCGGCGGCCTCTGTCACTTCGCCGACGAATTCATGTCCCGGGGTGCCGGAGAATCCGTAGTATCCGCGCTGAAGCTCAAGATCGGTGGAGCAGATTCCGGCGGCGAGCAGGCGAATCCGGGCGAATCCTTCGGGAACACGAGGCAAAGGGACGCGACGAAGCTGCACGCGGCCAGATCCACGTCCATGACGAGCCTCAAGATGAACAGCTAGCATCGTTTAAAGTTAAGAGATATGGCTTCAGCAACGCAAACCGCCGCGGCGGAGCTGGTGTGTTTCAACGAAGGTTGCCGCGCTCGGTACGCGATCACGGAGGTGCTGTACAACTGCCCCAAGTGCGGCGGGCTCATTGAGGCCGGCTACGCCGGTCTTGGCGTGGACCCGGAGATGCTCAAACGCACGTTTCGCGAGCGGCGAACGAACAACACTCCGCTCGACCAGAGCGGCGTCTGGCGATATCGCGAGCTGTTTCCTTTTCTGGACGACCTCAGGCACGTAGTCACGTTGCGGGAAGGGAACACGCCGCTGCTGGATGGGCCGATCGCGGCGAAGTACGGCGGCCTCGACCGGATCACGTTCAAGCACCAGGGATTCAACCCGACCGGGTCGTTCAAGGACAACGGAATGACCTGCGGAACATCTCAAGCGCGCCGCTTAGGTATGCAGCGCGTGGCCTGCGTCTCGACCGGAAACACCTCGGCCTCGATGGCGGCCTACGCGGCAGCCGCGGGCCTCGAAGCCCTAATCTTCCTGCCGCACGGAAACATTTCGTTCGGCAAGTTAGCGCAAGCGCTCGAATACGGCGCGAAGACGCTGCAAGTGGAAGCGAACTTCGACCAGATTCTGGCGCTGGTGCGTGTGCTCGCGGAACGGCTTGGGATTTACTTGCTGAACTCGATGAATCCGTTTCGCATCGAAGGGCAGAAGGCCATCATGTTCGAGATGCTCGACCAGCTCGACTGGCGAGTGCCGGATTGGGTGGTGCTGCCGGGCGGGAACCTCGGCAACACGTCCGCGTTCGGCAAAGGTCTGCGCGAAGCCAAAGACGCGGGACTCATTGACAAACTGCCGCGACTCGCCGTGATCCAGGCGGAAGGCTCGGCTCCTTTTTACGAACTGTGGACGCGGGAGGTAAGTGGCAAGGGAGGAGGATTATGCCCCGTGACGAAGCCCGAGACGCTGGCGACGGCGATCCGCATCGGCGATCCGGTCTCCTGGCCGAAAGCGCTGCACGAGGTGCGCACGTCCGGCGGTACGGTCGAAAAGGTCACCGAGCAGGAAATCGCGGACGCGAAGGCGCAGATCGGACTGTGCGGTATAGGCTGCGAGCCTGCGTCGGCTGCAACACTGGCGGGCATCCGCAAGCTCACCGCGAGCGGTGTAATCGATCGCAGCGCGGACGTCGTCGCGGTTCTTACGGGCAATCTATTGAAGGATCCGGATTACATTTATCGCTATCACACCGGCCAGCTCGAAGCGCCCGGCGGTGTGAAGATTGCGCCGACCTTCGGCAACAAAGCGCTAGTTGTGCCCAACGATCCGGACAAGATCGCGGAATTGCTCGCGTAAGAGCGACAGGCGACAAGATCGCCTGTCCTACAGGATTCCGACTTTGTTGTGGCCGATGATCGTCTCCACCAGGAACGATAGCGTGCGCATGTCCGCCAGATCGGCGGCCTTAGCGTTGAAATGGCTCCCGCCCGGACGCGCAAACGCGTGCCCGACTTTGGGATATTCATAAACCGTAACCCGCGGGTCGCCTTTGTAAGTTGCCCGCACCTGCGCGGCCACTTCCGGCGATGCGTATTGGTCAAGTTCGGCGTAGTGCAGCATCAAGGGGCACGAAAGGTTCTTCGCCAGATCCAGTTTCTTGTCGATGCCGACCCCGTAATATCCGACCGCAGCGTCGGGCTTGTGGCGAACCGCAGTCAGGTATGCGAGGTAGCCTCCCCAGCAGTAGCCCACCACGCCCACGCTCCCATTACTGCACGCGGGATGTTTGCGGAGAAAATCGATCGCCGAGGCGATGTCGTCGGTGACCTGATTGTCATCCATCTTGCCGCGCAGGGCGCGCCCGCGTTCGAAGTCGTTTTCTTTCAGCTCGACATTGGGCTCGGCGCGCCAGAACAAATCGGGGCAGATCGCGGTGAATTGGCGCATAGCCAGGAAGTCGCAAACCTTGCGCATGCTCTCATTGACGCCGAAAATTTCCTGGAGCACGACGACTCCGGCGCCCTTGCCCTTCTTGGGGAGCGACATGTAGGCGGACATCTCTCCGCCCGCTACGGGGACTCGAATGGTCATAAGGCACCATCATACGGCAAACCGAAGCAGGCATGTATAATCGATGAAGTGAAACGAATCGCGCTCGCGGCGGCGCTGATCTTTGCCTTGCTGTTGGGGGCCTGCGCGCGAAAGAACATCGAGAACAAAGACGCGATCCGCCAGGCTGTGATCGAATACCTGAACTCGCGCCAGGCGCAGACCGGGCTGGATATGTCGACCATGGATGTGAATGTGACCGCCATGGCGTTCGAACGCGATACGGCCCGAGCCACGGTGGAGTTTCGCGTTAAGAACAGCGAAGCTGGCATGCAACTCAACTACACGCTCGACCGCAAGGGCGACAAGTGGGTGGTGCAGGCGCGCCAAGATGGCGGCCAGGGGCATGGCGTCGTGACTCCCCCTGACGGCTCGGGAACTCCGCCACCGGGCCAACTTCCTCCCGGACATCCGTCGATCCCTGCAACTCCCCCTGTGAGTCCGAAACAATGAAAACCGTCGCAGTTCTAGGAGGCGGCCCGGCCGGAGCTTCGGCGGCGGAGCGCCTGGCTCGCGCAGGTTTGAACACCATCGTGTTCGATGAAAAGCTCGCGTGGGAGAAGCCCTGTGGCGGCGGACTCACGTACAAAGCCTACGAGCAGTATCCGTATCTCATCGACAACGACACGCCTAAGAAACTGATTCACGAGACGGTGGTCAGCTCTCAGGGCGCCGGCGAAGCCAAGATCAACTTGACCCAGCCTTTGCTCATCTACTCGCGCCTCGATCTGAACCGCATGCTGCTGGAGCGCGCCGAGCGAGCGGGCGCCGCGATGGAACAGACTCGCGTGCTGGGGATCGAGCAGAAGGAGAAAGGCTGGCGGCTGCGCACGCGCAACGGCACGGCGGAGGCCGATTTTCTGGTGGTGGCCACCGGAGCGCGGAATCCGCTACGCGAGGTCGGTACACAGTGGGGCACCGGCGACTCCATCACGGCATTGGGCTATTTCGTTCCGGGAGCGCGCGAGCGTATCGATATCCAGTTTCTGCCGAAGTTTGAAGGCTACATCTGGGTGTTTCCACGATGTGGACATCTTTCCGTGGGTATTGCCGGGAGAGGCGAGCCGGCGCAAGCCATGCGGGCGCGCCTCGAAACGTACATGGCCGAGCAAAGCATTTCGCGCAAGGATGCCACGTTCTATAGCCACATGTTGCCTTCGCTCGAGACGCCGAGCTGGCGCGGCAACCGTGTGTCGGGCCGAGGTTGGATGGCGGTGGGCGACGCGGGCGGGCTGGTGGATCCGATCACCGGCGAGGGCTTGTATTACGCGATTCGCTCCGGCGATCTGGCGAGTCAAGTGGTCCTGAATGACGCGCACGATTTTGCGGGGAAGGCAGCCGCTTATCGAGACGCGATCACGCGTGAATTCGCACGCGATTTGGAGTACGCCGCGACGCTCGCCCGGCGCGTGTACCTTGGCAAATATCTGTTCCGCAGTGTCCCGCACATGATGGTGGAGTTTATGCGACGAAGCCCGCGGTTCCGGGACTTGATGCAGGATCTGTTTGCCGGCACGCAGCCGTATTTGAGCCTCCGCGAACGCCTGAAGAAGAATATCAACGTGACGCTGCAGGAAGTGTTCATGCAATTCTTCCTGGAGCATGTGATTCCCGGCCGCTCGCGCGCGTCGTCGTGAACATACTGAGGCCAGGAACGCGCCAATGAAATCCGAGCGGTCTGAAGCCTGGTTCGCGCGCGCCCAGAGAGTGATTCCCGGCGGCGTGAATTCCCCCGTCCGGGCTTTTCGAGGTGTCGGTGGAACCCCGCGATTCATCGAACGCGGCCAAGGCTCGCGCATTTTCGACACCGACGGAAACTCCTACATCGACTACGTCGGATCTTGGGGACCGCTGCTGCTGGGGCACTGTTTTCCGCCGGTGATCGATGCGCTGCGCGAGGTTCTCGAAGTCGGGACCAGCTTCGGCGCGCCCACCGAGCGCGAAGTGGAGCTGGCCGAGCTGATCGCGAAGACGGTTCCTTCGATGGAGATGGTCCGTCTAGTGAACTCGGGTACTGAGGCGACTATGAGCGCGCTACGACTGGCCCGCGGCTTCACCGGACGCGATCTGGTAATCAAGTTCGAAGGCTGCTACCACGGCCACGTCGATTCGCTTCTCGTGAAGGGCGGCTCGGGGATGGCGACGCTGGGGATCGCCGATTCGGCGGGAGTTCCGAAGGCATTTGCGGAAACCACCATTTCGCTTCCCTTCAACTCGATCGCAGCCGTGGAGCAGGCGTTTGCGGAACGAGGCGGGCAGATTGCCGCGGTGATCGTCGAGCCCATTGTCGGCAATATGGGCTGTGTACCGCCCGCGCCTGGATTCCTGGAGGGCTTGCGCGAACTGACGGCTCGCCACGGATCGTTACTGATTTTCGACGAAGTGATGACCGGATTCCGAGTCGCACTGGGCGGTGCGCAAGAGCGCTTCGGAGTCCAGCCGGATCTGACGACGCTCGGCAAGATCATCGGCGGCGGATTGCCGATGGCGGCGTACGGCGGCCGGGCGGAGATCATGAAGAAGGTCGCCCCGTTAGGGCCGGTATACCAGGCGGGGACGTTATCGGGGAATCCGCTGGCGGTGGCGGCGGGCCTTGCGATGCTGCGGTATTTGGTCGCGCATCCGGAAGTCTACGACGTTTTGGAGGCTCGCGCGGCGCAACTGACGGCCTGGACGCCTCCGGGCGTCACGGTGAATCGCGTGGGGTCGATGTTCACCTTCTTTTTCGCGCCGGACGGGGTCACGGATTGGGAATCGGCCAAGGAGTGCGACACGGCTCGATTCGGGAGGTTCTTTCACTTCTTGCTGGAGCGCGGCGTCTATATCGCCCCTTCACAATTCGAGGCGGGATTTGTGTCGGCGGCGCACAGTGAAGAGGATATTCGGGCGACGGTGACCGCTACGCGCGAGTTCTTCGAGACAGCACGCTAAACTTGTAGTAAGCCGTGCAGCGATTCTACTTCGATCACAACGCCACTACTCCGGTCTCACCGGAGGTGCTGGAAGCCATGCTTCCAATGATGACCGAAGTGTACGGCAACGCGTCCAGCATTCATCATTTTGGCCAGATCGCCCGGCAAAAGCTGGACGCGGCGCGCAAGCAGGTGGCTGCGATGCTAGGTGCCGAGCCACAGGAGATCGTCTTCACTAGCGGCGGTACCGAGGCCGACAACCTGGCGATCTTTGGCACAGGCGGTCATGTGGTGACCACAACATTCGAACATCCGGCCGTGCTCGCGACCGTAGCGCAAATGGATCACACGCTCGTTCCGGTCGACGGCCGAGGCATGGTCGATCCTGATGCGATCCGCAAGTCGATACAGCCGAGCACCAAACTCATTAGTGTGATGCATGCGAACAACGAAGTCGGCACGATCCAGCCGATTCAGGAGATCGCGCGAATCGCGGCGGAGGCGGGAATCCCACTGCATTCCGATGGTGTCCAGGCCGTTGGGAAGATTCCCGTGAACGTCGCCGATCTGGGCGTCGCGATGTATTCCATCAGCGGCCACAAGATCGGTGCGCCCAAGGGCGTCGGAGCGTTGTACGTTCGCAAAGGGACGTCGCTCAAGCCGATGATGTACGGCGGTCGCCATGAGCGCGAGCGGCGCGCGGGCACGGAGAATGTCGCGGGAGCAGTGGCGCTGGGTCGGGCTGCTGAGTGGATCGCAGAAAACGATAATGCGGAGAATCGCCGCCAAGGTGCGTTGCGTGATCGTCTGGAGCGGAGCATTCTCGATCGGATTCCGCATACGCGTGTGAACGGCGCGGGGGCTCAGAGGGTGCCAAACACCACCAACATTCGCTTCGATGGCATCGATAGCGATGCGTTGCTGATCGCGCTTGACCTCAAGGGATTCGCGGTATCGAGCGGCGCGGCCTGCTCCAGCGGCGCGCCGGAACCATCTCACGTTTTACTGGCAATGGGCTTGAGCCGACTCGAAGCCCGCTCGAGCATTCGATTTTCGCTGGGACGATCCAATACTATCGAGCAGGTGGATGCGCTGGTGGACGCGCTGGTCGATTCGGTCGCGCACTTACGAAAGCTGGCACCTGCCTATGCCTGAGGATCCTCGATCAGGTGACAAGCCGTTAGCCGTTGCGATGTCCGGCGGTGTCGATAGCTCGGTCGTCGCCGGCATGTTGCAGGCGCGTGGCGAAAACGTCATCGGCTTGACCATGCAGCTCTGGAACCAGCGGAGGCTGCCCGAGATCCAGAGCGACAAGGCCACGGGTCGCTGCTGCTCGCTCGACGATGTTTACGATGCCCGCGCGGTGGCGCAGATCCTAGGGATCCCGTACTATGTGGTCAACTTCGAGCGCGATTTCGAAGACCAGGTAGTGAGACCCTTTGTCGACGAGTATCTGGCCGGGCGCACGCCAGTACCCTGCACGCTGTGCAACAACTTCATCAAGTTCGACCGATTCCTGGAAATGGCCGAGGGCGTAGGAGCCGACCGCATCGCGACGGGCCACTATGCGCAGATCCGCTGGAATCCGGATAACGGACGTTGGGAAATGCTGCGCAGCGTGGATCGCGCCAAGGACCAGACCTATTTCCTGTTCGGCCTGAAGCAGGACCAACTCGCACGGTCGATGTTTCCGCTGGGCGCGATGGAGAAGAGGGCGGTGCGCGAGCTTGCCCGGGAGCTCGGCATTCCCACCGCCGCCAAGCCGGACAGCCAGGAGATCTGCTTCGTTCCCAATGGCGATTATGCGGGATTTATCGACGCGTATTTCCGTGAACAGGGAATCACGCCGCAAGAGGTCGCGGGCGACCTGGTAACGGCCGATGGCCAAGTGGTCGGCGAGCATGCGGGCGTTCACCATTTCACGGTGGGCCAGCGGCGCGGCCTGCGAATCGCGGCCAGCGAGCCTCTCTACGTGATCGCGACCGATCCGGCCAGCCGGCGCGTGACCATAGGACGCGACAAGGAATTGTTAGCCGATCGCGCGCGCGTTAGCGGAGTGAACTGGGTCTCGATTGCAGCTCCGGCGGAGCCGGTGCGGGCGGAAGTCAAGATCCGCAACAAGCATGCCGCGGCGCCTGCTACGCTGTTGCCTACATCAACTCCAGACCGCGTCGAGATTCGCTTCGACGAGGCGCAGCGCGCGGTAACTCCCGGCCAAGCGGCAGTATTTTATTCCGACAATCTTGTGTTAGGCGGCGGCTGGATCGAGTGACTGCCTTTGAGCTCAAGGCGCGCGCCTATGCCAAGGCGCTCGACTGGGGCGTGCCGCGGCTGAGGCGCGTCGCGATCCGAAACCTTGAACTTGCGGGACTCGCCGATCGTTCCCATGAGATCGCCGACGGCGTATTTCTCTCGGTCGGTCGCATTATGGCGAGCGTGGCGAAGTTCCCGTCGATCACGCGCGTGAATGTTCACGAGTGGATCCGCTATGACGGCTTGGAGAACTTCACCGCCGCGCATGCGAAGGGCAAGGGCGTGCTGGTGGCCACGGCGCACTTGGGCAACTGGGAGCTGAGCGCTTTCTCGCACGCGTTAATGACCGCGCCCATGCACATCGTGGTTCGTCCGCTCGATAACGCCCGTGTGAATGCCTTCGTCGAAAAGCGTCGCGCGCTGTCCGGCAATCACATCATCCAAAAGAAGGATGCCGCGCGCCAGATCCTGAAAGCGCTGGCTGCGGGCGACGCCGTCGGTATTTTGATCGACCAGAACACTACGCCGGCCGAGGGCGTGTTCATCGACTTCTTCGGGCGAAAAGCCTGTGCCGGGACGGCCTTCGTCAAGTTCGCTCATCACACCGGCGCCGCTGTGGTGCCCGGTTATGCTTTATGGTCCGATCAGGAAAAGAAATACATTCTTCGCTTCGATCCTGAAATTCCGATGACCCGCGACGTGCAAGCCGACACGCAGCGCGTGCATTCCGCGCTCGAAAGCGTGATTCGGGCACATCCCGATCAATGGTTGTGGATTCACCGGCGCTGGAAGACACGTCCTCCGGGCGAGCCAGGTTTGTATTGAGTTAGAATCGCGGCATGGCTCCCTCAGAAACGATCGAGATCATCGAAATCCTTGAGAAAAGCAGGCAAGACTTTCACGCCGCGGCTGCCGGCCTTCCGGAATCGTTGGCGAACACTCGGCCCGCGGAGAATCGTTGGTCGGTGCTGGATTGCGTGGAACACGTGACCACAGTCGAGGAGATCTTTCTGAAGCGCCTGGCAGGCGGAGAGTACACGGAAGCTCCTCCGGAAGATAAAACGAAGGAAGCGGCGCTGGCGCAGCGGTTTGTGGACCGAACAAACAAGAGACAAGCTCCGGAGGCGGTCTTACCCAAGGGGCGCTTCACGAGCTTGGCCGAAGGCCTGAAGCAGTTCCAGAGCGCCCGCGACTCCACCCTGCAATTCGCGCAGGAACGTGCCGCGGATCTTTATACGCTCGCGTCGGTTCATCCAGCCTTCGGGCCGCTGAACGGCGTGGAGGCGCTGATGATCATCGCGGGCCACGCGCGGCGGCACGCGGAGCAAATCCGCGAGGTTCGGGCAGCGCTTGAAAAACGCTAGTCTTTCGCGCAGCGAAACCCGACGTTTCGTGCCGAGAAGCGTTCGGGAATACTCACCGCATCGTAGGAGAAGCCCGCGTCCAGCGCGCGATCGAACGAGCCTCCGCGCATCGTAATCCAGGGCTCTTGCGCCGTTGCGGGCGGCGTCATCACCGTGGCGAACATCGCGATCGCGGTCGCGCTGGGTGTTACCGAACCTTCTACCATCTCCCAGGCGTTGCCGATCATGTTGTATATCAATGTGTCTGGGGGCCCCGCAAACGAGCGCACCGGCATCAATTGGTGCGTCGCGGCGGGATTGTCGCTGACATTGGCCTTGGAGGAATCCTTCTGATCGCCCCAAGGGAATAAGTTGCCTTGAGTCCCGCGCAGCGCACGCTCCCATTCGAGCGACGTGGGCAGGCGCTTTCCGATTTGCTTGGCATACGCGCGAGCCTCGGCGACCGTGATGCCGACCTTAGGAAGATCCTCCTGCCCCGGCTCGACGCTGCACGCCATCGCTTTGCAGAATTCTGCGTTGGAAACCTCCGTCTCGTCGATGAAGAAAGCCTTGAGACTGGCGGGTTTCTTGTCCTGGCCTGCGAGGAATGTCCCAGCGGGTATGTAGACCATTCCAGGCACTGCTGTCGCCGGCACCGAACGCAGCAGCCAGAAAGCGAGTCCAGCCCCAATCACGATCACGGCCGCTGCGCCGATCCATAGCGGCATCTTGCTTTTCTCTTTGACCAAGCGGGCCGCGGGTTCCGGCTGAACAGGTGCAGGTTGCGCCGCGACCTTAGGAATCGGCTTCGTGGCCGACCTAGATTCGCCCGCCAGAATGCCGCGGAGTTCCTCCGCGACTGCCTTGAAGCTCTGAGGCCGTTCTTCCGGCTTCTTAGCGGTGCAGCGCACCACCAGATCGCGCACGGAGGGAGGAACGCCCGCGTTTTCCATCGCGGCGACGTCCACGGTCTGGTTCAGAATCTGGAAGAAGACCTGCTCCATGGTCTCGCCGCGCACACTCCGGATCCCGGTCAGCAGCTCGAACACCAGCAGCCCGTACGCGTAGATATCGACCAGATGCGAGCTCCCGCTCCCCGAAATCTGTTCCGGCGACATGTAGTACGGCGTGCCCATGGCCATCCCGGTGCGCGTAAGCGAAAGATCGGCCGTCTTGGCGATGCCGAAATCCATCAGCTTCACCTTGCCACTGGAGGCGATGTGAATGTTCTCCGGCTTAATATCGCGATGGATGATGGCGCGCTCGTGCACGTAGTCCAGGGCTTGGGCGATGTTCAGTGCGATGCGCAGGCGGTCATCCATGCTGCCCAGATGGCCGTTGCGGATGGCGTCGCGCAGATCCTCGCCCTTCAGGTACTCCATCACGATGAAAGGCTTGCCATCGAATTCGCCGTAGTCGAACACGCTGACGATATTCTCGTGCTGGAAGCCGCCGGCCAGCTTGGCTTCCTGCAGGAACCGGGCCTTGGCTTCGGCATCCTGGCAGGAGTTGTCGGTCAGGATCTTCACCACCACGGTGCGGTCGATCACCGTATCGCGGGCCCTATACACGTGCGACATACCGCCGCCCAGGAATTCGAGCAGCTCGTATTTTCCGAGAGTGGCGGGCAGTTGCATCATTCGTTACTCGCCCCCGCCGCCAAATTCCACGACGAGAAAGCGCGCCGGAGTTTTCCCGGTGTTCCGAACCTCAGTAACTTGATCGGCGGGCGAGCGCAACACATTAGCGGTAGTCACGGAACGCCTTAGACTGCCGCCCGCAGCGCCGTTGGCGTGACTGCCGTTGGCGTGACTAACGACTTCGGCCTCCGTCCCCTCCAAGGGGATCAGCAGGGGCGGCACATCCGCCGGCGGAACCGCAAGCGTTGCGTTCGGGGCGATCCGCAAAATACCGACCCGGGTTTGATCGGTCTCGAACTGAATTTCGAAATTGGCGCCGAGCCATTCCGGTCCAGGTTCGTGGCAGTGCAAATACTCGCCCGTCAGTACTTCGCTGCAGACATTGCGGGGGCCCGTTTGCGGCTGCAATAGTTCGACGATGACCTGGTGATTCCGTTCGGCGTGATTGATACCCGCGCGTGAGAAATGAATTCCCGTATCGTCGACCCAGACGTAGTCATTGTCATGGCGATGCGGCAGCATCGTTTCGCGGGGCGCGAGTTGAACGTCGAGAATCCGAACGCGCGCATCCTCGTACACCGTGTGGTGATGAGGCTCGGGCGCGGTCTGCTGGGCTACCACGTAGCTCATGCCAATCAGGCTAACGATGACGAGTCGCATACTAACGCTTGTACCCTATCTTCCGCAGGAATCCGTGCCGCCACTCGACGCCTGAAGCATCTTCCACGCCCTTGGGTGAACTGCCGTCGACGACGCCCAGAACGCCCCGCCCTTGCTCGGTTTCGGCCAGGATCATCTCCACCGGATTCGCCGTGGCGCAGAAAATGGAGCACACTTCCGGAATTTCCCGAATCCGCCCCAGCACATTGATCGGAAACCCATCGCGCATCGCGATCACGAAAACGTGCCCGGCGGCGATCGACTGGGCATTCCTGGTGGCGTTCGTCTTCAACGCGTCGTCATTGCCGTCCACGCGCGTGAGGCACGCTCCTGACGCTTCGTTGAAGGCGATGCCGAATTTGATTCCGGGCACGGTGTTGACCATGGCCTCATACAGGTCCTCGACGGTCTTGATGAAGTGGCTCTGGCCGACGATGATGTTTCCGTTCTCGGGGATTTCGAGGCGAACGACCTTTAATTCCATCTACACCAATATATCCACACCTATAATGGATCGTGGCGCTGTCCCTGATCGAGCACATTCGCAAGCTGCCGCACGGCCGGACGAATCTCAAACAGTTGTTGCGGGAGCGTTCCCGCACCGGTACCACCCGCGAGCAACTAGAAAAGGAGCTGGGCCACCTGGCCCAGCGGGGCGACATCATTGAAACGCGATCCGGACACTACACGGCGACGGGAGTAAGCCGCGAATTCGCCGTGGGACGTCTGAATGTCCACCGCGATGGCTACGGCTTCGTGATTCCCGAAAAGCCCGTTCCGGGACTGCGCGGCGATGTCTATATCCCCAAGGAGTCCGCGTCCCGCGCGATGCACGGCGATCGCGTGATCGCCAAGATCAGCCGCATCGAGCGCGATGGTAAGGCCGATGGTGAGATCGTGCGCGTGTTGCGCCGCGCCCATCCCACTGTGGTCGGCGAGTTCAGCATCCGGCGCACCGGCAATTTCGTCATTCCGCATGACGATCGTATCCGCCAGTGGATCGAGATTCCGGAAGACATGGCCCTGCCCTCGCGGCAGGTGACGGTCGACCGTGTGGGCGCTTCGGCGATCATCGTGAACACAGTCGAAGAACTGGACGGCATGATCGTGACCGCGGAGATTATGGATTTCGGCGAAGACGGCGATCGTCCCGTGGGGCGGATCATCGAAATCCTCGGTCTTCCCGGCGACTTCGGCATCGACGTCGAAATCCTGATCCGCGCGCACCACATTCCGCATCATTTTCCTGACGAGGTTCTGCAACAGGCTCGCGCGATTCCCGGGGCGATTCCTGGGGACGAGCTCGCCCGCCGCCGGGATTTTCGCGAGCTGGATATTGTCACCATTGACGGTGAAACCGCGCGCGATTTCGACGACGCCGTGTGGGTAGAACCTTTAAGTAATGGCCGCTGGGCGCTGCAAGTGCACATCGCCGACGTGAGCTATTACGTGCGGCCCGGCTCGCCCATCGATCGTGAAGCGGCTTTGCGCGGCACCAGCGTCTATTTTCCCGACCGCGCCGTTCCCATGCTGCCCGTGGAGCTATCGACCAACCAGTGTTCGCTCCGCCCGCATGAAGACCGCCTGGTCCTCTCGGCCCTCCTCGAGATCGACGCCCAGGGCGACGTTGTGTCGCAGGAGTTTACCCGCGGCGTCATTCGCAGCGCCGAAAGGATGACGTACCCCGCGGTCCACGGCGTGCTCGAAGGCGATCCAGCGTTGATAGAGCGTTATCAGAAGCTTGTTCAGCGGTTCAAGTGGATGGAGGAGCTGGCGCTGATCCTCAACCGGAAACGCGTCCGCCGCGGCTCCATCGATTTCGACTTGCCCGAGCCGCTGCTCGAGTTCGACGAGTTCGGCGAAATGACAGGCGTTACCCGCGCACCCCGCAACATCGCGCATCGACTCATCGAGGAATTCATGCTGGCGGCGAACGAAGCCGTCGCCTCGCACCTGGAAGCGCTGGAAGTCCCGACTATCTTCCGCATCCATGAGCGTCCCGATCCCAAGCGCGTGCTCGAATTCGAGGAGGTCGCGACGCACTTCGGCTACTCGCTGCGTGGCGGCGCTGCGCCTGTAAGAAGATTCGGCGACCAGGTGATCGCCCTGGACGATGTCAATTTTACTTCGCGCAACTATCAGCGGCTGGTCAAGAAGATCGCAGGCAAACCCGAAGAACGCATCCTGAGCTATCTGATGCTCCGGTCACTGAAACAGGCCCGCTATAGCGACCGTAACCAGGGCCATTTCGCGCTGGCCGCGCCCAGCTATACGCATTTCACTTCGCCCATTCGCCGTTATCCCGACCTGATCGTGCACCGTGTGCTGGGCGCGCATCTCGACGCGTCCCGTTACGACGCCGATATGCGCAGTATCGCGGACGCTTCTTCCGACACCGAGCGCCGCGCCGCCGAAGCCGAGCGCGAGTTAGTCGAATGGAAAAAGGTCAAGTTCATGATCGATAAGGTCGGCGACGAGTTCGCCGCCTTGATCATTTCCACCACCCGATTCGGCTTTTTCGTCGAGCTGGAGGACCTGTTTATCGAGGGCCTGGTTCCGCTCGATACGCTCCCGGGCGATCGCTACATGTATCACGAGAACGTCCGCAAGATCACCGGCGAGCGCAGCCGGCGGCAGTACTCGATTGGCGACCTCGTGCGCGTCAGGCTCGATCGCGTGGATGGTGTGGAGAAGAAACTTCAGTTCTCCGTAGTCGGTTCACAAGGCGGGTCCCAAGCACCAGCACCGAACCACGAGCGCCAGCGAGTGGCCGGCAAGCCGGTCGCCGGCAAGCGCGTCGCCGGCAAGCGAGCTCCCGTGAACCGCTCAGGCCGCAAGCCTAAACGTCGTAAGTAGGCGGCACCACACCCTTGATGCGCAGGTACATTTCGCCGTAGCCGCGCGTGTGCGCCGTGTGTATCATCGCCTGGTACAACAGTTCCAGACCGGTTGCCGCCTGCTTGCCCTGGCCGAACGTTCTGGTCAGATCGGCCGATGTCAGCTGTCCCACCACGCCAATCGACCAGTCAAATAGCGCCGTCAAATACTTCACCGTCGCATCCTTTGTGATATCGCCCTTAGGCGCCGCGGGAGCCATGCCCTTGCCGAGCCGGCCCAGGTAGAAGCCTTCCGCCTGTCCCAGGTGCTGTTGCTCGGCGCCAAACGCGCGTGCGTCGGGGAACGGCTTGAAATCGTAGAACTCTGCCGGCATGGCCTCGGCGGTCTTCAAGGTCAAGTCCTTCGACTTCTTCCAGTGGCCCGCTAAAATCTCGATTTCGCCCTCGGCGGCGCTGGCCACGCGCACTGTCGCGGCTGTGCCCGCTGCTGCTACCACCATGGATCCAATTGCCTTGCGTCGATTCATCCAGTTCTCCTTTGCTCCGAACTATTCTACATGGGACCGCATGCTAGGCTCAAAGTATGGGGTCTCCTCCTTCCTTCTTGGCTTCGTTCTTTGCTGGAAAATTCGGGATTACCGAGCGCGATCTGGAGTCGTACTTGAGCGAAGCGCTTTCGGCGGGAGGCGAATACGCCGATCTGTATTTCGAATATCTCTCCAATACATCCATCGGCATCGACGAGGGCATCGTCAAGAGCGCCAGTGAGAGCGTGACGCTGGGCGTCGGGATTCGCGTCATCGCGGGCGAGCGCACCGGCTACGCCTACAGCGACGATCTCAGCCCTGAGAAGATCCGCAAGGCCGCCCGTGTCGCCGCCCTGATCGCCCGAGGCCCCGCCAGCGTGGTAAAGACCGGCTTCCAGGAGGCCCGCAAACACAATCTTTATTCGATGATCACTTCTCCGCACGAAGTCGGCCTGGCCGAGCGTGTGGACTTGGTCAAGCGTGCCGATGCCGCTGCCCGCGCCTACGATAACCGAGTATTTCAAGTGATCGCGCAGTATGCGGACAGCATTCGAGAAGTATTGGTCGCGTCGAGCGACGGCCGACTCAGTTTTGACCGCCAGCCGATGGCGCGGATGGGCGTTGCCGCACTGGCTCGCGAGACCGATGGCGTCCCGCAGCAGGGTTATTCCGGCGGCGGCGGTCGCGTGACGCTGGATTTCTTCCTTAACGAAAAGACGCCGGAGCACTTCGCCAAGGAAGCCGCGCGCCAAGCAATTGTCCAGCTCTCGGCCGTCGATGCGCCCGCCGGCGAATCTGTCGTTGTGCTGGGGCCCGGATGGCCTGGAATCCTGCTGCATGAAGCCGTCGGCCATGGTCTCGAAGCCGATTTCAACCGCAAGGGCGTTTCCGCCTTCAGCGGCCGTATCGGCGAGCAAGTCGCGAGCCCCCTGTGCACGGTCATCGACGACGGAACCATCGGATCGCGTCGCGGGTCGCTGAACGTCGACGACGAAGGTGTTCCCACCCAGAAAAACGTGCTGATCGAGAACGGCATCCTGCGCGGGTATCTACAGGACACCCTTTCGGCGCGATTGCTGAAGTCCACTTCAACGGGTAGCGGCAGGCGCGAAAGTTACCAGCACATCCCCATGCCGCGCATGACCAACACCTATATGCTGGCCGGACAGAGCGATCCCGATGAGATCATCCGCAGTGTCCCCAAGGGAATCTATTGCGCGACGTTCGGCGGAGGGCAGGTGGATATCACCAGCGGCAACTTCGTCTTCCAGGCAACCGAAAGCTACCTGATCGAAAACGGCAAGCTGACCCGGCCGGTGAAGGGCGCGACGCTGATCGGCAACGGTCCCGAAGCGCTGAAATACGTCAGCATGGTGGGCCACGATCTCCAGCTCGATGAAGGTATCGGAGTCTGCGGTAAGGAAGGGCAGAGCGTTCCGGTGGGCGTCGGCATCCCGACCGTGAAGATCGACAAGATGACTGTTGGAGGTACTGCCGCTTGAGTAACGTGACCGGCAACCTCTTGGACATCGCGGCCGCAGCCGCCAAGCGAGCCGTGGAATTGGGTGCGTCGGGCGCCGAGTGCACCATCTCCGAGGGCGAAGAATTCTCCGCCAGCGTGCGCATGCAGGAGGTCGAAAACCTCAAGCAAGCCGGCTCGCGCGGCGCGGGAATTCGCGTGCTGGTGGGCCATCTGACAGGTTCATCCAGAACGTCCGATTTATCTCCGCAAGGCATTGAAACTATGGTCCGTGGCGCGTTGGATCTAGCTCGGATCACCACTCCCGATCCGCACGCCGGCTTGCCCGATCCCGCCGATCTGGGTCGTTTTTCGGGCGACTTGAAACTCTACAGTGATTCGGTTCCCAGCATGGAAACCGAGTGGAAGATAGCCCAGGCCCTGAAGGCTGAAGAGGTGGCTCTGGCGGCGGATCCGCGCATTACGAACTCCGAGGGCGCTTCGTTCGATTCGCACCTCGGCTCGCGGGTGTTCGCCAACTCGCTCGGGTTTGCCGGCGAGTATCGGACCTCGAGCTGTGGTCTGAGCGTAGTCCCGGTGGCCAAACAGAACGGCTCTATGGAGCGCGATTACTGGAGCACCTCGGCGCGGGAAGTCTCGCGTCTGGAGAGTGCCGAAGAAGTCGGACGACGGGCAGCGGAGCGCGCCCTGCGGCGACTGAATCCGCGCAAAGTTCCGACCCAGAAAGTGCCGGTGATCTTTGAGCCGCGTACGGCACGCATGCTTTTGGGCGATCTCTTCGATGCTATCGACGGCGGCGCAATCTACCGCCATGCTTCTTTCCTGACCGGAAAACTAGGAGAAAAGGTCGCGTCCGAAGCTTTGACCATCGTCGACGATGGCACCATGCCCGGTTTGTTCGGAAGTTCGCCCTTTGACGATGAAGGCGTGGCTTCGCGGCGAACTGTGGTGATTGAGCGCGGCGTGCTCAAGAGTTATCTGCTGAATACCTACACGGCGCTGAAGCTGGGGCTCAAGACGACGGGCAACGCTTCGCGTGGGCTTGCCGGGAGCGCCGGCGTCGGCCCGGGCAACTTCTATATCGAAGCGGGGGCGCGCTCCGAGGGCGATCTGATTGCCGGGGTCCGCCAGGGCCTCTACGTCACGGAATTAATTGGCGCGTCGGCTAACACCGTGACCGGCGATTACTCCTCGGGCGCCGCGGGGCTGTGGATTGAGAACGGTGAACTGGCGTATCCTGTTTCGAAGATCACCATCGCCGGAAACCTGAAGCAGATGCTGATGAACCTGGAGCAAGTGGGAGCGAATCTGGAGTTTCGCGGCTCGATCGCGGCTCCTAGCCTGCTGATCGGAGAGATGACCATCAGTGGCCAGTAATTATCCACTTTCGGCCGCCGCTCCGCCCAAGCGTCCGGCGTTTGGCCTGCAGCACGTCGTGATGATCGCGCTGGTCCTTGCCGGATGCGGAGTGCTCGCTTATCTGGAGTATGCCCCCCACAAACCAGCCGCCGAAGCGCCTCTGACTCCGGAAGCGCGGGCGTACATCGGAAATCTCAAGCTCAGCGACGTGGGAATGAAAGCCGCCAAGAATTATTTCAGCCAGGTGGTGGTGGAAATCGCTGGCAACATCACCAATGCCGGCGATCGCAACCTGGACACGGTGGAGATCTATTGCGTGTTCAACAATAGCTACGGCCAAACTATCCTGCGCCAACGCGTGCCTATCGTGAGCACCAAAATGGGGGGCCTCAAGCCTGGGGAAACCAAGAGTTTCCGACTGCCCTTCGACAACTTGCCGGATAGCTGGAATCAGAACATGCCGCAATTGGTGATAGCCTCGGTGAAGTTCAACTGATGGCTAAGGTTCTCTTAGTCGACGACGACCCTGGCGGCCTCGAGATCCGCAAAATGCTGCTGGAGCGGGACGGTCACCTGGTGTCTACCGCGACAGACGCGAGCGCCGCACGAGACCAATTTCGAGAGAGCGTCCCGGACTGCGTGATTCTCGATCTCCGGTTGCCGTCCCCGGAAGATGGCCTGGCCCTGGTCCGCGAGTTTCGCGAAACCGCGCAGGGCATAAGGATCGTCGTGCTCGCGGGCTGGGGCGCGGATCTCGAAGGCCACCCCGAGCAGGCGCTCGTAGATGAAGTTCTCGCCAAGCCAGTCCGCTCGGAGCGGCTGATCACCGCCGTGCGAAAAAGAGCTTGACTGCCTGTCGGTCTAGTTCGGAACATCGCTTTCCTGGATCGCACCGCAACGTACCGCTCGATCGAAGAAATTAACCAGGCCACGTCCGGTGGCCGCATCGTCGAATATGGCTCCCACGCGCGTCGCTTGTTCGGATTGATCCCTGAAATTGCGCAGCCGCGCCGAGGCTTCCGCCAAACCCTCCAGAAAAAACGTGTGCACGGCGATTAGACGAGCTGGAATCTGAGCCGGATGGAGATCCCAACCCTGATAAAAGCCGTTGTAGAGAGAATGGCGGATATTGTCGTAGTGCAGCTTCCAGGCCCGATGGACCTCGGGCGGGAAGGGAAGCAGGTTCGTGGCTCCGTCCGCCAGCCACACGCCGGTCTCCGCCAGCGTGGCCAGCATCATCGACCGGGCAAAATCGCACGCCGGATGGCGCAAATCCTGACATGCAGCCGTGATTCCCAGGCTGGCCATGTAGTCGTACGCGCCGAAATGCGCCGCGAGGCATTTGCTTTGAGTTGCTTCCAGCAGCCGGGGCAAGATAAATATCGACCCCGGCGTCTCGATCATGATTTCGATACGCACGCCGGGGTAGGGCTCAAGTGCATGCACTAACTCTGAGACTTGCTCGGGCGCGGTGATCTTGGGCAGCGTGACTACAAAGTTCTCTGGCAAAGTCGCCTTCGAGAGAAAACGATCCAGTGTCCGCAGGGCGCGCGCTTTCGTCGCCGTGGTGTGAAACGACTTCACGCGGATTCCAAACATCCCCGGCAGCGACTTCGCCTGAACCGCGGCAGTCACCTCCGCAGCAGCTTTATCTACCGCGGCGTCCTCTTCAGCATCGGAGCGAACGCCGAATCCATCTTCGAAATCGATGCGGAAATCCTCCAGCGCTTCACGCCGCAGCTTCTCGGCAACGCGCGCGTGAACCGTTGCGGCGAGCGCTTCGGGGATCGCAAAAATGCGAGTCAGGCTGGCCGCATCGGGAGCATGCTCCGCGAACGCCCGCCCGGCCAGCGCCCCTAACTTGCTGCAAGTGGTTGATTTAAATAAGTGCGCGCCGCCGTAAACGGTGTGAATGGGCTGATGTAGGGAATTGGTCACAAAAACCTCATTCTACGCTGCTAAAATAGAAATGTACGAACCGCTCCTGAATCCATGCAAAACCCCTGGCTGCACCGATACGCGATTCTGGTCGCCGTGTGCACGTTGTTCCTGGTAATCGCCGGGGCCTCCGTCACCAGCAAAGAAGCGGGACTGTCGGTGCCCGATTGGCCATTGTCCTACGGCCAGGTGATCCCCGAGATGACTGGTGGCGTGCTTTTCGAAACCGGCCACCGCATGATCGCGACCGTAGTTGGCACGCTGACGATCATCCTGGCGATCTGGATCGCGCGCGTCGAAAAAAGAGCATGGATGCGAAAGCTGGGATGGCTCGCGCTGGGCGGAGTCGTCGCGCAGGGATTACTGGGTGGCGCGACCGTACTTCTGCTGCAGCCTGCGCCGATCAGCATCGCTCACGCGTGTCTCGCGCAGCTCTTCTTCTCGATCACCGTCGCGATTGCCATTTTTACGTCGCGAAACTGGCAGCAAGGACCGGAGGTTGTCGAAGATTATGGCTGGCCTTCTTTGCGGTCTCTCGCGATCCTGACACCGTTGTTGGTCCTGTTGCAGATCGGACTCGGCGCAGGCTTTCGCCACCGCGCATTTGGGCTCATGCCGCACATCATCGGCGCGATGCTCGTGCCTCTTGTGATTCTGTTGACGGCGATCTTCGTATTGAATCAGTTCCCCAAGCATCGGGCATTACGCCCCGCCGCGGCCGGTCTTTTAACGGTCACGTTGGCGCAAATCTTCCTGGGCATCGCCGCATACGTGGCGCGTCTGAACGCTGCCGAGTATCCGCTGGCCATGGTGCTGACGACAGTCGCCCATGTTGCAACCGGCGGCCTGACTCTGGCTGCGAGCGTCGTGCTGGCGATCCAAATTAGGCGGAACGTCCACGCACACTCGTCTGAAACATCGGAAACACGGCATCAGGTGGCCGCACAATGAACCGCTATCTGGAACTTACCAAGCCGCGCATCACGCTGTTTATCCTGATGAGCACCGGAGTCGGGTTCCTGTTCGGCACGCACCTCGGAAAGCCCTGGACCTGGATGGAGCTGTTCCATACGCTGCTCGGGACCATGCTCATCGCCGGCGGCACGGCGGCCCTGAATCAGTGGTACGAGCGCGAAGGCGACGGCCTCATGAACCGGACCAAAGCCCGTC
>Ga0265313_10001555_pt1 | contig 21310 bp, 23 predicted proteins | sample 4123metaG_FD_203122 | JGI IMG/M metagenome (GOLD analysis project Ga0265313, IMG submission 203122) | Rhizosphere microbial communities from Carex aquatilis grown in University of Washington, Seatle, WA, United States - 4-1-23 metaG | ecosystem: Host-associated > Plants > Roots > Rhizosphere >...
CGTCCGCTCGTGGACCCACCTCGAGCGCCAGCGCGGCGGCTTCGGCTTCCTCGGCGGCCCCGGCGAAACCCAGATCGAGGCCGATCGTCGCGCGCTTGAGCAGCGCATCGCGCGTATCGAGCACGATCTGGAAACGGTCGTCACCCGCCGCCGTCAGCAGCGCGAGAACCGCCGCCGCGGCGGGGAGGGGCTGGTCGCGCTGGTCGGCTACACCAATGCCGGCAAGTCGACCCTGTTCAACGCACTCACCCGCGCCGGCGTTTTTGCCGATAACCGCCTGTTCGCCACCCTCGACCCAACGCTCCGCCGCATCGAGCTGCCGCAGGGCGGGGCGGCCGTGCTCTCCGACACGGTCGGCTTCGTGTCCGATCTGCCGACGACCCTGGTCGCTGCCTTCCGCGCGACGCTGGAGGAGGTGGTCGAGGCGGACATCATCCTGCACGTTCGCGACATCGCCCATCCCGACAGCGAGGCGCAGGCTGCCGACGTCGCCACCGTGCTCGCCGCGCTCGACGTCGACGTTCGCGCGCCGGCGAAGGTGATCGAGGTCTGGAACAAGATCGACTTGCTGCCGCCGGAACAACGCCCTCCGCGGATGACCGATGCGCAGGCGAGCGGCGAGGGCGCTGCACCCGCTGTCGTGGCAGTTTCCGCGTTGACCGGGGAGGGGTTGCCCGAGCTCCTCGGGCTGATCGAGCAGCGGCTCACCGGCGGCCGCCACATCTACGCCGTCTCGCTCGCCGGCGCTGCCCTCGGCGGTCTGCACCGTCTTTACGAGATGGGCGATGTGCTGGAGCGTACCGACGCCGACGACGGCACGACGCTCGTCACCATCCGCGTTCCGGCCGAAAAGGACACCGCGTTTCGGCAGGCGTTCCCCGATGCGAAGGTGGCCACGTAAGCGCGAGAGCAGAGAGGGCACTTTCCGCGGGTTATCCTCAACCGTCCCCCCGGCGGAAGCCGGGGTCCATCGCGAACCGTGGTCAAGAGCACAGAGCGCGGCGCAGGTGATCGCGGATATTTGCTTTGAACGGGACGCTGTGCCAACCGATCGCGATGGATTCCGGCGTTCGCCGGAATGACGAATGGGAGTGAGAGCCCTACTCGTCCTTCTTCGCGCGCTGCCAGAGTGCTTCCATTTCGTCGAGCGATGCCTCCGCCGGCGTCCGTCCTTCGGCCGCCAGCGCCGTCTCGATCGTGCCGAAGCGTCGCGCGAACTTCGCATTGGTGCGCCGGAGCGCCTGGTCGGGATCGACCTTCAGGTGGCGTGCAAGGTTAACCGCCGCGAACAGCAGGTCGCCAACCTCGTCCTCGATGCGCTCCGGTTTGCCGCCGCCGATCTCCGCCTCGATCTCGCCGATCTCTTCCTTGAGCTTGGCGATGACGGCCCGCGAGTCATTCCAGTCGAAGCCGACGGTCGCGGCCTTCTGCTGCAGCTTTAGCGCACGCATCAGGGACGGAATGGCGACCGGCACGCCGTCCAGCAGTCCGTCATGCGTCACGCCGCGCTCGGCCTTCTCCTCGGCCTTGATGCGCTCCCATTGGCCTTTGGCGGCGCCGGCCGCGCGCGCGTCGGCGTCGCCGAAGACGTGCGGATGCCGCCGGATGAGCTTGGTGGTGATCGCCTCGACCACGTCACCGAAGTCGAACGTGCCGGTCTCGGACGCCATCTGGGCGTGATAGACCGACTGGAGCAGGAGGTCGCCGAGCTCGTCGCGCAGCCCATCCATGTCGTTCTCGGCGATCGCTTCGGCGACTTCGTACGCTTCCTCGATCGTGTACGGCGCAACTGTCGAAAACGTCTGCTCGAGATCCCACGGACAGCCGCCGTCTGGATTGCGCAGCGCCGCCATGATCTCGATGAGCCGGGAAATGTCGCGCGACGGTTTCATCGTCATGCCTCGCTGGTGTGGGGCTGCTCGAAGATCAGCATAGCCGACGGCAGAAGGGTGCGCGCGCGGCGCAGCCTGTGGGCAAGGCCAGCCACGACACGGCCCACGGAGCGGCAGGGATTGGGCCGGCACCCCGCATAGGAAAGTCGCATAAGATATATTATGGAACTAACGCATGGGGCGAATACGGACGGCTTCCGGCGCTTCTGCGGCGCTTCGCTCATGCCAGCGGCAACGTGATCGTCAGCCCGTCGTACGCCGGCTCGACGCCCGGCGGCACGCGCCGGGTCACCGTCGCGTAGTCGAGGTCGATGTGCATGTGCGTCAGCACGGCGCGCCGCGGCTTCACGCCCTGGATCCAGTCCAGCGCCTCGCTGAGGCTGAAGTGGCTGGGATGCGGCGTGTAGCGCAGCGCGTCGATGATCCACACGTCGAGCCCGGCGAGCGCCGGCAGCGCTTCGTCCGGCAGCGCGCTGACGTCGCATGAGTACGCCAGCGTGCCGACGCGCAGGCCGAGCGTATCGATGTCGCCGTGCACCTGCCGGAACGGCATGATCGTCATCGGGCCGCCGGCTCCGCTGATCGTAAACGCCGTCCCGGGAGCAACCGTGTGTGCCTTGAGGATCGGCGGGTACGAGCCGCCCGGCGCCGTCGCGAAACAATAGCCGAACGCCTCGTTCAGCCGCGTCAGCGTCGGCGCATCCGCATAGACGTCGACCAGGCGGCGCGTGTTCAGCCAGAACGCGCGCAGGTCGTCGATGCCGTGCGTGTGGTCGGCATGGCTGTGCGTGTAGACGACGCCGTCGAGAGCGTTAACGCCGGCCGCCAGCAGCTGCTGGCGCATGTCCGGCCCGGTGTCGACCAGAACGCGGGTCGTGGCGCCGCCGGTTGCGATCTGTTCGATGAGGATTGAGCAGCGCAGGCGCCGGTTCTTCGGTTCGTTCGGATCACACTGGCCCCAGTCGTTGCCGATGCGCGGCACGCCCGGCGACGAGCCGCAGCCGAGGATGGTGACGCGCAGCGTCGCGGTCACGGGGTTGGCACCTTGCTGAACAGCCGGAAGAAGTTCCGCGAGGTCGTCTCGGCGATCGCTTCGAGGCTGACACCGCGCACGTCGGCGAGCACCTGTGCCGTGTCACGAACGTAGGCCGGTTCGTTGCGCTGGCCACGATGCGGCACCGGTGCGAGATACGGCGCATCGGTTTCGACGAGGAGCCGGTCGAGCGGCGCGGAAGCCGCGACCGCGCGGATGTCGTCGGAGCGCTTGAACGTCAGGATGCCCGAGAACGAAACGTAGCCGCCGAGGGCGAGCGCCCGTTCCGCCAGCCGCGCGCCGGACGAGAAGCAGTGGAGCAGGAAAGGGAAGGCCCCCTTCCCCGTCTCCGCTTCCAGAATGTCGCCGATGTCGTCGTCCGCTTCGCGCGCGTGGATGACCAGCGGCAGCCCGGTGATGCGCGCCGCCGCGATGTGGCGCAGGAATCCTTCGCGCTGCGCCTCGCGGGGCGAATTGTCGTAGTGGTAGTCGAGGCCCGCTTCGCCGATGGCGACCACCTTCGGGTCGGCAGCGATGCGCACAAGATCGCCGGTGGTGACGTCAAGTTCCTCGTGCGCGTTGTGCGGGTGCGTGCCGATCGAGCAGTAGATGCGCTCATAGCGCTCGGCGATGACGCGGATCGTCGCGAACTTCATCACGCGCGTCGAGATCGTCACCATCGTGCCGACGCCGGCTTCGCGCGCCCGCGCCACGATCTGGTCGCGGTCGGCGTCGAAGTCGGGAAAGTCGAGATGGCAGTGACTGTCGACCAGCATCGGACTTATGCCTGCGTGCCCTCCGCCGGCTCGACGAAGCGCGGGAAGATCGCCTGCGGTTCCGGCAGTCTGGTACCGCCTTTGAGGCGGCCGGCCGGCCCCAGCGCCGCGAAGTCGCGTTTGTCGGCGGGCACGGCGACGAGGTCGAGCAGCCGGCTCATCGCATCCGGCATCGCCGGCGAGGCGAGGATCGCGAGCTGCCGCACCACCTCGGCCGTTACCGCCAGCACCACGCCCATGCGCTCCGGGTCCGTCTTCTTCAGCGCCCAGGGCGCGGCGCCGGCGAAATAGCGGTCGGCATCGCCGACCACGCCCCACACGGCGTTCAGCACCTGGTGGAGCTGCTGCGTCTTCATCGCCTCGCGGCAGCGCGCCAGCAAGCCGTCGGTCGCGCCGAGGATCGCCTTGTCCTCGTCCGTCAGCGTCTTCATTTCAGGCAGCACGCCGCCGCAATTCTTGGCGATCATCGACAGCGAGCGCTGCGCCAGGTTGCCGATGCCGTTGGCGAGGTCGGAATTCATGCGCTGCACGATCGCCTCGTGACTGTAGTTGCCGTCCTGCCCGAACGGCACCTCGCGCAGGAAGAAGTAGCGCACCGCATCGCGGCCGTAGGTCTTCAGCATCGTCATCGGGTCGACGACGTTGCCGACCGACTTCGACATCTTCTCACCGCGGTTGAACAGGAAGCCGTGTGCGAACACGCGCTTCGGCGCCTCGATGCCCGCCGACCACAGGAACGCCGGCCAGTACACTGCGTGGAAGCGCACGATGTCCTTGCCGATGACGTGGAGGTCCGCCGGCCAGTAGTGCCAGAGCGGCGATGTCTCGTCGGGGAAACCGACGCCGGTGATGTAGTTGGTGAGCGCGTCGACCCACACGTACATCACGTGCTTGTCGTCGCCGGGCACCTTGATGCCCCAGTCGAAGGTCGTGCGCGAGATCGAGAGGTCTTTCAGCCCGCCCTTGACGAAGCTCATTACCTCGTTGCGGCGCTCGTCCGGGCCGACGAAATCCGGGTTCGCCTCGTAATAAGCGAGCAGCCTGTCCTGATAGGCGGAGAGCTTGAAGAAATAGCTTTCCTCCTCCACCCACTCGACCGGCGTTCCCTGCGGACCATAGCGGACGTTGTCGGCGCGCACCTCGGTCTCGCTCTCAGCGTAATAGGCTTCGTCGCGCACCGAGTACCAGCCGGCGTACGAGTCCTTGTAGATGTCGCCGCGCGCCGCCATCCGCCGCCAGATTTCCTGCGACGAAGCGTGGTGGCGCGGCTCGGTCGTGCGGATGAAGTCGTTGTTCGAGCAGCCGAGCGCCTCGACCATCGCCTTGAACAGCGGCGCGTTGCGGTCGGCAAGCTGGCGCGGTTCCAGCCCCTCGCGGCCGGCCGTCTGCTTCATCTTGATGCCGTGCTCGTCGGTGCCGGTCAGGAAATAGACGTCGTGGCCGTCGAGCCGCATGAAGCGCGCGATCGCGTCGGTCGCCAGCGCCTCGTACGCGTGGCCGATGTGCGGCGCTCCGTTCGGGTAGGAAATGGCGGTGGTGATGTAGAATTTCGGCGCCGGCATCGCCGCGTCTCGCTCTCAGATGTCAGGGTCGCGCTAGGGGGCGCTCAGGCTTTGCCCGGCATGGCGGGCAAACGCAAGGGTCACATTCGGGTGGCGCGGGCGAGCATGGTCAGGATCGAGAGCACCGTGCGCTTGCGGTCGAGGTTGAGTTCGTCCGCCGCTTCCGTGGAAGTGGTGAGTTTTTCCCATGCGGCCGCCCAGGTTGCAAGCGCGGCGGCCGCGACGCCCGGTCCGGGCTGCGTCCCGCCCGTCGGCTCGCCTTCGCCGCGGACGCGCCGGTTGAGCCACCCGCCGAGAAGGTCCGAGAACGCCGTCCAGGCGTCATCGTTGCCGCGCCCCGCGACACGGTCGGCAAGCGCATGCGCTGCCGCGACGTCGAACCTCGGCAGCCCGGCAAGCAGTGCGGACAGGTCGCGGTAGATCGCGATCCCCTCCCCGGACCCGAGCACGGCCGCGCGCCGCAGGCTGCCCTCCGAGAGTGCCGCGGCCAGCGCGATATCGGTGTCCTCGACACCGTGCCCCGCCAGCGCCGCGGCGATCCTCCCTGCCGGCAGCGGGTGCACGTCCAGCCGCCGGCAGCGGGAGCGGATGGTGGCAAGCGAGCGCCCCGGTGCATGGCTGACGATCAGGAACAGCGAACGCGCCGGCGGCTCCTCCAGAATCTTCAGGAGCGCGTTTGCGGACGATGCGTTCATGTCGTCGGCCGGGTCGACAATGGCGATCCGCCAGTTATTCTCGCCGCCGGTCGAGCCGAAAAAGCCGACCGTCTTGCGGATCTCTTCCACGGCCACGACCGTCCGGAAGCGCTTGGCCTGCTCGTCCCACGGCCGTTCCAGCACCAGGAGGTTCGGGTGCGCTCGCGACGCCACCTTGCGGAATGCCGGATGGGTCTCAGGCACCGCAAGATCGTGCGCTGCTACAACGGTTTCCGCGCCGGGATCCGGATGCGCCAGCACGAAGCGCGCGAAGCGGTAGGCGAGCGTCGCCTTGCCGATGCCCTTCGGTCCGCCGATCAGCCACGCGTGATGCATGCGTCGGGAACGATAAGCATCGAGCAGCGTGCGCTCGGCGTCGGCGCTGCCCAGCCACGCGGGCTGTTCCTCCGGCGCCGGCCAGCCCTCCAGCCGGTCGAAGCGCACGACCTCTTCCGCCATCGCCAGTGCCGCGCGCGCCATCAGGCCGCCCGTTCCAGCAGGCGTGACGAGACGGCGCGCCAGATCGCCTCGGCGACGTCCGCTTCGCTTCCCGTTCCGTCCACGACGACGCAGCGTCCGGGTTCGCCGCGCGCGATGGCGAGAAACGCCTCGCGCCGTTTTTCGTGCAAGGCGATGTCGTCGCGCTCGAAGCGGTCGGCAGCCTCGCCACCGGCGCGCCTCATGGCGCGCGTCAGGCCGACCGCCGCCGGCACGTCGATGATGATGGTAAGGTCGGGCAGCGTGCCGTCGACCGCCACGCGCTCGAGCGCGCCGAGCAGCCCGGGATCGGCGCCGCCGGCCGCGCCCTGATAGACGCGCGTCGAATCGTAGAAGCGGTCCGAGAGCACCCACTTGCCTTCCTTGACCGCCGGCGCGATCACCCGGTCGACATGGTCGGCCCGCGCCGCTGCGAACAGCACCGCCTCGCCTTCGGCGCCAAGCTGCTCGGCAAGGCCCGAGAGAAGCACCCGCCGGATCGCCTCGGCGGTCGGCGTGCCCCCCGGCTCGCGGGTTGTGACAACCGTCTCGCCGCGCGCGGCCAGCCGTTCGGCAAGCAGGCGGATTTGGGTCGATTTCCCGGCCCCCTCCCCGCCTTCAAACGTAATGAATCTGCCGGCCATCTTACCCTGGCTCTGCGCCGCCACCCGAACCGACCATTGAAGATGCGGGCCGGCCGGTCAAGCGTGGCGGTGTCGTCACCACCAGCCGAAGAGAAGCTCCCTCAGCCCGCTCTCCACCCGCTGCCGCATGCTGCCGACCGCCACGTCGTTCGCGGCATAGACTTTCGCCTCGCGCACCACGTGGTCGTTCTGCATGAGCTGCAGCGTTCCGACTTCCTGTCCGGCCTTGACCGGCGCCGGCAGCGGCCCGCGGTAGACGATGTGCCCCTGCACCTGGTCGCGCGTGCCGTGCGCGAGCAGCACATTGACATCGCCCCTGGTGACGACGTTGACGCTGCCGGAGGCGCCGTTGAACACGCGCGCCGCACCGAGCACTGTGTCGTCGTTGAAAAACTTCACGCGCTCGAAGTTGGCGAAGCCCCAGTCCATGATTTTCTTGGCTTCGGTTCCGCGGTCCTTCTCCGTCTTGGCGCCGTTGATGACCAGGATCAGCCGTTCGCCGTCCCGCGCCGCCGAAGCCACCAGCCCGTAGCCGGATTCCTTGGTGTAGCCGGTCTTCAGACCGTCCGCGCCCATGTTCATGTCGAGCAGCGGGTTGCGGTTGAACTGGCGGATCTTGTTCCAGGTGAACTCGGTCTGGCTGTAGATCGGGTAATACTCGGGGAAGTTTGCGATCAGGTATTTCGCCAGCCGCGCGAGGTCGTGCGCGCTCATGTATTGCCCGGGGTCGGGCAAGCCGGTGGCGTTGGCGAAATGCGACTGGGTGAGGCCGATCTTCCTCGCCTCGTCGTTCATCATCTGCGCGAAAGCGGCCTCGCTGCCCGCCATCCCCTCCGCCATTACGATGCAGCCGTCGTTGGCCGACTGGATGATGATGCCGTGGATCAGGTCATCCACCGAGATCGAGGAGCCGAGCTTGGCGAACATCGTCGAGCCACCCGAGGCCGCCCCGCCGCTCCGCCACGCGTTCTCGCTCACCGTGAATTCGTCGGTGAGCTTCAGCTTGCCCGCCTTCAGCGCGTCGAAGACAACCGCCACGGTCATCAGCTTCGACATGCTCGCCGGGGGCATGCGCACCTCGGCATCCTTGGCGTAGAGCACCGCGTCGCTGTCCTCGTCGACCAGGATGGCGTGCTCGACGGTGGTGTCGATGGGCAGGCCCGGCGTCGCCGGTGCGGACTGGGCATACGCAGCCACCGCGCCGCAAAGCATCGCCAACAGCGCCAGTGGCAGCAGCAGTGCGGAACGCCGCAACATGTCGGACGGTTTCTCCCTCGCTGGCGCCGGGCAAGGCACGGCGCCCTATCCAGCATACCGCCGGCGCCCGGATGGCCGCGAGAAAGACTACTGGCTGATAACGAAGGCGCCGTTAAGGCCGGCCTGCTGCGCTGCGGCAATCACCGCCGATTGCGGCACCGCCGGATCGACCGCAACGCGCACCGCCGTCAGCGTCCGCCCGCCCTGGACCTGGGGCAGCGTCTCGACTTGCCCGAAGCGGGTGAAGCTCGCGGCCAGCCGTTTGGCGTTGTCGGCGTCGGCAAACGAACCGAGCTGGATTACCGGCGACGGCGCATGGCTGCCGACGAATGTCGCCGCCTCACGTGTCGCGCCGAGCTCGACCGCCTTCTTCGCTGCCGCGCGGTTGAGCGCCGCCTGCAGCGCATCGGGCTGTGCCAGCACGTCGACCGCCTGTTCGGCCGCGGTCGGATGGTCCGAGGATGCGTAGGAACTGATCGTGCCCGACTGCATGATGATCGGCGCCAGCGGGTCGGCAGCGTCAAATGCCGGGGTGTAAGGCTGCTGTGCCACGGCCGGCTCGATCATCATCGGCGCGCTCGTCGCCGACGCCTGCACCGCCGAGGCAAATGTCGGTTTCGGGCGCGACGTTGCCGAGGCCAGCACCACCTGCGGCACCGGCGCCGAAGGCGCACGTGGCGCAAAGGTCGGCGTCTGCGCGCGCGGCAGTGTGAAGTTGGAGGCAAACATCGTATTGCCCGCGTCCGGCGCGCGATACGAGGCCATCAGCATCCGCTCGTCCTGCCCGTCCATGCGCGCCGGGCCGACATAATCGACCTTCACGCGCGCTGTGCCGTTGTCCTGGAACCCGAGCACGCCAGCGACGCGTTCGGACACGTCGATGATGCGGCCTTCCGCGAACGGCCCGCGGTCGTTGACGCGTACCACGATCGAGCGCCCGTTCTGCAGATTGGTGACGCGGGCGTAGCTCGGCAGCGGCATGGTCGGATGCGCGGCCGTCAGGCCGCCGACGTCATAGACCTCGCCGTTGGCGGTCAGCCGACCGTGGAATGCATCCCCGTACCAGGACGCCAGACCGACTGCGCTGTAGCTCGGATTGTCCTGCGGAATATAGGTCCTGCCCGCGACGCGGTACGGATCGCCGATAACGACGTGTCCGCCGCCCTTTGGCACGTCGCCGTTGGCGGCCACCCGCGGGCTGGCGCGACCGTATTCGCGCTCGCTGAAATATTCACTGGAGTGCCGCGACGAGAAGCCGATCTGCGGAATGGGCGAGGAGCAGGACGCCAGGCTTGCTGCCGCCGCCGCCACAAGCGCAATCGCAAGAAGATTGCGCATTACCATTGCGCACGGCCCGCTGCATTCGGCCGAATGACCGTCGCGCAAGAAGCCGGAGCCGCCGCCGTCCCCGTCTGTGGCACTATCAAAGTGCGCGTCCCCTCATCCGTCCAACCCCGCCCAAAGTCATCGTCCGAAGACTCTTAACCGTCGGTTAAGGCGGTGACCCGAAATGAATCAACCAGCGCCGAGTCTGCAAGCGAATTGGCGGAAAACCGGACCTTTTCCACGACTTAAACAGTGCCCCGGCTTTCCATCTGGCTTCCTTGTCGCATCTGGTCCATGCCGCGAGTCGGCATCGCCTCGTGAATTCCATCAATCTGTAATGTCGCGTGATTCGCAACGCCAAAAGCGCCTTTGCCACTGCGGCGTCGCCTGCTAAAGCGGCTGCGGCAAGCGCCAGGCGCTGGATGGGTGGCCGAGTGGTTTAAGGCACCGGTCTTGAAATTCTGCGGGTGGCGTACCGCCCTGCCATCTGTCCTCCCGCGCCGCCGCGAATTTCGGCCAAATCGCCGCCGGCATTATGCTGGCCCGTACCGGCCAATACCGCGTGAAACTCGCTGATCCGGTGGCAATCGCGGTGGCAATAATCGCGGAGTTTTCGGAAATGCCTTCTTTCACCAAGCTCGACGCGGCCGCAGAAAATCTGCGTTGCGCTGCGCGCCTGTATTTTGAGGGAGAGCACCTAATCCCGGTCCTAACTCTCGCGAACGCGGCGCGGGAGATCGTGGCCACGCTTGGCGAAAAGCTAGCCAAAACTACGATGCACCAGGAACTCGCAAAAAAACACGGTGTTACGGTCGAGAAGCTCGTTGCGCCGCAAGTCCGCGCCGCGAACTTTGCGAAGCACGCCGACCGAGACCCCCAGGCCGTTTTACCTCTCGACGACGAGGACGTGCTCACCCTCATCTATCTGACCTGCATCGATTTCCAACAAATCGCTAACGGCCTTCCGGTCGAGGCTCAGGTATTCCAAGCGTGGGCGATGGCAATTGCCTTCGACAAAATCAGCGAGGCACCGCTCCGAAGCCAGCCTTTGCTGAGAAAATTGGCGGCAAAGTTTGCAGGTGTCCGAACCGCCCAGCGTCCCCAGCAAAAGGAGATCGGACTCCGCGCCATGAGAGAGGCCGTCGCAGATCCTAGCCTGAAGATGAATTTCAGGCGGGAGGTCGTGATTCCGCCCAAGGGGCGGACCGGCCCTGTTTCGCAGATGAAAACGCCCCGGCGGTGAGGCCAGGGCGTCGGTCCGCCGCACGCGGGTCCGTCAGTGGTTAGCGGGTTGTCTCTTCAAACGGGTCCGCTTTAGCCCAGGTGTTGTTGCAGGCGAATGAGATCGTCGGCGATGTTCTTGCCGATCAGCTGCGACGAGCAAATCTCGCCGGAACTCGTCTCGGCCCAGGCGAGCATCGCCCGCGCCTTCAGTGTCAGGCCGGCCAGCGTGCGAGCCTGAATGTCCGCAACGGCGCGCGCGATCTGCTGCACCTCGTTGTCGGCGTCCGAAAGCCGGTCCAGGGCGTCGTCCAGTCCGGATCGCTCGCCGGCGCTCGTCCGCGCGGCGCTGTACTCGCGTGCGATCTTCAATCGCTCGATCATTAGCCGCCCGCGCTTCGTCCGGCGCGTCAGCCCCTCGTCGCCGATTAGCGACTCCAAGGCCGCCGCGCTGTAGACGAAGCGGCCGAGGAACGGGGCGCCGTTGATCCAGATGATGTTTCCGAAGAGATCCCGCTCGCGTTCAGCCTCGCGGCGATCAGGGTCATCCGACGCTGCAACCAACGCCGCAGGCACCGGCCCCGCCATCGCTGTCGCCAACGCTACGGCCTCTTTCACTGCTGACTCGGCCGCTTGGTGTTCGGTCCGGGCAGCGTCAAGACGGCCACCCAGGGCCAGCAAGCGGGGGTCCTCACCGATCACGTCCGAGTGCCCGGCGGCGAGCGCGGCCGCCGGCATTGCGACGGCCGCGGCAGCGATCGGCGCACGCCGTAGGAGATCGCGTCGGCTGAAGGGCCGCGAATCGATATTGGTCGTCGGCAGGCGACCAATACCGTCAGGAGCTACCACGACGCGCCGCGCCAGAGCGGCGACTTCGGTCAGGAATCGCATATGTTGAGCCTCTCGGTTTCGCGCGGAATCGAATGGCTTCGCCGATTGCGCGGCTGTCGGCTGCCTGATACATTTTCCATCTTAGAGAGAGATGGAAAATCCATCAATGGGGATTTTCGCCGGTGGCTATTTCAAGCGGTCAGATGCGTGCGGCTCGCGGCTTAATTGGATGGTCCCAAGCTGCGCTCGCAGAGGCCGCCGGGCTGTCGCGACCGACGATCGAGCGTGCTGAGACCAAAGGCGCATCCGCTGAGACTTTGACCGCCATCAAGCGCGCCCTCGAGGCCGCCGGCGTCATGTTCGTACCGGAGAATGGCGAAGGGCCGGGCGTGAGGCTGCGGAAGGGGAAACGGAAATAAGGGAGACGTCTGCATGGACCTGTCCGAGTTCATTTCTGAATCGCTTACCGAGATCATCAGTGGGATCAAAACGGCACAGGAAAAGCCGGACGGCCAGTTGGTCGGCGCGGAGATGTTTGGAGCGCCGGATAAGGGCCTCTTGCTACATGGTGGAACTGCCGGCCTGTTCACGGTCGTTGACTTCGACGTCTCTGTGGTCGCGGAGACAAAGGCAGGCGGCAAAGCTGGCATCCGTGTATGGGGCATTGGTGCGGAGGGCGCCGGTGAGCGCACATCTCAGCAAACCAGCAAGGTGAAATTCTCCGTTCAATTGAAGATCCCGAAGGGCGAACCAGCACCGCGACGCGTTCCCAGATCATCCGACTAGAAGCGGCCGGCAAGCGTCGTCTCGCCGACGAGTACGACGCAGCGCAGGAGCGGGATCGCGCACGGACGGGTCTTTGCAAAATGCCGGCAAATGCTGTTCTATCCCCGGTGGTAAGGGAGCCATGAGTCTCCCTCTGGGGGAAATGGCTGCTTGTTGCGCGGATTTACAGCGAGCGTCATTGGGGTCGCGCGTCAATGGTTCGAACATCCGATCCAGCCGATCGCGTTAGAGCAGGCCGGGCTGTTCACGGAGACCGCGGATGGGGCTTCGCGCGTCGTGATGCAGGGCGGCCGGGTTGCCTATTTGAAGCCGCGCCCACAGATCGTCGCCAACCCCGTCGTCGCGAGAGAGAAGATCGTCGCCGACCTTGCTCATGTGCTTGGCCTTCCGGTGGCGCCAGTCGTAGTGCGGGTGGCGACGCCCGGTGATGGCTTCCAGGGACACACCGCGTTGTCGCTGTCGTGCTTGCCGGGCGCGCGCCACTGGGACGCCGGCGGCATCCAGCATATCGCGTCGGTCGCGGGAACACTGGAGCGGCTTCGCGTGTTCTGGACGTGGATCGGCGACTACGATCACAACAACCATGGCCAGAACCTGCTGTACGAGGTCAGCGATGGCCACTGCCAAGTTGTCGCGATTGACCATTCCTATTCGCTGGGAAAGGATAACCGCGCGCCCCTTGAACAGCCGGCGTCAGACGGCTATGGCACTCGCGATAATCAAGAATGCGACCATCCCCGGCGAGAGATGACCGCCACAATCATGTCGCTCGACTGGGGTAATATAAAGGAGATCGTTCAAAGGCTTAGCGACATCTTAACTTCAGAGGAACAGGGTAAAATCCTAGAAGTTCTAGAAAAACGCCGCGGCGGCCTACGCGATCTTTTGGGGATGAAGGAGTGAATACGATGCAACAAGCTAAAGGAGCCTTGTGGCGCATCGAGTACCGGACCGATGTCACACAGGCGAATTCGTTGGTTGTCCCGGTGGGATACCTCATGGAGGCGGTCTGGCCGACTCCAGGGGCGAAATGGCTGGGTATTGTCGTGCGCCGCAAGCTCACACCGCTGGAACTCGATCGGGTGAATCTCGAAACTTGGCCGGAGCTCAGCACGCTCGAGAGCTTCATGATCAAGACCTTCGACGAGGTTTGGCAGCCGACTGGGGCGGTGACGGACTTGGGGTCTCAATTGGTCGCCACTCGCTATTCCGAGCATAGCGCGCTCCATTTCGCACGAGACTCGATCACCATTCCAGAAGGCGATTTCGATCCGTCGATGTTCGGCAAGATCTATCTCGACTTTTTGGAGCTCCCGCAGCGCTTGGCGCCGGCACTCATTGCGCCCGTTGTCACGTTGCCGACGTGGAGACGGCCGGCCGCTGCGGCGCCCGATGTTGAGCAACAGACCCGGGCCGCTTAGTCGTTGGCGCTGGCGTCGACATTCTTGAAAGCCCCGCTCCGGCGGGGCTTTTGCTTTGTTGGGCAAAGGTGGGTCGGGGGCCCACGCCCATCCCCGACCTCAACAAGTTGCGGGCCGTCGACGTGCGCTGACAATCCCTAGCGATTGCGCAGACAGAATTCCTAGCCGATCCTCTCGGCATGGAATCGGACCGCGAACTCGTCCTGGCCATCGTGATGGGCCTCCGCAAAGGGCTGAAGCTTTGCCACGGCATGCGCCGGCAGTTGACCGAGGCTGAGCAGTTCAAGATCGGCCGGCAGATCGCCGAGCAACTACAGTTGTCGAACTACAGGGTCGAGCCAGGGCCGCCGGCGCAGCCGCACGGCACCGGTTGGCCTGGTGCTGCTGGCTGAGGTAACAGCGCGTTCACGCCCTTCCTTTGGGAGACGCGTTGGCAAGGGCGGCGGTGAGACGGCGCGTCATCACTGCCGTCGCCGCGTTGTTCACGGCGGTCCACGTCGCCAATCGGCGCTCCAGCCTCTCGGCGAATGCTTCCAGCCAAGCGGCGATCTCTTCGTCGGGAGCGCCGAGCTTGGCGAAGGCCGCGCGGTAGTCTGCGACGGTCGCGTCGATGTTCACCTTCAGGCGCCGGCGACGAGCGGATCACAAATGCGACCCATGGGTCGCATTTGCCGCCGAGTTGGCGATAGTCCTCAAGGGTGGCTTCGCGGGATGCACTCACCGGCCGGCCCCGGTGAGTGCCGAGGGCAGCGCCGCCGTGCCGCGCCGGCGCGGATTGCGCATGATGGTGTAGACCTTGTCGGGCAGCGCCCGGTTCTCTGCGGTGAGCGCGTCCTTGATGTGTTTCTTGACCAGCGCCGAAGCTGCGGTCGCCAGCGCCTCCGGATCCTCGCCACCGCCGGAATTGATGGTGACGCCGACGCTGACGTTGCTGCCGCGGCTGTTGGCGTTGGCCGGCACCATCTGCACGCCGAGCTGGCCGTTGGCGCCACGCTTCAGAGGCATGATCGCCTCCGGCCCGGCTTCGCCCATCAGGCCGGTCCCGGAGGCGAACTTGAACAGCGTCGGGTGATCGACGATGCCGCCGCGCGCGAACGGGATGACATTGCTGCCGGCGTCGAACGCGTTGCCGTTGGCATTGTGGCCGAGCAGCCCGGCAGAGCTGCCACCGCCGACGCCAAGAATGCTGCTGAACAGGCTCCCCAGCAGACCGCCCGAGCTCGACGTCGTGCCGAAGATGCCGGCCAGCGGCCCCGTGCCCAGCAGAAGCGCTTGCTCGACCGCCTTTGCGATCGAGTCCGCCAGCTTTGCGAACGCGTCCGATAGGCTCGTTGCGCCCGTCGCTGCGTCGAAGAGGGACTGCCCGAGAAATTGCTCCGCTTGCTGGGCGTCTTTCATTCTCTGCAGGGCTGCCGTCGCGTCGCCGTAGGCTTTCGCCTGCGCATTAATGCTCGCCAGAAGCGCTGGCGTGAGTGCCTGATGATCCTGCTCTGCCAGGTCGATCAGCTCCTGCTGCTTCTTCATCTCAGCCGCGGCACCAGCGCTAAGTCCCAACTCAGCGGCCTCCGCCGTCAGCGCGTCGGTCTGTTTTTGCGTCGACTTGAGAGCGGCGTCGAAGTTCTTCTGATCGGACGCGGCGGCTTGTGCGGCTTTCTGGTCGACGGCCAAAATCGCCTGCTTGTATGCGACTGCCGCAGCCGTTCCCGCCTCGTACTGGCGTATCGCGCCGGTCGGGTCGGTCGCGTAGTCCTGCGGCTTTGCGAGCACGGTGGCGCTGGCAGCGTCCGCTTTCTGCTGAGGTGTCGTGGCGCCGAGGCCGGCAAGCGCTGCTTCCCGTTCCCGTTGAGCATCCGCGAGGGCGTTGGCGGTTTTGTTCATCGCAGCCGCTTCCGCGGCGCCTGCGGCGAACTGCGCGAGCCCCGCGATCTTTTGCAGGTCTGTCTTCGCGAGCTCGGCGTTCGTGTCCCTGAGTCCCATTGCGGCTTTAGTTGCCGCGTCTGTGACGTTCAGGAGACCGAGCACCATCGTCGTAAGTGCGGTATTTGATGGGTCGGAGAGCGCGATCTTTTCGATTTCCGAATTGAACGCGAGCACGTCGCCTTTGCCCTTCGCCGCTGCCTGGGCGAACGCCTGGACGGCCTGCGCAAGCACGCCATACTTGTCGATATAGGCTTGCGTCGTGGCGAGCTGATTGAAGGCTGAATTCGGGTCACCCAGCAGGGGTACGGGCGCTAGTGTGTTCGCCATCACCGGCTGCTGCTGGCTGGCCAGCAATTGCATGCGGAGCTTGTCGGCGTTGCCCTGGAAATTGATACTTAGCTGCGCTTGCTGACCGTATTGCGACGCGGACTTCGAGGCGGCATCCCACTCTGCTTTGATCGCCTTGATCGCCTCGTCGTGAGCCTTCAAATCCGAGGCGACCGCCGTGGATCCCGCGTCGATCGCTGACCACAATGCTGACGCCGCTGCGCTGGCCGCGATAAATCCGGCAATCATCCAGGTCACTGGATTCACTAACAGTTCAACGGCGGTGGCGCCGACGGCGCCCAACGCAGCGGCAACGCCGCCTTCCTCGCCGAGAGCTCGGACCAGCATGAGGCCCTCGTGACTCATGCTGGAGAACGACGCTCTCCCGGTCGCAAGGCCCATGCCCATCTGCTCAAGAGCGGTCGACAATTCGCGTGTTTTCAGCGAGGAGAGCGTCATTGCCTCCGTGTTCACAGCCGTTCCCGCAGCGGCGGCCGCGACACGCGCAGCGTAGATGCTGGTCACGTTATTTACTTCTTCCTGCGTAGCTTTGCCCGCAGCCATCGCCGCCGCGCCGGTGAGTGTTGCCTTCTCCAGCTTCTGCGTCGCGGCGAGCACCGGGTCTGCGGCAAGGGCGAGCCGCGTGAACTGCGCGGCCTGGCTGGCGACCCCTCCGGTCATCGTCACCGTCTGGCGGGCGATCGACGCCTGAATCTTGTCATTCGCGGCGACCGTCGCGTTCGCCGCGCTGCTCGCCTTATTCATAGCGGCGACGTAGCCGTCGGCGCCGGCAGGGTTGGACTCGATCACAAGCTCGGTGACGACGGTATTGTCAGCCATCTCCCCCTCCTATGACGCGCTCGACGAAAACGTCGTTGTCATCGCCGAGGTGAATGGTAGTGCGCAGCGTGCCGCCGGCAGGCGTCGCGAGAGCCGATTCCAGCGTCGAGAGAAAGGTTCGCTCATATGCTCGGGCAAGTCCGGCCACAGCCTTGCGAGCTGCTAGCCGAGCTTCCCGACGCAAGCGTCGATCGTCGAGGCGGACGAGTACGTCGGCGGTCTCGACCGCGTGCCTGTGGCCGAGCCGGACGAACCATTCGGCAATGTTGGGGTCACGGAGCGCGGGAAGCACAAGATTGTCAGCGGTCATCACTCAAATCTCCTTGCGGTGACGGAACCTCCCGCGCCGAGAGGTCCCCGCGGCCGGTCCGCGGGGTAGAGACCGCTGAGGATTTTATCCCCCTACCCACCGGGCCGATCCGCCCATGAGCGCTCGAGCAGCGAGCAGCGCAGCAACTCGTCCACGATGGCGGCGCGCGCCGCTCGCTGCTCGGCAGTCGGAGACAGCCCCCAGCGGACCGTCGCCGTCTTGCCTTCGACCGTGACCCTTGAGGGTCCTGTCAGTCGATAATCCCCGACCCAAGGGTCGTTCGGCTTCTGACCGTCGGCGACGCAAGCGACGATCCCGCCGGCCGCCTCGGCGATCTTGCCGCGCCATCCGTCGCTGAAGACGACGGGCATTCCGACACGGAGGTGCGACGCATGCGTCGCTTTTGCCGTCTTCATCACGCAGTCCCCGTGAGCATGGCGATCGGGCCGCGCGTGTTGGCGTCGCCGACGCTGTGGTTGATGATGTCTTCTCGCGTGATGCCGCGCACGAGAACCTGGTCGGTGTCGAGCGCGCGGTCGCGGCTGATCGCGATCACCGTCTGCTGCGTCCGCTCGACCAACACCGACGACTGGCTCAGGTTGCCGAACGCCATCATCATCTTACCGGTGAGCGACGTCTGCACGTCCGGCAGTTTGCCGCTGAAGATCACCGGGAAGCCGAGGTAATTCGCGGCTATCGTGCCGTCCGGCTTCATCGTCGCCGTGAGGCCGCCGCTGACCGATGCCAGCCGGCAGAAGGTTTGCGCATACCCGGTCGCCGAGGTGTACCAGGCGGAACCGGGGATGGCGGTCGCCAATACGCCCGCCATGAGGTTTGCGAGGTCGGTCGAGTCGATCGTCAAGAACGTGTTGTGGCCGGAAGCCGCGGCGACCGATGATTTCAGGCCGCTCAGCTTCGTCGCCACGCCGGAGATCCCGCTGTACGTCGACGTGCCGTCGCCGTTGAAGCCGCAATCGTCTTCGGTCGCGGCGAAGGCATAGCCGATTTCCGCGGCGAGAAATTCGCCAAGGTCGGCGGCGCTATCTTCGAAGAGCTCGCTCGATCCTCGGACCAAGACGCCGAGTTTCTTCAGGGAGGCGCTGACCGCATCAAACTGCAGCTGGCTCTCTGGAATCGGTTGACCCTCGGCTACAAAAGTCGCCGTCACACCGCCGGTGCGCCGAGGCCGGACCTGCCCGTCCGAACTGGATGGCCGCACCTCCGCTCCCTTGCGGAAAGCGCCGACCGTTTCGCGCACTGCGATGACCGCGTTGTCGAAGTCGATCGGCGCCAAAAAGCCACCGGCGCTGTTCATGGACTCGGAGGTTGCCTTCCTAAGCGCGATGCCGTTCGCGACACACCACGCTTTCGCCTTGTCGTCGCCGACAAGTGCCTTGAACCATTGGCCGACGCGCTCGGCCTTCAGCTCGGCTGTGCCACCGCGGAACGCCTTAATTCTGTTCGACATGGGATGCTTTCCTGAGTTCCGGTTGCGTGACGATGCCCTCGGCGAGTGCCGCCTGGATAACTTCGTCCAGCGGCTGTTCCGCAACCGGTCGGTCGCCGATGATGCTGCCCATCGGGAGGCGAATCGCGAAGATGTCGACGCATTCGCTGAGAAGATTGCGAGCCGCTGCCTCGAGTGCCTTCAGATGAACGGCTGCTAGTGTGATGTCGCGGCACACGGCGCGCCAGCGATCCGAGTTCGCCTCCGCCCACGCGACGGCGGTGGCCGCTCGAGCGGCCGTTTGCTTGTCGCCCAACACCTTCAGCACGATGTCGATCGCCCGCTGCTCCCGAGCGAGGATCCGGTCGCGCGAGATTTCGGGCGGCAGCGACAGCGAGGCTGGCGCGGAGCCGTTCAGCAAGGTTTTGGCCTGCTCGCGCGCCGCACGCTCGTCGGCATCGAGCGCGGGCGTCGCGTCGATAGAGACGCCGCTTTTGACTTGCGCCGCGTATATCGCGGCCCGCTCTTCGGTGATCGCCCGGCGCCGCGTGGTCAACGTAAGCGTCTGGCGGTTGATCTCCGCGAGGGTGAGCTCGTGAATTTCGCTTGCGGTGTTTTTCGCGGTCATGACACATCCGTAAATGAATTTGCCGGGGGCAAACGGACACTGTCCGTTTCATTTCGCCAGCGCCGAAGCTGGTGGGCGAGACTTGCCAGTTCGACGGGGTCGAGAGGGTCACGCGCGAACTTTTTCGCAACGATGCTGGCAGCTTCGCGGCCACGGCCAGCACTTTCGAGCCGGGCGAGTTCGTCGAGCATCTGGCGCCGCCGGGCCTGGCGGGCGGCGGCAGCGATTTCTCGCGGCGTGGTGAGCTCGGCGCGGACGACCGCCGCAACCGCGAGGTCGATGGCCTCGCGCAGATCACCCATGTCAGTGATCCTTGCGGCCGCCCGGCGGCGGCGGCGTAGCGTATATCCCGGTGCCGGCGGCGACAGCGGCACGTGCGGCGGCCTCCTTTTTGCCGAGCGGACGCTCTCGAAAATCGTCGGGTAGGCGCGCCGGGCCGACGGTGCCGAAGGCGCGATCGAGGATCTGCTTGCCGGCGGAAACACGCGCCGACTCACTGCGGCTGAAATCGCGAATTTTGACGAGCGCTGCGACTGCCAGCCGAGCGTACTTGCGCGCTTCGTCGCGCAGCGCCAGGGCAAGCGTGACCGATGTCGACCGCGACGGCGTCGATGTCGGCAACGCCAGGGCGAGCTGCTGCGCGTCGCCGCCGATCTCGACGGCAGGCTTGCCGTAGCCGCGATCGAGAATCGCGCCGGCGGCCGTGATCCGCGCGGCGTCGCTCGGGCTAGTCAGCAAAACCTTGACCAGCGCCATCAGCGTCACACGCGCATGCTTCTCGGCTTCGCTCTCGATGGTGTCGGGTGGCACATCGGCAACGAAAAGCCGCATGTCGTCATCGCTCAATCGGCTGTCCGCGGCCTTGCGCGGACGGCCCGCGCCTGGACGCTTCCCGCCCCGCTTCGATGGCGGCTTAGCTGCGTCTTCAGTCATCGCATTGCCCTTTGAAATTCATTGATTTGATTAGGTTTTGGCCCCGGAGATTTTTTCTGCCCGTGGCGGCCCATGCGGTGCGGGGGCCTCGGCGGCCTGAGGAATTAATCCCTCTACCCCAGGGCCGGACTGGCTGCGCGTCGCGAGAGATCGCGCTGGCCATTACGACGCCCCCGCGGAGTGACTGTGGCCCTGACGAACTAGAACGCGGGTCGCGGTGATCGACGGATCATCAGCTCGCCAACACGCGAGCACGTCGTCGACAAACTTGGTGGCGATCGTCGTGGCGGCGAAGCGCGAAGGCGCGTGCAGCACTGCCGCCTTTCCGCCTGCGTGTTCTTCGATCGTGACATCGACGTCGCGAAACCAGCTCGCGAATAGATCGCCCCCGATCTTCTGCCGCAGCCTGTCTCCCGCTGCGCCTAGCCGGTGGGCCGGCTCAAGAGAACTACCCGAAGGGTAGGTTAGAGAAGGTGTGCAATGGGCTGCACCTTGCGATGCTGGATTTTGCACGTTGACCCCGGCCCCAAGGTGCAACCCATTGCCACTTGGACCCCATAGCAACGAGCAACGGGTTGCCAGTTTCTCATGGGCTAAACGTGCAACGGGTTGCACCTTGTCGAGCAGCATTTCGTACTCGTTGGCGCGCCCCTTTCCGTGACCGCGCTGCTTGATGCCAAGGTAGCCGTGCTTCACCAGCAACGTGATCGCCGACCACGCCGTTCGACGTGACACGCCCAGCAGCGATGCCACCTTGTCGAGACCGATGAAGCCAACGCCCGTTTCGTTCCTGATGCAGCGGACAGCCACCACGATGCCCGCGCGGACCGCCAAGGCAGTCAAACGCTCGTCCAGTGCCATGAGGTCAACCCAGTCCTGGCGTAGAGATTTCGGAATGAGGACGTGCACGTTGTGGGGCACCGCAACTATCGGCCCCTCGCTGCAGAGAGGATCGCTTGGCGTGCCGCCTCACTGCTCGCAAAC
>Ga0265313_10001557_pt1 | contig 21281 bp, 23 predicted proteins | sample 4123metaG_FD_203122 | JGI IMG/M metagenome (GOLD analysis project Ga0265313, IMG submission 203122) | Rhizosphere microbial communities from Carex aquatilis grown in University of Washington, Seatle, WA, United States - 4-1-23 metaG | ecosystem: Host-associated > Plants > Roots > Rhizosphere >...
CGCGGGCGACGCGCTCACGATCCGCCTGGAAACGACCTCGGGCGCAGGGGAGCCCGTGATCCGGACGCTGCGCTGGAGGCGGGTGGGCGATGCGACGGGCGGCATTCGCGCGGCCGGCCCCCGCGCGGGCGCGGTCCCCCGGGGGCCCGGGCCCGTCGGGATCACGGTAAGGGGCATCCGGGAGGAGGACGCGCCGGCGTTCCGGGAGGTGCTGGACGCCGTCTGCCGCGAGCGCAGGCATCTCGCCATGCTGGAGGCTCCGGCCGCCGACGAGGTCCGATCCTTCGTGGCTTCGAACCTCAGGTCGGGCTGTCCGCAGCTGGTCGCCGAGGAGGCGGGAAGGATCGTGGGCTGGTGCGACATCCGGGGGGGCCCCGCGGCGTTGGGCCGGGCGCACGTCGGGCAGCTGGGCATGGGGGTCCTTGCCGGCCACAGGGGCCGGGGCATCGGCCGGCTGCTGCTCCAGGCGACGGTCGAGCGGGCGCGGGAACTTGGACTGGAGAAGGTCGAACTGGAGGTCTTCGCCTCGAACGCGCCGGCCATCGGCCTCTACCGGAGCTTCGGGTTCCTGGAGGAGGGGCGTCGCCGCCGCGGACGGCTTGTCGACGGGGCCTACGACGACGTGCTCCTGATGGGCCTTGGCCTCGCCCGGCCGGACGGGCCCCCGCCGCGGGCATGAGCCGGGTCCTGCTCCGCCAGTGGCGGGATAGCGACCTCGACCCGTATTTCGCGATGAACACGGACCCGGAGGTCATGCGCCACTTCCCGGCGCTCATGACCCACCGGGAGGCCTCGGACTCGCTGGCGCGCCTGCGCGCCGGGATCGAGGAGCGGGGATGGGGGGTCTGGGCCGTCGAGGTCGACGGCGCGTTTGCCGGCATGACCGGGCTCTCTGTCCCCCGGTTCGACGCCCCGTTCATGCCGTGCACGGAGGTGCTCTGGAGGATGCGGCGCGAGTACTGGGGCCGCGGACTGGCCGGGGAGGCCGCGGCGCAGGCCCTTGAGTTCGGCTACTCGAGGCTCGGCCTTGCGGAGATCGTGGCGTTCACGGCCGCCGTCAACCTGCGGTCGATCCGGCTGATGGAGCGCCTCGGCTTCGCCCGCGATTGGGGAGCGGACTTTGACCATCCGGCGCTGGACCCGGGGCACCCGCTGCGCCGCCACGTCCTCTACAGGAAGGGGAGGGAGCCGCCCGCCGGCTGACTTGCCAGCGCCCGCACCGCTCCCCACCCTTGGCGGGGACATGCCCGAACGCATCTCGAGCCGACTGCGGCGAAACGCAGGCGAGGATGCCTGAGCCGCCCGCCCCCGGGCGCCGATGGCTGCGCCACCCCGCCGCCATGGTCGCGCGCCACGCGGTCGCGATCGCGGTGCTCCCGTTCACGGTCACGGTCCTCGTGCCCTATTGGATCGCGGAGCGCGGTCGCGTGGCGCCGGCCCTCGGCCGGTCGGCCGGTCCCCTGGCCCTGCAGGCCCTGGGCCTGGCGCTGCTCGGGGCGGGCCTTGTCCTCTTCGTTGCCTCGGTGCGGCGGTTCGCGTCCGAGGGCAGGGGCACCCTCGCCCCGTGGGACCCCCCGCCCGTGTTCGTCGTCCACGGGCCGTACCAGTTCGTGCGCAACCCGATGATCTCGGGCGTCATCCTGCTGCTGTTCGGCGAGGCGCTCGTCCTGCGGTCGCCGGCCCATGGCGCCTGGGCCGCCGCCTTCGTGGTGCTCAACGTGTTTCATATCCCGCTGGTCGAGGAGCCGCGGCTGGAGCGGCGGTTCGGCGATCCCTATCGGGAGTACCGCCGCCACGTCCGGCGGTTCCTCCCGCGGCTGACGCCGTGGCGGGCCCGCCGCCCCCCGGCCCGCGCCCATAAGGGGATTGCAGCGGGGCCGGCTTGCGGTTCAAAGGGGGGTGCGCGCCACCCGCAATGAACGCCGACCCGAGGATCATCGCAGACGGCCCGCTCCGCCACCGCTTCTCGGGGCGGTACGGGGAGGTTCGGGCGCGCCTCGTGGCCGAGGCCCGCGCCCGCCATGCCGGGGCGCTGGCCCATGCGCCCCTCTGGAGGCGCCTCGGGCTAAGGGTCGTGATCGGGCGCGAGGTCCGGGCCCAGCTGCGCCGGGCGTTTCCCGCGCACGCGCTGTACGCCGCGCGCGGCCGCCGTGAATAGCGCCGCAGCATCCCCGCCGGCGACCCGCGGCGTCCGCAGCCGGGGCATGAACCCGTTGCATTTCGGAGGCGCGGCGGCGTTTCGCCGGTGGCTTCAGGCCCACCACGCGCGCGCCGCGGAGCTGACCGTCGGGCTCCACAACAAGGCCTCCGGAAAGGGGGGGATGACCTATGCGCAGGCGCTGGACGAGGCCCTCTGCTTCGGATGGATCGACGGGGTCCGCCACAAGGCCGGCGGGGATGCGTACACGATCCGCTTCACGCCCCGGAAGCCCCGCAGCACGTGGAGCCGGGTCAATGTCCGGCATGCCCGGCGCCTGATCGCCGCGGGCCGCATGCGGCCGGCCGGGCTCGCGGCCTTCGAGGCCCGCGACCGCCGCCGGACGGGGACCTACTCGTTCGAGCGGCGCCCGCGGGACCTGCCGGGGCCGCTCGAGAGGAGCTTCCGCGCCCACGCGGCCGCGTGGGCCCATTGGCAGGCGCAGCCCCCCGGCTACCGGCGGACCGCCATCTGGTGGGTCGTGAGCGCGGTCCGCGAGGAGACGCGGCTGCGCCGCCTCGAGCGGCTGATCGGCGACTCCGCCGCCGGCAGGCGCCTCGGGCTCATTGCCTAGCCGCTGTAACCTTTTGGGGCGAGGCGGTGTTCTAGGGGTGACAACCCCCCCTTCCCGATATGAAAATGCTGATCGCCCTCCTCCTCTGGGCCCTGCTCCTCGTCCTGTGCTGGCCCCTCGCCCTCCTTTTCCTCTTCGCATGGCCGGTCCTTTGGCTGCTCGCGATCCCGTTCCGGTTCGTCGCCACGGTCATGGCGGCCATGCTCGCGCTCGTCGGGGCGATCCTCTTCCTGCCGGCGCGCCTGCTCGGCCACCGGCTTCCCTGAGCCCGGGGGCGGGAGGCCGTCCCGGTGCGTGAGGACGGCATAGGGCGGGCGAGGAGCGTGCACCGGTACGCCTGGCTGTGGGAGCCGCTCGAGGCCGAGGCGTCGTTCGTGCTCGGCTCCATGTTCGGAACCAAGGTGGTCTACCTGGACGGCCGGCTCGCGCTCTGCTTCTCGGCGAGGACGGAGCCGTGGCGGGGCGTCCTGGTCTGCACGGAGCGCGACCACCACGAGTCGCTGCGGCGGGAGTTCCCGGCGCTCGCGCCGCACCCGGTGCTGCCGAAGTGGCTGTACCTCGCGGAGTCGGAGGACTGCTTCGAGCGGGCGGCCGAACGCCTCGTGGAACTCGCGGGGCTTCGCGACCCGCGGATCGGCGTCGCCCCGAAGCAGGGGAGGCGCAGGCGCCCCTGACGCCCCCCGGGGCGCCGCTCCCGCTTTGACATCCGGCCCCTTCGCGCGCATCAGTCCGTGCACGGCATGAAGCCCCGCGCCGCATCAACAACCCGCAGGACATGGCGCCCCCGCATGGAATCCGCGGCCTTTGCCGGCCGCGCCCTCGGCGACATCGTCCTTGTCGCCGCCTTCCTGGGCCTCGCCGTCCTTTTCCTCGAGCACGGCGGCTTCATCGGAAACGGCGACGTGCAGCCGTATCCCTATTGACGCCGTGCCCGCGGGAAGCGCCATGCGCGGGGCTCGCGCGGGCCCGGTCCGCCCCGGCGGGGCCGTGGCCGGGTATTCCGGAACCCCCCTCTGGAGGAAGCTCGGCTACCGGACCGGCACGGAGGCGTATGTCGAGGGCGCGCCGGAAGGCTACGCGTCGCTCCTGGCGCTGCCCGCGGACGTGCGGGTCGCGTGGCTCGCGCGCCCCCGGGCCGGCCTGGGGTTCGTGCACCTCTTCGAGACCCGGAAGGCGGCGCTCGGGCCGAGGCTCAAGGCCCACCGCCGGGCGATCGCGCCGGACGGGGTCATCTGGGTCTCGTGGCCCAAGCGCAGCTCCGGGGTCGCGACCGACGTCACCGAGGACGTCATCCGGGCGCTGGCGCTTCCGACCGGCCTCGTTGACATTAAGGTTTGCGCGGTCGACGGCGTGTGGTCTGGACTGAAGCTCATGATTCGCAAGGAGGAGCGGTGAGGGTACGCGGCGCAGCCATCGGCGCGCTGCTTGCGCTCGTGTCCGCCTGCAGCTCGGCGACGCACGATGCCGGGGGCGGCCCCATCATGGTGGTCGACGCGCACGGAGCCCCCCTGCCCGGCGCCTTCCTCACCCTCTTGGCCGAGTCCGAGAACCCGTCGGCCCGGCCCCAGACCTACACGTCGTCGGAACTCAAGGCGCAGACGTCCGACACGCAGGGGATGATCCGGGCCGACCTGGACGACGGCTTCTGGGAAAGCGACCACAACTACCACTTCCGCGTCCACCTGCGGGGATACGAGGACGTGACGATGAGCGTCTCGAAGGACCTGTTCCCTCCCATCCTCAGGATCGAGATGAGGCGCCTGGAGCCGGAGCCGGGACCGTCGCCCAAGGCGGCGGGGCAGGCCGCGCGCCCGAGGTAGCGCGGTCCTCCCCTGGCGGGCGCCCGCACCCGTAGGCGGCTTGGCCGCGCCCCCGGGCCCTGACCGGCACGGTGCGCCCCGAAAGGGGGGGGCGCTACGCGCCGGGCCCAGGCCCGCGCTCCCGCTGCGCGAGGATCCGGCTTGTCCATTTGCGGTGGGGGCCGGAGAGCGTGACCCTGCCCAGGTCGCCCAGGCGGACCCAGACGAGGCCCTTGCGGCGCGCGGGGCCCCCCACGGCCGCGGCGTGGGCCGACTCCGAGATCCGGAAGCGGGTCATGCCGCGGTTCAAGGTCCCGACCAGGGAACCCCCGGCCGCCGCGGCGGGATCGAGGCCCGCCTGCTCGGCGGTCGGCAGCTCATGGAGGCCCGCCAGCCGGCGCGAGCCGGGCGGGTTGCGGTACAGGAGCAGCGCCCCGTTCCTCTCGCACCAGACGCGGACGACGAAGCGGCGCTCGGTGCGCTTCGGCGCGAGGCGGGGGTAGGCCTCCGGGTCGCCCGCGCGGGCGGCCGCGCAGAATCCCCGCACCGGGCAGCCGCCGCAGCGCGGGCCGCGCCGCAGGCACACCGTGGCCCCGAGCTCCATCATCGCCTGGTTGTGGTCGCCGGGCGCCGCCGGGTTCACGAGCTCCTCTGCCAGCGTCGCAAACGCCCTCGACGCCGACGCGCTGTCCCGGTGGGGGCTCGCGTCGCGGGTCAGGCGGGCGAGGATGCGCACCACGTTCCCGTCGACGCACGCGCGCGGCTCGCCGAACGCGATGCTGGCGACGGCGGCCGCGGTGTAGGGGCCCACCCCCGGGAGCTCGCGCCACTCCGCGGCCAGCCGGGGCAGCGGCCGGCCCGCGAGCTGCCGGGCCAGCCGGTGGAGGTTCCGCGCCCGGGAATAGTACCCCAGGCCCTCCCAGAGCCGGAGCACCGCGGCCTCGGGGGCCGCGGCCAGCGCGGCGAAGCCGGGAAGCGCCTCCATCCAGCGCGCGAAGTAGGGGAGCACCGTCGCCACCTGGGTCTGCTGGAGCATGAATTCGCTGACGACGGTCGCGTAGGGCGACGGGCGCTCGCGCCACGGCAGGCGCCGCCGGCTCGCCCGGTACCAGGCCAGGAGCGCCGCCCGGAAGGCCGCGCGCCGGGCCACGAGCGCGCGCGGGCCGGAAGATTTGCGTGTCATTGGCGGCAAATTTGTGACTATGGGTCCCTCATGCCCAAGCGCGGCCGCGACGACGAGGAAAAACCCAAGAAGCTGAGCACGTACACGCTCAAGCTCGACGACGGGCAGATGGAGCGCGTCCGCGCGATCCTCTCCGGGCGGGGTTGGGAGGCGTTCGACGTCGCCTACGCCCGGTTCGCGTTCCGGGGGCGCGACTGCAACGTGACCGCCTACGAGAGCGGCAAGCTGGTGGTCGCCGGCAAGGGGACGGAGGAGTTCGTGACGATGACGCTCGAGCCCGAGGTCACGAAGGCCCCGAGGCTCGGCTACGACCCGGTGCTCCATCCCGACTGGTTCGAGCTCCACGCGGGCCTGGACGAGAGCGGCAAGGGCGACCTGTTCGGCCCCGTCGTCGCGGCCACGGTCATCGCGGACCGGTCGGCCATCGAGGGCTGGATCCAGGCGGGGGTCAAGGACTCCAAGAAGATCGCCGACACCCAGATCGTGAAACTGGACAAGCTGATCCGCGGGACGCACGGGGTCGCGGTGGCGACCTGCCTGTGCGGGATGGCGAAGTACAACACGATCATGGCGCGGCCGCACGCGAACCTGAACCGCCTGCTGGCGTGGCAGCACGCCACCGCGCTTGCCCAGGCGCTGACGGTGAAGCAGGCGCCCCGCGGGCTCCTTGACCAGTTCAGCAAGGAGCCCCTCGTCCAGCGCGAGCTCGTGAAGATGGGGATCCGGGACTTCGACCTGCAGATGCGCACGAAGGCGGAGGAGGACCCCGTCGTGGCCGCCGCCTCGGTCGTCGCGCGCGCCGAGTACGTCCGCCAGGTCCACGCGCTTTCGCGGAACTTCGGGGGGCCGCTCCAGAAGGGCGCCGGCGCCCTGGCCAAGGAGCAGGCGGCGCAGATCATCGAGCGGTTCGGCGCCCGCTCGCTCGGCGCCTTCGCGAAGCTCCACTTCAGGACCTGCTACGAGGTCGTCGCCGCGGCGGGCAAGCTGGATGAGCTTCCGCTCCCGAAGCCCAGGGAGAAGGTGGAGTGGGGCCGGTAGGGGCCGCCGCGATTCGCCCGATGCCCAAGCGCCGCCAGCTCCGCAGCTTTGACCTGAAGAAGCTCGAGGGCTTCGAGAGCCTGATCGGCGTGGACGAGGTTGGCCGCGGGGCGCTCGCCGGGCCGGTCGTCGCGGGGGCGGTCCTCGTCACCCGGGCCTTCCTCGAGGGGCGCTGGGCCGCGGCCAAGGCGGGGCGCGTGAATGACTCGAAGCAGCTGTCGGCCCCCGAGCGGGAGGCCCTGTGGGCCGAGTTCGAGGCGCTCGCGGCGCAGGGGCAGATCCACGCGAACTTCGGCTCGGCGAGCGTGGAGGAGATCGAGCTGCACAACATCCTCGGCGCGACCAAGCTGGCCATGCGCCGCGCCCTGGAGGGCATCTACCCGGCGGCCGCCTTCCGCCGCAGCGAGGAGCCCGACCTCTTCTCCTCGCTCGAGGAGCGGGAGGCGTTCGTCCCCCCGGTCTCCTGCCGCATCCTCGTGGACGGGCTCCCGCTCAAGGGCTTCCCGTACCCGCACACGGCCATCGTGAGCGGCGACGCCAAGTCCCTCTGCGTGGCCATGGGTTCCATCATCGCCAAGGTGGCCCGGGACCGGATGATGGCCGAGCTCGACCTCGCCTACCCGGGCTACGGCTTCGCCCGGCACAAGGGCTACGGCACCGACGACCACCGGGAGGCCGTCGTGCGCCTCGGGCGCTGCCCCATCCACCGGGAGATGTTCCTGCGCAAGCTGCTCGCGCAGCGGGAGGACCCCAACCAGATGGATTTCCTTCCCGGCCGTTGACCCGTGGGCTCGCCACGGGCACAACGCTCGCAGATGCCTGCAAAGAAACACAGCTCGCTCGAGCGGGTGATGGGGCGCCTGGACACGCTCGATCCCGTCAACATGGCCAACCTGGTCCAGCGCCTCGCCCGCGAGCGGGCCCTCTTCGAGCAGATCTTCCGCACGCTCCAGGAGGGGGTCCTCGTCATCGACTCCGCGGGGACGATCGAGTACGCGAACGAGGCGGCGCACCGGCTGATCGGGCTGTCCGGCGACGTGCTCGCCGGCAAGACGCTCTGGCGCCTGATCCCGGGGCTGCGCCCGACGCTGGACGACGACGCGGGGGCCGCGTCCCACGTGGTCTCGAGGGAGTTCGAGCTCTCGTACCCGGAGCCGCGCACGGTGCGCCTCTACATGGTGCCCTTCCGCGACGGGGAGGCCGGCGCCGAGCGCCGCCACGCGGTCATCCTCGCCGACGTCACCCTCGACCGCCAGACGACGGAGCAGCGCATCGAGGACGAGCGGACGTCCTCCATCCTGCTCCTCGCCGCGGGCGTCGCCCACGAGCTCGGCAACCCGATCAACTCGCTGACGATCCACCTGCAGCTGATGGCGCGCAAGCTGAAGAAGCTCGGCTCCTCCCCCGAGGCCGAGTCGGTCGCGGAGTCGGTCGGGGTGTGCCGCGAGGAGGTCGCCCGCCTGGACGGGATCATCACGCACTTCCTTGAGGCGATCCGGCCGAGCCCCCCGGACCTGGCCGAGACCAACCTGGCGGAGGTGCTCGCCGAGGTCCTCAGGTTCCAGAAGCGCGAGTTCGCCGACCGCGGCGTCGCGGTCGAGGCGGAGACGCCCGAGTCGCTGCCGAGCGTCATGGCGGACCGCAACCAGCTCAAGCAGGTGTTCTTCAACATCACGAAGAACGCCATGGAGGCGATGCAGCCCGGCGGCAGGCTCAAGATCAAGTCGCGCGCGGACGACGACTCGGTCTACCTCCTCTTCGGCGACAGCGGCTCCGGGATCCGCCAGGAGGACCTGGTGCGGCTGTTCCAGCCGTACCACACGACGAAGCCGGGCGGGCACGGCCTCGGGCTCATGATCGTCCAGCGGATCATGCGGGCGCACGGCGGCCAGGTCGGGGTCGAGAGCCGGGAGGGCCTGGGGACCGTCGTGACGCTCCAGTTCCCCCGCAAGGACCGGCGGGTGCGGATGCTCGGGGGCGGCTGAGGGGCTACGGGGCCGCGGCGGGGAGCACCTTCACCGGGAACGTGCGGGTCTCCCGCGCCTTGCCGATGCGCAGCGTCACCTTGAACGGCATCTCGTCGGCGCTCACCCCCAGGTGCGACACCATGGGCGTGGGCTCGGCCGACTGGCCGGGGGCGATCGCGAGGGTTTCGGGCTGCACCGCGAAGTTCCCGAGGTCCGAGGAGAAGTCGAGCACCGCCACCGTGAGGGCCTCGGTCCCCGGGTTGGAGAGGATCAGGTGGATCGTCACCGGGGGCAGGGGGCTGCCCATCAGCATCTTGCCGCCGGTGTCCGTGTAGTCCTGGTAGGTCTTGTCCCGGTCCCCCTTGCTCCGCTTCAGGCCGTGCCCGATCCCGCGGCCGAGGGTGACCTTCACGGCCACCCGGCCCGCGAGGAACACGTCGGAGCCCTCCATCGCCACGGGCCTCTCGCCGGAGACGACGGCGTTCGTCAGCTCGTCGTTCGCCCGCTCCATGCAGCCCGCGAGCGCGAGCGCGAGGGCCGCGCCAGCCACCGGCAGGAACAGGGTTAAGCGGCTGTGGGAGGATGGCTTATGGGGCATGGGGGGATGGGTTGGCCCGCGGGGCCGGACCGTGGAAAGGGGGTCGACACCGGGGCCTCAAGATTGTTGCATGCGGCGTGCCCTTGCGCCAATTGAAAAAGCGCATCTTTCCAACCCGACATGCGTCAGGTCGGACATAGTGCGATGCCAAATGAATGGATGAAAGTTCAACGAGCACGCTGGGCGCGCAGGTTCGGCGGGCGCAGCGCGGCGACGAGTCCGCCATGCGGGAGCTCATTGTCGCGTACCAGCGCCGCGTCGCGGGGTTCGTGTACGCCGTCACCGGCAGGAGCGACTCCGTCGAGGACCTGGCGCAGACGGTCTTCATCAAGATGGCCCGCTCCCTCGCCGGCCTCAAGGCGCCCGAGCAGTTCGAGTCCTGGCTCTTCCGCCTCGCGCGCAACACGTGCATCGACCACCTTCGCCGCCAGAAGCTGCGGTGGATCTTCACGCCCTTCGCCCCCGAGCACGAGAACGTCCCCGAGGCGGACGGCGCCGTGGACTCCGAGGAGCTCGACGCCCTGCGCCACGCGCTCGCCCAGCTCAGGCCCAAGGACCGCGCGCTCCTCGCCCTCGTCCAGGAGGGCCGCAGCCACGCGGAGATCGCCGGGACGTTCCGCACGAGCGTCGCGGCCGTGAAGGCCAGGCTCCACCGGGCGCGCGAACAATTGAAACAACACTACCACAGCGATGAAACCTGAAGACATGGCATGGGGGCGCCTGCGCGAGCACGCGGCCTCCCGACTCACCCCCGGCTTCGCCGACCGCGTCCTGCGCGCGGCCCGCCGGGCTCCGTCGCCCCTGTTCGTCGCCCACTTTGCCATGTGCGCCGCCACGGCCGCGCTGTGCCTGGCGGCCGTCGTGCTCTACCGGGCGCAGGCCTCGGTCGACGACGCCAGCACCCTGGCGAGCTGGGGCGAGATCGCCGCGCAGGCGGGGGACCTGGACTAGGCCCATGAGGGACCGCGTACTTGCCGCGCTTCTCACCCTGGCCGTCTTCGCGTGCGGCTTTGGCTCGGGCATGTGGGCGGAGCGCCACCGGCCGATCCCGCGCCCGCCCGGGCCGTTCATGGGGGAGTTCGCCGGCAGGCAGGGCCGGGCGACCCGGACGGCGCCGCCCGTCAACAGGGCCGAGCTGCTGGAGCAGATCGGGCGCCTGCGCCCCGAGATGGACGCCTTCAGGGAGCACGTCACGGACATCTACGCGCAGTTCGACCGCGACATCGACACGGTCCTCACGCCCGACCAGAAGGAGGCCTACGAGAGGAGGTTCCGGTCGCGGCGCGGGTTCGGCGCGCCCCCGGAGATCGCGGACGACGGCAAGCCCCTCTCCGACGACCAGATCGACATGCTCCTGCAGCGGCCCTTCCGCACGCTCGCGTATTTCATCGTGCTGCCCATGACGCTCGAGCGCATGGCGACGGAGCTCAAGCTCGACGAGGCGCAGCGCGACAAGGTGAAGGACCTGCTGCGCGTGCGCCGGGAGAAGTTCATCGAGCTGGTGGACAGCGCCCCGCCGCCGAGCCTGATGCTCAGCCGCCTGGCGCCCCTGGCGCAGCGGCTCGGGGACCCCGGGAAGGCTCAGCCCGGCCCCACCCATTAAAGCGGCCCCCGGGGCACCGCCCGGGCTTGACCGCCCCCGCCAGTCGCTTGGAATGGCCCCATGGCGCCCAGCGTTCTCATCGTCGACGATGAAAAGCATTCCCGCGAGGGGCTGCAGCAGGCGCTTGCCGAGAACTACGACGTGAGCCTGGCCGCGAGCGCCGACGAGGCGTTCAACCTCATGGACGCCCAGCCGTTCGACGTCGTCCTGACGGACCTGCGGATGCCGGGCAAGTCGGGGCTCAAGGTGATCGACCGGGCGCTGGCGCTGCCGAACAAGCCCGCGGTGCTCATGATGACGGCCTACGGCAACATCGACACGGCGGTCGAGGCGATGAGGCGGGGGGCGGTCGACTTCATGACGAAGCCGGTCAACATCGAGCGGCTGGACGTCCTGATCCGCCGGGCGCTCAAGGCGAAGAGCCTCGAGGTCGAGGTCCAGCGGCTCCACGAGCGCCTGGACGAGAAGTTCAGCGTGGACGAGATCGTGGGCGAGTCGCCGCTCCTCAAGGACGTGATCGAGCGGGTGAGGAAGGTGGCGCAGTCCAAGGCCACGGTGCTGATCGAGGGCGAGTCGGGCACGGGCAAGGAGCTGATCGCGCAGGCGATCCACCAGTCGAGCCCGCGCTCCAGGGGCCCGTTCATCGCGGTGCACTGCGCGGCGCTCTCGGAGAGCCTCCTCGAGAGCGAGCTCTTCGGCCACGAGAAGGGCTCGTTCACGGGCGCGACGGAGCGGCGGATCGGGCGCTTCGAGTCCGCCGACGGCGGGACGCTCTTTCTCGACGAGATCGGCGAGATCTCCGCGTCCATCCAGGTGAAGCTGCTGCGGTTCCTCGAGACCAAGGCGATCGACCGGGTCGGCGGCTCGAAGACGGTCGAGCTCGACGTGCGCCTGGTGACCGCGACCAACCGGAACCTGGAGCAGCTGGTGCGCGAGGGGAAGTTCCGCGACGACCTGTACTTCCGGCTCGACGTCGTGCGGTTCGTGATGCCGCCGCTGCGCCAGAGGGCCGGGGACATCCCGGCGCTCATCGCGCACTTCATCCGGATCTACTCCGAGGAGAACGGCGCCCCGCCGATCGAGATCGAGCCCGGGGCGATGAAGACCCTCCAGGCCTACTCCTGGCCCGGGAACATCCGCGAGCTCAGGAATTTCTGCGAGAACGCCGTCGTGCTCCACAAGGGCGGCGCGCTCTCCGAGTTTGACCTCGATCCCCGGTTCCGGGGCGCGCCGGCCTCCGGGTCCGCCGCGGGCGGGCCCGCGGAAGGCCCGCCGCAGAACCTCTCGGTCGAGCAGAACGAGAAGCGCATCCTCAGGGAGGCGCTCATCAAGTCCCGCGGCAACCGCACGAAGGCGGCGGAGCTGATGGGCATCAGCCGGCGCACGCTTCACCGCAAGCTCGCGCAGTGGCCCGAGCTCGACGTGACCGACTAAATGTCCGCCCGCCCGCGCACCACGCAGGAGCTGATCCATTGGCTGGAGATGGGGGGCGGCAGGCGGTGGGTCCTCATCGGGGCCCTCGGCTTCTGCGGGCTCGCGCTCTCGCTGGTGGTCTCCTGGAGGCAGTTCCACGGCGCCGCGAGCGAGGCGACCCTCGTGCAGGCCGACATGGGCAGCCAGCTGGCGAGCGGGCAGGGGTTCACGACCCGGGTCAACTACCCCCAGGCGGCCGCCTATCTCGGGACCCGCGGCGTCCGGTTCGACCCGGCGGTCCCGTACCCGGAGGTGTACCAGGCGCCCCTGTACCCCCTGGTGATCGCCGGCGCGCTGCGCCTCCTCCCGCACGCCCTGCGCGAGACGCTCTTCGGCGCCGTGCCCGCGCCGCCCTACGGCTTCGGGGCGGACTATCTCCTCCTCGGCCTCAACCTCGTCCTCTTCTGGCTGGCGATCGGGCTCGCGTTCGACCTCGGGCGCCGGCTCTTCGGCGCCCCGTCGGGCTGGCTGGCGGGGTTTGCGCTCTTCCTCTCGGTGCCGGCCTGGCAGCAGGTCGTCGCCGTCAACGGCACGGCGCTCATGATGGTCCTCGCGCTCGGCGCCTTCCACGCCTGGTGGCGCGCGGAGTCCGCGGAGGACCCGAAGGCCGCAGCCGCGGCGCTCGCGGCGCTCGGCGCCCTGTGCGGCGCGCTGTTCCTCACCGAATACTCGGCGGGCGCGCTCGTCCTGGTCGCGCTCGCGGGGACCGCGCGGCGCTTCGCCGGGGCCGCGCGCTGGCGCGCCGTGGGGCTTGTCGCCGGGGGATTCGCGGTCGTCGCCGCGCCCTGGGTCGTCCGCAACCTCGTGGTCACGGGCCTGCCGGTCGGCCTCGCGGCGCAGAACGTCGCCCTCAAGTTCGGAGACGCCACGGCCGAGCCCTCGGTCTTCCGGGCGACCCTTTCGCCGGCGCTGCCGCCGATTGAGCTGAACAAGCTCGCCAACAAGGTGCTCAGCACGCTGCAGGAGACCCTGCGCTCGCGCGTGTGGTCGGGCGGGGCGATGTGGCTGGTCGCGTTCCTCGCCGCGGGCTGGCTCTACGTCTTCAAGTCGCCGCCCGTCAACCGCCTGCGCTGGCTCTTCACCGCCTCCCTCCTTGTCCTATGCGCGTCGCAGGCGGCGTTCAACTCCGGCGAGAGCGAGCGCCCCGCGGTCGTCTGGCTCTGCCCGCTCATCATGGTCTTCGGCGCGGGCTTCTTCTTCGTGCTCCTCTCGAGCAACCCCGTCCTCGGATCGTGGCCGCGGGTGTGCGCCGCGGCGCTCCTCGCGCTCCAGGCGCTCCCGCTGGCGCACGACGCCCTGGATCCCCACTGGCTCCATTTCCAGTACCCGCCGTATTTCCCGCAGCTTCTCCAGGGGATGCGCCGCCAGCTCGACCGCTCCGATGCCGCCGGCCGCTACGGGCTCATGGCGGACGTGCCCGCGGGCCTCGCGTGGTACGGCCGGACGCGGGTCTGGGCCCAGCCCGCGACCCTGCGCGACTTCTATGCCGTCCAGGTCGAGCAGCCCACCGGCGAGCTGCTGCTGACCCCGAGGACGCTCGACCGCCCGTTCTTCTCGGACCTGAACGCGAAGCCCAAGACCCCGGGCTTCCTCACGGCCTCGATCCCCCGCATCGGGGAGTGGGGCGAGGTCTACGGGGGCCTGCTCACGGGGACCTTCCCCCGGGGCTTCCCGCTGTCGGCGCCCAGGAAGGTCACCGAGGATCTCTACGTTCTCTTCAATGCCTCGATGTCCAACGGCCGCTGAATCGGGAGAATTTCCGTTTCGCAATGAATTGATCTTGCCAGTGGTTAGCAAAATGGCAGCTTGGCCTTTAATTTCCGGCAGCTAATGATGAGACTAACGCGGGTCATTGTCGCAGGATTGAGCCTCGGCCTTTGCGCGGCTGCGCGGGCCGTGTATGCGCCCATCCCGGACCAGGAGCAGGGCAAGGACCTCACGATCTCCCTGGAGGGTGGGATCACTTACAACACCAACATCTTCGGCGCGGCAACCGGCGCCATCAGCAGTGTCGTCTACGAGTTCTCCCCGAAGATCGCCTTCAACGCCTCCCTGACCGACAACACGTTCTTCTCGGCCTCGTACAAGCCGACGCTCGACTACTTCGAGAACCGGCCGGGCACGAAGGATCTCTACAGCCACGCCCTGGACGGGCAGCTCGCGCACAAGTTCTCGGAGACGTCCGTGCTTACGCTGACCGACGCGTACGCGTACAACCAGAACCCCGAGGCGCTCCTGAACGGCGCCCCGATCAACACGGACCAGACGCTCCAGAGCAACGAGTTCGACGGCCGGTACACGTTCTCCCCGATGGAGAAGCTCGGCGTCGTCCTCAAGGCGCGCAGCGCCTACTTCGACTACACGAACCCGGTGCTCGGAACCGAGCTCAACCGCTTCGAGAACCTCTACGGCATCGAGTCCGACTACGCGCTCCTGCCGGAGCTCAAGGCGGCGGGGGAGTACCGCCACCAGGACGTCGACTACAGCAACAACCCCTCGTCCAACAACAAGCACACGGACTTCCTCATGGCGGGACTGGACTACGCGGCGGGGCCCAAGCTCACCGCGAGCTTCCGCCTCGGCGGCGAGTACCGCCAGTTCGAGGGGGGCATCCCGAGCAGCACGACGCCGTACGCGGAGCTGTCGGGCAAGTACGACTACGCCAAGGGCTCGTTCGTCAGCGTGGGCTACACGTACAGCCTGGAGGAGACCTCCGACCCCGTGCACTTCACGGACGAGAAGGTCAACCGCATGTTCGTGAACGTCCAGCATGCGTTCACGGCGCTGATCGTGGGCTCGGCGTCGTTCGACTACGAGCCGGCGCAGCTCGAGGGGCGCCCCGGCCAGCCGAACGTGCAGGAGGACTCGACGCACGCCGGGGTTGCCGTCACTTACCTGCCGACCAAGTCATGGACGGTCTCGGCGTCGTACGACTATGATTTCGTGGATTCCGGGATCAACTCCCGCGGCCTGAACCGGTCGCGCGCGACGCTGAGCACCACCGTGCTCTTCTAGCGTCGCCCGGCCCCGCCCGCGGCATCCGGGGGCATTCCAAAAGAAACCATGGCATCGTCCACCGGCCCTAAGGAGAGCGCGTCCCTTGCCGACCTGATCAGGGTCCTGCGGCTGCGGCTGCCGCTGATCGCCCTCATCATCGCTCTGGTGTTCGTGACGACCATGGCGGTCACCGCGTTCCTGCCCAGGTGGTACCTGGCGACCACCAAGGTGCGCGTGGAGAAGCCCGAGAGCGACGTGAAGCTCTTCCAGGTCCAGGGCAGCACCGCCTACGACCCCTACTTCCTGCAGGACCAGTTCAAGATCATGCAGAACGAGAAGATCCTCTACCCGGTGATCGAGAAGCTGGGCCTGAACACGCGGCTGGCCGCCGCGGCGGGGGCGGCGGGCGCGACGCTGACGCCCGACCTCACCTACAAGTACCTCCTCAACAAGATGCTCCGGGTCGAGTCTCAGCGCAGCTCCTCGCTCATCGACATCAACGTCTACGCGCAGGACCCGGTCATGGCGGCGGAGATCGCCAACGAGATCGCGCGGGTCTACTCCGAGGACCGCATCGCCCAGGCCACCTCGCAGCAGACCGAGGGCATGGCCCAGCTGCGCAAGGAGCTGGCGCTCCAGGAGGCGGCGGTCAGCAGGCAGCGCGACGCGGTCGAGAAGCTGCGAAAGGACCTGAACATCTCCGGCGTGGACCTGAACGTGAAGTACTCCGACATGGAGATCGAGACGCTGCGGCAGATGCAGAACTCGCTGATCGCGCTGCGGGTCGACGCCATCGGGCGCAAGACGCGCTGGGAGCGCTTCAGGAGCATCCCGCTCGAGGACCGCATGGGCCTCGTCAACTCCGAGCTCATCCCGGACCAGAACATCCAGAACCTGCTCCAGGCCTACCTGATCGCCGACCAGAAGGTCACGCAGCTCAAGGGCCGCCTCGGCGAGGCCCACCCGGACCTGGTCGCGGCGATCGAGAACCGCGCGAAGATCAAGGAGCAGCTCGAGTCGCTCCTGCGGGGCTATGAGAGCGGGCTGGAGAGCGCCTACAAGGAGGCGGAGGCGCGGGTCGACGAGCTCGAGAGCCAGCTCGCCAAGGCGAAGGTGGACCAGATCCTGTCCGCGCGCGACCGCATGCGGCCGTTCGAGGAGGCGGCGCAGAGGCTGGAGGACGAGACCCGCCTCTACACGACGCTCCGGCTCACGCTGCGCCAGCGCGAGATCGACTTCCAGGTTCCGAAGCGCACGATCGAGATCCTGAACACGGCGGAGCCCGCCCGCAGGCCGAGCAAGCCGAGCTTCCTGCTGAACAGCATCCTGTCGGTCGTCTTCGGCCTGGTGCTCGCCGTCGGCGTTGCGCTCACGCTCGAGTACTTCGACACGAGCCTGCGGGACGTGGCCGACATCGAGGAGCGGCTCAAGCTCCCGGTCCTCGGGGTGATCCCCCACGACAGGGACCCGATGGGCTCGGCCAGGGACGAGCCCGAGGCGGCCGAGCCCTACCGCGTGCTCCACACGAACCTCAACCTGGCGGCGAAGCCCGGCCAGCCGCTGGTCCTCGTCGTGTTCTCCGCCGGGCCCGCGGAGGGCAAGAGCACGACGATCTGCAGGCTGGCGCACATGATGGGCGCCTACGGGGAGCGCGTGCTCCTTGTGGACGGGGACCTCCGGCGCCCCGCGCAGCACCGGCTCGCGAACTGCCCGAGGGCGCCGGGCCTGAGCGACGTGCTCGCGGACAAGTGCGACATCGAGAGCGCCATCCGCAAGTCCGTCGCCCCGGGGCTGGACCTGCTGACCAGCGGGGGGATGCCGGGCTTCACGCTCTCGCTCCTCTACGCCAACCGGCTGCGCGACCTGCTGGCCACGCTGCGCGGCCGCTACGAGCGGATCCTGCTGGATTCGCCGCCGATCATCGGCGTGAGCGACTCGAGCCTGCTGGCGGGGATCGCCGACGGCGCGATTCTCCTGATCCAGCACCGGCGCAACCCGGCGAGCATGGTGCTGCGGGCCCAGCAGGTGATCGCGGGGCTGAAGACGCCCATTCTCGGCGCCGTGCTGACCCAGGTGCCCCGCGGCTCGGGCGAGGACTACGGGTACTACACCGAGGCCTATTCGTACTACTCGGGAAGCTCGGGCGGGTCGGAGAAGGAGGGCCGGCGGCACGGCGGGGGCGGGGAGGCGCCCCGGGGCGACCGCCTGGACCTCAAATGATGTTGACGGCGCGAGGGGGGGTGGGTCTGATTCGCCCTCTGTGCTGCGGGCGTAGCTCAGTTGGTAGAGCACCACCTTGCCAAGGTGGCTGTCGAGAGTTCGAGTCTCTTCGCCCGCTCCATTTTGGAACCCCTTTCACAAGAAGGGGTTTCTACATTTATGGACCCTGATATCTCGGTTATAATAAGTGCTATTTGTTTTAAATGTTGGTATGTTTGTTGGTAAACTACGCCCTTGGACTTTTCAGTTACGTAAGTCACCATGAGGCATGGCCTCGATTACCCCAGAAACTAGGAACGGTAAGATCATTGGGTACCGCGTCTATTTGGGGCGCGGTCCCAATGGTAAGGAGCGGCGACGGTTTCATACGACGTACTCCGCTGCAAAGGCGTACATGGAGGCCGAAACGGCTGACGACCTTGGAACGGGCGAACTCTACACCCGGCGGGCTGAGATAATGTTTAACCTCCAGCGGTTGCGAAAGGTTAACGCTGGCTTGAACGAAGCCGTAGAGTTCTACCTAAAACACGGAGCCACGAAGGGAAACCCACCGTTCGACGACGTAGTGGATGAGTTCCTCGCAGACAAGCGCCAGGTCAATCGAAGGGAGAGGTATCTTGAAGGATTGGAAGACAAATGGACGCGATTCAGCGAGCACATCGGCCGGGGCAAGTTGATCGCCGACATTACCACGGAGCAGATCAAAAACTATGTTTACAATACACGTAGTGATTTGAGCGATACGACCAAGACCGATTACCTCCGCGGATTATCCATCCTCTTCAACTATGGGATTCAGAAGAAGTACCTCGGACTGAACCCCACGAAGGGCATCAATCGCCCCGAACCAAGAGTCAAAGCGCCCAAGGTTCTTTCGCCCGAAGATTTTGCGATTCTCCTGAATCGATGCCTTAAGAAAGGCTGGCATGACCGCTTAGCGATCTTTGTTCTCGTTGGCTTTTGCGGCGTCCGCACCGAGGAAGCGTGCAAGTTGAACTGGTCTGATATCGACATGGAGAACGGCAAGGTCACGGTTTCAGAAACCGTTGCAAAAAAAGGACGCCACCGGCGCAATCAGATTCCTCCAAACGCGATGACTTGGTTACAGGCGGCCCAAGACAAACGTAGGACTGGCCCAATCATTGGCGCGAACTCGAAACGATTGTTAAGCACAGCTGTTCGGTTTGCGCACATCGGCTACTCTCAGAACTGCCTGCGGCACTCATTCTGTTCCTACGCTCTTGAAGCGGGGTGGGCGATTGAGAAGGTCATCGCTGACATGGGACACTACGGAACTCCAACGATGATTCACTCCTACTACCGCAACATCGTCGAAGAGAAGGCGGCGATCAAATGGTGGAGTATCGTTCCCTGACGATTTGGCCGTGGGGGCCAGGTCAATGTAGGGGGCGGCGTCAGAAAACGTCGTCCCGTGGTCGGGAACGGTCAGGAACGAGGGCCAAATGACGGGTAAGCCCACTGGTGTCGGCATCGGACTTTAAAGAAACTCTGGGGGTCCCGCCGTCAAAAGGGGTTCCACCACCCCTATAGACGTAGTTCAATCCCCTTGCCGATAAGATCGAGGGTGTAGGGGATCAAAAAACATACGTGAGTGCCGGAGACCGACAGCGTTCCCAAACTTTTTGCTCGCAGTAAAACCATAACTCCGAGGCGACGCTGAAGAAAGTCCATCGATCACACGCTTCTTATATCGGCCAAAACCGTTCTTATAACTTGGCCTTTCTCGGGTATCCATTATAGTTATACACAGAATAAAGACGGCGGGTAGCTCCTCCAAAAATCCTTTGTCAGTTGAAGAATCCGGATGAGCTACCATCCGGATTCTTTTCGTCCGTAAGTGAACGTTCAATGTTCCAAGTGGACTACTTTTAAAAAATGGAAAATGTGGTTAAAGGTTCGGCCGTCTTGCTTCTCCTACGTCGCGGCCAAAAAGACGGTGAAACACCGTCTCCCTCGCAAATAGCCGAGGTCTGACAATCCGCGGGCCTGTGAAAGGAGCGCGGCGTTGGGGAGAAAAAAGTTCTCGCGCAGTTGGGAGTAGCCGTATCGGGCGAGATGAAAAGGAGGGCCGCAAGGCCCAAGATTGTTTCTTGTTAACAGGTTTCGAGTGATTCCACTTCACCTATAAGGAAACACACCGTTGCAGAATCGTAATCTGCCGAGCGAAATGAATAAAGATTTCGTGGAGGATAAACATCTGTGTGGATGGATTATGCCTTCACGAAATGAATAGAGAAAACGCGGGGATACTTATCCAGAAAGACACCCCGTGAAAATCTCCGACGATGAACTCCTCTCAATAATCGACGACGCAACCCTCGCCCTCGGTCAGATCCTCCTGCGGCACCGTGAGCTATCCGAAAATCTATTGGACACGCAACAGACCCAGCGCGGGATGGAGAGGATTGATGCGCTGCGGAAGCAGATTGAGGACGAGAGGGAGAGGCTGGCGAGCATTCGACATGCTCAAGAACGCAAGAGGAAGCTGGAAAGAATCCGCATGGCTCACGAGAGAGAAGCCAAAGAGACTTAGAACGAGCAGGAATCTAAGATGGTGTCTCTACTGAAGCAGCAGTAAGAACGATACGCTGCCTGTTATGAACAAACTATCGCTGCCGTTGACCCGCTTGGTTCACGAGAATCTATCGATCGTAATGTGTTTCGCTTATTCCCAAGGACCGTTGGAGAAAATGGTGGCGGAGACCTTCAGTGGCGAATGGGAGTATTTGCGCAAAGCACTATTTGAAATCTCAACAGAGCGCGCTGAGAAAGCATGTTTGGAGTTAGCTCTGTTCTTGCGACTTATTGATGAGGAAGAAATGATATCGAGGTCCCATGCCAAAAGGGCGCATGGGCCAGATTTCGGGAAGCTCGTCATGAAGGATGATTCTGTGAAGGTTTTGACCCTCCGTGAGGTGTCCAATAAGATCATTCACTCTGTTAAGTTCGAATGGAAGTTTTCAGCCAAACCAAGCCCGTTGCTGATTTGCCACACGCGAGACGACGACAAACGGATTTCGGAAAAGAAAAAATGGATTCGAGCCGAGGTGGATCTTGTTGCTGTTGCTGCCGCCTGTGGCCAGTTGATGAGTTAGGCCCATAGGGATGCCGTAGATTTACGTGAAACAGAACTTTGCGTGATCATGCGCAAAACATTGCATCGGTCAGCGGAACAGCTACCTCCCGACCCAGCCGCAGTAGGCATCCTCGGTCGCCAGGGAATAGTGCTTCAGCCGCACCTTCGACCGCACCATGGCCACCACCTCGGCCCGGGATTTCATGGGGGAAAGCGGATCGGAGGCGGCACCCCTCTGGCAACGAGGAATTATCCTCCGAAATCGCCTAGTTAATACCTGAATTTACGCTATTATTTAACTGCCAAACGCTAGTGCGATTGGATATGCCGAAACGGTAAGCGATTATTACCGAAATCTCGAAATCCCAGTTAGGTCCCGCCACCGACCGGACCTGATTTTTCCTAAGTTCCAACCCTCAAATGAAATACGACCTGGGAAACATGGACACCGGTTCGGCATATACATAGTTCGACAGGGATACCCATGACGCTACGCCTAATCGCTCCCCATAACGTTGGCGTGGGAAAAACGGTT
>Ga0265313_10001559_pt1 | contig 21271 bp, 21 predicted proteins | sample 4123metaG_FD_203122 | JGI IMG/M metagenome (GOLD analysis project Ga0265313, IMG submission 203122) | Rhizosphere microbial communities from Carex aquatilis grown in University of Washington, Seatle, WA, United States - 4-1-23 metaG | ecosystem: Host-associated > Plants > Roots > Rhizosphere >...
GCTCTTCCGATCTCACTTCGCGCGCCACATGACCAAGCGTTCCCAAACTCCCATCACGAATCGAATCGGCGCAGCGAACCATGCAGGCAGGCGCGACATCTCGAAAGTCGAAATCAGGTACAGCGAAAGGATCCAGACAGCGCCGGTGACCAGGACCGCGCCGGTGAGGTTCAGCCTCGATAAGGCGTAATCCGCCGTCACCAGACCGATCAGGCCGCCGGCCGGAATCGCGCCGGCGATCGGGTGCCAGTCCTTGAAGAGACCCAGAGCTGTGCATGTCGACCCGACCCAGGCCAATCCACCCGCCAGCCGGGCCCACGGTGCGGCAATGGACGTGCCGCGGAGCCATCGCCAGGCTAGCATCAATACCAACAGCGGCAGCACGTAAGCCCCCAGGCCGAAGCCTTGCAATAGCAGGTCGGAAATAGACGCGCCGACTAAGCCCGTCAGGTTCACTGGCTTAGCGCCCGAAGTGGACGTGTTCCAGGAAGGGTCCAGGGGATAGTAAGACACGAGACTGAAGAACAGGAACAGTCCCGCGATCAGAAACGCCACTGCGCCGGCTTCGTTAAGCCGTGCGTGGCGGGTAGGTCCTAAAAATCTCATCCCCCGTGGTAGCGGAAGAAGGTGGCCAGAGCGATTACTATTATGCCAAAAATCACGCGGTACCACACGAAGAAGCTCAGGGACCTCCGCCGGAGGAAGTTCAGGAAGAACTGGATGGTGAGCGCGCCCACGATGGCGCTCACGATAACGCCGACCAGCAGGGCCATCCGCATGTCGTGCGGAATCCCGGCGATCCCGCCGCCGTGGCGCATCAGATCCCAGGCATCCTTAGCCGCAGCGCCGGCGATGGCGGGAGTCGCAAGCAGGAAGGAAAAGCGGGCGGCCGTCGCGCGGTCGAGATTCCGCAGCAGACCGGCGCAGATGGTGATGCCGCTGCGCGAAACGCCGGGAACCAGCGCCAGCGCCTGCGCGGCGCCGATCGTAATAGAATCCGCGGCCGAGACATTGCCCAAGTCTTTCTTGCGCGAGCCTTGATGGTCGGCCCACCACATGAATAGGCCCACCAGGATCAGCATGCTGCCGATCAAGTATTGGTTATTGCGCCAGACGTTTTCGGCCAGGTCCTTGACCAGCAGACCGGCGATGCCGGCGGGGATCGACCCGAGCACCAGCAGCCACAGCAACTTGGGGTTCCGGCGGATAGCCGGGTCGGAGCCTACGCTCATGCCGAACCCTTCGGCGATCAGCTGGACCCAGTCGCGGAAGAAGTATACGATCACCGCCAGCACGGTTCCGACGTGCAAGGCGATGTCGAAGCTTAGGCCCTGGTCGTTCCAGCCGAGCAGCCAAGGAATGAGCGCCAGGTGCGCGGAGCTGCTGACAGGGAGGAACTCCGTCAGACCCTGGATGATCCCTAGAATGATTGCATGTAATAGAGGCACAAGACCTTAGATTACATTAATTCTACCCGGCTCTGGGCTGTTTTCCATATGGTGTAATGGTGTACGAGGTGTAAAATGGCGCTGAACATCAAGAATCCCGAAGTCGAGCGGCTGGCGACGGAAGTGGCTCAGTTGGCTCACGAAACCAAAACGGAGGCGATCCGGCGGGCGCTTGAGGAGCGGAAGGCGCGATTGAAGGTCGGTCCAAGTCGCGAGGAGAAATATCGGAGGACCATGGAATACCTGCAGCGAGAAGTATGGCCGCACATCCCGCCGGAAGATCGGGGGAAGGTGATGACAAAACAGGAGCGCGAGGAAATTCTCGGAATCGGTCCAAACGGATATCCGGAGTAACCGATGGTTGTGGATTCCTCAGCGTTGGTAGCGATCCTCCGGGAGGAACCCGGACATGAGCCATTCTTGCAGAAAGCACTCAGCTCGGATCGGACCGTGGTTGGGGCTACCGTGGCGTTTGAAACAGCGATGGTCTTGTCCGGACGGTGGCATAGGGACGCTCGATCTACGCTGCATGGACTTTTGCGAACTATAGGCGCGGAGGTCGTTCCGTTCACCGAAGAGCATTACGAAGCCGCCGTTTCTGCGTTCCTTCGCTACGGCAAAGGGCGGCATCCCGCGGGGCTCAACTTCGGCGATTGCATGTCGTACGCGTTTGCACGTGTAAGCGGGTTGCCTCTGCTTTACGCCGGCAACGATTTTTCGAGAACCGACGTTCAAGCGGCCTGAAGCTCCACATCGAACAATGATCCCGACGATCATCCTGCTGGCCCTGCTCGCCGGAGCGCTGGTGTATTCGGGGCTCACTGCGATCGCGGCGCTGCGCTACCTGGCTGTGCAGCCGCCCGAGCTACGATCCGCGGAGCCAGTGAGCATCCTGAAGCCGCTCTCGGGGCTCGATGCGGATCTGGAATCGAACCTCCGGACTTTCTTCGAACAAGACTATCCCGCCTTCGAGATTCTCTTGGCCGTTCGCGATCCCTACGATCCTGCGATCGCCGTGGCCCGGAAACTCCAGGCGGAGTACTCCAAGGTGCCGTCGCGCTTGCTGATCACGGGCGAGCCGCCGTATCCCAACGCGAAAGTTTTCAGCCTGGACCGGATGCTGAACGCCAGCGCGCACGATCTTGTCGTCATGAGCGATAGCGACGTTCGCGCGACGCCCACCCTGCTGCGGACGATTGCCGCCGAGTTTCAGGATCCCAAACTGGGCGTGGCTACCTGTCCCTATCGCGCCGTCGCCGGGGCCTCTTTAGAGAAGACCAGTTTCTGGTCGCGCCTCGAAGCCATCGGCATGAATACCGATTTCCTCGCCGGCATCCTGGTCGCGCGGATGCTGGAAGGGATGCGGTTCGCGGTTGGCCCGACCATCGCCGCGCGCCGCCACGCGCTTGAATCCATCGGCGGCTTCGAGCGGCTGAAGGATTATCTGGCCGAGGATTTCGTGATGGGGAAATTCGCGGCCGAAGCCGGCCATGGCGTTATTTTGTCTTCGTATGTGATTGAACACCACATCGGCAGCTCGGATTTCCAGCACAACGCCGCGCACCGGCTGCGCTGGATGCGCAGTACACGCCGGTCGCGCCCGGCCGGCTATCTGGGGCAGCTATTTACCATGCCGGTGCCGCTGGCGCTGCTGGTGACCGCGTGGAATCCGTCGTGGTGGCCGGTGCTGGCGGTGTCCGTGGCGATCCGCGGCGTGGCGGCGTGGACCGTGGCCGAACTGGTGCTGGGCGCGCGTTTCAACTGGCTACTGTTGCCGCTGGAAGATATCGCCGGTTTCTGGTTCTGGATCGCCGGGTTTTTCGGCAACACGATCACGTGGCGCGGCCGCCGTTACCGGCTGGAATCGGACGGCCGGTTCCGTTTAGTGGCGGGGCTAAAGCCCCGCGCGGACTAAAGTCCGCCCTCCTATTTCTTCTTCGACGCTGTGAATGACAGGTTCGCCGAGAAGAACGGGAGCACGTTCTTCTCCCAGCGATCCTTGATGTGGCTGGTGTGATCGCCTTCATACGTCTCATAGGTATGCGTCACGCCGAGCCGGGTTAGCTCTTCGTCCATTTCCTTGTTCGAACCCTGGAGACCGTCCTGGAGCCCGCAGTCCATCATGAAGGCTTTGTACTTCTTGAGATTTGACGAGTACTGATCCACCATGGCGAGCGGCGAATTGGCGATCCACTTGGCGGCGATCGCGGGAACAGGCATGCCGTCCTTGGTCGGCAGGTCGAAGAATTGCGGCGGATTCATCGGGTTCGGCGACCACGCGGCGGCTTCGGCGAAATTGACGTTTCCGAATCCTCCTCCGCGTCCACCTTTGCCTTTGCCGTCGCCTGCTTTGGCTTCTTTGGCTTGCGGAGGAGGCGTAAACGCCTTGCCATCGCCTTTGCCCGCGGGCGGCGGTCCACCGCGCGCCGCACCCGGATTATTCATCAGGCAGCAGGAACTCATCGGATAAATGGCGGCGTATAAATCCGGATACTTCATGGCGATGCGCAGCGTCCCGTAGCCGCCCATGGAGTGACCGGCGAGGCCGCGGCTGTCACGATCGGCAATAGTCCGGTAGTGGCTGTCGATGTAGGTGATGAGGTCCTCCGTGAGGTATGTTTCCCAGTTGCCGGTGGTGGGCGAGTTCGAGTACATGCTGCCGTTGTAGATGGTGTAGGAATCGGGAAACACCACGATCATTTCTTTGGAGGCTCCCGCGGCCGCGTCCCTATCGGCCGCATCGGATGCCCACAGGGCGTTCATGTACGCCTCGGCGCCGAGGCCGTAGCCGTGCAGGAAATACACCACTGGATAGCGGCGATTCTTGTTCTTGGCGTAGCTCAGCGGGAGGTAGACGAAGACGTCGCGATCCGCAGAATCGCCTTCCAGGTTCCCTTCGAGAGATTTGCCGTGGACCGTGATTTTCTCGACGGACCCGGGCCGTTCGGGAGCTTTTTGCTTGCCGAATCCTTTTGCCTGCGGCTGGTCACCTTTTTGCTGCGCCTGTCCGGCGTTTTGCGAGAACATCAATCCCGCCGCGGCGACCAGAAGAGTGAGCGTGAACGTGAAGTTGAAGAAGATGGAGAGTCGAGTGGATGATTTCATGAGTAGCCCCCAAGGCCCTAAGCCAGTTTACACCCGTGGATTGCGGTGTCGAGGCTCCGACCATGGTCGGGCTGGCGGATCGGGAGATCATTGTGAACTTGTCGGGGCAAAACCCATCACCAGTAGAGTGAGACCCAACAGCAGGGCGGGAAACAGAAACAAGAGTAACAGCCCACCTGCACCGTGAATATTCGGTTGCGAAAAGAAGATCAACACGCAGATGAGCAATAGAACCAACGCAGTTGCGATGCGGGTGGCAGGCTTTAATTGCCGTGCCCACCAAACGGTTCCGACGAACGCCATTGGCATACCGACCAGCAGAAGAGGGAGGACGACGCACTGCATCAGCACATAGTCGTAGCGGAAAAATGTGTGAAGACTGTAAGAGTCAATGAGAAATGACGGATAGGCCGGTTGCGACGGCTCCGCCGAGAGCAAGTAGCTTTGGCAGTCTCCTCCGCACTTTGGTGTTAACTCTACAGGTTCAGCACTACGGCAGCATCACCGACCGATTAATCCACAGAATGTTATCCCAGCTCAGCACCTTTTCCGTCCCATCGAACAACTTCGCGAAGCTGCCGCCTGAGCCTTTGAACGAAAACTCCGTCACACGGTCGGGAGGATTCGTCGTGACATTCCGCAGAATATCCAGAACCTGCTCCTGCTTCGAGATCTGGAAAAAGCTCGGATTTTTCGCCGAGTAAAACTTTGTCTCGGTCGGATTGGTCCTGTTTCCAACGCCCGGCGTAAATACGATGTGCAGTTCCAGGTGCTCGCCCGTGGCCGCCTCGAACACCCAATCCTGCATGTCGAGCGTATGAAGGCTGAAAATCTCGGTCAGGGCTTTCATGCTGTGCGTCGTCGCCTGGAGGTACACGCCGAAGGGACCAGGAGCATCCGCCGGGTCCTCGGTCAGCCCGCCGATCACGAGCTGCACGTTGGCCCCGGTGGGATCCTTCACCGGAGCCACCAGGTACACCAGGCGATTCGAGCCCTTGCCGATGGGCTTGCCGTCGGGGCCGTTGATGGTGATCCGGTCGATGAACACCGCGCGCAGATTGCAGTCCTTGGCTGCGCCCTGCGCCGCGACGTTAGGAGTCCAGCCTCTTGGCAAGTACGACGCGAGCGCCGCATCGGGAACCTTGAGATCGAGCTGGAAGCGAGTTTCGGAACTGTTTTCCTGAAGCGTTTGGGCCATCATCAGAGGCGCTAGCGCCGCGAGAAGAAGGACGTGTTTCATCGCGGCAATGATATCAAAGCGACAGGCGACAAGATCGCCTGTCCTACTTGCGTTTTCCGAGAGCGTCGTACGTGGCGTATTTGTACAGCTCCGAGAGCGTCGGATAGTTGAAGCACGTTTGGATAAAGAGCTCGGCCGTCGCCTGCTGCAAGAGCGCGATCAGGCCGATGTGTACCAGCTCGGTGGCCTGCTCGCCAATGACGCTCACACCCAGCAGGCGCATGTCTTCCTCGCGGAACAGCAATTTCAAGAAGCCGTCGCGATCGCCGATGATCTGGCCGCGCGGATTGTTCTCATAGCGCGCACGCCCGGCGACGTAAGGAATATTCTGCTTCTGCAACGACTCCTCCGTCTCGCCCGCCACCGAGCACTCCGGAATCGTGTAGATTCCGTACGGCAGAATCGGCGCCACAGCGGACTTGTATTTCAGGTCGAAAGCGTGGACCATGGCCACGCGAGCCTGCTCCATCGAGGTCGAGGCCAGGGCGGGGAAGCCGATCACATCGCCCGCCGCGTACACGTGCGGCACCGAGGTCTGGTAGTGCGCATTCACATCGAGCTGCCCGCGCGATCCCGGCGTGACGCCGATGGCTTCGAGATTCATGCCGGCGGTGTTCCCCGAGCGCCCGGCCGCCGCCAGCAGCGAATCGACCGCTGCCGTTTTGCCCGACTTCAGCCTCACATTCAGCAGCTCGCCCGATTCCACGCTCTCGATGGTTTCGTTGAGCAAAAGGCGGATGCCCATCTTGGACATACTCGCGGCAAGGGCCTGCGATATTTCGGCGTCCAGGAATTGCAGCAGCCGGTCGCGGCCCTCCACCAGCGCGACCTGCACGCCCAGCGCTTGAAACAGGCACGCGTACTCGCAGCCAATGACGCCGCCGCCGGCGATCAGCATGGTGGCGGGAATGTCTCCGATTCCAAGGATGGTGTCGGAATCGTACACGCGCGGGTCTGCAAACGGGAAATTGCCGGGGCGGTGCGGTCGCGATCCGGTTGCGATCAGGAATACATCCGCCGTCAGCGTCACGGCGGCGCCGCCGCTTTCCGGCGTAACGGAAATCGTGTGGGGATCGGTGAAGGACGCGAATCCCTGGTACTGATCCACCTTGTGGCGCTCCAGGTTGGCCTGGATGCGGGCGCGCTCGGTCGCGGTGACATTCTGCTGATGAAAGAGAAAATCGCGCGCGGTGACATGCTCGGCCATGCTGAGCGTCACGCCGTGCATCCCGCGCTGCCGGAAACCGGAAAGGTACAGCGCGGTTTCGCGGAGAGTCTTGGAGGGCAGAGTGCCGGTGTTGGCCGCGGCTCCGCCCAAAGCGGGCGCCTTTTCCACCAGCGCGACTTTCTTGCCGAAGTAAGCGGCCTGCGCCGCTCCCTTTTCCCCTGCGGGTCCCGAACCGATCACTACCAGGTCATATTTATTGGGCATGAAAGCTCAGAACGACCATATCGTCCCCATTTCGTCAGTGTAATCTGTCTGCGAAATACCGCGTCAATAGAGGTGAAGGAGCCAAATCGAACGATATGAGTATGGGTCGTCTTATTACTATTGTTCTAATTGCAGGGAGCGCTGTATACGCCCAGCGTCCGCACGGCCGCGCGAACGCGGTGCCGCCCACACCGCCCACGCCGGCACAAATCGCCCAGAGGGATACGGACAGGCTGACCAGGTTCTTTACTCTTAACGCAGGGCAGCAATCCGCGGTGCTGGGAATTCTGACGACCGCGGAGACGCAGCGCCAAGCCATAACCCCGCAGATTAAGACGCTGAGGACCACGCTGACGGCCGCGATTAAAGCTAACAATCAGAGCCTGATCAGTTCGACGTTACTTCAAATATCGCAGTTACAGGAGCAAGAGGAAGTCATCCGAGCCAACGCTGCCGGCCAGATCTACGCCACGGTTCTTAACACGGCCCAGCAAACTCAAGTCGGGAACGGACTGGGTCCCTTGTGGATGGGAGTGACGGGTGGTGGGCCGGGTTTTGGAGGGCGGGGACCAGGCGGTCCTGGCAGAGGGACTCGATAACTAGAGCGGGTTGACGACCAGCGTGTCCTTGGCCTCGATCTTGTCAAACTGCATCGGGAAGCTGGTTCCGCCATAGTAGGCGCCCCACTGGTCCTTGTAGTGGCGCGACATGACGTGCCCGGATTCTCCGGTAACGAGGTTGGCCAGGGATTGATCCAGGTTCGCGAGGTCGACCACCATACGCATCGACGGGCCCAGGCGCTGCGTGATCTGCTTGATGCTGCTGGGCGATCCGCTCATCGGCACGGGGCCTATGTTGCCGATGTTGAAGTATCCTCCGATCACGGGCAGTTGCCCGACCACGGGATGAACCAGGTGTAATTCGATCCATGCTCCGTAGTCCCAATCGGCGACGTTCGATCCTGCGATCTTCTCTCCCGCACTGATCCCTGCGGCCAGCGAGTTCACCAGCAAATCGTCGTACGCATTAAACTCACCGGTATCTTTAAACCAACCGGCGGGGCGTTCGCGCAGCAGTTTCTCGATCACCACCGGAGCCATCCGCGCGGCATACTCACCTTCGACGCCCGGGGCGGCGGCCTTTGCAGCGGCTTTGCGCAGTTCGGCATCCAGCAGCATCGCGACCATGGGAGCCGCGGTTTTCTTCTCCGTTTGCCCGTTCCAGTTCCGCAGCGTCTCCGCGGCGGCTCGCATCTGGGCGCTCGAATTTGGATGCTTGTCCCAGGCCGCGACGGCTTGGTGCGCCAGGAAGCTCAGATAGTCCGAATACACATCCTTCTGGACGCTCAGCATCTCCTCAGGCTTCCATTTCTCGCGAGTCGAGAGCAGCGTGCGGATTTCGCGCGCCCGGTAGGGAGGAGCAAAACCGCCGTTCACTGCGTATCGATAGTCTGCTGGAAATGGATCCTGATTCGCGGACGCGATGATCCCGGATGGAGGATTGTACACCTGCGGGAGATCGTCGTACGGAATGGCGCCGGCCCACTCGCAAATGTTCGTGGCGCCGTCCGCGGGAACATCTCCGCGGCAGCCCTGGCGGTTCGGCAGCACGCCCGCGGCGTGATATCCGATGTTCCCGTCCACATCGGCGTAGACGAAATTCTGCCCCGGGCCCGAGTAGGTCCGCAGAGTCTGGTTGAACTCCTCCCAATTTTTGGCACGATCCAGCGCCAGGAATGGAAACTCAATGCTGGCCGCATTGGCAGCGGTCCAACGAAGCGAGTAATTGCGTCCTTCATCGTTCAAAAATACCGGTCCGTGCGCGGTGATCCAGGTGTCCGATTGCAGGGGCTTCTGTCCCTTCACGCCGATCCAATCGCGCTCCAGCAGCGCCTGCCGTAGCTGGCCGCTCATCTGATAGCGGCCGGCCTGCATGTCGATTTGCTCCCTGTATAGATCCTGGACGTCGAATTCGAGATTCGTTACGCTCCACGCGATGCGCTGGTTGTGGCCCACGATCACCGCAGGAATACCGGGTAACGAAGCGCCTGTCACGTCCAGGGCATCATTTCCATCGGAGCCCTTGAGATGGACCAGGTACCAGGGCGATGGGATGGACCATTCCAGATGCGGATCGCCCGCAAGAATCGGCTTACCGCTGGCGGTGTGCGCGCCGGAGACCGCCCAGGCGTTGGAACCGGGAGCCACCTCTGTTCCGGTGCGGGCCGGGTACAGGAACTCGACTTTCTCCTTGTCGCCTTTTTCGAGCATGTGCAGCTTGCGGATCTCTTCCGGCCAGGAGGTGGTCAGCATGCGAAACATCTGCAGCGCAGCTAGCAACGTATCTTCGATTCGCCAGGGTCGGGGGCTGTAGTTCAACAGGGTGAACTCCAGAGGCAAGTTGGCGCGATGCGTTTCCAGGTAGTAGTTCACGCCGCGGGCATAAGCCGCAAAAATGGCCTTGGTTTCGGGCGTAAGATTTTTCGCCTGGGCCTCGGCGATGCGCGAGAGGCGCAGCCTCCGCGATTCCTGGTCCTGCTCGAGCGCCGAGGGACCGACCACTTCCGCCAGCTCTCCCGCGGCCAGGCGGCGGAGCGCGTCCATCTGCCACATCCGGTCCTGGGCAGTGACGTAACCTTGCAGGAAGATCGCATCCTCCCACGAGGCTGCGGAGATGTGCGGCACACCTAGCGCGTCGCGAACCACTGTGGCTCGTGTGGTGATCGGCGCGGCGATCTCGCCCGACGTCTGGGGCAGTGGCCGCCAGGCGATCCAGTATGCAGCGACTCCGACTGCAACCAGCAAAACCGCTATGCTCAGATTGATCGCCCGCAATAGAGGCGTATTGAATAGCAACCTCCAATTCTAGCGGACTAAAATGTCTCTCCGCTTCACATTACTGCTGGCCATCGTCGCTCTGAACGGCTTTTTTGCGGCCGCCGAAGTGGCGCTGGTGTCGGTGCGGCGCTCCCGGCTCGAGGAACTGGCCGCCCAGGGCAATGTTTCCGCACGCGCCGCCTTGGAGTTGTTGGCGAATCCCGAACGGCTGCTGAGCGTCACCCAGGTCGGCGTCACGCTGGCGAGTCTGGGATTGGGCTGGGCCGGCGAACAGACTCTGTACAACGCCATCCTGGGGTTGTTCACGATTGCGCTTACGCCCGCGGGCGAAGTGTATCTGCACGGCGCGTGTTTTGCACTGGCATTTCTAGCGATGAGCTTCGTCCATGTGGTGATCGGCGAAGTGGTGCCCAAAAACCTGGCGCTCGACAAGGCGGACCGGCTGGCGCTTCTGGTGGCGCCCGTACTGCTGATCTTCTATCGCATCTCCGCGCCGTTCGTGTTCGTGGTCGAACGCACCGCTGCGGGCCTGTCCCGAGCCCTGGGTCTCAAGGGACATGGGGGCGGCGGGCATTCGGCCGAGGAGCTCAAGTTCATTCTCGAGTCGAGCCGCCGCGAGGGGCACCTGGAAACATTCGAGGAGGACGCGATCCAGAAACTGCTCACGTTGAAGGGAATCTACGCGCGCGAGATCATGACGCCGCGCGTCGACATCGTTTCGGTCTCCGCCGACGCGAGCCTGGACGAGCTTCTCCGCATCACGCTCGAACACAAGTATTCGCGCATTCCGGTTTACGAAGACAAGCCCGAGCACATCATCGGGTTCGTCCATTACAAGGACCTGGTGCGTGTGTGGCGCGAGCGAAAGAACGCCACCGATCGCCGCCAGCCCGCGATTCCGTTCCGGTTGCGGCGTTACCTGCGCGAGGTGCTGGTGGTGCCCGAGACCAAGCCGCTAAACCAACTGGTGGACGAGTTTCGCGATCACCACACCCATTTGGCGATGGTGGTGGACGAATTCGGGACCATCACCGGAATGGTGACGCTGGAGGACGTGCTGGAGCAGATATTCGGCGAAATCGGCGATGAGCACGACGTGCGCCGGCCCCTGCCAGTGGCGGGCGCATTGGTCATCGAAGTGGACGGCGGCACCAGCATCCGCGATCTGGCTTCGCAGTATGGGATCGAGCTGCCGGGCGACGCCGGCTTCGAGACCCTGGCCGGGTTTTTGCTCTTCCGGCTGGGTTATATTCCGGCGCCGGGCGATGCGGTGACGCACGAAACGCATACATTTATCGTTAAGGAAATGGATCGCAACCGAATTGCCAAGGTGAAGATCGCGACGCAGCGGCCGGCCGAGACCAGTGTTGAAAAAGGGGTTTAGTCGACCGTTTTTTTCGCATCCTGCCCGGCGACCTCGGCCAGTAGTTCGCGCACGGTTCGTTTCAAGATCGGATGCCGCAGATCCGGCGCAAGTTCCGCCAACGGCGCCAGGACAAACCTTCGTTCGGTCATCCGGGGATGCGGGATCTGCAGCTCGGGCGACTTCACGACGGCACTCCCGTACAGCAGAATGTCGAGGTCGATTAGCCGCGGCCCTTTGGGTGCTCGCCTCACGCGACCCATCTCGCGTTCGATGCGCTGGAGATGCTGGAACAACTGGCGTGGAAAGAGGTCGGTTTCGACTTCGATCACCTGGTTCAGGAACCAGGGTTGATCGAGAACATCGCGCGGCTCGGTTTCCCAGATCGAAGACGTTCGCGTGACGCGTAAGCGCTCGTTGGTCAGATGGCGAACGGCGTCAGCAAGATTCGCTTGGCGGTCGCCCAGATTCGACCCCAGCCCCAGATACGCGATCTTCATCGTCAGAACAGGGTGTTTTGCGCGCCGCGAATGCGCCTGGGAATCTTGAAGTATTCGAACGCCCGCTCGGTGGCCATTCTGCCGCGCGGCGTCCGGTCCAGGAACCCGAGCTGAATCAGGTACGGCTCATAGACTTCTTCGATGGTGTCCGGCTCTTCGTCGATCGACGCTGCGATAGTGTTGAGGCCCACCGGGCCGCCGCTATATTTTTCGAGCACGGTGAGCATGATCTTCTGGTCAATCTCGTCGAGTCCAAAGCGATCCACTTCGAGCAGGTCCAGCGCTCGCTGCGCGACTTCCGCGTCAACATGTCCCGCGGCTCGCACCTGGGCGTAGTCGCGCACGCGCCGCAGCAGCCTATTCGCGATACGAGGGGTCCCACGGCTGCGCCTGGCGATTTCCTCCGCGCCTGGGGCGTCGACTTGAATTTCAAGCAGCCGAGCAGAGCGCGCAACGATCCGAGCCAGCTCCTCTTGTTCGTAGTGATTGAGCCGCAGGACCAATCCAAAGCGTCCTCGCAGCGGCGCGCTAATGAGCCCCTGCCGCGTTGTCGCGCCGATGGCGGTGAATTTCTTCAGCTCCATGGCCACGGTGCGGGCGCCGGGTCCAGTGCCGATCAGGATGTCCATGCGGAAATCCTCAAGCGCCGAATAGATCATCTCCTCCACGTCCGGCAACAGGCGATGGATCTCGTCGATGAAGAAAACTTCGCGCTCCTGGATATTGCTCAGGATGCCGACCAGGTCGAGTTTCTTCTGCAGTACGGGTCCCGAGGTCTGCTGGATGGTCACGCCCAGCTCGGCGGCGATGATCCCGGCGAGCGTGGTCTTGCCCAGTCCCGGCGGGCCGTACAGCAGCACATGGTCCATGGCCTCGCCGCGACGCTTGGCAGCTTCAATGGCGATCGCGAGATTTTCCTTGACCTTGGACTGGCCGGCGAAGTCGGCTAGCTTGTGCGGGCGGAGCGTGGCCTCGAATTGGCGCTCGTCTTCGTTGAGCGACGCGGAAACAATGCCATCTTCGCGCATGAAGTTACAGTGTACTAGGACGCGCTACCGTACCAGCTTCAGCGCCCTGCGGAACAGTCCGTCGAAATCGTTGCCTTCGCTTGCCGATTTGGCCTTGGTGACCGCTGTTTCGGCCGCCGGCCGGGCAACTCCGAAATTCGCCAGCGCGGAGATCACGTCCTCCTCAGTGGTGTTGAACGCGCTCTTGGCGGAGGCCGCAGCAGCGCGCGCGATTCCGGGCAGCAAGTCGAGCTTATCGCGCAACTCCAGCACCATCCGCTCAGCAGTTTTTTTTCCGACGCCGGGGATTCGTACTAGTTGTTCCACAGATCCCTCGCGGATCGCCTGCGCCAGATCCGGAGCTGTTAAGCCGCCCAGAGCCGTCACGGCCAGCTTCGGTCCGATGCCGCTCACCGTGATCAGTTTCTCGAACAGAGCTTTGTCCGCCGCTGATACGAAACCAAAGAGTAAGAGGGCGTCTTCGCGCACGTGCGTGTGGATGTGGAGCTGTACCTCGGCGCCGGTCTCCGGCAGCGACGAGTACGTGGACACGGGAATCGTCACTTCATAGCCGACGCCGCCGGTATCGACGATCACCAGGTTCGGATGTTTTTCGAGAAGCGTTCCCCGCAGATGGGCGATCATTAAGACCTAGGATACTCGTGCGACGACGGTTTTTTGTAGATGAGGTGCGTAACGGCAAAGCCCAGATCGAGGGCGACGAGGCTCGTCACTTGACCCGCGTGCTGCGTGTGGAAGCCGGGCAGCGCTACGAAATCTCCGACAACCGCAACGTCTATTTGGCCGAGATCGAGACCGCCCGCAAGGAAAACGTCGTTTTCAGGACTCTGGAGAAGCTTCCTACAAGCCCCGCCTCGGCACGCTTCGAGCTGTACGCCGCACTCATCAAGTTCGATCGCTTTGAATGGATTGTCGAAAAAGCCACGGAGTTGGGCGTGACCGAAATCGTTCCCATCGAAGCAACCCGCAGCGAGCGCGGGCTGGAGAAAGCGGCCGGCAAACGTCTGGAACGCTGGCGCAGGATCGCGCTCGAAGCCAGCCAGCAATCGCGCCGCGCGCATCTTCCTGAGATCTCCGAACCCGTTCCCATGGCCCAAGCTGTGGCGCGCACGGCGACGCATCGCTACGCGCTGGACGAAACTCCGGAAGTCAGGCCGCTCTTCCAGGCGCTGCCCGCTGTGCGCACCGCGCAGGACACCGTCGCGATCCTTACAGGCCCCGAGGGCGGCTGGACGGACGAGGAACGCGCTGTATTCACCGCCGCCGGATGGGCTCCCGTCTCCATGGGACCGTTGATCCTGAGAGCCGAAACGGCCGTGATTGCAGCGCTCGCGGTGATTTCACAGGCGTGGCTGCTAAGATAGGACGTTGATCCAACGTCTGGTTTTCGAAAATCTAAAGCACCGTCCGGTGCGGACTCTGCTAAGCGTCATCGCGATTGGCGTGGAGGTCACGCTGATCCTCACACTCGCGGGCCTCAGTAAGGGTGTGCTGGGTGACATGGCGGCCCGTTCACGGGGCACGGGCGCGGATATCCTCATCCGTCCGCCGGAGAGCTCGGGGTTCACGTTTTCATACACTATGCCGGAGAAGATCGTGGACGTAGTGCGCGCTCAGCCGCACGTCGCGATGGCCACGGGTACCTACGTTAAGTACATCGATTCGTTCAATTCGATCACCGGCATTCAGCTGGACGAATTCAATGCGATGAGCGGCGGACTGAAAGTCATTAAGGGCCGGCTGTTTCAGGACCCCGATGACTTGGTGGTCGATGAAGTCTTCGCCCAGCAACACCACCTCAAGCCCGGAAGTACGATCGATTTCGGCAACAAGTGGCGCGTCTCGGGCATTGTCGAGCAAGGCAAGCTTTCGAGGACATTCGCCGATATCAGCCGGATGCAGGAGCTGTACTCTGCCCGCGGTTTGGTTTCCACCATCTACGTCAAGCTCGATAATCCGGCCAACACCGGCGCTGTCATAGAGGCTTTAAAGAAGGATTTTGAGACCTATAAGATCGATTCGATCGAGGATTTTGTTTCCTTGTTCAGCACCAACAGTGTGCCCTATATCGAAGCCTTCACGAACGTGGTGATCGGCGTGGCGGTTTTGATCGGGTTCCTGATGGTCTGTCTCTCCATGTATACGGCTGTGCTGGAGCGCACCCGCGAGATTGGGATTCTGAAAGCCCTGGGAGCGTCACCGGCCTACATCGTCGGAATTCTGATGCGGGAGACCGTGCTGCTGGCGTTGACCGGAACGGTTGTCGGAATCCTGATGACCTACGGGACGCGCGCGCTGATGGCGACATTCAACGCGTCCATGCCGCAGGAGATTGTGCCCGAATGGTACCTGCGGGTTGCCGCGATCGCCCTGGCCGGTTCGATCCTCGGAGCCCTGTATCCCGGTCTGCGCGCGGCCCGGCAGGACGCGATTGAGGCTCTGGCGTATGACTGAAGTAATCGCCCAGAATCTCACCAAGACTTATCGCGTCGGCGAGATAGAAGTCCATGCGCTGCGGGGCGTCGATCTCAAGATCGAAGGCGGCGAGTTCGTGGCCATCGTCGGGCCCAGCGGATCCGGCAAATCCACGCTGTTCCACATTCTGGGAGGCTTGACGCCGCCCACTTCGGGCACGGTACTGATCGACGGGCGCGACCTGATCAAGATGAGCGAGGCGGATCGCACGCTGCTCCGCAAGACCACGGTGGGCTTCGTATTCCAGAAATACAATCTGTTGCCGACGCTCACCGGCGCGGACAACATCGCGATAGCCCGGGACATCGCCGGAAAGAAGAATGGGAAGCAGCCCGATCCTCAATTTGAAGAGATCCTCAAGCTGTTGGGTATCGCTAACCGCCTGCACCACAAGCCGCGCGCGCTTTCGGGCGGGGAACAGCAGCGCGTTGCGATCGCCCGGGCCCTGGTGAATCGCCCGGCCCTGCTGCTGGCGGACGAGCCGACCGGAAACCTGGATACGGAAAACTCCACCGCCGTTCTCTCGATTCTGCAAGGCCTGAATAAGCGCCTGGGACAGACCATTCTCATGATCACCCACGATGCGGAAGCGGCCGCCTACGCCGATCGCACGGTAACCATGCGCGACGGCCGCGTCGTGTCGTAGCCGTTTACTCGATAGCGGGCTTGACAGCCACCACGACATCGGTGAAGTTGCCCCGGTAAACGATCACTAGCTTCTCTCTCTCGATGAAGTCCCGCTGAACGGATTCACTCATTACATAGATCGACTTGCCAGCGGGAGGATTGGGAGACTCCAGCTCGAACTCGGGGAAGGTCTCTTTCTTCGATAATATCCGGTAATAGTTCAGAGCGGGGAAGAATAAACCAGTCATCCCAACATCGGTGACGCCGTAAGTATGGTTGTACTGCGCCAGCACCGAATAAACTTGCTTTGCGTCCGCGTCCCATTGATACTCCCTGAAATAGGACAGCCGCAGGCAGAACACGAAATAGCAGGCCAGACAGAGAAACGCCGCGGTGATGCCGGCGCGGAGCCACCGGGAGACCAGGGATCGGGCCGGCGCCGCTGCAATGGTTCCCGCGAGCAAGGTCGCCAAGGGCACCAGGAAGATTCCCGTTCGGCCCATCGGGAGAGGCAGTTTATCGATGCGGAATGCCAGCCAATGCAGGAGCGCGCACAGGGTCACGATGCCGGCGAGCGCGGCCGCATATCTCTCGAGCCATCGGGCACGAACGTCGTGACGCCACGACCCGTCGAGCTTCATCACCACGAACTGGCAAAAACAGAGAATGACGAGAAGCGGCGGCAGCCACGGGCCCAGAAAATCCATGGCCTTGTACCATCCGGTCTCTTGAAACCGTGGGTCCAGCCGGTAGAGCGAAGAGTCCACCAGGCTTTGCCGCATCTCCCGGAGAGAATTCGCACCCCACCAGAGATCTTCCCTTTTCCAGTGTGCCAGAGGATAACCACATACCAGCAGCGCGACCAGAAGTCCCGGCAAAGCGCAAAACGCCACGATGCGCATGGCAGATTGCTCCTTGCGCTGCCGCATCGCCCACGTCGTAATGGCGAAAAGTGCAGCCAGGTCGACAAAGGCGAATGAAAAATTCGCCGTGAACGATAACCCCAGCGCCAGCGATGCCCATGCACAAGACCGGAGCAGCGCCGGGGGCGGGCGTTTCACGGCGTGCCACATGGGAACGGCGATTGCCGCCACAAGGAAGGCGTTCGCTAAGCCATAGCCGCGCGCGGCCACCATGTAGTCAAAAAGAAATGGATTATAAGTCAAGCAAATAAAAAGGGGAAGTTGAATGCTGAAGCGGTCCGTGATTGTCCGGCACAAGAAATAGCAAATTCCAACGTAAAGCGTCGCACCGGCGAGAGTGGGAATTCGGATCGCGACGCTGGAGTTGCCCAATGCGTGTGTCGAAATCCACATCAGGAGCGAATTCAAAACATGATTGTTAGAAAAAGCACTCCAGATATCCGATGTGGCGACAAACCAGAAATAAGTGTCCACTTCGTCCATGGTCATCGATTGCACGCACGCCCGAGTTACCGCCCACACAATCGCGAAGAGGGCGACGATCATCAATAGCCGATCCTGGAAGATGCGCCAATTCGCCGCTGATTCCGTTGATCGCAAGTTTCCATTGTAGGCTGCGCGGTTTGGGGCCGGCCGCTCAGGGTCATCGTCTAAGATAAAATGTGATGCGCACCGTTCCCGTCCTGCTTGCCAGCGTCGTGGCGTTCGCCGCGATTGAAGGAGCGGTCTTCCACACCGGGTTGTATCCCTGGATTCTCACGCCGGATTCCTCGACGGGCGATCTTGAGACCATTCTTCGCGATGAGCTTGAACGGTCGAAGGACGGCCCGCAGGTCTTGGGAATCGGCGATTCGCGGATGCTTCTGATGCCGCGCGTTTCAAACCAGCACGCGTCAGAGACCGGCTACACGTTCGGAAACATCGCCACCGCGGGAGCATCTCCGCGCGCCTGGTATTATATGCTGCGCGATATCGATCCGACCGCCCGCCTCTACCGGGCCATCGTCCTTGGCGTGGAGAGTTACGATGACGCCGACCAGGGTGCCGATTATAACGACAACCAGTCGGATCTGAGCTATGTCGTCGCACGCTTGCGCCTGACCGATCTCTGGGAGTTCAGCCGTTCTTACGACGATCCCGATCTGCAGTGGAAAGCCGCTCGCGGAATTCTTTTCAAGGGGTTAGTTTACAAGCGCGATTTCGAGGATCTATTGCTTCATCCGCGCTATCGCTTCCAAATCGCTAAGCTGGCACATCGCGATTCGTTTGCCTGGCACTACGGTTACACTGGCCCGCCTGACACGCTCGCGGATTTCCACGTGGATTGGGAGGCCAAGACAGTCACTGCTCCGCCGAACGCGGATCCGGGGCTTGTAAAGAGATTGAAGTTTCGTTTGGTGGCGGTGCTTCCGCCTGAGACGGGAGACTATAGCCGCTACATGAAGTACTGGCTGGGCAAGGTCTATGAACGCTATCGCGAATCGCCGACGCGACTGATCTTTCTGCGTCTCCCGCGCGGCGGTTTCGTGCGTCCGGATCAGCCGCGTTACAATCCGCACAGCTCCATACGCGAATTGGCCGCGCAGCCCAACGTCACTCTTATCGGCGAACATTTCTTTGATTCCCTCGAGAAGCCGGAGTTATTCCGCGATGAATTGCACTTGAACGGACCCGGCATGGTTCCGTTTTCGCTCATGATCACCCAGGAAGTGAGCCGCATTCTGGGACCGCCGCGCTGATCCCGGATGCTATTCAACACCCCCCAGTTCTTCCTGTTCCTGGCGGTGACGATCGGGCTCTTCTACGTCTCGCCCAAGCCCTTGCGCAGGTGGATTCTGCTCATCGCCAGCTACTTCTTCTACATGAGCTGGAATTGGCGATTCGCGCCTTTGCTGCTTTCGCTCACCGCGATCGACTACGGGGCCGCCATCTGGATGGAACGCGTCGTGTCACCGGGACGGCGGAAGCTTTTTCTGGTGCTCAGCCTGGCAGCGAATCTCGGATTCCTGGGGTTCTTCAAGTACTACAACTTTTTGGCCGGCATGGTGGCGGAAGCGCTGGGCAGGGACGCGCACGCTTTCGCGCTGGCGATCGTGCTGCCTCTGGGGATCAGCTTCCATACGTTTCAGAGCATATCCTATGTAGTGGACGTGTATCGCGGCGAGCAGAAAGCCATCCGCAATCCCGTCGATTACGCGCTGTTCATCGCGTTCTTTCCGCAGCTGGTGGCCGGTCCCATCGTCCGCGCGCGCGAGTTCTTTGCGGATTACTACCAGTGGGCGCCTCCGGTCAGCGAAGAGAGATTGCGGGGCGTTCTGTGGATCTTATTGGGGCTGGCCAAGAAGATGGTGCTGGCCGACCAATTCGCGCAGATCGCGGATTCCTACTTTCAGAACCTGGCGGCGCATCCCGGTTCACCGGCTGCCTGGAGCGGCGTGGGCGCTTTCGCCATGCAAATCTTTTTCGATTTTTCCGGATACACCGACATGGCCATCGGCATGGCGCTGCTGCTGGGATTTCATTTCCCGACCAATTTTCGGCGTCCGTACCTGGCATTCAGCATCACCGATTTCTGGCATCGCTGGCACATTTCGTTGTCGCGCTGGCTGCGCGATTATCTCTACATTCCGCTGGGCGGCAACCGGCACGGCTCGCTGATGACTTATCGCAACCTGATGCTGACGATGCTCCTGGGCGGCTTATGGCACGGTGCTAGCTGGAATTTCGTGATCTGGGGCGGCTACCACGGCGCGCTGCTCGGCCTGGAGCGTGTTTTCGGCCGTAAACATTTTCAGAATCCGCCGCACGGGCTGCTTTATCCGTTCCGTGCGTTGATCACCTTCGCATTGGTCTGCGTGGGTTGGGTGTTCTTTCGGGCCGCCACGCTCCATGACAGTGTCTACGTGATCCAGCAAATGTTTTCCTGGCACGGAGAAGCCAGGTTGATACCTGTCTGGCTCACCTGCATGTTGGCTCTATCGCTCGTGATCTCGCTGTTTGAAGAAAAGACCGAGTGGATCGAGCGCCTGGCGCACGGACCCGCGTGGGCCTACGTCGCTGCGGTGGTGACGTTGCTTTTTTCGGTCGAGCTGATCGGCGTGACCGAAAAGGCCGTTCCGTTCGTCTACTTCCAGTTCTAGTGTGGAGGAAAAAGGGGACAGCTCCTAGGGTACTGATTCCCACAAGAATCTCCAACATCAGGAGCTGTCCCCTTTTTCCCGATTCGGCGGGTGCTGAAGCACCCGTTGCAGACTGAAGTCCGCTCCACCTCCGGTGATCAGTCCGTGATCTTCTTCCATTTCTTCCCGACCTGGACCGTGGCTTTCCGGATCTTCTCGGGATAGAACAGTGCTGTCACCTGTCGCCCGTCGATTCGAACTGCTCCCTGTTTTATCTGTCGTTCCGCTTCCGTTCGACTCTCAACCATGCCCATGCCCAAAACGAACTTCGCAACATTAGTGCCTTGTGGAGTGAACGTCCCCTCAGGGAAGGGAACGTTGTCATAGGAAACGGTTACGATGTCCGACGGTTCCGCGCCTTGTTGAACCTCACGCGCGAAATCGTCCTCGGCCTGCTTCGCATCCGCCGCCGAGTGGAAATCGGCGACAATGCGCGCCGCCAGTTCCTTCTTAACTTGCATGGGCTCGCGCGCCTTGAGCGCGTGGATTTCCTGCAGAGACAGATCCGTCAACAGCTCCCAATAGCGCCACATCAGCTCGTCGCTGATTCCCATGACCTTGCGGAACATCACCTTGGGCGGCTCGGTGATGCCGATGTAGTTGCCCTTCGACTTCGACATCTTGTCGACGCCATCGGTTCCCACCAGTAGCGGCATGGTGCCGACGATCTGCGGTGGCTGACCGAAATCGCGCTGCAGCTCGCGGCCGACCAGCAGGTTGAACCGTTGATCCGTTCCGCCGAGCTCGACGTCGCACTTGAGCGCGACCGAATCGTAGCCCTGAACAAGTGGATACAGCAGCTCGTGCATGGAGATAGCCGCGCCTTCCTTTAGCCGCTTGGCGAAATCGTCGCGCTCCAGGATCCGCGCCACCGTGTACTTACTGGTGAGTCGCATTACGTCTTCGAACTTCATCGGCTCCATCCACTCACTGTTAAAGCGCAGCTCGGTCTTGTCGGGATCCAGGATCTTGAACACCTGCGCCTTGTACGTTTCCGCGTTCTGGTTGATCTGCTCGCGCGTCATCGGCGGGCGAGTGATATTGCGCCCGGTGGGATCGCCGATCAACCCGGTCATGTCACCGATCAGGAAAATCACGGTGTGCCCCATGTCCT
>Ga0265313_10001560_pt1 | contig 21251 bp, 22 predicted proteins | sample 4123metaG_FD_203122 | JGI IMG/M metagenome (GOLD analysis project Ga0265313, IMG submission 203122) | Rhizosphere microbial communities from Carex aquatilis grown in University of Washington, Seatle, WA, United States - 4-1-23 metaG | ecosystem: Host-associated > Plants > Roots > Rhizosphere >...
CTTTGATCCCGTCGTCGCGAATGGCGGCGGGGGAGCCTGCAGCGGGATAACGTCCCCAATCCGGGACCAATGCCCGCCCACGAGTCCGGTGCTGGTTCAGGTGGCCAAAAGTCGCCACGGCGGGCGCTCGGCTGAGCGCCATCATTCGGACTACCCGGCAAGGCACTCACCGAGCGCCCGCCACCCCTTCGGTTTTATTCCGGAGGTCGACACTGGAGAGGGACGAGAGAACGGAGATCATACCCCGGAGCGGAACCGCTCGCGGGAAGGCGGAGTCGCGCGCCTTTTGTTCGCTCACTCCCGCGAAAGCGGGAATCCAGCTGACGGCTCAGGAGATGCGGCCCGGCACACCTCAGGAAGCCCGGAAAACCGCCCTGGCGAGGCAGGGTGAGACGGCCGCCACACCCCCTTATTGGTCTTTTGGCGCAAAATCCTATATGAAGGCTACTCCAGATTTCGCTGTCCCTTGCTTGCTGCCCCCTTTGGGGGTCTCTCTGAGGTCAACGCCGAATTCGGAAAAAGGGCCTGAAGCGAATGGTTCGCCGGCCCGGATTGACGCGAATTCCCGCGTTGCACTTTCAAAGGAGCCGGCAATGGCAACAGGTATCGTAAAATTCTTCAATACGCAGAAGGGCTTCGGCTTCATTTCCCCGGTTGACGGCGGCAATGACGTGTTCGTGCATATCTCGGCCGTCGAAAAGGCCGGCATGGCGAGCCTGAAGGAAGGCCAGAAGATCAGCTACGACGTCGTCACCGAGCGCGGCAAGCTCGCGGCGGCCAATCTCAAGTCAGCCTAGCGCTCCTTTCGCTGGCGGCTTTTTCGGGCCTGGTGCCATCTCGGCACCGGGCCTTTTCTCATTTTCGCCACGGAGGCAATCATGGCCTTTCGGGTCAACTACAACCAGCAGCGCGGCGATCGTAACCGCGCCAAGGAACAGAAGAAGAAGGAGCGCCTGGCGCGCCGCGAGGAAGATGCGCAGAAGCGCAAGGCCGAGCGTGATGGCCTCCTCACCGGGCCGGACGATTCGGCCGCAGCGCCCGCCGACAGCGACGCGCCCGCCGACAGCAAGGAGTCCGAGTGATGGCCCGCAGAAAAGAGCGCGTTGAAACCGGCGCCATCCTCTTCGACGTGTTTTATGAAGACGGCTCGCGCACCTCGCACCGCAAGGTGCCGGCGGCGATGCTGAGCGGGCTGGATGGCGACGCGCCCGCCAAGACCTTCATCATGGATCAGGATCGCAAGATCGCCGAGATGTCGGGCAAGGCCCCGCGCGAAATCAGCCGGCTGGTGCGCTCCGACGGCTAGCCGTCGCCGCGCCGGTGCGCTCTGCCTCTCCCCTGCCCGCCGTCGGAACCGGATAGTCGAACAGCGCAATCTCGAGACGGCACGCCCGCGCAACAATCCTGATGGCCGCCGGTGAATACAGGCTGGCGACCGTCGCCTCCGGCCGGCGGTGTTGGCTCTTGAACCGCGGCATGAGTTCCGGTTGCCATGGCACGCCGATCCTGGCGCAGATGCGGGCCATCTCCGCGTCCAGGTTTTCGTAGCGGATGACGTCGTCCATGCAGAGCGCGCCGTCGATCATGTAGGCCGAGCGGTCGCTGGGCAGTCCGCGCCATGTCAGCCAGTGCCGGAAGCGCTCGCGCTCCGAGGGCGGCCACCCGAGCTTCTCGCGCAGGCCTGTGAGCGGCGCAACGTAGTCGCGGCCCAGGTGCTCGAAGGCCGAGACCGCCCGCTCGAAGGGATCGCGGATGGTGCAGAACTTGAAATAGCTCTGCCAGACCGTCTCGCCGAGTTCCCGCCTGATCGCTTCCGCCGGCATGTGGTTGAACCAGCGTCGCGCCACCCCGTCGTTGCGCCCGCGGTAGCCGACGATGCCGCTGACCGATTCGTATTCCGGCCGGCCGTCGGTAGGTACGAAATCGCCGTCCGGCAGGCAGAACCGCTCGAAATAGCCCTCGACCGATGTGCCGGCGCTCTTTGCCGTCTTGGTGAAGATGAACCTATGGCGGTGGCTGACCAGCACCGGATGTCCCCCCTGCGATGATCTTTCGGGGAGCGCAGCGGGATTTCATCGAATTGGAAACCGCGAATCGCCCGCGCAATCGTATCAATGGACGGTATCGCGGAGCTAGAAAGAGTGGCGAGCGCCCTTGGAAAGCGCACAGGAACTCCCATGTCGAACCGCTTCGGTCGGAAATACTGATGCCGGTCCTGAGCGCCGGCATCGTGCTTTATCGGCGCAGCGGCGGTGCCGCCGAGGTGCTGCTCGTCCACCCCGGCGGTCCTTACTGGGCAAGGAAGGACGCTGGCGCCTGGTCCATCCCGAAGGGTGTGGTCGATCCTGGCGAAGAGCTGTTCGCAGCCGCCTGCCGCGAGTTTACCGAGGAGACCGGCGCACCCGTCCCCGCCGGAGAAATCGTCCCGCTTGGCGAGTTTCAGCAAAATCGGGAGAAGACCGTTGCCGCCTTTGCGCTCGGCGGTGACTTCAATCCCGCCGCGCTGCGCTCCAATACGTTCGCCCAGGAATGGCCGCCGAGGTCCGGGCGCTTTCGCACCTTTCCCGAGGTTGATCGCGCCGGATGGTTCACACTGGCGGAGGCCGCCGAAAAAGTCGTCCCCGGCCAGCGCGCGATCCTGGTCGCGCTCGCCGCGCATCTCGACCGCCGCTGAGGCTACTCGGCGGCCGCCATCGTCTCGATCGAGGCCAGCGATTCGGCGGGTCCCGCCGCCTCGAAGGGCGTCGTCACCGCCACGAAGGTGTCAGGATAAAAGCCGTTGAAGTGCGTACGCAGGCCGAGCGAATACGCACCGATGTGGCCGATCTCGATCCAGTCGCCGGTGGCGACCGTCTCCGGCAGGAAGAACGGCCGCGACAGGATGTCGACGGAATCGCACGTCGCTCCGCAGACGCGGAACGGCATCAGCTTGTCCGCATTGCCGGGACGTTTGCCGCGGTGCGCCGGGTCGGGCAAGTGCCGCGCCGGCAGCGTGATCTTGCCGGTCCACGAGTCCGAAAGCGACGCCCAGATGCCGTCGTTGATGTAGATGCGCCTTCCCTTGCGGAGCAGCACCCGCACGATCACCGACAGCGACCGCGCCACGATCACGCGTCCCGGCTCGGCGGTGAGCGGCAGATCGCCAAGGCTCCACGCATCGACCTCGCGCAGGATATCGGCGAGCAGCGCGCCGGTATCGGGCTCGCTCATCGCGCCGCGGCTGGCCTGCGAACCATACGCCGCCGGGAAACCACCACCGATGTCGAGGGCGGCAATCGGTGCCTCCGATCGCCCGCGCACCCAGGCGGCGGTGGCGAGCGCGCGCTCGTAGGTCCCGGTATCCTCAACCTGGCTGCCGACGTGAAAGCACAGGCCGATCTTGAATCCGCCGTGGGCGACGCGCTGTACCAGGTCGACGGCATGCCCCGGCGCCGCACCGAACTTCTTCGAGAGCTCGTAGGCAGCCGTACCCCGCGCGGCGAGCCTCACGAACAGCGTGATGTCGGAAGGGTCGAGATCGAGTCCGCGCACGATGCGCTGAATCTTGGTTGCCTCGTCCTCATGGTCGAGCGCCATCGCGCGGATGTGATAGTGCTCCAGCGCCAGGCGAATATCGCTCTGCGCCTTGACCGGGTGCATGTAGATCATCTCGGCCTTCGGCGCTGCCGCGCGCACGGCCGCAAATTCCCCCGGCGAGGCGACGTCGAAGCAGTCGATGCCGGCGTTCGCCAGCGCCTCCAGGATCATCGGCTCGCCATTGGTCTTGACTGCGTAGGCCGTCCGTCCCGGAAACGCATTCGCAAACGCGCGTGCATCGGCGGCCAGGACCTCCGGCCGGAAGCAATAGACCGGCACATCGGGCCTGAGTTCTGCCGCAGCCTCGCGCGCACTGTCAAATTTCTGCATCGGTTCCCGCGCTCCTGAGCCACGGCGGCGGCAGGTTATCCACCGGCCCGGCGGCGCGAAAGCCCACATTCGCGAAAGGTTCGCCGTCGCGCCACGACCATCCCGTTGTCGAAACGGCGAGCGAGTGTTGCCCAACGCCCTGTGGAACAAATGCCAGACGCAGGTCACCGCGCGATGTCAGGGTGCTATGTCGGTCGGCATCGAAACGCCAACTGGCCGGTCTGCCGACCAAGGCCGGTGCGCCCCGACATTAAGGCCGTCACTCAACGCGAGCATGCCCGGTAGTCTTGGGACCAAGCTGGTGAGAGGAGTGTTTCGCTCGTGGTTCGGGCGGTCCCGCGCCGCGACCGAAGTCGACATTGTCTATACATGGGTCGACGGCAACGACGCCGAGTTCCAGCGGACGTGCAGGAACTACGCACTGGCCAGCCAGCCGCACGCGGCCGTCGGCGAGCAGCGCTTTCGTGACAGCGATGAGCTGCGCTTTTCGCTGCGCTCGCTTGAGAGCCACGTGCCGTGGGCGGGGCGGGTCTTTCTGGTCACCAACGGGCAGGTCCCGCGCTGGTTGCGTCGCGACCACCCCCGGGTTCGGCTTGTCCGCCACGAGGAAATATTTCCCGACCCGTCACACCTGCCGACGTTCAACTCTGCTGCCATCGAGGCGCACCTTCATCGGATCCCCGGGATCTCCCGCTACTTCCTTTATCTCAACGATGACTTCTTCTTCGGGCGTCGCATCTCACCCCGCCATTATCTTACGAGGGACGGCCGCCCCCGCCTGTGGGTCGACCGCTGGCAGCTGCCGTTCAGGTACTCGAGCCGCGACGACCTGGCGCTCCAGTGGTTCGCGTACAGCCGCAAGCTGCTGACCGACGCGCTTGGCCGGCGTCGCTTCGCCAGTCCCGCTCACGGGCCCATTCTTGTCGATCGCGATGCATTCGCCGAGGTTGTTTCGCAGTGGAGCGAGGAGTTCGCGCGGACGTCCGCCTTCCGCTTCCGGGTGGGGCGCATGGCGATGCCGCATGTCCTCTATCTCCACTGGCTGGCGGCGCGACGTGGGGGCGAACTGGCGGTCAACTCGGGAAAGCAGTACGCGTTCGCCATGTTTCAACCGCCCCTTTCGAGCGTTGAAGCCCATTTTCACAGCATTCGGCGGAGCCGGCCGCTCTGTTTCTGCATCAACGATGACTGGGATGGCGATGCGGAGGTCAAGGACAGCAGGCTGCGGCAATTCCTGGAAAGCTACTTTCCGCAACCCTCCAGCTTCGAGGTCAGCGAACCCGACCGCCGCGAACAGGCACCGCTGCGCGCCCGTCCCAGGCTCGATCAACGCCCGAACGTCGCGATTTCCTGAGCGCCCGGCAAATCGCTGCATCGGACCTTCTTCGACGGTCGCGCGCTAAGGCTGCTTCGTGAAGCCTTCGCGACGCCGGCTCCGGTGCGCTACCACGTCGCCGGCTTTCCGTCGCGGAAGAAGCCGCCATTGGCGCTGCCGTCAAGCGCCGTCGCCATGATCGACGCGGCTCCGACCTCCAGGGTCCGTGGCGCCGAACCGCCGCCCATGCGCGTCCGCACCCATCCCGGGCAGACGGCATTGACGCGAATGCCCCGCCCTCTGAGGTCGCGCGCCAGAATCTTTGCGAGTGCAATCACCGCCGCCTTTGAGACCCGATAGGCGGACGACGGCCAGCCCTTTTCGGTGTGATTGCCTGCGGCGACCGCGTCGGCGAATTCCTCGACGAGGGCGACGAGCTGGTCGCGGGTGAGTGCGGGGTCGGCGAAGCGCGCGCGGATTGCCGGCGAGTAGACGTGAAGTTCGCCCATGCCGCTCGACACCATGACGATGGCGCCGCCATTCGCGATCAGCGGCAGGAGACCATCCGTTACCGCGAGCACAGCGAAGACGTTGACCGCCAGCGTCTGGCGCACCACCTCGCTGTTGAACCCGTCGAGAGAAATCGCTGCGTTGTTCACGAGAAGGTCGATGCGCGATCCGTCGCGCGTCAGGCTCGCCGCCAGCGCGGAAATGTCTGCCGCCACGGTCACGTCCAGCCGGCGATAGCCGACCCCTGCTTGAGCCGCCGCTGTTCTTCCCGCGGCCTCATCGCGGCTTGTCAGAATCACATTGAAGCCGTTCGCCTTGAGCTGTCGGCAGGTCTCCAGGCCGATGCCCTGATTGGCGCCAGTGACAAGTGCCAGTGGTTGTGCCGTCACAATAATACCCGTAATGCTTGTATTTCGCCGCACAACGCGCTAACCGTTGGAGGCGGCATGTAGCGCCTCGGGGGGCGTATGCGAGTCACGAGTACACAGGGCATGAGGCGCGGGTGGCGCTTCGCCAGCACCCTCGCCTGTATCGCCGGCCTGGCAATCTCGCTGTCCGCCTGCCTCACGGTTCCCACCGCCCAGACTGACGCGATGGTGGCGGCGACCAACGACGTCGCCTCGGCTTCCGACACTCTGTTCGCGGACCTCAATACGGAAGAGAAACAGCTTACCATCCGCAAGACGAATGCCGATCCCAATGTGTTCGTCCCTGCCGATGCTGTGTTGTATTCGACACTCGGTACATATGCGCCCGAGACGGCGCATTTCTACGCCGCAATATCGGTGCTGAAAAACTACGCGATCCTGGTCCAGTCGTTGGCCGAGGGTAAGAGCGCTACGGCCGAAGCCAATTCCATCAAGACGACGGTCGACAACCTCAGCGCGGTCGGGAAGGCCGCGCTTCCGGGCTTTTCAGCCGAGATAGCCAGCCTCGACGCCGCCGCCGGCGCATTCGCGCCGCTGGTCGAGAAGGCATTGGCCGTTCGCACGGCAGGGCAGGCAAGGGAACTGGTGCAGGAAGGCGCCACGCCGGTGAAGGACACGATCGACGCATTGCGCGCCGCCACGCCCGCGATGTTCGGGCTCCTCTACGCAAAGAACAAGCCCGCGATCACCCAGGTCGATTTCCCGGAGCGCGACAAGGCACGGATACGCCTCAGTGACTTCGTGGTGCTTCTCGATCGCCTGCAGGACGCGTTCGACAAGCTCAACCAGGCATTTCAGAACCCCAGTGATCCGGCAACGGCGACCGCCCTCGCGCAGGCATCCGGCGAGCTCGCCGCCGACGTGAAGATCGTCCAGCAAACGCTTTCCGCCCTGCGATAGGAGCCGACAAAGATGGCCGCCTCACCGACCGCTGTGCAGATCATGGACGCCCTGGACCACATTCGAGCGGTCTACAATGCCGCGCCCCCGCCGTCGGCCGCCGACAAGGCGGCGCTCGAACAGCAGTACAATCTTCTGTCCGACGCGCTGGATGACGCGGTTCTTGCGGACTACACGGCCGCAGCCGACGCGGTTGCCAAGGCGGTAGCGTCCCTCGGCAGCATCCCAAATACCGGCCTGGCGCAGGCGTCTGCGCAGGCGGCGCTGGCCTCCATCGCCGCGCAGAAGTCCGCCGCGGCCTCGCCCGTGCCAGCTGCAGCACCAGCGGCGCCGCTGCCCGTTGCCGGCCAGGGGCAAATGAACGCCGCCGGTTTTGCCCTGTTGCGCCAGTGGGAAGGCTGCGTTCTGAATGCCTATGACGACGCCGACCCGGCACACCCGCCCGTACAGCCCGGCGCGCCCATTCGCGGCACGTTGACGATCGCGTATGGACACACCGGAAAGAGCGTCGTACCCGGCCTCACCTGCACGCAGCAGCAGGCCGAGGCATGGCTCCAGTCCGACATCGCCGCCGTGGCCACGACCATCGCGCCGATGATCAAGGTGCAGCTCTCGGACAATCAGTTTTCGGCGTTCGTCTGCTTTGCCTTCAACGTTGGCAATGGGTGCTTCGCCAATGGGTCCCCGTTGGCGTACGCCAATGCCGGCAACCTCGCCGGCGTCGCGGCGCGGCTGTCGCTCTACAACAAGGTCAGACAGAACGGCGTTCTGGTGCCGAGTACCGGTCTCACGCGTCGCCGCTCGGCGGAGATCGCCCTCTGGCTGACGCCCTGAGGCCTTACTGCCCGGCCAGCTCGGCGCCGGCCTTGAGGATCGCGGCGTCGGTGCCGAGTGCCGTGGTCACGCTGCCCGCGGCCTCGTTGTACGGCGCGCCCTTCAGCGCCGGGTCGTCGCTCGGCCCGGTGGAGATCGTCATTCCGCGAAATGCCAGCGCCCCGTGCTCGCCGCGGAAGAGATGCATCCCGCCCGATGCACCCGGCGAGGCATCGCAGTCGGTCCGGTAGAAGGTGGTTGCCTCGATCGACTTCGGCACGCGCCGGATCGCGCATCCCTCGACCACGGGAATGGATGGATCCAGTCCGTCGAAGCCTTGCGGGTGGGCGCTGAGCACGATCAGCCGGTCGCCAACCGCTCTGGGCGCGCGATCGACTGAAAACGGCTTCACACCGGCAATCGGAGCCTGAAGCCGCACGACCGCCCAGTCGTTGTTCGACCCCGGTTTCGGCGCCGGCGAGCCGAACCTTGCACTGGCGCTATCCGTGAGCAGCGGCACCCACGTGGCGTCCGCATTCTGCGCGCGGAAAAAGCACTTCGTCTCGCGCGCGGCGCCGTTGAAGAAGACGTGCGCCGCGGTAAGAATCTGCCGGTTGGTGATGAACAGCGCGCCGGAGGCAATTTGCGGCTGCGGCGACAGGCACGCCACGTTGCCGGAGACCGCACGTATGCGGACAATCTCCGCCGCCGACAGCCCGAGGGAAGGCCCCAGTGCCGTCAGCGCGCCGCGGTCGTCCCTGCCGTCGATGACATTGGCAAACGAGGGCGTGAGCCAAAATGCCACGACGGCGGCGATTGCAGCCAGTGCCCAAGTGATGCGACTGGTCATGAGCGCTGGCGCCCGTGCGCTCGGCGCCATGATGCATCTTCGGCAAAAACGTTCACGGCCCCTCCTCGGCTCATGCTCACCTTCGCATTTTGGCTGATTACGCTTGCCGCCGCCATCGGCCTCTTTCTCGCCGTCCGCGCGCTGGGCGCCGGCGCCTTGCCAGCAGGGCTGCCGGCTTTGCACGGCGTCGTTGCAGTAGCCGGACTGGGTGCTCTGGCGCTCGCCGCGGCAGCAGGCCGGGGAAGCCCCGACCGCTACGGCACGGCCTCGTTTGGTCCGGCCGCGGCGATCCTCGGGGCGCTTGCCGCGGTCATAGGCCTCAAGATGCTTGTCCGGCGCAGAAGCGGCCGCGGCGTCGGCTTTCTCATCGGCGTCCACGCAACAGTTGCGATGATCGCCTACTCGCTGCTGCTTGCCTACGTCTGGCTGGCGTGAACGACTACTCCGCCGCCGCCATGGTCTCGGGCTCGTAATTCAGGATCGGCGCCAGCCACCGCTCCGCTTCAGCGAGCGGCCAGCCCTTCCGTTTCGCATAGTCCTGCGCCTGGTCGCGTTCGATGCGGCCGACGCCGAAGTAGTGGCTCTCCGGGTGGGCGAAATAGAGCCCCGAGACCGACGAGCCCGGCCACATCGCATAACTCTCCGTCAGCGTGATCCCGGTCGCCTTTTCCGCGTCGAGCAGGTCGAACAGCGTCGCCTTTTCGGTGTGATCGGGCTGCGCAGGATAGCCCGGCGCCGGACGGATGCCGGAATACTTCTCGCGAATAAGATCCTCCGGCGCGAGCGCCTCGTCGGCGGCATAGCCCCAGAGTTCGCGCCGCACGCGCTCGTGCATGCGCTCGGCGAAGGCTTCCGCCAGCCGGTCGGAAAGCGCCTGCGACAGGATCTTTGAATAGTCGTCGTTGGCGCGCTGGAAGCGCTCCGCCACGGCCTCCTCGCCGATTCCTGCCGTCACCGCAAACCCGCCGACATAGTCGAGCTTCCCGGCAGTCTTTGGCGCGATAAAATCCGCCAGCGCCGTGTGGTGCCGCTTGTTTCCGGCCGATCGCGCGATCTGCTGGCGCAGCGTGAACAGCCGTGCACGCTCGCTCCTGCCGTCGTCGGCGTAGACGACGACGTCGTCGCCCTCGGCGTTGGCCGGCCAGAAGCCGACCACGCCGTTCGCTTGCAGCCAGTTCTCCTCGACCATCTGCGCCAGCATCGCCTGCGCATCATTGTAGAGCGAGGTCGCCGCCGGCCCGACTTTCTCGTCGTCGAGAATGAACGGATACGTGCCCTTCATCTCCCATGTGGCGAAGAACGGCGTCCAGTCGATGTACGAAACCAGCTCGGCAATCGGATAGTTGCGGAACGTGCGCGTGCCGAGGAAGCTCGGCTTCGGCGGGACGTAGCTTGCCCAGTCGATGGCGAAACGGTCGGCGCGCGCCTGCGCCAGGCTGATGCGCCGCTTCTCCGCCATGCCGCGGGCGTGGCCCTCCGCTACTTCCTTGTATTCCGCCCGCACCTTCTCGACGTAGGCGACCTTGCCTTCGCCGATCAGGCTTGACGCTACGCCGACTGCGCGGCTTGCGTCGAGCACATGCACCGTCTGCCCGCGGTGGTAATTCGGATTGATCTTCACCGCCGTGTGGACCCGGCTGGTGGTCGCCCCGCCAATGAGCAGCGGCACGTTGAAACCCTCGCGCTCGAGTTCAGCCGCGACATGGCACATCTCGTCGAGCGATGGCGTGATCAGCCCGGACAGCCCGATGATGTCGACCTTCTGCTTCCGCGCCTCGTCCAGAATTCTCGCCGCCGGCACCATGACACCGAGGTCGATGACCTCGTAGTTGTTGCAGGCGAGCACGACGCCAACGATGTTCTTGCCGATGTCGTGGACGTCGCCTTTGACGGTCGCCAGCAGAATGCGCGGCGCGTTGCCCTGCTCGGCGCCGGTCCGCCGCTTCTCTTCCTCCATGAACGGCAGCAGGTAGGCCACGGCCTGTTTCATCACGCGGGCCGATTTCACCACCTGCGGCAAAAACATCTTGCCCGAGCCGAACAGGTCGCCGACCACGTTCATCCCCGCCATCAGCGGGCCCTCGATCACGTCGAGCGGCCTGAGCGCCTCTGCCCGCGCCTCTTCGGTATCGGCCTCGATGAATTCGGTGATGCCGGCGACCAGCGCATGCTCCAGCCGCTTGCTGACCGGCAACTCGCGCCACGAAAGGTCGGGTCCCTTCTTCTCCGTCGTATCGCCCTTCAGCCGGGTCGCGGCCTCCAGCAGCCGCGCCGAAGCATCCGGCCGCCGGTTGAGGATGACATCCTCGCAGAGCGCGCGCAGTTCCGGGTCGATGTCGTCGTAGACCGGCAGCGCGCCGGCGTTGACGATCCCCATGTCCATGCCCGCGGCGATCGCGTGATAGAGGAAAACGGAGTGCATCGCCGCGCGCAGTCCCTCGTTGCCGCGGAACGAGAACGACAGGTTGGAGACGCCGCCGGAGACGTGCGCGTGCGGCAGGTTCTGCCGGATCCAGCGCGTCGCCTCGATGAAATCGACGCCGTAGTTGTTGTGCTCGTCGATACCGGTGGCGATGGCGAAGATGTTGGGGTCGAAGATGATGTCTTCCGCGGGAAAGCCGATCTCCTCGGTCAATATCCTGTAGGCGCGCGCCGAAATTGCCGTCTTGCGCTGGAAGGTGTCCGCCTGTCCCTGCTCGTCGAAGGCCATGACGACGACGGCAGCGCCGTAGCGGCGCAGGAGCTCGGCCTTGTGGCGGAATTCCTCCTCGCCTTCCTTCAGCGAGATGGAATTGACGATGCCCTTGCCCTGCACGCACTTCAGCCCGGCCTCGATCACCGACCACTTGGAAGAATCGATCATGATCGGCACGCGCGCGATGTCGGGTTCCGCCGCGATCAGGTTGAGGAACGTCACCATCGCCTTTTCGGAATCGAGCAGGCCCTCGTCCATGTTGACGTCGAGCACCTGCGCGCCGCTGGCCACCTGTTCGCGCGCGACGTCGAGCGCGGCCGCATAGTCGCCGGCCGTGATCAGCTTGCGGAATTTCGCCGAGCCGGTGACGTTCGTTCGCTCGCCGATGTTGACGAAGGTGGCGGTGCGCTCGGTCACGCGGCGCTCTCGAACGGCTCTAGCCCCGAAAGGCGGAGCTTGGGATCGACATGCGGCAACACGCGCGGGGCGACACCGTCCACCGCGCCGGCAATTGCCCGGATATGCGCCGGCGTCGTGCCGCAACATCCGCCGACAAAGTTGACCAGTCCGGACCGTGCGAATTCGCCAAGCATCTTCGCCATCGCCTCCGGGCTCTCGTCGTACTCGCCGAATTCGTTCGGCAATCCCGCGTTGGGATAGGCGCAGACAAACGTATCGGCAACGCGCGATATCTCGGCGATGTGGGCGCGCATTTCCCTGGCACCCAGCGCACAGTTGAGCCCGATCGTCATCGGCCTGCCATGCCGCACCGAATTCCAGAACGCCGATGGCGTCTGCCCGGACAATGTCCGCCCGGAAAGGTCGGTGATCGTGCCGGAAATCATCAGGGGCAGCCGTACACCTTTCTCGGCGAAGACCTGTTCGGTCGCAAAGATACCGGCCTTGGCGTTCAGCGTGTCGAAGATCGTCTCGAAGAGGATGAGGTCGGCGCCGCCGTCGATCAGTCCGCGCACGGCCTCACCGTACGCCTTGACCAGATCGTCGAAAGTGATGTTGCGAAAACCGGGATTGTTCACGTCCGGCGAAATGGAGGCCGAGCGGTTGGTCGGCCCGACGGCGCCGGCCACGAAGCGCGGCCGGTCCGGTGTCTCCGCCGTGGCGATATCGGCCGCCTCGCGCGCCAGCCGGGCGCCCGCGACATTCAATTCATACGCCAGCGCTTCCATGCCGTAGTCGGCCTGCGCGATCGACGTAGAGGCAAACGTGTTGGTCTCCACGATGTCGGCGCCGGCGCGATAGTAGTCGAGGTGAAACTGCCGGATGGCGTCCGGCCCGGTCAGCACCAGGAGGTCGTTGTTGCCCCTTAGATCCCGCGGCCAGTCCTTGAAGCGTTCGCCACGGAAATCCGCTTCTGTCAGCTTCAAGCCCTGGATCAGCGTGCCCATCGCGCCATCGAGCACCAGGATGCGTTTCGCCGCCGCGGCCCGCAGCCGCTCTTCGGAATTGATCATGCCGCTGCCTCCTTTGCGACGGTCTTCGTCTGCGGCCTGAGCCCCAGCAGATGGCACACGGCATAGACAAGATCGGCGCGATTCATTGTGTAAAAATGGAAATCGGTGACGCTCCTGTCCACCAGGTCGAGTACCTGTTCCGAACAGACCGCCGCTGCCACGAGCTGCCGCGTCAGCGCGTCGTCGTCCAGTCCCTCGAAGCGCGCCGCCATCCACGCCGGCACGCTGGCACCGACCTTCGCGGCGAATTTTGCGGTCTGCGCGAAGTTGAGAACGGGAATGATGCCAGGTACCACGGGGATCGAAATTCCGGCGGCGGCAATCCGCTCGCGGAACCGGTCGTAGAGATCGTTGTCGAAGAAGAATTGCGTAATCAGCCGCGATGCGCCCGCGTCCACCTTGCGCTTGAGATTGTCCAGCTCGGTCCCCCAGTCGCGGCTCTCCGGATGGCGTTCGACGTAGGCCGAGACCGAAACCTCCATCGCCGGATGGCGCCGCCTGATCCCCGCAACCAGATCGGCGGCCCGGGCATAGCCGCCCGGCTGCGGCACATAGGGCGTGCCCAGCCCGGTGAGCGGGTCGCCGCGCAGCGCCACGATGTGGCGCACGCCTACACCCGCATAGCCGTCCACAACCGCGTCGATCTCGGCTTGGGTCGCGCCAACGCAGGTGAGGTGCGCCGCCGGCTTCAGCGGCGTCTCGGCCAGAATGCGCTTGACCGTCGCGTGCGTGCGTTCCCGGGTCGAGCCGCCAGCGCCGTAGGTGACCGAAACGAACGATGGCGACAACGGCGCCAGACGCTCAATCGACCGCCACAGCGTCTCCTCCATCTGCTCGGTTTTGGGCGGGAAGAATTCGAACGAAACGCGGAGCTTCCGCTCGCTGCCGACAATGCGGCTATGCCGGAAGTCGGTGTTCTCCATCATGCCACCTCCTTCGTCCCGGCGACCGCGATCCGCCGGTCGCGCGCCAGCCAGATCGTGACCGTCAGCTTGCCGGCGGCGTCGGCCTTGAGATCGCGCGCTTCTTCAAGCCTCAACCCGGCGGCCTCAACCCACGACTTCAATGTCGTCCGTGCGAAACCGAGACGGCGGTGCGCGTGCTTCTCGCGAAGAAACTCCAGCGTGTGCGGGGCAAAATCCACGATGAGCAGCCGCCCGCCGGGACGCAACACGCGCGCCGCCTCGCCGATGGCCCGTTCCGGCTCATCGAGATAGTGCAGCACCTGATGGATCGTCACCACGTCAAAAGCATTCCGCCCGAACGGCAGGTGCAGAATGTCGCCGAGGCGCACCTGGGCGCCGGCGATATTGGCCCGGTCGAGATTGGCGCGGGCAACAGCGAGCATCGCCGGCGATGCATCGACCCCGACCGCGCGGCTGTAGAATGGCGCAAGCAGCTCGAGCACGCGCCCGGTGCCGGTGCCAAGGTCGAGCAGGCTGTCGAAAGGCCGGTCGCCGAGCGCCTTTGTGATCGCCGCCTCGACGGCCGCATCGGCGACGTGCAGCGCCCTGATGCTGTCCCAGTCCGCCGCATTCTCGGCGAAGTAGCGCCGCGCGGCTTCGGCATGTTCCTGCTTCACGGTCTGCAGCCGTTCGCGGTCCTGGGCCAGCACCGCGTCACCCGCATCGGCGAGGGCAAAGATGGTGTCCGCCAGACGCCGCTGCGCGCCCGTTTCGGTCAGCCGGTAAAACACCCAGGCGCCTTCCGGGTAGCGATCGATGAGGCCGGCCTCGCTCAGGAGTTTGAGGTGCCGCGAGATGCGCGGCTGCGACTGGCCCAGAATGGCGGTGAGGTCTTTTACGGTGAGCTCGCTCTCGGCGAGCAGCGCCAGAATGCGGACGCGCGTCGCCTCGCCCGCGGCCTTGAGCGCGACGATCAGCGTTTCGACGGGAACACGCGCGGGGTCCAAGAGGTCGCCTCCCAACAGATATAAAGATATGCTTATATCTATCGCGACAAAAAGGCAACCGCGTCCTCTGGAATGGTTGAAATCGGTCGATTCCGGTCGGCAATTGCCACGGCGACCGAGCCGCCGCAGAACCGTGAAATCAACACCGTGAGGTCGGCAACTGCCGCATCGAGATCGCCCTCCCCGTTGGCCTGCACTGTGACGATCGCCGCGGTGGTATCCGCCCCCACGAGCGAGCGAGCGTCCTGCCGCCAGTTCCAGCGGCGGCAAAGCACCTTCTCCGCATCGGCGTAGACGACCTCGCCCTCCTTCGGTGGGTCGAGCTGCGGTCCGCCGCCTTCTTCCCCGGCTCCCGCCTCACCGGACATGTCGAAAAACGTGTCACCCGGGCGCGAGAGGCGAAAAGCGATATCCCCGCTGACCATCGCGAGATCGTCTGCGCCAAGCGGCATGACATGCGCCAGCGAAACGGCGTTGTAGGCGTCGACGAAACCGTTGATCGCGGGCAGCGAGCGTTGGGCCAGCACGTTCTTCACCAGCCGCTCCACCGAACAGCGGTAGCTCGTCTTCTTGATCCCGAAGGCACGATAGGCCGTCCGCCACACCGCAATACCGGGGATCTCCGAGAGCTCACGACCGCCCCACTTCGCCCGGCAGGCGGCCTCGCGCTCGGCAATGAGCGCGCCGAGTTCCGGCGGACGCATCGCCGGGATGGTCACGCCTGTGGCGACAACCGCCGCGACGCGAAAGTCGGGAAACCGTTCGGCGATTTCGGAGATGTCGATCTGCATGCGGGCCGTCCGGCGGGGCTCAGGTTGGAACTGTGGCGTGCTACCACTGCGCTTGCGCCCGGACCATCCCGATGGCAGGGAGCGCACATGAACTATCGCCACGCCTTCCACGCCGGCAACTTCGCCGATGTCGTCAAGCACGCGGTTCTCGCGCTGCTGATCGGGCGTCTGCAGTCGAAGGATACCGCGTTTCGCGTCATCGACACGCATGCCGCGGTCGGCCTTTACGACCTGACCGCCGATGAGGCCAGCCGCACCGGCGAGTGGCGTGACGGCGTTGGCCGGGTGTGGGGCGCGAAGCGGCCATCGGCACTCGACGCGCTGCTCGCGCCCTACCTTGCGGCCGTTGCCGCCGCCAACGGCGCGCCGGAGCCGGCCCCCCTCACCCGCTATCCCGGCTCGCCATGGATCGCCCGGCACCTCTTCCGCCGCCAGGATCGCCTGACCGCTGTAGAGCTTCACCCCGAAGACGCGAACCGGCTGCAAGCCCTCTTCGCCGGCGATGTCCAGGTCCGCACGATTGCCCTCGATGGCTGGATGGCGCTCGGCGCATTTGTTCCGCCGAAGGAGCGCCGCGGTCTGGTGCTCGTCGATCCGCCGTTCGAGGAGCGCGACGAGTTTGCCACCATGACCGCCACTTTCCTCGCCGCCTACCACAAATGGCCGACCGGGATGTATGCCCTGTGGTATCCGGTGAAGGACCTGGTCGCCGTCGATCGCTTTCGGATCGGGCTGGAGAAGAGTGGAATCCGGCGCTTGCTGCGGGCGGAGCTCAATGTCCGCGAACGCGGCGCCGATGGCACGTTTAACGGTACCGGCCTCGTCATTTGCAATCCGCCGTGGCAGTTCGCCGAGACGTTGGAAACCCTGCTTTCCGGATTGGTGCCGCTGCTGGCCCAAGGCCCGGGCGCGAACTGTCTTGTTGACGAGATTTCGGGCGAGTAACCTTCTCTGAACCTCCACAGCGCTACATATGTACCGACGAATCATTGCGCCGGGTGCCCGCGCCCGGCGCGCAAGCTGGAGCAAGCAAATCCATGCGCCGCATTCTCGCCGGTCTCGTGCTCGCCGTGTCCGCCGCCGCGTCTCTCACGCCGGCGTCCGCGGCCGATGACATAACCTCACGCTATGTCCATGGCGGCGGCCCCTCCTGCGACGACTGGAGCGTACTCGCGCGGGTGACCGAGAAATTCTCCTATCAGGATCGCCATATTGGCGGCGAAGGCATCGAGATTGCCAGCCTGGACAACATTCACCAGTACGACCCGCGCCTTGAGCGTGGCCTGGTCACGCGCCGCTTCTGCACCGCGACCGCTTCTCTCTCGAATGGCCGCAAGACGAACGTCGCCTACCTGATCGAGGGGCCGTGGCTCGCGACCGACTCGCTGGGATGGCACGTCGAATCCTGTGTCGTCGGCCATGACCCGTGGCGCGTGTACGACACGAACTGCCGCTCGCTCCGCCCCTGATTTCTTCGCAGGTCTCGTCTAAACGAAAATGCCCCGCCGCGAGGTCGTCGCGGCGGGGCATTCTGTTCCGGTTGATTTTCGGGTCAGGACATCAAGCGGAAGAGGCGGTTAGCCAGCGTCAGAATTTCATTCCGACGCCGACCAGAAGGTCGTTCGACGAATAGTCGGAGCCACCGCTGCTCGGGAATCTGCCGAGGTCAGTGTACCGGTATTCGACGCGGCCGGTCAGGTTGTTGCTGAAAGCAGTCTCGAGACCGAGACCTGCGGTCCAGCCGGTCTTGGTCTCTGAGTCTCCCGGAACCGACAGCCCGCCGACGGCAACGCCAGCCGTGCCGTACGCCAGGTAGCGGTCCCAGGCGTAGCCCACGCGCCCGCGGAACGAACCGTCCCACGGGTTCTTCAGTCCATCGTTCGACTTGGAAGTCGCGACGATGTCGCCTTCCAGGCCGATCACCAGATGCTGGTTGGTCTGCAGATTGTAGCCGGCGTAACCGCCGCCGATCCAACCGTTGGTGCTGACCACGCCACTGCTCCAGCCATAGCCGCCCTCAAGGCCGGCATACGGTCCCGTCCAGGTCCATGCCGCAGCGGGCGTGTAGGCCTGCCCCGGCGGCGGATTATAGGACGGCTGGGAAAGGTCTGCTGCAGACGCCGAACCGGCGCCGGCCGCAGTGAGCAGGCTTGCTGCCAGGCCTGCTGCAAGAGTACGGATACGCAACATGCTTCTTGTCTCCTCGTCGAGCCGTTCGACCGGAACGAGCTCTGTCCTCGGGGACAAGAAATCCGTCCGGCTCATCGGCTCAATGTGGTGGAGCAATAGGGCGGAAGCGTTAACAAAATGCGGCCATGTGCGGGCATTCCTGAGTCGAAATATGGCGGCGCAGCAAGGTTTGCCGCAGGAATTAACGCGTTGATATGATTAATCTATCGGCGGCATGATTCGGGGAGCGCCACAACCGGTGTGCCATCCCGGCACATCGACGACCGTTAAATAGGGTTGCTGATTGGTTAACGTCGTTCCTGCTGCACTCGTCACCGGCGCTGCGCGTCGCATCGGTCGCGCGATTGCCGAAGACCTCGCGCGCCACGGCTGGCGTGTCGCCGTCCACTACCATGGGTCGCGGGCGGACGCTGACGAGACGGTCGCGGTAATTGTGGCGGCCGGCGGCGCCGCCGTCGCACTCACCGCCGATCTCGCCGACCCCGCATCCCTCCCCCGCCTCGTCGACGATGCCGCCGCTGCCCTCGGTCCGCTGACGCTGCTAGTCAACAACGCCTCGCTGTTCGAGCGCGACGGCGTGGGCGGCCTCGACCGCGCGCTCTGGGACCGGCAGCTTGCCGTCAACCTGGCCGCGCCGGTCTTTCTCGCGGAGGCGTTTGCCGCCCAGGTACTTGCCGGCACCGAGGGCAACGTCGTCAACATTCTCGACCAGCGCATCTGGCGCCCGAGCCCCAAGTATCTCTCCTACCAGCTGTCGAAGAGCGCCCTCCTTACCGCGACAGAGACGCTCGCCGAGGCTCTCGCGCCCCGCATCCGCGTAAACGGCATCGCGCCCGGTCCCGTGCTGCCCAATCCGACCCAGAGCGCCGAGCGCTTCGCCGAGCACGTCAACACGCTGCCGCTCCGCCGTGCGCCCGAGCTGGCGGACTTCGGACGCACCGTGCGCTATTTCGTTGAGAACCGTTCCGTCACCGGGACGGTCGTGGCCCTGGATGGCGGCCAGCATCTGTTATCGCGCGCCAGCGCCGAGCCGGCGCCGGGAGACGGTGGAACCCCGTGGTAGACGAGATCGACCTGACCGCGCCGCCGGTAAGGCCACCGTCCGGCAAGACCGGCCCGGAGGTGATTGCCGATATCGTCAGGCGGTTGCCGAATGGCCCCGGCGTCTATCGCATGATCGACGCCAAGGGCGCCGTGCTTTACGTCGGCAAGGCGCGGAACCTGAAGAAGCGCGTCACCAGTTATACGCGCACCGCTCACACCAACCTCGTCTATCGCGCCGTCCAGCTCACGGCATCGATGGAGTTCGTCTCCACGCGCACCGAGATCGAGGCGCTGCTGCTCGAGGCCAACCTCATCAAGCGCCTGCGCCCGCGCTTCAACGTGTTGCTGCGCGACGACAAGTCGTTTCCCTACATCCTGATCACCGGCGATCACCCCGCGCCGCAGATCGCCAAGCACCGCGGCGCCCGCACGCGGGCCGGCAGCTACTTCGGCCCGTTCGCCTCCGCCGGCGCCGTCGGCCGCACCATCAACGCGCTCGAGCGCGCTTTCCTGCTGCGCTCCTGTTCCGACTCGGTTTTCGAAAGCCGCACCCGCCCCTGCCTGCTCCATCAGATCAAGCGCTGCTCGGCGCCCTGCACCGGTGAGATTTCGTTCGAGGCGTATGCCGAACTGGTCGGCGAGGCGAACGACTTCCTTTCCGGCCGCAGCCAGGCCGTCCGCGACACCATCCGCAAGGAAATGGAGGCCGCCTCGTCGCGTCTCGATTTCGAGGCGGCTGCGCGTTACCGCGATCGTCTGGCGGCGCTCTCGCTCGTGCAGACCCACCAGGGCATCAACCCGCAGACCGTTGACGAAGCCGATGTGTTCGCCGTCCACCAGGATGGCGGCCAGACCTGCATCGAGGTGTTCTTCTTCCGCACCGGCCAGAACTGGGGCAACCGCTCGTACTTCCCGCGCGCCGATCGTGCGCTGGAGCCCGGCGAGGTGCTGGGTGCCTTCCTCGCCCAGTTCTACGACGACAAGCCGGCACCGCGGCTCATCCTGCTCTCGCACGAGATCGAGGAGCGCCCGCTGCTTGAAGAGGCGCTGTCGGAGCGCGCCGGCCGCAAGATCAGCGTCAGCGTGCCCGAGCGCGGCGAGAAGAAGGAGCTGGTCGCCCACGCGCTCGCTAACGCCCGCGATGCGCTCGGCCGCGAGCTGGCCGAATCGAGCACCCAGCACACGCTGCTGGCGGGCCTCGCCGAGCGCTTCGGCCTCGCCGAGCCGCCGCGCCGGATCGAGGTCTACGACAACAGCCACATCATGGGCACCAACGCCGTCGGCGCGATGATTGTCGCCGGGGCGGATGGCTTCATGAAGGGTCAGTACCGCAAGTTCAACATCCGCTCCGCCGACCTCACGCCCGGCGACGACTACGGCATGATGCGTGAGGTCCTCGGTCGTCGCTTCTCGCGTCTCATGCGTGAATCGCCCCGCAACGCCGACGCCGCGCGCGACGACGAGGCACCCGGTCCGTGGCCGGACCTGGTGTTGATCGACGGTGGTCGTGGCCAGCTTGCCGCAGTCACCGAGACGCTGGCCGAGCTCGGCATCAACGACGTGCCGCTGATCGGCGTCGCCAAGGGACCGGACCGCGATGCCGGCCGCGAGACGTTCTATATGGCTGGCCGCGAGCCCTTCATGCTGCCGCCGCGCGACCCCGTGCTCTATTTCGTGCAGCGCCTGCGCGACGAAGCGCATCGCTTCGCCATCGGCAGCCACCGCGCCCGTCGCAAGTCCGACATCGCCCGTAATCCACTGGACGAAATTCAGGGCATCGGGCCGACCCGCAAACGCGCGCTGCTCAACCATTTCGGCACGGCCAAGGCCGTGAGCCGGGCCGGAATCGCGGATTTGCGGGCAGTTCCGGGCATTTCCGACGAGATGGCCCGCATTATCCACGGCCATTTCCATGAAACTCCCGAATAGGCGCGCAGCCGGCGGCGCTTGAAAAAGCGGCGTTTCGGGCACTAACATCAGCAATGCTGTCCAATTGCGGGAAACGATAAATGGCGGGAACGATTGTCAGCGGGGCACTCGATGCCTTCCTCAACCGGGTCGGCGCGAGCAGTAAACCGTTCAGCATCGAGACGCCGGACGGCAAGATCCGCAAGGTTGGCGAGGGCGAGCCGACCTTCCGCGCGACGCTGCGCAACGATCAGGCGCTGAAGGCTGTCGGTAGCCTCGACGAAGGCAACATCGCCGAGGCGTTCATGCGTGGCGACATCGACCTCGAGGGCGACATGCTGCAGCCGTTCGCGCTGCGCGCCTCACTCGACGACAGGCATCCCTTCGCCAATGCGTGGCGTTTCCTGCAGCCGCTCCTGTTCGGTCAGGTCCACACCAACAAGCAGGCGATCAAGTCGCACTACGACGCCGATCCGCGCATGTTCCTGAGCTTCCTCGATCCGATCTTCCCCGCCTA
>Ga0265313_10001561_pt1 | contig 21245 bp, 9 predicted proteins | sample 4123metaG_FD_203122 | JGI IMG/M metagenome (GOLD analysis project Ga0265313, IMG submission 203122) | Rhizosphere microbial communities from Carex aquatilis grown in University of Washington, Seatle, WA, United States - 4-1-23 metaG | ecosystem: Host-associated > Plants > Roots > Rhizosphere >...
GCGGAGGTCTTCCTACATGGTACGGTCTCGAATCGCTACGGGGTGGGCGCGACCGTCAGGATCGAGAGCGCGCTCGGCCTTCAGGTGCGCCAGCTGGTGCTCGCCCGCGGCTACCTGTCCAGCAGCGAGCCCATGCTGCATTTCGGCCTCGGGACGGACCCGGTCATCATGAGGATGACCGTGACCTGGCCGAGCGGCCATGTGCAGACCTTCGAGAACCTGCCGGTGGACCGGCGCTTCACGGTCACGGAGCCCTCCGGGCCCAACCCTCCCGTCCAGGACAAGCCCCTGGCCCCGCGCCAGTTTGAGGAGGTGTCCAGGCAGACGGGCCTCTCCCACGCGTCGCACGAGGACGTGGTCGACGAGACCGCCATGCAGCGCCTGATCCCGCTGCGCCTCAATCGGAGGGGACCCGGTCTCGCCGCCGGGGATGTCGACGGCAGCGGGCGCGACGCCCTGGTGGTCGGCGCAACGACCCTAAGCCCCAGGCGCCTCCTCCGGCCGGGCCAGGGAGGATCCGGGGGCGCCGACGGCCTCGTCGCCGCGGAGACCGCGCCGGTCGATGACGGTCCGCTGCTCCTTTTTGACGCCGAGGGAGCGGGAAGACAGGACCTTCTGGTCACGCGAGGGGGCAACGCCCTGCCTGCCGGATCCCCGGAATACCAGCCGCGCCTCCTCCTGAACGATGGCCGGGCCGGATTCAGGCCCGCGCCCGAGGGCGCCCTCCCGGCGCTCACGGTGAACGCCGGCGCAGTCGCCGCCGCCGACTTCGACCACAGCGGACGCCTCGGCCTCTTCATCGGCGGCCGCGTCCTCTCCGGCCAGTACCCGCTTGCGCCGAAGAGCGCGCTCCTGGCCAACCGCGGCGGCCGTTTCGAGGACGTGACCGACCGGCTCGCGCCGGGCCTGCGCGAGGTGGGCATGGTGACGTCGGCCCTATGGTCCGACGTCGACGGCGACGGATGGCCCGACCTCCTGCTGACGCTCGAGTGGGGAAACGTGAGGTACTTCCACAACAACCGGGGCGCGGGCTTCGAGGACTGGACCGAGAGGTCCGGTTTCGCCTCGGCCGGCACCGGCTGGTGGACCTCGATCGCGTCGGCGGACTTCAACGGGGACGGGCGGCCCGACTATGTGGTCGGCAACGTCGGGCTGAACACGCAGTACCGCGCGAGCCCGCAGCGCCCCGCGCTGCTCTATTACGGCGACTTCAGCGGGGAGGGCGAGGAGCCCCTGACGATCGAGGCCTACTACGAGGGCGACCGCCTCTTCCCGTGGCGCTGCCGCAGGGACATGGACGCGGCCGTCCACGGCATCATCAGGAAGTACCCGCGAAACGACGCCTACGCCCGCTCCACGCTTGGCGAGATACTTGGGGAGGGAAGGCTCGCGGCCGCACAGCGGTTCGCCGCGACCGAGCTCCGGAGCGGCGTCTTCCTGAGCCAGCCGGACGGCACCTACCGGTTTGAGCCCCTGCCCCGCATCGCCCAGATATCGCCCCTTCAGGGCATGGTCGCCGGCGACTTCACGGGTGGCGGTCACGCCGACATCTACGCCGTTCAGAATTCCTACGCGCCGATCCCCCCGGTCGGCCGGTTTGACGGGGGCCTGAGCCAGCTGCTGCGCGGAGACGGCCGCGGGCATTTCACCCCGGTCCCGCCCTCCGAAAGCGGCCTCGTCGTGCCGGGTGACGCCAAGGCCCTCTCCGTTGTCGACCTGGACGACGACGGCTGGCCGGACTTCGTCCTATCCCGCAACAACAGCACCACGCTCGCCTTCAGGAACTCCGGCGTCGCCGGCCGGCGGTCCATCGGCGTCCGGCTCAAGGGACCCGCGGGGAACCCGACCGGCGTCGGCGCTCGGGTCACCGTCGAATTGGCCGACGGATCGACGCGAATGAGCGAGGTCTTCGCGGGCCTGGGCTACTATAGCCAGTCCTCGGCCGAGTGCTTCTTCGGCTACGCGGGCTCAAACCCTCCCCGCGGAATCCGCGTGCGCTGGCCGTCGGGTGAGGACGCGGAGTATGCCGTCCCCGAGGGCTCGGTCACCCTGACGCTCTCACCGCTCGCTCGCTAGGGCTGCGTCCCGGCCGCGGTCACGTCGTGAAGCGTGACCCAGTACACCAGGGGCATGCCCCGCTCAACCCCATCCGGCCAGACCTTGTCGCCAAATGAAAGCGAGGGGGGGATGACAAAGACGGCCTCGGCGCCCACCGTCATCATCTGGAGCCCCTCCATCAGGCCGGGCATCATCCCCTCCATCCTGATGCTAATCCGATCGGCGGAGAGCTGCGGCAGCTTGGTCGTGCCGTCGGACGCGGTGGCGTGGACCGTGACGACGATGGTGTCGCCGGGACGGGGCCTGACCCCGTTCTTGCCGGGCTGAACGTTGTAGCCGAGGCCGCTCGCCGACTCCTGCAGGCCGAGCCGCCTGTCCATGTCCCTCAAGTAGCCCTCGAGCCGCCCCTTCGGCGCCGACGCCCACGACGCCTGCGGCCTTGAGCGCGCCGAGAGCTCTTCGATGCGCTTGGCCACCTCGACCGACAATCGCTGCGCCGACGCGTCCATCGAGAAGGCCTTCCCCTGGTAGGCCGCGCGAATCCCCTCGAGGAACGCGTTGAACTGGACCTCGTTCCACCCGAACTCCCCGAAATGGCCGGTTTGCTCCAGGGACGAACCGAGGGCGGAGAACGCGTAGAGCGGGTAGTCCGGCGAGGCCGCGGCAGGCGCCGCCGGCTTCACGCCCGCCGGGGACAGCTCCGTCGAGGGCTGGACGGCCGCCGTGGCCGGATCCCCGCCTCCCGTGTTCTGAGCGGGCTCCGCGCCAAGCACCCCTCGTGCGGTCGCCAGCATCAGGAACAAGATCACGCGGGTTGCGGAGATATTCATGTCGTTCGAATCGTGGGTTATTCGCTAGGATGGCGCCCTAGGCACCTATGTCGACGGGCCACTTGAAGCTCCTCAATTTGACCTGGGTCGGCTCGTCCACTCCCTCCGTGATGTGGTAAAGCTGGTTGATCTCCAGCCCCTGGACCACCTGTGTCTTCCCGGTCACCGGCCAGAAGATCTCGACCCGCTTGATGGCGACGGCCTTCCCGATCCCGATCTCCTGGCGCACGGTGGTGGAGCCGAAGTTGCCACCGGTGCCGACCGTGCGATAGATCGACCGCTCCCCCTCGCCGGAGTCCACCACAACCTTGACGCGGGCGCCTAATGCGGCGCGGTTCGTCCTCACGCCCTCCAGCTTGAGCTTGATCCAGTTGTTCCCGTGGCCCGGGTTCGCAAAGAGCTGGTTCTGGAAATGGTCGCCCTCGACGGCGCCGCCGATCACGGCGTAGATGTCCTGCGTCCCGTTGTTGTTCAAGTCGGCGAACGCGACGCCGTGGCCCTTCTGGAGCTGGCCGAATCCCCCGGATGTCGTCACGTCCTGGAAGCGCCTGCCCCCGTCGTTGCGGAACATCCGGTTGGGGATGAGCACGGACAGGTCCGGATTGCCCGTGCCGAAGTAGCAGTCGAGCCACCCGTCGTTATCGAGGTCGCCGAAGCTGCACCCCATCGCGAGGATCAGCTTGTCCAGGCCGACCTCCCGGCTCACGTCCGTGAACGTCCCGTCGCCGTTGTTGCGGTAGAGCTTGGCGCGCTGGCCTGCGAACGGCAGGCCGAGGTATTCCGCGGCGATGTCGCCCACGTCCTGGACCAGGTACCCCGTGACCAGGATGTCGGGCCACCCGTCGTTGTTGTAGTCGAAGAACCAGCACGAGAAGGATTCCGGGGGGCCGCCGATTCCGGCCGCCACGCCCACCTCCGTGAACTTCCAGCGGGCGGTCGGGGACTTGTCGGCCCCGGCCGGCCCGTCGTTGCGCAGGAGCAGCCTCGGCCCGTCGAGCCTCGACAGGAAGAGGTCGGGTCGGCCGTCGTTGTTGTAGTCGGCGGTCACGGCGGCCTTATAGAACCCGACGAAGTCCAGGCCGTGCTCCGCGGCGCATTCGGTGAACGTTCCATCCCCGTTGTTGCGGTAGAGCTCGCAGGAGACGCTGTCCCCGTCCTTCGTCTCGGCGACGACGAAGACGTCGAGCCAGCCGTCGCCGTTGTAGTCGAACCACGCCGCGGAGTGCGACGGGCGCAGCCTCAGCATCCCCGCCTCCTCCGTCACGTCGGTGAACGTGAAGTCGCCGTTGTTGCGCAGGAGCGAGAACGGATAGTGTCCCGCCGCCCCCATCCACGCGCCCCGCAGGATCATGACGTCCATGAATCCGTCGTTGTTGTAGTCGCAGTGGATCATGTTGAGGCCGCCCGTCAGCCCGACGAGGCCCGCCTCCTCCGTGCGTTCGGTGAACGTGCCGTCCCCGTTGTTGTGGAACAGGCGCACCTGGTCGTTCAGGCCCCAGGACGACACCATGACGTCGAGGAACCCGTCGTTGTCGAAATCCTCCACGACGACACCTCCCGACAATCCGTGGACGTCCAGCCCCACGTCGGCCGCGATGTCGGGGAAGTGTTTGATGTCGTAGTCCGAGGCGAAGAGCTTGGGCTCGATCAGCCATTTCTCCGGGACCTTTTCGGGGTATTCGCCAAGGGTCATGTAGGCGATGTTCAGGAGCCAGCGGGCCCGCAGGCATCCCGGGTACTTCTCAAGCAGTTCGGTCAGAACCGCGACCGCCCCGCGCGAGCCCCGCTCCAGCCTGTGGACGCCCTTGCCCTGGATCGGGAAGATGCATGAGTCCCCGTTGTGGTTCTGGAGGCAGTTCTCGTTCTCGCCCATCCGCAGGAAGCACACCGCCTTGAAGGTGAGCCACTCGACCTCGCGCCGCTCCTCGGCGGGGACCTTGTTGTCCTCCATGTACCGCATGATGGCGTCGTACTCCTTAAGCGCGGCATCGCACTCGCCGGAGTCCAGGTACTGCCACGCGAGCCGTATCCGGATCTGGAATTGGTGCTCTGGGTCGGTGGCCTGGGCCTTGAGCGAGTTGAGGATCGCCGCCTGCTCATGGTTCCTGAAGGGGTTGCGCAGGGGGTCGGCCTCGCGGGTGATCTTCGCAAGGAGCTCGGCCATCTTCCGGTTGCTCGCGGGCTGGGGTTTTCTTGCCCCCAAGGAACCGGCGCTCGAGGCGGCGCCGGCGTCTGAAACTCCCGCGCCGGAATCGACGCTCCCGGCCGGGGCGGCCGCCAGCCTCAGGGGCCACGCGAGGCTCGCCGCCAGCCCGAGGGACCCGCCGAACGCGGAGCGCAGGAACGAGCGGCGGTCGATGATCGCCCTGGCTTCCGCCTTCGAGGGCCGCGCCGGTCCGCGCGCAGTCGCCGCCGAGGGCGCGCCGGGTTCGGGTTCCCCGGTATCGGGCAATGGGCGCGAGGAGGAAGGCGTGGTCATGTCATGCGGAAGGGTTGGGTTCGCTTGGGATGAATTCCGACGAGCACTATTGCTCCACCTGCGAACGGAGGTCGGGAGGCAGGAGATCGAATGAAAGCGCGCGCAGTGCGGGGTCCCCGATCTCCAGGCTGAACGCCCTGCGTAGGACATGGAACCGGTAGAGGAGGATGGTGCTGAGCGATCGAAGCTTCCCATCGTCGATCTCGGCGATGCATTCCCGAAGCCGCGGCAGCACAAGATCCATGTGGTGCTCCTGCGCCAGGAGGACCACAAGGCCGATCCGCTGGTCCCACAACAGGTCGCGGTCTGCCCCCCCGGATATGCGCCGCAGCAGAAGGTCCATCGTCTCGCCAAGCTCCTCGTTCTCACCGCAGACCTTCTCGACCTGGGCGCGGGCCACCAGGGCGCCGAGGTCCGCCGGGAATCGCCGGAGCGCTCGGCCCGCCCTGCTCGCGGGGCCGACCTGCCCCATGTCGGCAAGATACACGGCGATCCGGCTGAGGGCCAAGGCGTCGTTCTGCTCGTCGACGACCTCGAGGACGACGACCGTCTGCCCCTCAAATCCGCCAATGACCGGCGCCATGTACTGCACGGGCTTCAACCATCCGGGCAGGTTCCAATGGTGAAGCCGGTCAAGGAAGCTGCCGTCGAGCTGCCCCGCCCCCATCACCGCGAGGGCATCCATGTAGGGATCCCACGTCGGGATGATGATGTGTGTCACGCCGTGGACCCCGATCAGGTCCTGGGCCTCCTCAGGGGTCGAGGCGCTCGCGATGCGGATCGCGGTCTGGAGGCCGTCGCGGTTCTCCCAGCCAAAGGTGGCCAATCCGCGGATTCCCCCATAGTAATGGAGCGTCGGCGTCACGTTTGGAGGGGCCAGCGCCACGCCGCCGGCGGGACCGACGTGCCTTGCAAGCCAGTAAGCAAGGTCGCGCTCGATGAGACCGACGGCCTCGGTCCTGCTGAGTCCTTGGGTGCCGCGCACCTCGGTCGAGGGCCACAGCTGGACTATCCCGAGCGTTCCGGCCAGAAGAACCGCGCTCGAAATCCCGAGCTTCAATACCTTTGATGAAAATGGGGTGTGAATTCCTTCAAGGGCTGCGGCACAAACGATGAGGAGGGTGAACAATCCCGCGTCCACGTCGTTCCACCGGCTTATCTGCCGGAAAGACAGCGCCAGAGCGATAACCACCGGCCCGAGAGCCAGCGCAATCGGGGACCGTAACGCGGGACTGACCGTCCTTTGCGAAAGGAGCGCAATCGATGCGACCAGGATCAGCAACGGCGCGACGGTCGCCCCGACCACGGCGGTGAACCCATTCTGCAGAAGCCACGCCCAGAGGCTTGGCGCGGACACGGTGTCCGAAAGCAGCGAAAGCTGCATCGACGCCATCTCGACGGTCAGCAGCCCCGAGTTGTGCCCTATCCACATCGCCGCGGGCAGCGACGCCACGGCGGCCGCGGCAAGCGCCCAGGCACATGCGCCCCGAAGGCTCCGCCGCCTGTCGCTTCCCTCGATCCATGCCGTCAGCCGCGCCACGAGTTCGCCGCCGCCAACCCAAGCCACGCCGAATATCGGGTGGATCGAGCGGAGCTCCCAGCCGCCCATGTAGGAGGGAAAGGACTCCAGCAGATAGGCGGCAAGGCATGTCGCCGAGCCCGCGATCGCCCAGGTCCGCCAGAGTTGGGCCCTGGGAGATCCCGACGATCCGACCCCGGCCGCCGATCGGGCGATCCGCGCCGCCAGCACGGCCCCGAGGGCGATGCCCAGGAGGACCGGCAGCTGTTGCGACACGTTCACCCACAGTCCGATGCCGCCGGCGACGCCGCCTGCGGCGAACCAGCGCCGGGCGCTCCGGCCGGAGTCTGACGAATACGTCAACGCAAGACCGGCCAAGAGCGGGAGCACGCTCCACACGGCGCACACCTGCGCCAGCCCGTCGTCGGCGGGCGCACCCGCCACGAACGCGGCGGCGAGTGGGAATAGCGTCGCAAGGGCGACAGACCCCAGCACGGCCGCCCGGGCGCCGTACCGCCGGGCAACGTGGGCCAGGGTGCCCGCTCCGAACACGACCAGGAGCACGGGATCGGCGAAGAGCGCGGACCACTCGATCGAGCGGCCGATCGCCGAGCCCGTGGCCTCGTGGTGGCACCAGGCGACCAGTCCGAGCCACCATCGATACGGGCTTGATGCGAATACCTCGTGGCCCGACTGGGTGTTCTCGTAGTCGATGAACCTCACGCGCCACTGTCGGCGATCGAACATCTGCCGGACTCGGTCAAGCTGCTCGAAGCTCTCGATGTGCTCTCCGGGGATGATCAGCCGCGGCTGCCACTCGGAACCCGCCCCGGGCGCCTGCACGCCGCCCGAAGGGGCGGACGCCTGTCTTCCGGCAATCTGCGAAATGAATTCGATGCGCCGCACCCGGATCGCCGTGGTGGCGACCGTAAACGCAAGCGCGAACAGCGGTACGATCAGCCACGACCGTCGGGGAGTGCGTAACAGGTTGGTCACAGGGGGCGTCGTATTGGCCTCTTGATTCGGAATCGGGCATGCAATCTCACTCCGCAGGATCAGGCAAGAAAAGTTGGCGTCCGCGGAGCCGCCGAAACGTTCCTTGACTACTCGGCCGAAGGTTTCTCCCATTGAAGCCCCAGAAATGGCTTCCGCCCAAAGTCACCATCGCCCCCGTGTCTGGACTGCGGCAGGACGATGGACCCGGTCCGGCCTGGTGGGGGCGGCCCTTTTCGCCGGCTCGGCCGCGTCGGCTGCGGACACGGCAGGAAGCATCACGGAGAAGGCGCTGGCGCCGCACCCCTACCCTCAGGGCAAGACCATGTTCGTCGAGCTGCCCGCGGCGGAGACCGGCGTCAGGACGGAGAACCGCTTCGCCGACCCGAGGATGCAGGGCGACCTCTTCCAGGAATTCGAGATGGGTTCCATCGGCACCGGAATCGCCATCGGCGACTATGACGGGGACGGCCTGCCCGACATCTATGTCGTCAGCAAGACGGAGGGCTGCCGGCTCTTCCGCAACCTTGGAGGCTACAGGTTCGAGGATGTGACGGAAAGGGCGGGCGTGGGCGCGGCGCCGGGCATCTGGAACCAGGGCGCGACCTTCGTCGACATCAACAACAGCGGGAGGCTGGACCTCTACGTCTGCCGGTTTAACGCCCCCAACCTCCTTTATGTGAACCAGGGGGACGGGACCTTCAAGGAGATGGCCCATGCGTACGGCCTGGACGTCGTCGACTCCAGTGTCATGGCGGCGTTCTCCGACTACGACCGCGACGGATACCTGGACCTGTATATCGCGACCAACATCCTCAACACCACGACCCACCCGGGGGGCCAGCGCGGGATCCTCCTGCACAACGACCGCCACGGCACGTTCACAAACGTGACCGACAGCGCCGGCATCCTGGGCCCGGCCCAGAGCCATTCCGCAGTCTGGTGGGACTTCGACAACGATGGATGGCCCGATCTCTACGTCGCGAACGACTACGGTTATCCCGACAGGCTCTACCACAACAACCGGGACGGGACCTTCACTGACGTGCTCAACCGCACGCTTCCCCACGTCTCGTTCTCCTCCATGGGCTCGGACCTGGGCGACCTGAACAACGACGGGGTCATCGATTTCTTCGTGGCCGACATGGCCCCAACGTCCCACGTGAGGGACCAGCATCTCGTTGCCGATGCGCGCGGCCGCAGCGAGGAAACTCCGAGCTCACAGGTGAAGTACCACCGAAACGCGCTTCTCATCAACACGGGCACGGGGGGCTTTCAGGAAGCCGCCTACCTCGCGGGTATCGCCGCCACCGACTGGACGTGGTCGCCGCGCCTCGAGGATCTGGACAACGACGGCCGCCTCGATCTCTTCGTGACGAACGGATTCCCGAATGACCCGGGCGCCGATCTCGTCGTTCGCATTCAGCACGCCGAGACTTCGGCCGAGCGCGCACGGCTCATGTACGAGAGTCCCCCCCAGGTTGAACGGCACCTCGCCTTTCGCAACATGGGCGATCTGCGGTTTGAAGACGCAAGCTCGGCTTGGGGCCTCGGCAAGAGAGGCATCAGCTTTGGAACGGCGATGGGGGACCTGAGCGGGGACGGCAACCTCGACATCGTCTACTCGAACTACCGCGCCGGCGTCACGATCATGCGCAATGACTGCGCCACGGGCCACGTCGTCAACGTCGACTTGCGCGGCGTCGTCTCCAACCGCTACGGGGTGGGCGCCACGGTCCGCGTCGAAAGCGCGCTGGGCGTCCAGGTCCGCCAGCTCGTCCTGGCGCGCGGGTACATGTCGACCAGCGAGCCCATGGTGCATTTCGGCCTCGGCGCCGACACGGTCATCGCGCGAATGGTGGTCACGTGGCCGAGCGGCCACGTCCAGACGTTCGAGAATCTCAAGGTGGACCGGCGCTACACCGTCACGGAGCCGTCCACTCCCATTCCGGTGCCGGCCGACGCGCCACGCCCGCCCCGGCAGTTCGAGGAGGTCCCCGCATCCGCGGGCCTGTCGCTCATGTCCCAAGAGGAGCCTGTCGACGAGTTCGTCAGCCAGCGGCTCATTCCGCTGCGCCAGAATCCGCACGGGCCCGGCCTGGCAGTGGGGGACGTCTTCGGCAACGGACGCGACGACGTCGTTCTGGGCGGCACGACGCATGACTCCCTGCGCATCCTGCATGCGGCACCGGGCCAGTACCTGCTGACCGATTCATCGGTGGCACCGACGGGCACCACGGTCGACGACGGGCCGGTGCTCCTGTTTGACTCGGCGGGCTCCGGACGGCAGGACCTCCTCGTCACCAAGGGGGGCAATTCTCTGCCCGCGGGCTCGCAGGAGTACCAACCGCGCCTCTTCCTCAATGACGGCCATGGCGCCTTCCGGCCCTCCCCGGATGACGCGCTGCCCCCGCTGGCAATAAGCGCCGGGGCCGTCGCCGCGGCCGACTTTGACCACAGCGGCCGGCTCGGGCTGTTCATCGGGGGCCGGGTCACGCCCGGCCGCTACCCCCTTCCGCCCCAGAGCGCGCTCCTCGCCAATCGCGGCGGGAAGTTCGAGGACGTCACCGACACCCTTGCGCCCGGGCTGCGCGAGGTGGGGATGGTGACGTCGGCGCTATGGAGCGACGTCGACGGCGACGGCTGGCCCGACCTGATGCTCGCCCTCGACTGGGGCGGCGTGAAGTACTTCCACAACACCCAGGGCAAGGGCTTCGAGGACTGGTCCGAGAAGGCGGGATTCGCGGCGGCGGGGACCGGATGGTGGACCTCCATCGCGGCCGCCGACTTCAATGGCGACGGCCGGATGGACTACGTGGTCGGCAATCTCGGCCTCAACACGATCTACACGGCCGATCACGCCCATCCGGCACTGCTGTTCTACGGCGACTTCAGGGACGGGGGGCCGAAGCAGCTTGTCGAGGGGTACTACGAGGGAGACACGCTCTATCCCAGGCGAAGCCGCCGGGACCTCGGCGCCGTCATCCCGTCGATCCTGAAGCGTTTTCCGACCTTTGATTCATATGCCCGGGCGACACTGGGCGAGATTGTCGGTGAGGAGCGCCTCGCGAAGGCCCGCCGCTTCGCCGCGACGGAGTTTCGCAGCGGCGTCTTCCTGAGCCAGCCCGACGGCACCTACCGATTCGAACCCCTTCCGCGCATCGCGCAGATATCGCCCCTGCAGGGCATGGTCGCGGGGGATTTCGGAGGCGACGGTCATACCGGCATCTTTGCCGTGCAGAACTCCTACGCGCCGATCATATCGGTGGGGCATTTTGACGGCGGCCTCGGACAGCTTCTGAGGGGCGACGGGCGGGGACATTTCACCGCGGTCCCGCCGTCCGAGAGCGGACTCGTCGTTGTCGGGGATGCGAAGGCCCTCTCGGTGCTGGACCTCGACCAGGACGGCTGGCCCGACCTTGTCGTGTCGAGGAACAACGACACGACGACGGCGTTCCGCAACGGCGGCGTGGCAGGCCACAAGCCGCTCAAGATCCTCCTTCGCGGCGCCGCGGGCAACCCGACCGCCGTAGGCGCCCGGATCACGGTGGAATTCGCCGACGGCTCAAACGAGACAGGCGAGATCTACGCCGGCTCGGGCTACTACAGCCAGTCGGCCGCCGCGTGCTTCTTCGGCTACCCCGACGCGAACCCGCCGGTGAAGATCCGCGTGCGCTGGCCCTCGGGCGCCTCCTCCGAGCACGCGTTCCCGAAGGGGTCGACCACGCTCACGCTCGGCGCCCCCGAGGCCGGTCCTTAGCGCGGGCCGACCGCCTCGAGGGGACCGCTCACGGCCCCGTGAGGAAGCGCTCGACCGCGTCGCCCGCGTCCAGCCCCGTCATCCAGTAGCGGGCCGGGGCGGGCTGCACGGCGGCGCCGAAGGCCCAGAGAACGTTCACCGGCAGCGCCACCCGGTAGCTGGCCGCGGGCCGGATCCTTGCGGAATCGAACCCCGGGATCAGGAGGTTGGAGTCCTTGGACGCAGCCGACCGGGCGATCGCCAGAAGCTCGCCGCCCGTCACCTCGAACATGCCGATCGGCAGATTCGAGTAGAAGGGAACGACGTCGCAGACCCGCGTGACACCGCGGGTCACCCTTACAGGCGCGGCGGCCCCGCCGGTTCCAACAAGCGCATAGTCCGCCGCCGCCGCCCTCCGCACGGCCTCGCCGACGGCGATCGACAGGTCCCGGGCCTTCCCGAGGCCCGCCGGCACCAGCGGCGAGGATTCGCGGCCCCCGATCCAGCGCCAGCGCGAGTCGAAGCTGCGGTCCGCCACGACCGCCCTGGCCTTCGTGCTCATGACGAGCAGGTCGGCGATGATCGCGTTTCCGCTGCGGAACTCGCCCCCGCCCATGATCGAGGGGATCTCGGAGCCCGCGGCATAGGCGGCCGGGTCTCCAGAGGCCACCCAGAAGACGAGGCGTCGCGGAGACAGCGGGTTGTAGTGAACGAGTCCGAGCATGAGGGGTCCGTCTGCGCGGAACACCACGCCGTCGCTGCACGTCGCGGCCGCGCCGTCAAAACGGACGGGCAGGGAACCCGCAAGGCGCGCCACGACGGCGTTCTGCTCGGCGGTCCCTATGAGCACCAGGTTGCAGCGCGCAATGTCCCCGTCGGTGACGTCCACGTCCGCCTTCACGTTGAGCGATCCGTAGAGATTCTGGCTGTGGGGAACCTTGTCGGTGCCGGCGGCGCCGTTGTCATCGGGCCAGCCCGCGTTGGGGCTCCTGGAGGCGGCCCCGGCCGCAAGGCGCATGGCGGCGCGCTCGGACCCGTTACCGCCCGTGCCGTAGACGATGAGCAGGGGCTCCCCTTCGTAAAGGAGGGCGGCGCCGCCCGGCGTGTGGAGCAAGTACGGGAGCGCCTCGGACTTCGCCTCGAAGCTCCAGCCCCCCGCGCCAAGGGACAGGACGGCCGTTTCGGGAAGAGGAGCCGGCAGCGTGACGGGGACGGCGCCGTTGACCGACACCTGCAGCGCGACCGACCGGTCAAAGGGCGACTCGGCGAGGCGCAGGCGCAGGCGCGCGATGTTGGTCAGGTCGGCGAACAGCAGGTTGGGTTCTCCCGTGGCCAGGACGAAACGGGCCGCCTTCGGCGCCGGGCCCCACTCCGCCACCTCCGCCCACCAGCCGCGCACGGCCCATCCGTCGAGCGCGGTGTAGTCGATCCGGCGCACGGACCTCGAGTCCGGCCTCACCTGTAGCCTCTCCCACGCCAACCCGCGCGCATTGCCCTCCTTGTAATCCCAGACCGCGTGGCCGTAGCCGTTCGTCTCGTCAAAGATCACGCGCCCGCCCATGTCCCTCAGCCGGGCGAGCGGCCCGACCTCGTGCAGTACCGACACGGTGGGGTCGTCCGCGCTGTGCGTCGCGTAGATCGGAAGCGTGAGGAGGTTGCCCATCGGAATGGTGCTCGCGAAGCCGCAGGTCGTGCGCCCCGAGCACCAGCGCTGCGGGTAGCGGGAGCCAAGCCGATAGGTGCCGCCGCCGCCCATGCTGCCGCCGTTGAGGCTGACGCGGTCAAGGTCGATGGCCCAGTGGGCCTCGATGTAGTCGACGACCTGGAGCACGTCGGCCTCCGAGAGGGAGTTGTAGCCGCCTCCCCGCGACCGCCCGAGGACGGAGACCTCGAAGAACCCCGGATGGTCGACCATCCCCGCCGAATGCTCGATGTGGTTGCCGCTGTAGCCGTGCATGTAGACCGCCAGGGGCGCCGGGTGCGCGGGATCGTAGTCGGTCGGGATGTCGATCCTGAACGGCTGGCCCGAGCCGTCGACGGGAGACTCGTACGCCCACTCCTGAACGCCCCTGAGGGAGCCCAGCATCCCGGGGTCCGCCTCCACCCGCCGGACCCAGTCGTCGAGGCGGCGCGCCTTGGCCGCCGCGGTCTCGCTCGCCGCGCCGTTGCGCCTGGCCTCGGTCTCGGCGTCGAGGCGCAGGTATTTGAACCAGCCCCGGTAGGCGGCCAGGTCGGCCCGCGCGAGCGCGGCGTCCGTCCGGGCCGCGGCATCGGCACGGACTGCCGCAGGCTCGGCCGCGGCCTGCAGCCAGAGGCACGCGCACGCGGCGGCGGCGCACAGAGTCCTGAAACGCAGGCGCACCGGGCCCATGGCGGTCTCAGCGGCCGAGGACCGCCCGGTTCGCGCGGATGAGGGCGAGGCGCTGCTCGACGGCGCGCCGCGTGGTGAGCGCGTCCTCGGGCGTGTGGAGGCACCAGTCCACGAGCTTGTCCACGGTGGACCGGGCGACGTAGCAGCGCGTGTCGGAGCCGCCGTAGTAGATGAGGACCGTCTTCGCCTTGTCGCCGAGTTCCACCCAGCCGTTTGTGAACGTCACGTTGGACACGTCGCCAAATCCCTCGCCGCCGTAAGGGGCGAGAAAATGCCCTCCGGGCCTTGCGATCACCCTGGAGGGGTCATCGAGGGACGTCATGAACATGTAGAGCACGTAGCGAAGCCCGGCCGCGCAGGCCCGCACGCCATGGGCGAGGTGGAGCCAGCCGCGCGGCGTCTTGATCGGGGCCGGGCCCTGGCCGTTCTTCACCTCCTTGATCGTGTGGTAGGCGCGTACGTCGATGATCGCCTCGGGGCCGGTGACGCCCGTCGTGATGTCGGCGCAGAGCGTCCAGCCGATGCCGCCGCCCGAGCCGACGTCAATGAACCCGTCCATCGGGCGGGTGTAGAACGCGTACTTGCCCCCGACGAATTCCGGGTGGAGCACCACGTTCCTCTGCTGCGACGCGGGCGTCCGCAGGTTCGGAAGGCGCTCCCACTTCAAAAAGTCCCGCGTGCGCACGATTCCCGCAACCGCGACGGCGCTGGAAAGGTCCCCGGGCTTTGCGTCCGGGTCCTTCGCCTCCGAGCAGAACACCCCGTAGATCCAGCCGTCCTGGTGGAACGTGACGCGCATGTCGTAGACGTTCGTCTCGGGCTTGATCTCGGGCAGGTCGACCGGCTCGTCCCAGAAGCGCCAGTTGTCGATCCCGTTGGGGCTCTGGGCGATCGCGAAGAGGCTCTTGCGGTCGTAGCCCTCGAATCGAACGACCATGTGGACCTTGCCGCCCCACATGAAGGCGCCCGGGTTGAGCGTCGCGTTGACGCCCAGCCGCTCCATGAGGAAGGGGTTGGTCGCGGGGTTCAGGTCGAAGCGCCACTCGATCGGGGCGTGGCGGTAGGTGATCACCGGGTGCTCGAAGCGCTCGAACACGCCGTTGTCCCAGTTGCGGTCGACGGGATTCCTGCGCGAGAGGAACTCCTCGTGATCGCTGCGCAGCTTGCGGAGGCGAGCCGCCCAGGGCTTGGGCGCGCCCGAGGGGACGCCGGGGCTCTTCCTTTGCGGGCCGGACGCGGCCTTCGGCCGCAATGAGGTCTTTGGCTTAGTCGTCATGATTGTGCGGACGTCCCGTTGGCCCCGTCCATGATCTCACCCAGGCGCCGGGTCGCCTCGAGGCCCGTCCTGCCGTTGTGGTAGGGGCATTTCCAGAAGCTCACCTTGAGCTCCTTCTCAAGAACCCGACCGTCCCGCGTGACGCCGCGAAGCCATTCGCCGCGCCGGCGGTCGATGAGGCGCTTCTCGATGAAATCCCATGTCCTCAGGGCCGCGGACAGGAAGCGCTCGTCCCGGGAGATCTGATAGGCGTTCAGGAAGCCGACGACCGCCTCGGCCTGCGGCCACCACTCCTTGTTGGTGTCGGTCAGACCGCCAGGCCCCCCCTGGTTGTACACCCCGCCGTCGGCGTCGACTCCCTCGGCCAGCGTCACCGCGGCGATCTTGACGGCCAGGGGCCGGATGCGCGCGATGAGCTCCGGGTCCCCGAGCGCCTCGGCCGCCCAGGTGAGGAGCCAGGCGGCCTCGATGTCGTGGCCGTACGAGATCAGCGGCGAGCGCAGCGCCCAGTCCTCGGCGAAGAACAGGCCCAGGTGCCCGCTCATCGGGTTGACGATGCGGTCGAGCATGAGCTTCACGAGCTCCGCGAGCGCGGAGCGCACCGCCGGGTCCGGCCAGACCGAGAGGAGGCGCGTGTAGGCCTCCATGACGTGCAGGTGGGTGTTCTGGGACTTGGGCTCGTTCAGGTCGACCTCGCTCAGGCGCATGTCGGCAATCGGCTCCCAGGCCCGGCCGAACGCCTCGAGGTATCCGCCGTGGCGCGCGCGGGCATGGCCCTCGATGAGGCGGAATGCGGCGACGGCAAGGTCGAGGGGCTCGCGGCGCCCCGTGGCCGCGTGGTATTCGGCGAGGGCGTAGACGGCAAAGGCCTGCCCGTAGACCTGCTTGCGGTCGCGAAGGACCGTGCCGTCCGCGGCGACCGACCACCAGTAGCCGCCGAATTTCGGATCGTGGAAATGGGCCTGCAGGTCGCCGCAGGCGAGGTCGGCCATCGCCAGGTGGGCAGGGTCGCGGTACCGCGCAAAGGCGGCCGAATAGGTCCAGAGGATCCTTGTCGTGAGGAGTGCGCCCCTTTCCGCGCCCGGGTCGACGGCAAGGTCGTTCGTCAGCGAGCCGAAATAGCAGCCGGCGTCCCTGTTGACGACCTTGTCCATCCAGAAGGGAAGGATGTTCCCGCGAAGGTCGCCTTCAATTCGGCGAAGATAATCACTGAGCAGGGATGGACTCATCGCGGCGGGGCGGGTTCGGGGGTGCGGTCTCTGGGAACCTCCTAGATGACCGTTTGGCGGTGAATTGTCTATCCTAGTCGTTTGGTCTCACGACCCTCCGCAGACCTGGAACGCCGCTTCGCCCCGGGGAAGTCCCGGGACGGCCCGGACGGGGATCCTCGCTCCGAAGGGAGCCCCAGCCGAAGCCCATCGTTTTCCCTGTAGACTAATGAGGCGTTGCGCCCAGCATTCCCCCTTGGGGGACGCTCGGGGCCCCGCCGGCGTCCTCGCCGAACATGCGACTGCGGGATCCACACAATCAATTGGCACCTGGAGGCGCCGGCATTCGATGCACGGACTGGCCGGGCTGGGCGTGCTGCGCCCTTCTCGCCGCGGGGGCCTTCGCGGTGTATGCTCGGACGTTCTCGGTCCCGTTCCTGTTCGACGACCTTCCCACGATCCCGGGCAACCCGACGCTCCGGCATTGGGCCACGGCGCTCGCGCCTCCGGCGAACACGACCGCGACCGGCAGGCCCGTCGTCAACCTGTCGCTGGCGATCAACTACGCCCTCGGGGGAACCCGCGTGTGGGGCTACCACGCCGTGAACCTGGCGATCCATGTCCTGGCCGGGCTCACGCTCTTCGGCTTGCTCCGGCGGCTGCTCGCGCGGGCGCTGGGGGCCAGGGCCCTGCCGGTCGCATTCAGCGCGGCGGCGCTCTGGACCGTGCACCCGCTCCAGACCGAATCGGTGACCTACATCGTCCAGCGGGCGGAGTCCCTGATGGGGCTCCTGTACCTTCTGACGATCTACTCGTTTGTCCGGTGGCGACAACGGGCCGGGGAATCCTCCCGCGCCGGAATCCCGTGGGCCGCACTCAGCGTCGTGTTCTGCGGCATCGGCATGGCTACAAAGGAGGTCATGGTCACCGCACCCCTGGCTGTCCTGCTGATCGACCGCCTGTGCTTTGCGGGATCCCTTGGCGAAGCATGGCGGCGCCGCAGGCCCTATTACCTTGCCCTCGCCGCCACGTGGGTGCCGCTGGCCGCGCTCGTCTGGCACGGCGGGATCTTCAGGGACCTCCTCTCGCCCACCGGAGCCCGGAGCGAGATCTCCGGATACGGCCCGGGGGCGTCAGCCTTGCAATACTGGGCCACGCAGCCCGAGGCGATCGCCCGGTACCTGCGCCTTGCACTCTGGCCGCATCCCTTGGTCTTCGACTACGGCGTGCAGTGGCTCTCGGCGCCCGGAGATCCCGCTACGCCTGGCACCCTCCTTGGGCGGCTGCTGGCACCCGCAGCCGTCGTTGCGGTCGCCCTGGCCGTAACGCTGCGCGGCCTGCGCCGCAACACGGCCATTGGTGTGCTGGGCTTCTGCTTCTTCGCGGTCCTGGCTCCCACAAGCATGATCCCCGGCGACAGGCAGACGGCGGCCGACCACCGAATGTACCTTGCACTGGCCCCGGTTGCCCTGCTCGCGGCGCTGGGGGCCGAACGAAGGCTGGGGCGGTCGGCGCTTCCGGTGAGCCTCGTCCTGGCCGGGGCCCTCGGCCTGGTCGCTGCGCGGCGCAACCAGGACTACTCCAGCGAGCAGGCGATTTGGAGCGATACGGTCGCCAAGTGCCCCGGGAACTCCTTCGCGCACTTCAACCTGGGCGTCATACTTTCGAGCGTTCCCGGCCGGCGGGACGACGCGGTCGCGCAGCTCGAGGAGGGGCTGCGCCTCAGGCCGGACTCCGCCGAGGGCCATGTCGACCTGGGCAACGCCCTGTCGAACGCGCCCGGCCGGTTGGAGGACGCGGTCGGGCACTACCGGGAGGCGCTGCGCCTGAGTCCCGACATCGTCGGCGCGCACATCGGCATGGGAAACGCCCTGGCACGGATGCCCGGGCGCCTGAATGACGCCGTGGCTCAGTTCGAGGATGCGGTGCGCCTGGCGCCGGGATTTGCCGTGGGGCATTTCGACCTTGGAAACACCCTGGCAAGGGTGCCCGGGCGGCTGGATGACGCCATCGCGCAGTACAAGGAGGCCTTGCGCCTCAAGCCGGACCTCGCACCGGCCCATTTCAGCCTGGCGGTCGCGCTGCTCAACCTTCCCGGCCGCGCGGAAGAGGCCAAGGAGCAGCTCGAGGAGGGCCTGCGGATATCGCCCGACGACGCGCAGGCCCGGAGGATCCTGTCGCAAATCAGCCGATAGGGACAGGTTTCCGGTTGCGAGGGATCCGCCCGCGGGGCTCTACCTCGGAAGCACCCCCCAAAACGGCCCCCATCCCGCCGCTCTGTTTCCATGAGGCGCGGGTTGACTGGAGGTTTGTCGCTTGATGCGGCATTGCCATTCTTCTGCGCGCTCGCCATGAGCCGCCGTTCCGAGATCACTCTACCGCCAGATGCAACGCGTCATCGTACCCGCTCGAACCCTGCTCGCCCACCGCGACCTTACCATCGTGCTGGTCTGCAACCTGGTGCTTGGACTCGCCTTCTCCTTCGTCGGCCCGTTCTACTCGATGTTCGGCACCATCGAGGTCGGGATGTCGAATTGGACCTTCGGCGTGTTCATGACGATCACCTCGGTCGCCGGCATCGTCCTGAGCACGGTGCTCGCGGGGTGGTCCGACACTAGATTCAGCCGCCGCGCCATACTTCTTCTGGGTTGCGGGTTCGGCGTGGCCGGCTACGCGGGCTACGCTTACGTCCGCAGCGTCCTTTGGCTGACGGTGATAGGCTCAGTTGGGCTAGGCATCGCTTCGATCACGTTTTCCCAACTGTTTGCCTACGCAAGGGAGGCCATCGAGAGGCATGGCATTCCGGACGACGAGGCACCCCTGTACATGAACATCTACCGGCTGACCCTGTCGCTGGCCTGGACCATCGGGCCGGGGGCCGCCGCCTGGGTGATGATCCGCTATTCGTACAAGGGCACGTTTCTCGTATGCGCCGGCTTCTTCCTCCTGCTGATGACGATCGTTTGGTTATATGTCCCCGCAAGGCCGCCGCCCGTCGCCGCATCGGCTTACCGGATCCCTCTCCTTCGCCTGCTCAGGAGGCCCGACCTCCTGTGCTATTTCTGCGCCTTCGTGCTGGTATTCGTCTGCATGACCATGGGGATCATGAACCTTCCCCTCATGATTCTTCAGACGCTCGGAGGGACCCAGGAGCAGGTGGGCATCACCTACAGCGTTGCTCCATTCTTTGAGCTTCCGTTCCTTCTGCTGTTTGGGTTGGCCGCCTCCAAGGGTGGAAAGCCGGGGCCGCTGATCCGCCTTGGAGTGATCATTGCCGTCGCCTATTACGCGCTCCTGTCCCAAGTGCAGGCGCCGTGGCAGATCTATCCCATACAGATCCTAAGTGCCGCAATGATCGCCATACTGTCCGGAATCGCCATCACCTTCTTCCAGAGTTACATACCCAACCAGCCCGGCACGGCGACCAACCTCTATACGAACGCGAACCGTGTTGGATCGACCATCGGCTATCTGTGCTACGGGTCTCTGGCCACCGGCCTGGGTCACCGGGCGGTCTTCCTTGTGTGCACGGGAGTGTGCGCTGCCGCCTTCCTTTTGCTCTGGCTCTCCCGCGAGGAGCATGAGCATCAGGCCGCAGCGGGTTCCTGAGACGGCGCGAATCGGCGAGATCTCGTCTACTGCCAGACCTGTGGGATGGCAGGGAAGAGGCTCAGGGCATTGCGGGATCGTGGGGCAGGCAGCCCATGAAGACTTAGGAATCGTCTGATGGCCTGCGGCGACGGTCCCGATGCGCCGGAGTCGGGTCGTGAGGCCCGGGCCCTGGCCTAGCCAAGGCGCTGCGAGGTCCCACTCGTACCTACCATTACATTTCCGGGGCGATGCCAGAAGCCCCGCTGGCATCTAATCTGGGCGGTGTAGGCCCCCAATATGCCTAGGTGGGTGACGCGGTCGGGCTCGGCCTCGGAGTCGGCTTGGGCGGCCGCGTGGGCGTCGGTGTCGGCGTCACCTGCGGGGTCGGACTCAGCCCTGGCGTTGGGCTCGGTCTTGGGTTCGGCGTAGGTGCCCGCGTAGGCGTCGGCGTCGGTGTTACCGACGGAGTTGGACTTGGCTTTGGGGTCGGGGTCGGTCTCGGGGTTGGCGAAGGCACCCGAGTGGGTGTGGGCGTCGGACTTGGGGTCGGGGTCGGAGATGGGGTCAGGGTTGGGCTCGGCGTCGGGGTTGGGGTCGGCGAAGGGGTGGGTGTTGGCGAGGGCGTGGGCGTGGGAGGCAGCAGGCCTGCGCCATTATTGTACAGTTCGGAAATCTCGCTCGAGCTCAGCGCCCGATTCCAGATTCCCCAATCCTGCAGGCTTCCTGACAGAAACATCATGTAACCGGTGTCGCCTGAAGTTTGAACATGGGCACCAAAGAGGAGCCCTGAAGTGTTCGCCGTTGTGTTCAGCGTGATGGAATTTGATGAGCCGATCAACGAGGCATCATTCAAATAGATATTCACGTTCGAGCCGCCATCATAGGTCATCGCGTAGAAATACCACTGCCCTGGGGAAATCCAGACGCCCGTGTAGATGTCATTTCCGTGGCTGGCGAAAAAGAAGTGATTGCCCGAGTAATCGGTGAGGGCCGTCAGTTGGCCGCCAATCCGCTGGCCGTAGGTCACGATTGCCTGATCGCCTCCAGCGCTGAAGTAAACCCAGCCCGCGATGGTGCGCGGGCTGTCGCCTAGGGGCGCAATCGGGTCCAAGACCTGCACGTATTGCCCGGCCGATCCGTTGAAGGTCAGCGCACCGCCGAGATTGGCCGTTGTCCAAGGC
>Ga0265313_10001562_pt1 | contig 21243 bp, 20 predicted proteins | sample 4123metaG_FD_203122 | JGI IMG/M metagenome (GOLD analysis project Ga0265313, IMG submission 203122) | Rhizosphere microbial communities from Carex aquatilis grown in University of Washington, Seatle, WA, United States - 4-1-23 metaG | ecosystem: Host-associated > Plants > Roots > Rhizosphere >...
CGGTGGTTCCCTCGAGTACCTCGTGCAGATTTCTTCGGTGCCAGAACCGACTAGCATGTTCTTGATGGGATCCGGATTGTTGGGGTTAGCGCTGTTTCTCCGCAGGTCTTCCAGATCTCCGCTGAAAAGCTAGCGATTCTCAGCGCTTCTAGCCAGTTACCTTGCTACGTTGCAGGCAGCTCTAGGAGATGTACGCCGTGCAGGAATCGCAAGAGAAGCAATCGTTCGGTTATTTTCGTCAGGGAGGCCCAGGAAATCGGGCCTCCCTTTGTAACATCCCCTCCAGGTTGAGCAACAACTGAATCCTAAATTCTGTGGATTCCAACGGTATACTTTGAGTCCCGTCCCGGAGGTCCCTGTCTTGATTGAGAATCCCCTGAGTCCCTGGCATGCGGTGCGCGTTCGTTCGCGTCACGAAAAGGTAGTGTTCGCGCAGCTACAAGCGAGACAACACGAGGTGTTCCTGCCTCTGTACGCAGCCAAGCACAAGTGGGCCGATCGCTGGAAGACGGTTTCGCTCCCGTTGTTTCCCGGCTACTTGTTCTGCCGCGTTGCCCGTCCCGGCCGGAGTTCCGTTCTGGCGACCCCTGGCGTGATCGACTTGGTCCGAAGCGGTTCAGAACCAGCTCCTATTGCTGAGAACGAAATCGATGCAATTCAGAAAGCTGTGAATTCACCGCTCTTCACTGAGCCATACGCGGGATTAGCAAAGGGTCAGCAAGTGATGATGACCGAAGGGCCGCTTAAAGGGGTCACGGGCATCTTGATGGAAACGCGAAGAGATCTCCGCATGGTGCTTTCCGTGCAGTTGTTGCAACGGTCGATTGTGATTGAAATCGAGCGCGAGTGGATCGCTCCCGTAGAGCCGGAGAGGTCCTTGCTCAACTGGCTGGATTCGGCTAGCGACTATCCAATAGCGTAGCGCGCGACAACCCCACGGGGCGAAAGCTCCTCAATAACAATCTGGATTTGGTTTGCTCATGGCCGCGCTGCCAAAAGCGCCATCGGGCCGACTATTCGGTCAAGAAAACGCATATTCATGGAACCACCACTAGTACTTCCCATCAGAGGATCCTCAGACATGACGCCCACGGCCACCGAAGTTGCTCCTGAAAACACCCAAGTCGAGGGTGTGAGCTACGATCTCTGGATCAGGCCCAGCCGCGGTTGGGTGTCTTTACAGTTAAAAGACCTCTGGGAATATCGGGAACTGTTGTACTTCTTCGTATGGCGGGATGTGAAGATTCGCTACAAGCAGACGGCATTGGGTGCGGCATGGGCTATTATCCAGCCGTTGTTCACCATGCTGGTTTTCACCATAGTGTTCGGGAAACTCGCGAAGATACCTTCCGATGGTCTTCCGTACCCGTTATTTGCGTATGCGGCACTGGCCCCTTGGAACTTCTTCGCGCAGGGACTGACACAGTCCGCCGATAGCTTGATCGGCAGTGGAAATCTGATTAAGAAAGTCTACTTTCCCCGGCTTGCCATACCTGTAAGCGCCGTGAGCGCAGGCTTGGTGGACTTCACCATCAGCTTCACGGTCTTGTTGGGAATGATGATGTGGTACGGCGTGCATGTGCGTGCAAATATGTTGTGGTTGCCGCTGCTGCTGGTCTTGGCCTACATCACGTCGCTGGGTGCGGGGTTGTGGCTATCCGCGCTCAACGTGCGGTTCCGGGACGTCAAATACGCGGTTCCATTCCTAGTGCAATTCTGGATGTACGCCACTCCAATCGCGTACCCCAGCAGCTTATTGCATGAGCCTTGGAGAACTCTTTACGGAATCAACCCGATGGCCGGCGTGGTGGAAGGTTTTCGCTGGGCAATGCTGGGTACAAATAACCGGCCGGGACTAATGATCATCGCTTCCGCCGTGGTGGCCGTAGCGGTCTTGATCGGCGGGGCGTTCTATTTCCGCCGCATGGAGAAGAGCTTCGCTGATGTGGTCTGATCTTGCGGTGTGCCGTGCTTGAAGGAAAGCCAATGACTGCGTCGGCGGTTGAAAGATTCGCGAACTTCGATGATCTTGTAGTGGGGTACACCAGCGTCATGCGCCGTGAGATTACGGCCGCCTCGGTGGATGCCTTCGCGCAGCTCTCCGGAGACGTCAATCCTCTTCATATCCATGACAGTTTCGCCCAAGCGGCGGGCTTCTCGGGACGCGTAGCACATGGAGCGCTGCAAGCGGCCTATCTTTCCTGCCTTTTCGGGACGCAGTTTCCAGGCCCGGGTTGTTTTTGGGCAAGACAGACCTTCGAGTGGCGGATGCCGGTCTTTATCGGTGATGTGATCGATCTTCAAGCAACCGTCAAGCACAAGTCGGCGGGCACTCGAACTTTGTTGATAGGCGTGGAAGCCAGAAACCAGCAGGGGCAACTCGTAATGAACGGCGACGGGATGGTTCGCATGCTGGCAAAAGTCGCCGGCGCCGGCGAACGCGCAGGCGAACGCGCTGGCGAACAAGGATGACGGCGCTCCAGTAACCGCTGTCAAAAGATCAAGGCGCGACCTTCCGCGAAGACCGAGACTTGGTCTCCGATGGGCCCCACAGAAATTAACACGCATGAAATCACCACTCGACGAGCGGGTGCAGCGCATAATGGCGGACGTTTTCGGAGTTCCCGTGGAGTCCATTCATCCCGATTCGTCGCCTGAAACGATCGAAGGCTGGGACTCCCTTCAGCATCTCAATCTGGTGCTCGCCTTAGAACAGGAATTTCAAGTGCAGTTCACCCCCGAGGAAATCGAAACCCTGGTATCGCCGGAGAGAATCGTTACTTCCGTGGGCCAAAAGATGATTGTCATGGAGCTGAATTAGTGGCTATCTCCTTTCGCTTCGCGCGCGCCGACGAATACAGCCGGCTAGCCCAGTTTCTCGACGAGTTCTGGGCGAAGGACCACGCCTATTGCCGGATGCAGGATTTGTTTGAATGGACGTTCAAAAGACCCGGGCACTGGGAAGACGGCCAGTGCAGTTTCGCGGTGGCCGAAGATGGCGATACGCTGGCCGGTATTTTGGGCGGCATTCCGTTCACATTTAATTCCTTCGGGAAGACCTCGCGAGGCGTGTGGATTGTCAACTACGTTATCCGCCCGGATCATCGCAAAGGCACCTTGGCTTTGCAGCTATTGGGTATGTTCCGGCGCCCGGAGTTCAACCCCGTCATCGCGTTCGGAATCACGCAAGCGACCACGGTGATCTATCGCGTTCTGCGGGGCGAGGTCTTGCCCGAAATTCCGCGTCATTTTCTTGTGCTGCCAGAAGCGCGGGATCGTATGACGAACCTTTTGCAGGTCGCGCATCCGGATTGGACTCCAGACCATGCTGCTTCGCTCGCTTCGAACTTCGCGCAGCCTCTGTCCGGCGTCGAAGCCTCTGTTCAGGCCTATCGCGAGCTTCCCAGCCAATGGAATGAGGTAGATTGGCCGGCAATCGCGGAGACGACGATCGGTGTGGTGCGAGACGCCGATTTCATGAACTGGCGGTATCGTAACCATCCCCGCTTCCAATACCAGTTTCTCTCGGTGCCGGATGGTAAGCGCAGTGGTCTCGCGGTGTGGCGGCTGGAAACGATTCGTCGCCAGACCGATCACGGCCGCGAGGACATAGACCGGATCGGTCGGCTCGTGGAATTCCTTCCGACCTCGCAAGAAAACGCGCGAAGCCTGTTCTCAGCGTTCGTCGCAGATCTGCGCGGCTCGGGTGCTCTGGGCGCCGACTATTACGGGTTTCACGGTCAAACTCGGCTTTGGTTGCGGGACCTCGGCTTCACGCTGACATCCGCGCACCCGGAAGGCGGCCAGGTTCCTACGCGCTTTCAGCCTCTCGACGGCAAGGGAGGCGGCATCTTGAGCGCCATGTTCTTCAAAGACGACGCTCCCCGCTGTTGGGAAGCGGATAACTGCCCCTGGTATTGGACCAAGTCGGATTCGGACCAGGACCGGCCTAACTAACGTGAGCTCGATAAACTTCACGCCGACCCTGGATGTGATCATGTATCACTACGTCCAGGACCGGGCCAAATCGGACTTTCCGCGCCTTAAGGCGATGCAGCTCGAAGACTTTCGCCGGCAGGTGGCATCTTTATCCGGCAGATACGAGATGGCGACGATCGAGTCGGCGCTGGATTTCCTGGAGGGCACATACAAGCCTTCGCGAGACCTCTGCCTGCTCACCTTCGACGACGGATTGAAAGAGCACTACACCGATGTTTTGCCACTTCTGGCGGAATACCGTATCCAGGGGCTCTTCTTTCTAATCACCCGCTGCTTGGAGGAACAAGTAGTCGCGCCGGTGCACATGAACCACCTGCTCATGGCCTCTCTGGATTGGGACGTGTACACGACGGAATTTCAGAAGGAGTTGGCCTCGGAAGCCCCGGAAACCAGCTTGAGCGTGGACGCCTCAGCGGCGGCGATCACGTACCCATGGGACACGCCTGAAGTTGCACGATTTAAGTACTTCTTCAATTTCGTCCTAAAGGCGGAAGCGCGGGATCGAGTGGTCGAGAGTTTGTTCCGGCGGCACCTCGGCGAGCAGAGCCGTTTCGCGAAGCAGGTGTATCTAAGCTGGGAAAACGCGCGAGAGATGCAGTCTGCAGGCATGGTGATGGGTGGGCACTCTCATAGTCACGCGGTCCTATCGAGATTCTCCGAAGCGGGACTGGCGTCGGATTTGGAATCCTGCCGCCATCTGCTGGACCAGCATCTTCTTCCTCAACCCACATGGCCGTTTTGCTACCCCTACGGCAAGAAGGATTCGTTTAACGCCGGCACCGTTGAGAAGTTGAAGGCCCTCCAGTTTGGATGTTCATTTTCAACCGAGGCGGACTCGAACAAACCCGGCGCGGATCGCTATGCGATCCGGCGCATCGACTGCAACGTCGCCCTACGGCAGCGCAATTGGGCGGCCTGATAACCCGAAGGAGAACTCAGTGAATACCTCCAAGTCTGGCGGAGAGCTTCGCAAGGTCTGCGTGGTGCTGGTGGATCGCGCCAACTACGGCCGGCTGAAGCCGGTGATGCACGCCATCCAAGAGCATCCCGAATTGCAGTTGCAAGTGATCGCGGCTGGCACGATGGTGTTGCAGAGGTTCGGAAAGCCCGTGGACGTGGTGAAACGTGACGGCTTTCCCGTGGATGGAGAGATCTATATCGAACTCGAAGGCTCGACGCCTGCCACCATGGCGAAGTCCGTCGGTTTCGGTGTCGTGGAGTTCGCCGGCGAATATCAGCGGTTGAAGCCTGATCTGGTCCTGTTGATCGGCGACAGGTACGAGGCGCTTTCGGCGGCGATCGCGGCTGCTTATATGAATCTCTGCATCGTGCACATTCAAGGTGGGGAAGTGTCAGGTTCGATTGACGAGAGCGCCCGCCACGCGATCAGCAAGCTGGCGCATTTCCATTGCCCCAGTACCGTACGCTCGAGAGACTACCTCATTCGCATGGGGGAGGCGCCGGATACCATCTTGCACATCGGTTGCCCCAGTAGCGACATCGCGAAAAACGTAGAGCCCAACGTACCGGCGGAAATCATCAACCACCTCGGAAGTGGTGCAATCATCGATACCACGCGGCCCTTTGTGCTGGTGATTTTCCATCCGACCACGACTAATTACGGCGGCGACCAGGCGCAGATGGATGAAGTGCTAGGTTGTCTCGAGCAGCTGGCCATGCCAACCGTCCTTTTGTGGCCGAACATCGATGCGGGCTCCGACCAGATTAGTAAAGCAGTTCGCGTCTTTCGGGACCAGCGAGGACCATCCTGGCTGCGCACGATCACGAACTTGGAACCGGAGAGCTACTTGCGGGTGCTGGCCACGGCGGCTTGCGCCATTGGAAACTCCAGCAGTTTCGTGCGGGACGCCAGTTTCTTCGGTACGCCAATCGTGCTGGTGGGAGAACGGCAGCACGGGAGGGAAACGGACGCGCACGTAGTGCGGGTTCCACCCGCCAAATCTTTGCTGCTGGACGCGGTGCATGCACAACTGCAACATGGCCGCTATCCTCCTAGTACGTTGTATGGCGATGGCTGGACGGCGCACGCGATCAGCGAAGCGCTTGCAAGGCTGGAACCTTACGTTCAGAAACGTTTGCATTACATCACAGACGGTGACGGCGCCGGTGCAACGCGCCTCTACGAGGAGTCTGTGCTAGCTGCGGGTAGATAAATGCCGGCGATTTCAACTCGACCCGTGAAAACGGCCTCCCAGGTGGGCAGTCTTCTGCGATGCTGGTGCGGTGGGGACCGATGGGAGTCGCTGTTCCATGCCCGGCGGGGCGGGCTCGCGCGATGCACATCATGTGGTTGCTATCAAACTGATCCTCCGCCCCTAACCGACAGCCAGCAGAGCGAAGAATTCTACACCCGTTACTACGCGAATCTGGAAATGAATGCGCGCCCGATCGCACGGCCGATTCAGTCGCGAACGGCTGGTTTTTGGAGAGTTGCAGAACAGTTCGCATCTTTGCAGCGGAGCTTGACGACGGTGGCAGACATCGGATGCGGGGACGGACATCTTTGCGCCGAGCTCAAAGGCGCTGGATGGTCAGATGTCACCGGGGTGGAACTCTCCGCAGTCCGGGTAGCGCGGGCCCGAAGGTTTTATCCGGATATCCGCTTCTATGATCGCCCGTTGCCCCAGACAGCAATGAAGCAAGGCTCCTTCGATCTGATCGTCAGCGAAAGCACCATCGAACATCTACCGGAACCGCTGACGGTGCTGCGAGAGATTCGGCCCTATCTTCGCCCCGGAGGCCGGATCGTAGTCACGACTCCCAACCTGGAGTCCGGACATTTCCGGCTGCTGGGGAGGCGCTGGACGGGGATGCTGGCGCCGCATGCCCATATCTTCATGTTTACCCCAAGTTCACTCAAGCTCGCGCTGGAGCAAGCCGGATACAGCGTGGAAATCACTGGGAGTTTCGCCGACGAGCCCTACACGCTTTCGAAGTGGACGCGCCGATTGTTGTCGGGTGATATCAAAGGCGCCATTTGGCGCGCGCATCAGGAACTCGGCACCTTGTATGGGCGATTCATCGGGCAGCGGGCAATGCTGTACGCAGTGGGTAGGGTGAACTAGAAGTGCGCACTCTGGCAATCATCACCGCACGTGGCGGATCCAAGGGAATCCCCAGGAAGAATCTTGCACTTCTCCTAGGCCGCCCGCTGCTGGCGTACACCGCGGAAGCGGCCCTGGCTGCCCGCCGCGTCAGCCGCGTGATCCTGTCAACGAACGATCCTGAGATCGCCGAAACCGGCCGGCGTCTTGGTATCGATGTGCCATTTTTGCGGCCGCCCGAGCTTGCGCGCGACGATACACCGCACATTCCTGTCCTGCAGCATGCCCTTGGTTGCATTGAGAGTACCGACGGACCGTACGACGCAGTCTTGACACTGCAGCCGACGAATCCTCTGCGGCTTCCCGAGGATATCGACGGCGCGATAGCGTTGCTCGAGGAATCGAAAGCCGATTCAGTGATTTCGTTTGCCGCGATAGGCGACAAACATCCGGCCCGTATGAAGGAACTCGATCCGGAAGGCTGGGTCATCGATCCTCCCTTCGCGGAGGCTTTTGAAGGTCAGCCCCGGCAGCAACTCAGCAAGCTGTATCTGCGGGATGGATCGATTTATTTGACCCGCCGTGCCGTGTTGATGGAGCAGAATTCACTTAAAGGCACGCGCTGCCGCGCATGGATTATGCCTGAAGAGCGGGCTTGCAACATCGACACGCCGCTGGATCTGTTCCTGGCCGAGCAACTCTTAAGAAGGTCGCTTGTTCTCCAATCTTAAAGTTTTGGTAGCGGAGTCCTCCGGTTGTTCTCCGGTGGCCGTCGACATATTGCGTCAGCTGGGTGACGTAGAACTTGCCGATCTTAAGTTCGATGAGCTCTGGGCCGCTGCTCCGAACTTCGATGTTCTGTGGGTTCGCCTGCGACATCGCATCAGTGGTGTGCTTATGGACCATGCTCCGCGCTTGCGGGCCATCGCGACACCCACGACCGGTCTGAGCCACATTGACGTTGAGGCAGCCGCCCGCCGAGGGATAAGCATTTTCAGTTTGCGGGGCGAAATAGACTTTTTGCGGAACATTCGGGCAACCGCGGAGCATACGATCGCGCTGATGTTGGGAGTAATGCGGCATCTGCCGGCGGCCACGGCCAGTGTGCGGGACGGCGCCTGGGACCGGGACCAGTTCAAGGGCTCGGAGTTATGCGGCAAGACAGTGGGTATTGTCGGTTATGGCCGCGTGGGCCGGATCGTCGCGGGCTATCTTCGCGCGTTTGGCGCACGCGTGATCGTGACAGATCCACGCCTCGGTCAAACGCCCAGCAGTCCCGACGTAGAAGCCGTTTCCCTGAATGATCTCTTAACGCAGGCGGACATGGTGAGCGTCCACGTAGACCTTAACGAACACACACAGAACCTCTTCGGCTGGGACGAATTCCGGCGAATGAAAGCGGGAGCGTGGTTCGTGAATACGTCGCGGGGAGAGTTAATCGTCGAAGACGCCCTCTTGTGGGCGCTCGAGTCCGGACGTCTGTCCGGCGCAGCTCTGGACGTGTTGAAAGGCGAGCCCGGGAACCATGTTACTCAGGGCGCGATGGCGCAGTACGCGCGGAAGCACCAGCATTTACTAATTACGCCGCACATCGGAGGATGCACCTTCGAGTCGATGGAGAAGACAGAAATCTTTCTGGCCAGGAAGGTCGTAGCGGGTTTGCTCTCCCAGCCCGAGAAGCCGGGCTTGGGTTCCCGCCACGCGGCGAGCGTTTAGTAATCGGCGACATCTATGTGTGGAATTGCAGGAATGTTCGGGGCTGGATTCAACCCGTCCCAATTAGAGGCCATGGCCGGCGCGCAACGGCACCGCGGCCCTGACGACTGGGGCATCTTCGTCGATAAAGACGGTGCTGCAGGCCTAGCGCACAACCGGTTGAGCATCATTGATCTCTCTTCCAGCGGCCATCAGCCCATGTCCAACGCGGCCGGAAGCCTGTGGATCGCGTTCAATGGTGAGATCTATAACTTCCTCGAACTTCGAGAAGAATTGCACGATTACCCATTTCGCACAAAGACCGACACGGAAGTCATTCTCGCCGCTTACGAGCGCTGGGGCGAGGCATGCCTGGATCACCTGATCGGAATGTTTGCGTTGCTGATCTGGGACGATCGCGCAAAGCGGTTGTTCGCGGCGCGGGACCGGTTCGGAGTGAAACCGCTGTACTACACGTTTCGCCCCAATGGCGGGTTGTGGATAGCGAGTGAGATTCGCGCGCTACACGCCGCTGGTCTGGGCGCTGAAATCGACGATGACACGTGGGCAACTTATCTGGCGTTTGGTCTGCACGACCATACCGAACGCACGTTTTGGCGAGGTGTCCAGGCCTTGGCCCCGGGTCATGCGCTCGTCTGGCGCGATGGTCAAACCCGAATTCGGGCCTGGTACGATTTAGCGGAGCGAACTGGTCCGGAGTTGGATACACGCACCGTAGAGACCGTGCGCGAAGAGTATTCCAGTCTGCTGGCGGAAAGCCTGAGACTGCGGTTCCGCTCCGATGTGGAGGTGGGGATCAACATTAGTGGAGGGCTCGACTCATCGACGCTACTGGGACTGGTGCACAAGACCCATCCCTCGTCGAAAAAAGTTAAAGCTTTCACGTACACGACCGGTGATGAGCGCTATGACGAGTTGCCATGGGTTCGTCAAATGTTACAGCAGACCGGCCACGAGCTGTTTATCGCTCAACTGGATCCTGAGGACGTGCCAGAACTGGCTGCCTCTGTACAGTCTCATGAGGATGAACCCTTTGGAGGCATGCCGACCCTGGCCTACGCCAAACTGTTTGAGGCTGCTCGTCAAGCCGATGTAACCGTGCTGCTCGATGGCCAAGGCATGGACGAACAGTGGGCTGGATACGACTACTACCAGCGCCTTCAAAATCCCGTTAACGTCGCGCCTTTGCAAGGGACAGCCCAACGAGCCGTCAGACCGGAATGTTTGACGCCAGATTTTCTTGGCCGTGCGGTTCCTTTCGAGCCCAGTCCGGCGTTTCCGGATGCCCTTCGAAGCCGGCAATATCTTGACACGCGCTACACGAAAATTCCCCGGGCCCTACGATTCAATGACCGTATTTCCATGAGGGTGTCGACTGAACTGAGGGAACCTTTCATGGACCATCGTCTCTTCGAGCTAGCTCTTCGTCAGCCGCCTGAACGCAAGATAAAATCCACCACGCGTAAGTGGATGCTCCGCCAGATCACGCAGGGACTTCTGCCGTCCGAGATCGTCGAGGCTCCCAAGCGTCCGGTCCAGACGCCGCAGCGCGAATGGCTGGCCGGCCCGCTCAGTAGTTGGGCTCAGGATCACATTGAGCTGGCTTTGACACAGTTTGGCGGCAGTTGGTTCAAGAGCGAAGAGGTGCGCAACTCATGGCGAGAGTATTGCTCGGGAGCAAATACTAACAGCTTCTATATTTGGCAGTGGATTAGTCTCGGCTTAATGCTGCATGACCACCGGACCAGCCGGGAGTTCGCTGGAACGGCGCCGTCACATCTCCGCACACTGACTGCCTGAGGGATTAGAAGCCATGAAGGTCTCCACGCAAAGGATGCAGACGCCCGAATGAAGCCCATGATCACAGTTACAGGCCTCTCCAAGCGCTATGAGCTTGGAGCAAGGCAGCAAGCGTATCGAACACTGCGCGAGTCATTGAGCCGATCGTTGAGCGCCCCGTTTAAGTCGCGAAGCGCGGCCCTCGCGGCTCAGGACGAGGAGGATAGAACGCTCTGGGCACTGCGGGACGTGTCCTTCGAAATTGGCGCCGGAGAAGTCGTCGGCGTCATCGGACGAAATGGCGCAGGCAAGAGCACTCTTCTTAAAATTCTGTCGCGCATTACGGAGCCAACACATGGGGAAGCCCACGTTCGTGGGCGGATTGGATCGCTTCTGGAAGTAGGCACGGGATTCCACGGGGAACTAACGGGCCGCGAGAACATCTATCTCAACGGAGCGATTCTCGGCATGAAACGCGCCGACATTCAGCGGCAGTTTGATCGGATCGTCGCCTTCGCCGAGGTCGAGCGTTTCATAGACACGCCCGTCAAGCATTATTCCACCGGAATGTACTTGCGTCTGGCGTTCGCCGTCGCGGCTCATTTGGAGCCGGAAGTTCTGCTTGTGGACGAGGTTCTGGCGGTCGGTGATGCGGCCTTCCAACGGAAATGCATCGGACGGATCGGTGAAGTTGCCGAACACGGACGCACGGTTCTCTTTGTGAGTCACAACATGGGCGCGATCCGATCCCTATGCCGAAAAGGCCTGGTGCTGGATGGCGGGAAGGTCTCCTACGCGGGCGACATCGGCAAAAGCATAGAAGCCTATTTCCGACTGACGAGCGCGAGCCCCGCAAACGAGTCTGCCGGAGAGCCCCGACGGGCTGGATTTGGGCGGATTTCTCTCGGCGGAGGTGTCGAATCCATCGATCAGGGTGAGGCGTTCGATGTATTGACTACCTTGAAGCTGCCCAAGGGAGCGATCGGCTTCACGATACTCTGTCTGCTCGAAGATTCCACCCAGCGGAGCGTGTTTCACTTGAGAGTCGACAGCTCGGATTTCGATACAAGAGTGAGCCGCGAGCATCTTGCCATTCGACTTCGTTTGCCGCCGCTGTGGCTGGAACCGGGAGTCTACTCCCTCTACTTCAAAATGTTCGCACAAGGGCAAACACTGCAGTCCAGGATTGTGTCGGACGTTTTTCATCTGGATGTCTCGGGAAGCAGCAACGGGTGGAATTCAGTTCTGTCTCCGCGCGCCGAGTGGTCTGTAGAGTCAGCCAAAGAGAGTGAATCCATCACGGTGGCATGAGAGAAGCACAGGCAGAGCGGATCGAATCCGTGGTAGCCAATATGGGGCTGACTGAGTTGATGAGGCGCGTGAATTCCCGGCTGGATCCCGAGGACTTCATCGAAACTGTATCTTGTGCATTTCAAGATGTACGGGGCAGTAGCACATCGGTCGAAACTAGAAAACGATTCTTAGCTGAGCCTTCCTACGCTCTTTTTCAGAAAGCCCTATCTCTGGCGAACGAACGAGGCCGGCGCGGGCAGTCGGTATTAGTGCTGGGATGCGGTCGCGGTTTTGCCGGGGAAGGAGCTGAGTTCGCCGCTGATTCCGTCCGTGAAACCTTCGATTCACGGCGACGTCCGGTGATCACAACATGCAATCTGACCCCTGCCGTGGTCCGCGATGCTTCGCGAGGTGTGCCCACAGGTCTGCTCTTGGACGGAAAGGAGTCAACTTACGACCTTGTCGTCACACACTCTTTGTTTCACTACATCCCAGATGTCCTGCCGGTCTTTGTCCTCATTCGCAAGCTGATCAAGCCATCCGGAGGGCTGATTGTGGGGCACGAGCCCAATGCCAACTTCTGGAAAAATGCCGAGTGCCAGGCCAGTCTCGCCGCGATGCAGAGGTCTCGCCAGATTCAACGGTGGTGCCGTTCTCTGGACCTGAGACGTTACCTTCTTCGCAGCCGCGCTGTTCAAGTTCAGCCAGAAAACATGATGTCCCGGGTCAATCGTAGACTTCAGGAACACTACGGATTTAGCGGCCCTCTCACGGTAAATGAAATTCTCAGATTGGTCGATGTTCACAGACCGGAAGCAGTGCGCGGCACGTTCCGGATTGGTCACGACGGGTTCGACCTCGATGAGTGGACACAAACGCTGTTGGTAGGCTTCGAGCTAATTTGGGCCGGTAGCACGGGCCAGCTCGGCTACATATCGTCTTCCTCCTTGTCTCAAAAATGGAAGCGGAAGGAGGCGGAGCTAGCAACTCGGCATCCTTTGGCCGGCAGTGTGTTCTCCGCGTTTTGGAGTCGAAGCATCCTCTAATGAAGATTTGCTTTCTTTGCAATGAATATCCTCCGGCCCGGCACGGCGGGATCGGTAGCATGACGCGCAACCTCGCTCGGGGTCTGGCCAAGGTAGGGCATGAAGTGCGGGTCATCGGCATCAGCCCACCCGGAGAAAATGCCCCGGCCTTTGAGTCCGACGAAGATGTACAGGTGTGGCGTCTGAAGTTTCCGACCGCGAGGCTTCGATGGATCTTCGCGAGGCGTGAAATGTTCCGGATCGTCCAACGCTGGGCGACATGCCAAATGATTGACCTGGTTGAGATCCCGGATTATGAGGGTCTAGCGGCGCGATGGCCGGTGCTTGGAATTCCCGTGGTCGCACGGCTAAACGGCTCTTCGAGTTACTTCGCGGCAGAAGCGGGAAGGAAACCGGGCCGGCTTACATTTTCTCTCGAGCGCTCCTCCTTGCGTCGAGCAGACTTTCTCTGTTCCAGCAGCCACTACACGGCGAGCCGAACGCGCAGCCTGTTTCGGCTGAAGGAATCACCCATCCAAGTGCTCCATAATCCAGTGACGACGTCCGTAAGCGCTTCGGATGTGCGCCGCTCAAAGAATCAAGTAGTTTTCACAGGCACTCTGACCCCTAAGAAAGGCGTGCTGTCCTTGATGGGTGCATGGCCAATGATCTTGCGGGAACGGCCGGACGCTACATTGCATATTTTCGGTAAAGATGGCCGTACCGCGGAGGGGAACTCTATGCGGGAGCACTTGCGCGCGTCGCTTCCCACCGCGATCCGGGATAGTGTCCGGTTCTACGGACACGTGGACGCCGACCGGCTGAAGGAGGCGCTCCGCTCTGCGAGGGTCGCAGTTTTTCCATCCTATGCGGAGGCGTTTGCTTTGTCGCCAATGGAGTCTATGGCGGAAGGCTGCCCAACCATTTACAGCTCCAGAGCCAGCGGCCCGGAACTGATCGAAGACGGCCGCAACGGTCTATTGGTTGATCCGGACCGCCCCGACGAGATCGCTCGCGCAGTTGTTAAGGTGCTACAGGATGATTGCCTCGCCGAAACGCTCGGAGCTGCCGGAAAAGAACGCGTCGAACGTAACTTCTCACTGTCAGTTCTGCTTTCGCAAAATATCGACTTTTACACTGAGTGTCTACGTTCGTTCGCTACTCTACGGGACCTTCCCGCACCGGATGCGTGCCGCACCGAACCAGTTGACGAAAACGTATAAAGAAGGCATCGACGCATGAGCTCTCCCGTTATGACCAGTCCGTCAGCGAACGCCGGACTGATTCCGCTGCGAGGCTGGCGGATTCATCCGCAGTCTCCCGCTGGCCTTATGGACTGTTCCTTGATCGTGGCGACCTACCAGCGGCCTGCGGAGATAGAGGACCTGATTGTCCACTTATCCACCACGCCGGATGTTCCCGCGGAGGTTCTCATCGTCGACAGCTCGCCGGGGAACGACACCGAGGATGCCGTTCTTCGGGCTTCGGCCTCTCCTTTGCCGTTTGAATTGATTTACGTTCGGAGTCCTAAAGGATTAACACGGCAGCGGAACGTCGGAATCGACATAAGCAAGAACCCCTTCGTCTATTTTCTTGACGACGACGCCAAGCCCCTGGAGGGATATTTCGAACGGCTTCGGAACGTGTTTCTCAATGATCCCAAGGAAACAATCGGTGCAGTCGGTGCATGCATCGTCAACGAAATCAACAAGCCGATCAACCGGCGTTGGCAGCTTCGCCGGGCAATCGGTTTGATCCCCCGGACGGAGCCCTATATCTACAATCACGTCGGCACATCCGCCCCAACCGGGCTGCTGAAGCCCTTCTCTGGAATACGCGACGTTGACATCTTTGCCGGCGGAGCGTGTGCGATCAGGCGTCGTGTATTTCAAGACGATCGGTTCTCCGAGTTCTTCGAAGGTTACTCTTACGGAGAAGATCTCGAGATGTCGCTGCGCATCAGACAAAACTGGCGGATTGTGTGCTGCGGCGACGCACATATGTGGCACTTCGGAATCGTGCGGACCGGGGGCCGTCCTTCCGCTTTTATCAAGGGACGGATGGAGATCAAGAATCGATACCTCATTTGGCAGCGCTATTCCAGGCACACGACGGTCTTGAACAAGATCCGCTTTCATCTCGATCTGCTATTTCTCTTTCTCATGGATCTCGCCTGGCTCGTGGTACAACCGCGAGCAAGTCATTTGTCGCACGCCTGCGGGCTTCTGACGTCCGCGGTAAGCTGCGCGATTGCACCCCCGAAGTGGACCGAGCCTGAGGCGGTTCCCTGTTACTGCCTTGACCGAATCGGCGGAAACCCGGAATACGCGTCCGCTGCTCGATGATTATCCGGCGCCACGAATGACCACCGCTCTCCATCTTCCTTCGATAGCGCCCCAGGGCGCACCCGGGCAGCGCACGGTCGCGCAGCCTCGCTTGCAGATCGACGTCATCCTGCAGATTCTTGCTTGCGACCTCCCTTTGATGCTCGGGTTTCTCGCGGGGCAGCCTATATTAGCAGGGAATTTCTTCCTTTGTCTGTTGCTGGGTTTCCTGGCTTATCACGCTGCGAGAAAACAGCCGTTTCAGTTTCTCAGCGTGCTGTGCGCATGTGTTCCGGTTCTAACGTTGATTCGCGGCACTCTGATCTTCTTCAACATCATCACGGCACTGCTCGCATGCGGACTAGCATGGGCATGGTTCGATCGAAAGATGTTCTCAGAGTTCTGGCGAAAGAAGCCGCTGCATTTGTTTATCGCGGCCACGGTTGTGTACTGGTTTATCACATTCATGCTGACCGGCAGATACTCCGGTAACATCCGTGCCTTGGAATGGTCCTTCAGCGCTGGTGTCGTCATCTTGCTCAGCGAGCGGCGATCGTTTCTTTCCACCGCCCTACTCGGCATTGGCATTTCTGTCATTGCCGTTGGGATTGGGCTAATGCCCTATGGGGATCGCCTCGGGATGGGGGATGTCGAGGGTGTGGAAATGGGGAATCCTATCCAGTTGGGATTATCCGGCGCCCTGGTTTTCCTGCTGTCGGTGGCCGAGCGCGGACGCTGGCTGCTCCTGCAAAAGCGGCCATTCTGGCGCGTCGTGATCGGTGTAGCGTGCGGGACCCTCTGTGTAATGTCTACCTCGCGCGGAAGTTGGCTGGTCGTGGTCACCGCGATCCTCGTGCTGGTTCTCTTGGATGCGAAGGCGAGGCTTCCCGTGCTGGTTTCGCTTGCCGTGCTAGGGGTGGTGGGGAACGTGTTGTTGGACTCATCCAGAGGTCAGAACGTACAAAAGTATCTGAATAAGATCATTAACCCGGATTCCTCGATCGAGAGCAAAACGGGAGGCCGATCCGACCAATGGAAAGCGTTCCCAGAACTCTTTAGCGACTCGCCTATTTGGGGGTTTGGCCCAGGGTCCGGCGTCGACGTGTCCCGTCACTATGCGCACAGGAAGATTCCGTTCCATTCCTTGTATCTCCACTTTGGAGCGGAGACCGGCATTATCGGCCTGATATTGCTCGCGTTGTTTCTTAAGGAGCTGATTGGAAAAGGAATCACTCAGCGCCGTGTGCACCACGAAGTTGTGCCGCTTATGGCGACTCTCGGTTTTACCGTTCTGGGGCTGAGCGTGATTGGCATGGACTCGTTGGGCGGCATGTGGATAGGACTGGGGCTCGTTGCTGGAAATCGGGGAAATGCCTGGGTTGTACGGCGGGTGATCGTCGGCGCCCGGCGGGAGCAGTCATCCTCTCTGGCTGACAAAACTCTGGCTGACAAAACGGGCGTTGGTAGGAGCGTAGCGTGAAGCTGCTCATCGTTTCGCACGTTCCGCACTATGTGGATGGAGACGAATGTTGGGCCTATGGCCCTTACGCGAAGGAAATCGAGATTTGGGCTGATCTTTTCAGCCAAGTCGTAATCGCGGCTCCGTGCCGGAAAGGGGCACCGCCGCCGGATGCGCACCGGATCGCCAGGTCGAACGTCCGCGTGACGCCGCAGAAAGAGATCGGCATCGCAACTTGGCGGGAGGCATGCTACACAGCCGTGGTGCTTCCGAGTGTGCTCCTCAGTCTCAGCAAGCAGATGAGGAAAGCGGATGCAATCCACGTTCGGTGTCCCGGCAACGTCGGATTGGTCGGCGTTGTGCTCGCCCCTCTGTTCTCTCGCTTCCTGATCGCGAAGTATGCGGGGCAATGGAACGGATTCCCTGGTGAAAAGTGGACGGTCAAATTACAGCGCGCAATCCTGCGCTCTCGCTGGTGGAAGGGGCCTGTGACGGTTTATGGGGACGTTTCCCGGCAACCGTCCCACGTAGTCAGTTTCTTTACGTCGATGCTGAATGCCGCTCAACTATCCCGGGCCAGGGGGAACCTGGCTGCGCGGGGCATTCCCGCAACCTTGACGGTGGCTTATTCTGGACGCCTCACCAGATCTAAGAACGTCGATATCCTACTTCGCGCTGCGGCGGTGCTCAAGGCCGAAGACCTTCCCGTCAAGGTTTTGGTTATCGGTGAAGGACCAGAATTCAATTCATTACACAGCTTGACCAAGGAGCTCGGGATTCAGGACCAAGTGGAGTTTACCGGAGGCGTACATCCGGAACGCGTGCCGCAGTTTCTGGAACGTGCAGATGTGTTCGTTCTGGCTTCAGATACCGAGGGTTGGCCGAAAGCGCTGGCCGAAGCCATGGCGTTTGGACTGATCTGCATCGGCAGCGACCGCGGAATGATTCCCAGTTTTTTGGCGGGTGGCCGCGGATTCACGGTTCCGCCTCGCGACATCGGCGCGCTCGCGGATGCGCTCCAGAAAATAGTCTCGGCGCCGGCGGCGTACCAGGAGATGCGCGAAAGCGCGTCAGAGTGGGCGTCGCAATACTCGCTCGAACAAGTCCGAGATGCGCTGCGGGATTTGATGATGGAGCGGTGGAAGCTGGCCGGTCTGCGCCGCGTTGGGTTAGAAGCGGTTCGGGAGATCCAGAGCCGATGACCGATGCACAGACCACCGGCGTAATGCACGTCGTAGACTCCCTGGACATCGGCGGCACGGAGACCGTGGCGGTCAACCTGGCGAACCGACTTCCCAGGGACCGCTATAGGACTTACTTATGCAGCACGCGAAGGTCGGGAGCGCTCGCCTCGGCTCTGGCGGAAGACGTTGGCCACTTGAGGCTAGAGCGAAGGTCGCGTATGGATTTCACGGCCGCCGCGAAGCTCCGGGAGTTCGTGGGCCGCGAGAATATTCGTCTAATTCATGTTCACGCGACGTCGCTGTTTTTCGCGCGGCTCTGCACGCTACTGCCCTTTCAGAGACGCGTCCGCGTCGTCTGGCACGACCATTATGGGCTGTGTGAGCAGAATGACCGTTCAGCGCCGCTGTACCGCCTGGCGACGAAGGGCGTTGCCGGCGTGATCGCCGTGAACCATCGTTTAGCTGATTGGGCGCGAGATCAGCTGCACGTGCCGCCGCAACGCGTGTGGTACGTTCCGAATTTTGTGAATCCGACGCAGGGCAACGAAGCGACGTCTGAAGGACTGCCGGGAGTCGCCGGGTCGAGGATAGTCTGCGTCGCAAATCTTCGTCCTCAAAAGGATCACCTGACTCTCATTCGTGCGATGCAACGTGTGTGCCGCGAGCGACCCGATGCGCACCTCCTGGTGGTCGGGCTGCCGATCGACCGGCAATACGAAAGCCGTCTGCGAGCCGAGACGGCATCTCTAGGGCTCGAACGCAACATTACTTTTCTCGGTCAAGTGTGCGGTGTCGGTCCTATCTTGCGCTCTTGCGATGTCGGGGTGTTGAGTTCGTCCTCCGAAGGGCTGCCATTGTCGTTGCTGGAATACGGCTGGGCGGGCCTTCCCACGGTTACAACGAAGGTGGGACAGTGTGCGGAAGTGCTCGATCAGGGAAGAGCTGGATTTCTGGTGGATTCGGGGTCCCACGAACAACTTGGTGACGCAATATCGACTTTCCTGAATTCGCCAAGGCTTCGTGCTCAAAAAGGGCGGGAATTGCGCGAGTTCGTGGCGCGAACGTATCATCCTGAAGCGATTCTTGACCGTGTTTGCGGCATCTATGATTTTGTCCTGAATGACGGCCCAGTAGAGGCGTTGTGATTGCAAACGACAATCCACGGGTTCTGATCGTGGGAAACTTCCTTTCCTCCTACGGGTATAGCAGAGGTGTGTGCGAAGAACTGGCTCCCAGATTGAGCGCGGCCGGCTGGTCCGTGTTAACGGTATCGAATCGCAAGTGGAAGTTGGCCCGTTTGGCGGACATGGTCTCCTCGACGTGGCTGCTTCGACATCGATACGATGTCGCACAAGTGGACGTGTACAGCGGGCCTGCTTTCCTCTGGGCGGAGGCGGTTTGCGCAGTTCTCCGCCAGTTGGGACTACCTTATGTCCTCACCCTACACGGCGGCCGGTTGCCGGAATTTTCGGCTGCGAACGAGAAGCGAGTTCGCCGGTTGCTTGGATCCGCCGCTGCCGTCACAGTTCCATCCAGATATCTGTTGGAGCGCATGTCAGGATACCGTTCGTCCCTGACTTTACTGCCCAATGGACTGGAGTTGTCCAACTATCCCTTTAGAAGACGGCGCCCGCTCCAGCCAAAGATAGTTTGGCTGCGAGCATTTCACGAAATCTACAATCCGTCGATGGCCATTCGCGCCGTAGCTCGGTTGAAGGACCAATTCCCTGGACTGCGGCTAATCATGACTGGCGCAGATAAAGGCGACGCTAGCAAGGAACGAACGCTAGCCGCTGCGAAGGATCTGGGCGTTCAGGATCTTCTGCAAATAAATGGGCCAGTCCCCAAAGCAAATGTTCCTGAAAGTCTCGATTCCGGCGACATCTTTATCAATACGAGTTCCATCGATAACACCCCGGTTAGTGTGCTCGAGGCGATGGCCGCCGGATTGTGTGTCGTCAGTACGGATGTAGGCGGGATGCCTTATCTGCTGCGCTCCGGGCACACGGGGCTTCTTGTCCCACGAGATGACGACAAGGCGATGGCCGGTGCCATCCGGCAGCTGCTCGAGGATCAGGAATTGGCAGCACAAATCCAATTTGGCGCGAGGGCCCAGGTCGCGGCGTTCGACTGGTCAGCCGTGCTGTCACAGTGGCAACGCCTGTTTGCTTCAGTCGCGCGTGGTGAAACGGTGTGCGCTGGAGCGCTCGATTCCGCGCCCATCTCTTAATAGACGTTAGGACCAAACCCATGAAGTTAGTACTCCACAATCCTGACGGTGATCTCTTGATCAGCATCCTTGGCGACGGCAGAAAACAACTCTTTGTCCAGAAGAGCAACCCGCTTCTGTTCGTCGCAAGACCGACTATCACGACGGCCTACCCTGATGAACTCATCGAGCGTATCTTCGCGATAAAAGGGCCTGGGTATGTTTGCGATGAGATTGCACGCGATGAAGATCCGCGTTATGTTGCCGCCAACCTGGCCGGAGATCTCTTTGCCTATTTCGCGCCGGAGGTGTTCGAAGGCAAACGCCTGTTGGATTTCGGATGCGGCTGCGGCGCTTCGACTATGGCCCTAAGCCGGCTTCTGCCCGGTGCGTCGATTGTCGGAGTGGAGCTTGACGCCGATCTTCTGGCAATCGCAAGGGCGCGAGCACAGCACTACTCCTTCCCTCCCGAAAATCTTCTCCAATCGCCCAGCGGAACCGAGCTCCCTGAAGGTCTCGGCACGTTTGACTTTGTGATCCTCAGCGCCGTCTTCGAGCATCTTCTGCCGATGGAAAGACCGGTTGTCATGACGCAAGTTTGGTCATTGCTTCGCACGGGCGGCTATTTGTTCATGAATCAGACACCGCATCGGTACGCCCCGATCGAGACTCACACGACCTTGTTGCCATTTCTGAATTATCTTCCCGACAGGCTCGCGCATTTCGCGGCATGTCGGTTCTCGAAGACTGTCGACCGCGACGAAAGCTGGCCTACGTTGCTTCGCCGGGGCATTCGTGGAGGCACGGAATACGAGGTGATGCGCCACCTGACAAGCAGCGGATCAGGGACGCCGATCCTGCTGAGTCCGAACCGTGGAGTGAAGGACCGGATCGACCTATGGCGCAAAGGTTCCTCCGATCTCCGCTGGCCCGCGGTGAAGTCAGTCGCCGCCGTCATGCTCCGAGGGGTAGAACGTATAACTGGCTTGACGCTTGTGCCGACCCTATCTCTGGCAATCCAGAAAGGACCAACGCGATGAATTCTAGCAGCATTGCCGAAAAGTCGGCCGAGCCGAAACGCCTGCACGTGGACCGCTCGAATTCGTCAGGGGGCTCGACATCGAGTCTGTTCGGGTGGGTGCTTGGCACCATAGCCCTCGCGGCAGTCATTTCCGTTCTCTGGGCAACAG
>Ga0265313_10001563_pt1 | contig 21238 bp, 24 predicted proteins | sample 4123metaG_FD_203122 | JGI IMG/M metagenome (GOLD analysis project Ga0265313, IMG submission 203122) | Rhizosphere microbial communities from Carex aquatilis grown in University of Washington, Seatle, WA, United States - 4-1-23 metaG | ecosystem: Host-associated > Plants > Roots > Rhizosphere >...
ATTGCTGCGCCATGTCCCAGTACGGCCGAACTTGCGATTGCTGGATGTACTGGTAGGTCAAGTACGCACCATCTTTAGCTCCGTAGTGCCAGAAACCGTCCATCTTTCCGTGATTCCACTCGGCCATTGAAGATTTCCAGTCGTGCTTGGTGTCGTGGTTCTTCCTGAACGTCGTCGGAGCAAGATCTACAACCGTGTCGCCGCGCGGGCAGCGCGAGTCGTTTGTGTCTCGCGCGCGAACGTCGTTCGTTTGGAGTCTGCCAATGTTGGCACACCCGTACATCGGCGCGTTTGCATTAGGGTAGCCGGCGAAGAAGTTTTCAAAACTGCGGTTCTCTTGAATAATGACGATGACGTTGGAGATATGTCCGTTTGGGCCGGCTCCATGTTGGCTAGAGACGCCGTCGGTGTTAGGAACGATCGGCGGCGTTTCATCCTGAGCTTGTCGAAGGACGCCGCATCCGGCCAGAAATGCCGTCACCACACCGACACAAAGCGCCTGGCAAAAACGTCGCTTCACGAATCAACCTCCCGAACGAGTCTGGACGATAAGTCAACGCTTCGACGAGGCCACTCAGTTCCCCGGAGACCTTTAAAGAGTAAGGCCAATAGACGGGTCCTGGCGTTAGAGGAGCGACCGCTGCCGCCTTCCCCCACAGACTCGCATCCGCGCGCTTTGGAAGGCTGCCAGCCGGCCCAAATCACCAAAATACCTACTGGAACACGGATGCGAGCTCTTCCGCGTTAATTGCTTTTCGCTTCGATCGAACCGAGCTGGTCGCCGAGATGCCCGGGCGCCGCCGGAACGATCCTGCGGCGACTCGAATAGGAGGCCACATGGGGAATCCCCGCTTGGCTCAAGCTAGCCCTAAAGGCGGTGGTATGCGAATCGCTCGCTGCTCATGCGGAAGTGTAGAGATTGAAGCTTTTGGTACTCCCATTACAAGTGTCGTCTGCTATTGCGACGCATGCCAAAAAGGCTCCCGGCAGATCGAGGCATTGACTAACGCAGTTCCAGTTTTGGGCCCTGACGGTGGAACTGCTTATATTCTTTATCGTAAAGATCGCGTAAAATACTCAATGGGTGCCGAGCTGCTAAAAGACTACAAAATCGAGGATAAATCAACTACGAGCCGAGTTGTCGCTACGTGCTGCAGTTCGGCCATGGTAATGCGATTTGATGATGCAAAACACTGGGTACCCATGTATCGAGCGCGATTTCAGGGAGACCTGCCTCCCCTACAATGGCGTATTTGTACGAAGTTTAAGCCGGATAATGCCGTAATTCCATCGGATACTCCAAGTTCCACGATGTACCCCGCCGGATTTATATGGAAGCTCTTGACCTCAAGAATTTCAATGCTGTTTGGCGGATAGCGGAACTCGTTCGCGGGCGACCCATCTCGGGCCAGCTCGCCGATGGGCCCGACAGATCGACTGCGGCCTTAGCTTGTGACGACCTCGTAGCCGGCTTTCTTTACAGCGGACATGCATGCGTAGAAGCCGCCGATGCGCTGGGGTCCGACACCATCGACGTAATAGACCCCCTTGTGCGCGCTGCTCCCCCAAACGACGGTGTCGCCTCGACAGCCTTTATCGGCGTCTGCGCGATAGGTGTATTGGGGGAAACCGCTGCCCGCCGTGCCGTTTCCCGTGGAGCCTGCCCGCCCGGGCGCGGCGGCAAACATCAGCGACGTCGACACCACAAGGGCCATGCCGGCCAAGCGCCACTTATTCATAGGTGCTGTGCTTCCGATAGATTTTCGTGCGTTCCTTCGTCGATGGCGGGCGTCTAGCTTAGCCCTAGGTTATTGAGTCCGACACGCGCTTAAAACAGAGCAGCTGCGTTGATGTAGTCACTAATCGATGAAACGTATCCATCGACGATCTCGAGCGTGAGCCGTTGATCGAGATTGACAGGTTTCTTATTAACGGCGCTTGCGGGCCCCAGGGCCGAATACGAGGTAACAAGCCGGACACGAGGTAACGAAACGATAGACGGCCGTTAGAGGAGCAAGCACTAACGTTTCCGGTAACTAGATTCCGGATAAGCCTGCGGCCTCGCGGCCCCTGCCCACGGAGGTATCCTTCATTTGTTAGTTCTAAGTTAAGTTGAAAATGGACGACGTGAGCGCGCTCCGCGTGCATCGCGTTGGAGGACCTGAGGTACCGGCGTTCGAGCAAACGCCGCGTTGCCGATATCGCAGGCGTCGCTCAAGCCCGCGACGCTATCCGTGTGACGAATGCGATGGAACCGTTGAGTTTATTGTGACTGCGTATTAAACTATAACTGCGAATGGAGAGAACAATGGACGAAGTACGAGTAGAGCAGACGAGCTATGAAATGCCACCGCACGAGGGGTTTACCGTCGCTCACTTTCTCACAGTTGCCGACCTCGAGCGATCCGCCGAATTCTACAAAACGGTCTTCGGGGGAGAAATCGTGAGCATGGGCGATGGAGACGCGCCTCCGTACATCAAGATCGCAAACACGTGGCTCATAATTAACGTTGGCGGCGGTCCGACACCTGACAAACCAACGGTCACGCTCCGCCCCCCTCCCGATACCAATGAGATCAGCAGTTTCATGAATATCCGTGTAGCAGATATTCAAGCGTGCTACAAGTTATGGAAGAGTCGAGGAGCAACGTTTCTCACCGAACCTCTGGACAAGTATGGTGAGACGCGCTGCTACATCCGCGATCCGGACGGTTACATCATCGAAGTCGGACAAAGCAAAACGGGGATCCCTTATGGATAAGACGTTTGATCTAGACGACAGATGAAAGCATCTGTTGTGAGCGCGTACGGCGGTCCGGAAGTGATGAAATATCAAGACATGCCGGATCCGGAGCTGGGGGTGGGCGACGTCCTCGTCAGGGTGGCCGGCATCGGCATCAACCCGGAAGACATGCTCGAACGCAACGGCGTCTTGAAGGATCAGTGGCCGATGCACTTTCCGGCGATCATCGGCCTGGACGTGTCGGGAACGGTGGTCGCGAGGAGCGACGGCGTCACCGACCTCGCGGTCGGCGACCGTGTCTGCGCGTGGTCCTACCACACGTACGCTGAACTCGTCGCCGATAAAGCGACTCTTTTCGCCAAGGTCCCGGAGACGATGGACCTGGTCGACGCGGCCGCGATTCCGCTCGTAGGCGTCACGGGCTGCCAATTGATCTCCGTCGCAAGCGGCTTGCAGCGGGGCCAGACGGTGCTAGTCTCCGGAGCGGCGGGCGCCGTCGGTCGTTGCGCCGTCTACATGGCGAAGTTATCGGGCGCGCGGGTGATTGCGGGCGTGCAGCGTTTTCAGCTCGACCAGGCGGAGAGCATCGGCGCGGACGAAACGATCGCCCTCGACGACCAGGCCGACTTCGCCACGATTCCGCAAGTCGATATCGTGGCGAACACGCTTCGTGGGAAAGCGGCGACAGATCTGCTCGCGAAGGTGAAGGACGGCGGGACGTTTGCATCGGTGACGGGAGAACCCGACGGCGCCAAGGACTACCCGAACGTGCACGTCGTCCCGTTCCGCTCAAAGCAAGACCGAGAGGGTATCGCCTCCATCGCCGATGCCGTAAACTCCGGCAAGATAACGATCCCGATCGGACGCCGCGAGGAGCTAAAGAATGCGGGCGCAGCGCAGGCCGCGTTCACGAAAGGCGGTATCGGTAAGGTGCTTCTTATCCCGTGAGTAAATCCAGTGAAATGGAGTCGTTAATGGACGAAGTAAAGATCGAACAAAAGAGCTATGAGATGCCGCCGCGGGAAGGATTTACCGTCACTCATTTTATCACCGTCGCCGACATTGACCGATCGGCTGATTTTTATGAAAAGGTATTCGGCGGCCGCATTCTGAGCAGAGGCGACAGCAAGGGTGCGTCCGGGCATATTCAGATCGCGAATACTTGGCTGATTGTCAACGTCGGGGGCGGGCCTACCCCGGACAAGCCGTCGGTAACGCTCAGCGTCCCCGCCGACCCGAACAGGGTCAACAGCTTCTTGAATATCCGCGTTGCGGATATTCAAGCGTGCTACGAATTATGGAAAAGTCGCGGAGCCGAGTTCATCACCGAGCCAAAGGACAAGTACGGCGAGATTCGCTGCTACATCCGCGATCCTGACGGCTATATCATCGAGGTCGGGCAAACTAAGCCGGATGTCACGTCCGGTTAAGGGTCTGTCCGGTCGGCTACTGGCGTGATCGACGAAAGGGTTGCGATAATTACCGGCGCTTCGCACGGCATCGGCGCGGGTCTAGTGGCCGCATACCACGATGCGGGCTTCAAGGTGATCGCCAACTCGCTCTCAATCGAGCGCGACACAGACTCGAACGTGCTCAACGTTGCCCGCGACATCAGTGACCCCAAGACCGCCGGCCTCATCATGAGCGAGGTCGTTGATAAATTCGGCCGGCTCGACACGCTAGTTAATAATGCGGGAGCCTATATTTCTAAACCATTCACAGAGTACACTACGGCCGACTGTGACTTGATGCTCTCAACGAACCTCGCTGGGTTTTTCCACATTACGCAGCGCGCCGTGCGTGTGATGGAGGCCCAAGGCTGGGGCCATATCGTGAACATCACGGCGACGGTGGCCGAACAACCTGTCAAAGGTGTTCCGGCGGCGTTGGCATCGCTGGCTAAAGGCGGCTTGAATTCAGTGACAAAGGCGCTCGCGATCGAATATGCGTCGTGCGGCATCCGGGTGAATGCGGTCTCACCGATAATCATTAGGACGCATCCGGAAGCATCGTACGCCGGACTCGAATCGCAGATACCGATCGGACGAATTGGAGAGATCCAAGACGTCGTCTCTGCCGTGATGTATCTGGAAAGCGCACCGTACGTAACTGGGGAGATTTCCCATGTGGATGGCGGTCAAAGCGCGGGCCACTGGTAGATCGGCACCTCGCTAGATAACTCCTACCACGGCTAGCCAGAGAAATGCTAGCGAAACCGTCGTCACCTGCATGTCCGCGATGATAAGCTTCCGTCCATATCGCTCATAAAAGCGTTTGACGCCGTCGTACTGCGACACGAGCGGCGTTCCTGCAGCCAGCGCGAAGCCGATGCCGTTGACGCAAAATATGACGAGCGCAAGATACAGCGAGGAATAAGGCGAGCGCATTCCTGGAAGCCCGAACGCCACAACGCTCCCATAGCTCAATGCAAGTCCCGTGCCAACGGCCCCCGAGAAATACGTTTCTTTGACCGTCATGAGCCCCAGGCCATCCGTTGTCATGGCGACCACCAGGGAACCCAGAAGCAGCGACGCGGGCAGCAGTAAATAGAGAACAGGAACCAGGCGTCCAAGGCCGTTCGCCTGAAGCAGCGGCAGTAGCGCGAACCACGACAGAAATACGGTGCGGTATTCGATCGTCGTGGCCAGACTAAAATGAACGCGTTGAACGAGATCTCCACTCGTGCTCGCGTGCGGCAAGTATGAGATCAGAAACGCGCTGCCAACCCAGTACAGGTACGAAACCAAAAACATGACGACGACCGTGTCGAAGGAAATCTCCGCCCGGCCCGGCCTATCATGTGCGAGCGTTACGACAAGCACGACGCCCGTAAATGCGAAGCCCGCCAGCGTGCCTACGATCGTGACGTGTAGCTGGGAAACCGCATCCAGCATCCACGGGTAGTCGCGACGCCGTATGGAACCGCGACGACCAGCGCTAAGTACTGTCGCCAAACCGATCACCGAAGCAGCGATGAAACCCACGAGCGTCCACATTGGCTGAGTCACTGAAGTAATATGCTACGCCTCGCCGCAAGCCTCTTTGCCAAGAGCGGCTTTGGGCTTCTACCTTTTTGCAACTTCAGGACGGCGGTCCCGGTTCAGGTGAATATGAAAGTTCTTGTTATCGGCGCGGACGGCACGATGGGCCGCGCAGTTGTCGACGAACTCGGGCAACGGCACGAAATCGTCACTGCGGGACGGTCGCATGGCGAGCATAAGGTCGACCTCGCCGATCTCCAAAGCATTCGCGCCCTGTTCGCAAGTGTCGGTAAGGTCGACGCGGTCGTAAGTGCCGCCGGCAACGTGCACTTCGGTCCGTTGCTCGAGATGACTCCCGAACAGCTTGAGGTCGGAATCCGCAGCAAGCTAATGGGGCAGGTCCATCTCGCATTGGAAGCGGCGAAGCACTTAAACGCTGGAGGTTCGGTGACGCTCGTCGCAGGTACGCTCAGCAAAGACCCTATTCGGTATGGTGCGAGCGCTTCGCTCGTAAACGGCGCGCTAGAATCGTTCGTGCGTTCGGCCGCGCTCGAATTCCCCGCTGGAACTAGGATCAACGTCGTAAGCCCAACGGTACTGCGCGAATCGATCGAAGCGTACGGCCCTTACTTTCCCGGCAGCGAAGGCGTTCCGGGAAAACGCGTCGCCCTCGCCTTCGCAAAGAGCGTCGAAGGCGCTCAGACCGGCCAAGTCTACTACGCGGAGTAATATGGCGCCGCGTTCTATAGTCGTCGTTGCCCTGCACTTTTGACCGCATGCTCTTTTGCTTCTAACGCGAACTCTTCATATGCACCGCACCCGCTCAGCGCTGACCTCGCCGGTAGGCGCACGGCGCTCGTATACGTCTCCGATCGCACCAACAATCTCATCGACGTCTTCGATCGCGGCGGGAACCTTCAGTACACGATTTCCAGCGGTCTAAACGAACCCGCTGGCCTCTCTGTCGATGCCCCACAACTTGTGGATCGCCAACCCCGGGGCACACAACGTGCTCGTCCTTCCACGTGGCTCGACGGATCCGGCACGTACGCTGAACGATACGAATCAACCCAACGACGTCGCGGTCTGCGACGAAGGCGGCGTCGCTGTATATCCACCGCATCGCACGGTTCGAGGCCCCGCCTCATAGCTCAGCAAAGCGGCGCCGGCGGGATCGAGTTCTACGTGACGTGCGACTAAGCGGGAAATTTTTTTCCCACCGGCTTCATCGGGTTCTCGCCGTTTTCAGCAACCGTGGGTTGGCGCCACGGCCGCGAATCCGGATATTACTTGTTCCCGCAGATAGCATGGTCGTCGAGCGGTATGAAAGCCACCACCGCTGGGACGCTCCTGATCGCTACTTACGCGAAGTCGAAGCCGGCGGTCGTGGAGTTCACCGAAGGCGGAAAGCGGACGCGAAGGTCGATCGACACCGACGGGATGACCTTGGACCTTTGGGGTGACATCGCGCTGGACGCAGGCCAAACCGTCGTCTTAGGGGTCGACACGCCGCGCGACGCCGCGTTTGCCCGCAAATTTCCAGGTGGCGCTCTTCAACACACTTATACCAACGCCAACCTCGCGCAGCCCGAAGGCGTGGCCGTCGATCCCGGCTCAAATTGAGCGGCGTCTCCAGCTAAGAAAGCGCGTCGAGTAACGTAGTTCTCGGTAGCGCCAACGGGAATCGAATCGGTGATCGTTTGGCCATCGAGGTGGCCGTAATGGTTGCGCCCGATACTCCGAACGGCTCCCCATGCGTTCCACGTTAAGGCCCGTCACATCGATGACCGCCAGGTTGAGTACTTCGTCGCGATCTCTTACTCGGTCGAGCGGAGCATGGTGCTTGGAGGGCCGTCGCGAAGTTGGCCGTTCGGCGAGAAGCTCGATTCGGAGAGGGCGTGAGCATGAAAAACCTTCGCCTATGCGGCTATGCGTTGAGTTCCGGTCTTGCGGCGGCGTTGCTATACGGCTGCGGCATCGGACAATCCCAGAGCGGCGTGCCGATTGCGCCGGCCCAGCGAGCGGACCGCCACGGCTCCTCAAGCTCTTACCACGTCCTGGACCGATTCCATCGTCATATCAAGGACGGCACCCGACCATCCGCCGGGCTTCTTTATGTGGACGGCGCGCTTTACGGCACGTCGACTAGGGGCGGGATCCGGCACCACGGCACCATTTTCCGCTTGAGCCCAAGCGGAGAATTTCAAACAATCTATCGATTTGCCGGCGGTGCGGACGGAGAAAGTCCGCGAGGCTCGCTCGTCAACGTCAACGGTACGCTGTATGGAACGACGGCGTACGGTGGCCCGTCGAATGCCGGGACGGTTTACAGCGTAACGACCGCCGGAGCTGAAAAAGTCCTCTACAGCTTCAAAGCTGGTCCCGACGGAGCGGTTCCCATCGCAGGCCTGCTCGACGTCGGCGGCATTCTGTACGGCACGACCTATCTTGGGGGCGCTCCCGGTTACAGTCAGGTTGGCGGCGGGACGGTTTTTCGCATCGATACGAGCGGTAACGAGACGGTGTTGCACCGATTTACCGGCGGCGTCGACGGCGCTGTGGCGTCATCGGCGTTGACCGAGGTCAAGGGCACGCTCTACGGTACGACCTTGATCGGCGGCTCGTGTGGGCCTTCTAATGGCTGCGGAACGGTCTATAGCATCAGCACCTCCGGCCAAGAGAAGGTGCTGTACGCGTTCCAGGGCGGTGCCGACGGCGAGGAGCCCTACGGTGTCGTCGATGTCAACGGCGTTCTGTACGGCGCAACCTTTTCAGGCGGTCAGAATGGCTCTTGGTGCAGTATCGGATGCGGTACGGTGTTTAGCATTACGACGAAGGGCGCGGAGAAAACACTCTACCGCTTTGCCGGTGGATCGGACGGCGCCCAACCGGAATCTACTTTGATTGATGTTAATGGGACGCTCTACGGTACGACGACGATAGGCGGAGAAGGAGGCAACTGCGGAATTTACAACGGCAATTGCGGCAGTGTCTTCAGCGTAACGACAAACGGTGTTGAAACCGTACTCCACCGTTTTGCCGGCGGAGCGGACGGCACCGACCCTGTTGCTCCCCTAGTCAATGTCAACGGCACCCTTTACGGCGCGACGCTTGAAGGGGGCGGGCATAAATGCCAGGCTAATAATGGCTGCGGCACGGTGTTCTCGCTAACGCTGTAGTTCAAGGCTCATGACGCCTCAGGATGACACGCGGCCATCGCTGGGGGAACTCGTCGTAGTCAGGGTCAAGAGCCAAGCATGGAACCAGCACGCTTTGCCCAAGACGACGTTAAGGAGTTGCGCCGTGATTCGACTTGGTGATCACGTCACAGTGAAAGGCGAGGACGAGGAAGCAATCGTTACCGCCGTGCATCCCGACTCACAGGTCGAAATCGAGTTCCTTCATGCGTCCGAGGGAGGACCGCGGCGCAGGCGCTACGCCGCCGAAGCGCTCGAGAAAGCTTCGCGGACCTCCTAATCCGCCCACTACATGCTCTGCTTGACTGGGATGTTCGTCAGTGGCCCTTCTCCGTCGACCTGCTCGATCGTATCGCCCTGTGCGACCGACCAGTGATGGACGCCTGCTGGGACTGCAATGAACGACCCCGCCGGTAGCATCCGCGCGTTAGACTTGTCGATCGTATTACCCGTCCCGAACAACAGCGTTCCTTGGATCACGGTGATATATTCGGCGTGCGAATGGTAATGGGGCTTGTTTGTGTAGCCGTCGGGCATCTTGACGCGAATGATTGCGGTGCCGGATGAGTTCGGATTGCCGACCATCACCGCATTCCAAGAGCCCTTCGCAGGACCGGTGGCGGCCACCCAGCGGAGGCTATCGGACGTAACAAAGACCGGAGCCGACTGCACCGCGGCGAGCGTAGCGCCGGCGGTCACGAGCAGCCCCAAAACGAGCCACGAGAAGAGTTTCATAGACTATCCTTTCATCGAAAACCTGTAGAAATGCGACGGGATTGCTTGCCCCCTTCGCTACTACGAAGACGGCGGCCCTTTGCGAAACAGATGTTCGTTAGAACGCCCCGATGCTGAGCGCGTCGTTTTCCTGGCGAGCGACGATGACGGCGCAGCAGCCGAGAGATCGGCGCGCTTGCGAAAATCTCGGTTTCTCGTCGATCGAACTTAGCGGGCTTTCGGAAGGCGGACTGCTTGTGCAGGCACGCGGAAATAGCTGGGGTCAACTGATCTTTGAGGACTTGGTCAAGTTCGACTGATGAGTTGTGATCGCATTTTCGATGCGCTGCCGCGTGGATAAAGAGCAGCCACAGTTTGGGAGCACGACTACCGGCAGTAAGCCGCCCTCCGATCACTAGTCGAACAGCGTCCGACAATGGATCGAGCATCGGACAACGGATCGCAAATGGTTTGCGATTACGAGTCAACGCGCATCTCGACGGCATGAGCAGAATCGAAACGCCAAGCGCGTTCCCGCACGTTGCATCGCGACGAGAATTCCTGGCGCGGAACCGACTTGGTCGTCGTGAACACCGGTCAGGACATAGTGGAAATCGGTGCTAAGAGACGGCTGAGTCCGAGCCGAGGATGGTGGGAGACGGATCGAGTGCAACGGAGATTAGCGCAGCGGTTCGCGCTCGTTGGCACCGTTCTGAACCGAGAGCTCCCAGCGATACCCGTCCGGATCGTGAAACCACAGACCCATATGCGGCGAGCCCGGCGAGGTGGGGCCGATTTCGTCGCCGGGATCTTCCAGGTTTGCCCCATTTCTCTTCAACGTCTCCAGCGCTTCGCGCAGCGCGCGCATGCTGTCGAGGTTAAACGACAAATGGTCGATCGTGTCCGGATGCGGTGTGCCTTTGAAGAACCCGATGATCATTGCGTCGTTCGTCAGCGCGATGGCCTCATCGGACCGGAACATTTCCTGCAGATCGAAGTTCTTGGTCCAAAACTGCGCGTGCTTATCCGGGTCTTTGACGGCAAGACTGAAATGCCAAACCGTGCCAAGTTGTATTCTCATATTCGTACCTCTTCGTAACGCGCGAAGCGCCCTTGTACCAGCGGATGATGCGATCATAACACACGCTCACGCTGTTCGGATTCACGACGCTAACAGTTTTCGTTGCTCGAATCTGCTCATTTTGTTTTTCCTCCATGGAACGTCCGCGCGGTCCGGGCGAAGGAACTCTGGATTAGCGAGGCGTCGTACGCTAATCGGTTGCCTGCTCTCGATTTCTATGCCGCGAGAGCTACTACCCTAGACCAGAACAGACACAGGCGCGTCGACGTGGTAGTTGCGGAGATCGCTTCTTAGGTCGCTCATCAATCTAGTCATGGATTGAGACGCATCCGCCGGTCCTCTCGCAAATAAAAGCCATCGTATATCTCGACTTGGCCATTCGAAGTAGCGTCGGAGCGACGAAATTCGATGGACTTCTATGGGAACCGGCTCGCGCGTAACTCGTAAACTGAACGAAGGTTCCGCAATCGGCAGCGCTAGATATCGGCCAGGCGGCCAATGCAGCTGTAATCGTCCGGCTCTCGGGCGTCCCCAGATGGGCGGATGACCTGTTGCTCTCATCGCATCTCTCAGTTTTCCCTTCGACGCAAGATTGAGTGCACCACGGCCGGCGAGAAGACCCGATTGACCGCCCAGTCTGCGCAGCGAAACGTTCCGGCTTTTAGCGAGCGCGGCGATCGCATCGTACGATCCCTGGCGTCCTCGACCCAGCGACTGGTTCGGGCCTAGCCAAAGCTCGCGGAGGTTGACTCGTGTATTCAATAGATCGACAAAGTCTTCACACGACGCGTCGATATCCGATTTTGTCATGCGGACAACTAAAGCGTGAATGTTCCCGAACTGCCGAATCAGCGCGAGACGCGCCTCCAATGCCGAATATGCTAAGCAACCATCGTAGTGGGGATTAACAAAGGTAGCTGGAGCTGGAAATAAGATTATCACGAGCGCAGTCAGAGCAGCGTCCGTTCCAGCTCGCGACATTTGACGAAAAAGATCGAAATGAGCATCCGATAACGGATCGAAGGCACCGACGACTGCGATTACGGAAGACCCTACTGGTACGTTCGAATGTCGTTCTGAAATCCTCACGTGACGGGGCGGTCGCTAGCGCACGACGTTAGCCACGCTCCGGACAGCAACGGCACGGGCTTGTTTTGAGAATAGAGGGCGAGTGCGGTAGCTGGACCCAGAAAGCCTACCCATAAATCGGGCGTGAAACGCTTAGGGTCTTCGGAAGCCCACATGCTCGAGCCGTCGTTTCGTTGCAGTTGCAAGCGAAGTGCGTTTGCTGCTCTTCGGCTTCGTTCCGATGCTCCTCGATACAGGCGCGGATGTTTTTCGATCAGGCGCCATAATTCAAGTTCGCCCGCCATCCCGTGGCAGTACACCGGGCTTCCAATCGATTTCGTACTCGAGCACCGTTCCACACACCAATCGATTGCGGGCTTCAGTTGTTCGTCGTCGCCGAGTGCGGAGAGCATACACCAGAGATATCCGGCGACTCCATGACACCATGACGGTACCATGACCGCATCATCGCCTCTACCAACTCGATGTCGAAGCCCCGATCCTCCTCGCACGCGACCGAAGCGATAGAGCCGGTCGAACGTTTCGATCGCAAGGTCGCTCGCAATCGATTCCCCGGTCGCCTTCCCCCAGATCGACAACGCCATCGCGATTCCAGCCGATCCGTGCGCCGCACCCGTGAGCGGCGCTTCGTTTGCGTCGCAACTCGGCCAAACATAGAGGTCGTCCTGTAACGAAGCGTTTTCGATCAAATTCTTCGCGCATGGCGCGGCGCGATCGAGTAGGGTTCGATCGCCGAGGACTTGCGCGACGAGACACCAGGCCCAAAGAACGCCAGCGCTTCCAGAGAACAAATCGAAGTCGCCTTCGACGGTCAGGCTCTGCGACAGATACTCGTGCGCAGCGGCGATAAAGGTCGGGTTGCGAAATCGTTTGCCGGCTACGGCGAGAGCGACCGCTACTCCAGCATTGCCCGTAAAGAATCCGTTCGGGTCCGGTTCGGGCTTGAGGCTTTCGAGATACTCTGATCCGCGATTGACATCTTCGTCGAAAATGCGGGTGCGGAACGCCTCGTCGATCGACATGAGACCCAGAAGAATCCCGGCGCTTCCCATGTTTATCCCAGGTAGCGGACCCGCACGTTCGTCAGTTTCACAGTTCCAGGCGCACCCGTTCCCCATGTCTTGCCGGTAGCGCCGTGTCGCTACGCCTGCTTCGACTGCGCTTCGCACACACCAGCGCGTACTTTGGTCGCGACCGCGCGTCCGTTGAGCGCTCGACGGCGTGAGATCCCGTAGCCGGATGACTGCGTCGGCGGCTTTCGGGCGACGTGCGGCGTCGAGCGCCATGAGTTCTCTTACGACTTGGGCTGTCTGTGGATATCCGAATTGTTGTAGCAGACCCACAAGGCGTCCACCACCAATTGCGACTCCGGCTGGATCGATTCTTAGAAAGACGTGCGCGACGCAAACGCCCAGTGCGTAGACGTCCATTGCCGGCGTTCTACGATCGGTCGCTTCAGGTGGGAGATAACCGATCGTTCCTCTCGACTCCGCGATTTTCGAATCGATCGGTACGGACAGCTCAAAATCGATAAGGCGAACGTCCGACTCTCTAGCGATCACGTTCGCCAACTTTACGTCGCCGTGAACGAATCCGGCCGAGTGGAGCTGAGCAATCCGCAAAGCCAACCACGTCAGCGCACGCACCTGTGTTTCGAAATCGAGTTCCAGGAAATGCCGGCCATCAACGTACTCAGTTACGAGGATGGCGAAATCACGATCGCAAGAATAGTCGAACGGAAGCGGCGCCAACTCGTCAAACGCTTGCAGCTTTTGCAACACGGCGTATTCTGCGCTCAGTCCGACCGTTTGGAAATCTTCCGACTTACCGACGCCAACGCCTCGACGACGTACCTTAAGTAAGACCTCTTTACCATCCGATAGCCGAAGACCCAAAAATACCTTGCCCAGAGGCGAGCGATGAAGCAGCATTAGCGGAAGATATGAATCGCCTCCAATCGCCAAGGATGCCGACAGATCCGGAACGGCGGGGACCAAACCGTTAATGGGCGGCGCAGCCCATTTTGGTTGCCGTCCGTCTACGCTGCGAACGTCTTCAGTGATTCTGCCAAACTCGTCCCGTATCGCCGGAACATTTTTGCCAAAGCGGTCGACGACTGTTTCGCCCGTAAAGCTCCCGTACCGAACAAAAATGGATCCCCCGGGACGAACCGCGAGATCCGAGGGAACGGCCGGCCCCGTGCTGCTCGACCAAAGATCGTCTAATGCAATCGCCAGGCGCGCCGCCTCGTCATCGCTGCCCGGATAGACGGTAATGATCTTTCCGGTCTGCGTCGCGCCAAATTGGCCCGAATTCACACAAAATATCGAATTACGATCTGCTAAAACCTTGAACGTCGCGCGCTGCGCAATCAACCACGGGACGATCGACGAAGTCAGACCATTAGCGTCGTCGGTCGAAGCGCTGATGTGGATCTTCCAGCCCTGGCTTGGAAGCGCCTCGCCTCGGCATTCGACTTGATACCAACAAAGATTGCCAGACCGCTTCGATTGGACGCGCCACGAGCCGTCGAGACTGACGAGTAACGATCGCAACGCATCGGCATATTCCAGGGTAGGATCGACCATGCCATCCAGAGGCGGCACGACGTTCTTGCTGCGGTTTTCCTTAGGAGATGTGAATGGACGTGATCACGCAGTTCGTGAACCAACAAGTCGTTATGCAGGTTATATAGCAGCTCGATCCATGCGTTTCGATAGCCATGTCGCTAAGTAGCTCGTTCTGGACATCTTCGCTGATACCGAAAGCTCCGAGAACTGCACGCGGGCTCTCTTTCAGCTCGCGAGAGAACTTCGAGTTAGACTTAATTTCCTTTTGGATTCGATCTACAGCCTTGCGAACATCAGCCAAGCTTGGGTAAAGAACGCCGTCCACGAGTTTCGTTTCTTTGTGATCGTGATGCATCACTAACTCCTTAAGAAGTAGCGTCTGGTTTTATCTGCGCATGGCGGCACAGGCAAGCTTTACCCCGACAATTCCGTTTTCCCGAAACCGCCTCCTGCAGGGACCAATGTGCCGCGTTTGGCGGTTCGGATGACGTCGGCGAATTCTACAAGCGCGGAGCTGGTCCCAGCCTGCCCAAGATTCTGGTAAACGTTCCGTTTCAGCCCTCTAGTGCGCCGCAGGGAGCTTCTTAGTACCTTGCCAGGTAATGGGCTGACCGTCTGACAGCGTACCCGAGCCGGTGAAAGAATTCCCGTCGCTGCTAACCGTGATGCTGATGGTGCCGGAGCGGTTGCGGCCTGGCTGTTTTAGAGTCAGTTGCGCATGCATCGAGTCGCTCTGGGTACCGCGGAGCGTGCCTTTGTCCACCGCGTTTCCGTTCGCGATCTCGCCGAACAACGCTGATGCGGTGAGCTGTACCATATCGAGTTCGAAGCTGCCCATGTTGGAAGTGACTGCCCAGTTGCCGGGGAATAACGAGGCCGGAAATCGGTTTGCGCCGCCGCTCTGAACGCCGGTGACCTTGATTGGAAGATTGCTGCGTGCCGGCGACGGTGTCGACTGGTTCGGATGGAGCACCGCGTTGGTGATCGGCGGCACGTTGAACACGTCGCAGATCAGGCTGATGGCGTTAACGTCCTGGCCGTAGCGACCCCTAACGCCCACTCCCACCTCGCCAGTTGGACAACGTTGCCGCCCCGGTGCATCCGAGTGAAAGTTGTAATTGGAAGAAACCGTGTTTCTGCTTAAATTGAACTGAACGTAGAACTCGGCGTGTCCGTTTTTTCCATTGCACGTAAGCGTGAAGGCCTTCACTTGGCGGTTTCCGTCCGTCATGTACGGGAAGAGGCCGATCACCTCAGACTGCGGGCAAAAGGCACTGGTCAGGCCACCTCCGCCCCCACCGCGCGGCGCGCCGAGATAGAGGTTGTGCAAGTCGAAGTAGTAGCGGTCCATCCGCGAAGGATCGCCTTGGTCGGGTACGCCGTATATCCGTTGACAGACGATTTGAACTTCATCCGTCCACGCGCCGGCGTGCCCTTTGATTCCCATAAGATATTGACCGGTCGGGCAGCGGTCCTCAAACGAGCCGTTGCCCGAGCCGCCTATGACGGGAAAGTTGGTCTCCGCTTGGGCCGGACCGGCAAAGATGGCGGCCAGTCCGACGACAAGCGCCAGCGTGCCTAACAATCGCATAGTGCTCAACCTTTCAGCAGGTCTAGTGCGACACGGGGTGCTTCTTGGTACCTTGCCAGGTGAAGGACTGACCGTTTGACAGCGTGCCCGAGGCCGTGAAAGAATTCCCGTCGCTGCTAACAGTGATGTTGATCGTGCCGGTGCGGTTGAGGCCCGGCTGTTTTAGAGTCAGCTGCGCATGCTGCGAGTCGCTCTGGGTACCGCGGACTGTGCCTTTGTCCAACGTGCTTCCGTTAGTGATCTCGCCGAACAATCCTGATGCGGTGAGCTGCACCATATCGAGTTCGAAGCTGCCCATGTTAGAGGAAGTGACGGCCCAGCCGCCGGGGAAGGGCGAGGCCGGAAATCGGTTTGCGCCGCCGCTCTGGACGCCGGTAACCTTAATCGGTACGTCTTTTTGCGTGTTAAGGTCGATGGTTTTCGTCGCGCACGTTTCGCCGACGAAATTATCCTTACAGACCTTAATCTCCAGCCAGTTATGGCCCCCGGGGCTTGGCGCGGAAGGATCGACTGTATAGACCCAATGGTAATTATGTTTGAGCCCGTCGTAATATGAAGTGGAGTCTTTGCGGCCGTTAAAGGCCACACTTGCCGTTTCTCCGTTTTCCAAACTTGGGTGCGCTACATCGACCCGCTGCAGACCCGCCGGACCGTTTTCGCCGCCGCTGGATGTATAGAAGCCTAGGCTAATATCGGGCTTCGACGGGATCGATGGCATGGGTCGAGTACGCAAGCAGACCGGGTTCGACCAGTTTGCGGAAACGACGTTATCACTAACGCGGCGAGACCGTAGGCTAATACAATAGTTGGCGCCGAATTTTAAACCGAGAAGCAGAAACTCAGCCTGCCCATTGCCCACGGGGTAGCTGCCGCATTGAAAGGGTGCCTGGTTTGATTGCGGGGGAGGGCTTGGATAACTGGGGAGCTGGCCCACGTGCTTTATGTGGAAGCATGCGAAATGAGAAGGGACGTCGATCGGCTGGCCGTTCTCCGTTAAATTAACCTCGATTCTCGCCTTTTCTACGTCGAAAGGAGGGTTGTCCGTGAGGTCAATCTGGAAAGCTCCGCAGATGGTATCGCCTCGGTTGACGATGCCGCAATCTACGATATCTACCTGGTGAGGCGCTCCAGGACGGTCGCGCGCCTCAACAGGCCCGTTCGCGACACCAATTATAATCGCGACGACGGTCGCGAAGCAGATCCAAGTCTTTGCTATCAACTTCACTTGCAGTACTCCACTTTGTAAGGGTAGGCGTGGTGCGTGATTTGGTGCGTGTCGAGGTCTTTGGCCGTACCATTACTCGCGTCGGCCGTTAACATGATCCATCTCTGGCCGTCGGCGACCACGCCGGCTCTTTGATTCGCCTCGCGAGGAATTGGGGTGGACGCTGCGGCGTATGACCGGGCCGCCTTGGCGCCTTTAACCGTTACAGCGCGCTTCATGGTAACTTCCGACGGGGTGTCGCTTAGCTACGTAATCAAGCGAGTGAAAGGTTAAACGCCGCGAGGTCGTTTCCATCTTCGGGACCCGGTTAGAGCCTGAAACGCTCTACGGGTCGGCGATGGGCGTGAACGAGGTGTAAGCCGAGACAGGCGGCCTAACCGGCTGAATCCGCCTAGGAGCAAAGAAAGAAGATTTTCCGGAGTTCGATTGGGCGAAAGACTACTTCGGCGAACGCCTCAAACGCGTGATAGGCGAAGCAGTATACGTTCGAAGGATGACTACTCCGAATGGCTTTAATAATTGTTCGGATCAGCACATGGCACCGAATCACAACCGTCAACGCCACGCGCATAAAAAAGCCCCTATTTTAAGGGACTTTGTGGTAGCGCCAACGGGAATCGAAAGCGATACAGCAGTGCAACACGAGACTACTGACGACGACGGAAGCAAACGCTTCTAAGGAAGACACCGTTGCCCGCGTCGTCGCGGGTTGTCGTCGGTTGCGGGAGGTATGTGGGCCAATTGTGGGCCACTAATTTTTAGATACCTAGGCGGACAACTCGCGGAGGGTATTGGTTTGAAACTGCTCGGTCAACTCCCTCGGGTCACTCGAAGGGGCTATTCGCAATGAAATCGCTTGTCGCTGCAGAAACGATTCGACCAGGAACCCCTTTCCCGGACGAGGAGAAGCGCGTTGAAACCTATTCGGCTTACTTATCGGAGCCTCTGGCTATGCGTATTGGCGGCCATGGTGACCGGCTGTGGCGCGTCTCCGATTCCCTTACGTGCTACGACGACTCTGCCCGGCGCGGTAAGGGCCGCTTCTCAGCCGTCATGGTTCGAACCGCAGGCCGGCAAGATCAAAAAGCTCCTGTACGTTTCCGATGAGGACAGCGGGGTTGTGCACGTGTACAACTACGCCACGGCTGCCGAGGTAGCGCGCCTCACCGGCTTTGCTGACCCCGAGGGCGAGTGCGTAGACGCGACCGGCGACGTTTTTATAGTCGACTTCGCATACACGTGGGTGGCCGAATATGCCCACGGGGGACACAAGCGCTTGCAGACGCTTAAAACCGGCGGTTCGCCCACCGCCTGCGCCGTCGCGCCCAATGGCGACCTGGCCGTCGCCAACAATCATACGTCCAGCGGACAAGGTAACATCGTAATTTTCCCACACGCGAACGGAAAGCCGGTTACCTATAGCAACAGCGACTGCACTCATCCCATTCAGCCCGCGTACGACAGCAAGAACAACCTCTATCTCCAGGCTTGGAAAGACTATTCCTCGGAGATGGAAGTGTGCGAGCTGCCGCACAGTGGAAAGGTACTCAGAACGGTGCACGTTAACGCGAGCTTTTCGGGGCCGAGCGGCGTCATGTGGGACGGCAAATATATCACGTTGACGGATTATCACTACAACAGCAGCCAAGCTGAGACGATCATCTATCAGATGAAGGAAGCGAAGACGGGCGATTTGAGCGTGGCAGGGCAGACCACGCTCACCGATACGAGTTGTTCCAACCGAAATGCGATGCTGCTGCCGTTCATCGTCGGTGCTAGCAACACACCGATAAACAAGCAGCAAGGCACGGCGGTTGTCGGGATCAACGGAGCGTGCAGCAGCTTAGAGTTGTGGGCTTATCCCGGTGGCGGCGATCCGAGCAAGAAGCTCAAGCAGGTTGAGGGGCACTCCTATGGTGAGGCGGTCAGCATTGCGCAATAACGGGCATTAATAAACAAGGCTTGAGCCTCAATGCCGTAGAGCCCACCGCGCCGGCCACGCGCCGGTGCCGCGCATCGCAGCACTGCTTTCACGCCTCGCAGCGGCCGCGCGGTTCTAAGGAGCCAGGTACACGACAGGCTAATCAGGGCGCATTGGCATAACCAAAACCGCGCCATGGATCTCTATAGTTTTGGACCCGGTACGCTGCTGTCACCGTAACTTGCGGTGTCTTAATTCTCGCCTTCTTCACTTACGTCTGGTTTCACCCGATCACGCTTTGTTATCTCGGTCACTATGTGCATAGTCGCTTAGTTTGCCCGCCCCACTAGCCGCGCCCACTTTAGGTTACCGCGCGCTCATTGAGGCTTCAGCTGTAATCGAGGTGCAATGCTGGCCTAAGTCTCCGGGGAACCATCGGACACCGTCGAAGCGTTACAACCTCAACGGGCTAGCTCGCGATTAAGCCGAACGCCGTAAGAGGTGGGGGCCCCGTTAACGTGCGTTGCCGACCAGGCCTGAATTGGCATAGTCGCCGTTTGCCCTGAGCATTCCGGCTAGCTGACAAAGTGCAGTTCACGTCTTTGCTGGACGTCGATGCGTTCGCGCTGACGACATCAGCTAAGCGGCGCGCCTCTCCCACGCAGCCCGTACTCACATCCGGGCCGGTGCGCGAGTCCCACATCCGAGGCGCTGCGGCGCGTTGTAGGCTAGTCAGTGAGCTGTCGGGCTCGGTGTCGGTGTAACTTCTTCATGTTCACTGCATCGCGCGCTGGCGCCGCCGTATTTAACGCGCGGCCTGTGCCCACGTTACGGCAGCCACGCCATCGGCGCCCGTGGCAAAGAGCAGTTTGATGGTAGCGCCAACGGGAATCGAACCCGTCTTTCCGCCTTGAAAGGGCGATGTCCTAACCGATAGACGATGGCGCCGTAGTGGCTCTAAACACCCTAGCGGCCGCGCCTCCGGCTGTCAACCCGAAGCCAGGCTCGCCCGTCACTGCTCCCCGGGAACCAGCTGCTTCCTAGTTACGCGGGGTCAGTAAGAACGCGTGGGTTTGGCCGGCGATCGTGCCGTCGCCCGCGATCTGTTCCGAATCGTTAATGGCCGAGGCGATATTAAGCAGCCATCCCGATTTCGGCGAAATCAGCGAATTGAGATCGCGCATCTTCCGCCGCTCCATATAAAGGCATGGTCGACGTAAGTACTTCCTTGCGGTTGCTGCGACCGGCCGACGACGACGCCGGCGCCGTTGATCCCAATTCCCCAACTGTAGCCGCTGCTGCCGGGCAGCACGCCAAGGTCTTTCATTTTTCCGCGGCTCCACAGAAACGCATGCGCTTGCAGGTTTCCGCTCGTGTAGGCTTGCCCGGTGATCTGTCCTTTGGCGTTGATAGCCTCCGCATCGCTCCAATCGCCGCCGAGCGTTCCGAGGCTCTGCATTTGACCCTTGCTCCATAAAAAGCCCAGAAAATTTCCGAGAGTGTCGTACGAGATCCCGACCACTTGTTGCGAATCGTTGATGCCTGCCGCGTTATTCCAGTCGTCCGGCGCATGGCTTCCCAGCGTGCCGAGGTCCTTCATCTTCCCTTGCTTGTAGAGAAACGGATCGGCGACGTCGTCGGCGGTATACGCGGAGCCGACAACTACCCCGTCGTCGTTGAGCGCGTAGGCGGTCGCGGATCCGCCGCCAAGGTCGCCGATGTCTTTCATTGTGCCGTTACGGTATAGGAAAGCGTGGTAAGTTCCATCGGCTTTAGTTGAGTAGCCCGCGACGTCGCCTGCACGATCGATGCCATTGCCCACGGCTATCGTTCCGCCGAGCGAGCCGATGTCGACCATACCGCCCGCGAAGGTGTAGGTGAAGGCGTGAGCAGCGCCGTCCGAGCGCGATACGATGCCCGTCACCTCGCCGGCGGCGTTAATCGCACGCGCGCTGCTGTAAGGACCGCCGAGCGTTCCGAGGTCGGTTACGGCGTATTTGGCAGCGTGCTCCAGCGGTCTCCCCACAGCAGCCGGCATCCCGGGAGACGGCGGAGGAACTGCCGGTGACGACCCGCTGCAAGCCGTAAGGCCGAGGGCGACCGTGATAGCGATGAGGCCGATTTTT